>Ga0210017_1000087_pt1 | contig 64751 bp, 48 predicted proteins | sample CryGeyCG2014_020_FD_183966 | JGI IMG/M metagenome (GOLD analysis project Ga0210017, IMG submission 183966) | Groundwater microbial communities from aquifer - Crystal Geyser CG08_land_8/20/14_0.20 (SPAdes) (version 2) | ecosystem: Environmental > Aquatic > Deep subsurface > Groundwater | place... | reverse complement strand
TCCCAACTTTGCTGGGGCAGCAACTACTAATGTTACCATAAATATTGCCGCGGGAACATTAAGTATTGAATCTACCGGTACAGTCAGTTTAGGCAGCACTGGCGCTGGTAGTTCCACTAATGTTAGCCTTAATAACCTGATGGTCAATGTGAAGGATTTCGCTGGTGATGGCTTAAACTGGGCGGCAACTGTCTATTCTTCTAACTTCACCAACGGAGCAGGCGGTAGCAAAATAATTCCCAATACCCGTTTTCAGGTGCGGCCGAATGAAGGCACCATTTATAATGCCGGAACCTCTTCTTGCAGCACTACTGCATCAGGTACTCCCTGTGGATTATCAAGCTCTTGCGCCTTATTTAACGGAAACCCCTCTGCTACCGGAGAATGCCGGTTAAATGCTGTAAATCTAAACCTCCAAGTACTAACCACTGATCCTACCGCGGATTACAACGCCACTCTCACCTTATCCGTAAGCGCCACTTAATCGGCAATAAACCAATAATTTAGAAACCCTTCTAAAAACAGGAGGGTTTTTGATGATATTAGTGATTCTTTAGATTATTGAATAGTCTTGGTACGAATAATCCCCGAACTGCTTCGTACAGTTTGATAACAAATCTCTTTAAAATTATTGACTTTTTTTAGTGGATATGATACAATAAACACGAAGATAAAACAATACAAGGGGAATTCTGAAGTTAAATAAAAGTGCTTTTGAAATTAATCTAGGCACTTTTTATTTACTTCAAGAATAGTTACTAAAACAAAAACAAAATGGGAAAAGGAAAAAAGTTTACCGTTGCCATTGAGCATAATATTCTGGATATTAAGCAGAAAATAGTGGCTGTTTTGGTTATTTCCGTAATGTTTGCCTTGGTTTTCACCACTTTAAACCTGAATCCTCACGCTGGCAATGCGGCAACCTCTAACGTTCTGCTTAATCTGGCCGCGGGAACATTAAGTATTGAATCTACCGGAACGGTCGATTTAGGCAGCACTGGGGCTGGTAGTTCCACTAATGTTAGCCTTAATAACCTGATGGTCAATGTGAAGGATTTCGCTGGTGATGGCTTAAACTGGGCGGCAACTGTCTATTCCACTAACTTTGTTAATGGAGCGGGCGGCACACTCATTATCCCCAATACCCGTTTTCAGGTGCGGCCGAATGAAGGCACAGTTTATAATGCCGGTTCGTCTTCCTGCAGTACAACCGCAACAGGCTCGGAATGTGGTTTATCATCTGCCTGCGCCTTATTTAATGGTGATACCGCTGCTACCGGAGAATGCCGGTTAAATGCTGTAAATCTAAACCTCCAAGTACTAACCACTGATCCCACCGCAGATTACAACGCCACTCTCACCTTATCCGTAAGCGCCACTTAATCGGCAATAAAATCAATAATTTAGAAACCCTCCGGTAAAAAGGAGGGTTTTTTGCTAATATCAGCGATTTTGCTAATTGTTGGATGATTTTGGTATCAATGTCCTCAAAAAAGCCTTATTTTTAATGAATATTAATGAAACATTGACATCTAGTTAATAATGTGATACAATTAAAAAAGAATAAAAACAAAAACAAAAAAGAATTTAAAGCTAAATAGTAGTGCTTTTTTAGCCTACCCAGAGTTTAAAACAAAACAAAATGGGAAAAGAAAAAAGGCTCATTATTGCTATTGAGCATAATATTCAGCATCTAAAGCAGAAAATAGTGTCTGCTTTGGTTATTTCCGTAATGTTTGCCTTGGTTTTTACCACCATAAACTTGAATCCTAACTATGTTCGGGCCGCCACATCCAATGTTCAGCTTAATGTTGCCGCTGGGACCTTGAGTATTGATTCCTCCTCTGGCATTGATTTAGGTACTATGACCGCTGGTAATTCCCAAACTATGGAGGTCAATAATATGGTGGTAAATGTCAAAGATTTTGCTGGTGATGGCCTTGGTTGGTCATCTACAGCCTACTCTTCTAACTTCAAGAACGGAGTTGGTGGTACTAGAGATATTCCCAATTCCCGATCTGCTATCAAATCATCTTCTGGCGGCATTGTTTACAATATTGATTCGGCCAGCTGTTCCGAGACCGCCCTATCAGGAGAGTGTTACCTAAACCAAACCTGCGCTTTCTTTAATGGTTCAGCTAATGCCACTGGTGAGTGCCGGTTAAATTATACTATCTTACGGCTTTATGTTTTACAAACTGATCCGGCTGGCTATTACAATGCTACTTTAACTTTAACTGTAACTGCGGGATAATATTTTTTTTAAAAAAACGAAAGTAAGCGACACGCCGGCGTGTCGCTTACTACGTTACAATTCACGACATATACCAAGATACCAGGAAATATGGTATTTTTTAGTTATGATTGAATGCACTATTGGCATTATGGCTTTCAACGAGGAAAAGAATATTGGCAAGCTAATCGATGCTTTACTTCGTCAGAAACTAAAAGAGGTTGAGATTAAAAAAATCGTGGTGGTAGCGAGCGGCTGTACTGACCAGACAGCCGAGATTACCAAGCGGTACACCGAAAGGTATTCTCAAATTGAGTTAATTACCCAGCCACAAAGAGAAGGCAAGTCCTCCGCCATCAATCTTTTTCTCAAAGCGGTGAAAACGCCGGTGGTTGTTTTAGAAAGCGCTGATACTTTGCCGCTTTTTTATACCATAGAAAATTTAGTTATCCCTTTTTCTGATCCCAATGTAGGAATGTGCGGCGGGCATCCTTTGCCTCAAAATAATCCCGATAGTTTTTTGGGATTTACCAATCACTTGCTTTGGACTTTGCATCACCTGCTTTCTTTAGAAAGACCCAAGATGGGGGAGCTGGTGGCATTTCGCAATATTGTCCCTTCTATTCCGGTGGAATCAGCGGTTGATGAAACCAGCATTGAAGCTTTTTTTGCCCAGAAAAAAATGCAGATCCTATATCTTCCTAAAGCAATGGTTTTAAATAAGGGCGCCGAAAACATAGCTGACTTCATAAAACAAAGAAGGAGAATTTATGCCGGCCATCTTTACATTGAGCATCACCATCATTATCAGGTGACCACTCTCCACGCTACTAAAATTATGGGATTAATTTTAAAGAATATTAGATTAACATTTAAAACCTTTTTCTGGCTTGTTGGAGCAATTTTATTAGAGGCCACGGGAAGATATTTAGGAGTATTTGATTACTATTTTAAGAAGAAAAATCACGCCGTTTGGGCTATTGCCGAGAGCACGAAGGAGATTTAAAGGCAAAGATGATTAATTTGAGTAATTGAGTAATTAAGTTATTAAGGTTCTATTGTTCGACTGTTCTATGGTTACGAGCAAAAATAGTAATTGAGCAATTGAACAATGGAACAATCAAGCAATCGAGAGCAATGAATAGTAAATTAAAACTCCTCTCCAAAATTCCGTTCTATAAACTAAGCCACGCCACCGGTTGGCCCAAGATATTGCCGATTAATTTAACTTTGTCGGTGTCTCCAACCTGCAATTCGCGTTGCAAAACCTGTAATATCTGGAAAAAGAAAGAAAATGATTTGACCCTTGAAGAATGGGATAAAATACTGGCGTCCCTTGGCCGCTGGCCGTTTTGGATTACCATTAGTGGTGGTGAACCATTTTTGCAAAGAGATAAGTTAGTAGCTTTAGTAAAACTTTGTTACCAACACAATCATCCGGCAATTATCAATATTCCGACCAATTGTCTTTTAGCTGCTTTGATTCCTCGTTTTACCGAAGAAATGTGCCAGAGTATTCCCAATACCCAGCTGATTATTAATCTTTCGGTTGATGGAGTGGGCGGGCATCATGATTATATTCGGGGGATTCCTGGTAATTTTGAAAAAGCCCGGAAGACTTTAGCCGATCTCAAGGAGTTAAAAAATAAGTACTCCAATCTGACAATAGGAATTCATTCTGTCATCTCCCAGTTCAATTATCAAAAAGTAGACGAGCTTTTTGATTGGGCTTTCTCTCAAGAGCCGGATCAATATATTACCGAGATTGCTGAAGAAAGGGTGGAACTGGACACTATTGGGGAACCCATTACTCCTTCGGCTGAAAATTATTCTCAAGCAATTAATAAACTCATTGTTCAAATCAAACAACGTAACTTTAAGGGAGTGTCGAAAATTACCGAAGCTTTTAGGATTGAATACTACAAAAACGTAAAAAAGTATCTTCAAACAAAAAAACAGATTATTCCTTGTTATGCCGGACTAGCCTCGGGCCAGATCTACGCCAATGGAGATGTTTGGCAGTGTTGCATTGATGCGGATGTAATGGGCAACCTAAGAGAGAACAACTACGACTTTAAAAAAATATGGTTTTCTCCTAAGGCCGCTGAAATCAGAAAAAAAGTAAAAGATGGCGGCTGCGGCTGTCCTTTGGCAAACGCCTCCTACACCAATATGTTGATGGATTTTAAGACTTTAATAAAAATTATCATTAATTATTTGTAAGATTACTTTCACATTGAGAAGGTTTAATAGCCCGCCCGTTATTCGCTTCGCGAAGGCGAAACGGTAGCTCGTAGCTTATCGTAGAGATTAATTCAAAATGTAGGTGCAGAGCCTTCGGCGTGAGCCTCAGTCGAACGCTTGCTCTGCCGGGCGTTAAGGGCGAGCAAGCTCGCCAACCTACCACCTACCTACAATCTAGCAACTTACCCGTCTGTCTATGGCTACACCGTCAAGCGTGGCGAGCGGGTCTAATAGCATTTAGTAGTCTAATTATTGCTTAACTGCATATGAACATATTTGTTACAGGAGGTACGGGATTTATTGGTCAGCATTTGATCAGGGCCTTGTTGGTAGAAGGGAACGAGGTGCATTTTTTAATCCGGGATCAGAACAAAGCCGGTATTTTTGGAAGCGAAAAAGCCATTCCCCAGGTTGGTTCTTTAGAAAACACTGATTCCTATCGAAAAGTCTTTAATCAAAATATTGAGGTAGTGTATCACTTGGCGGCCATCCCCGGACAAAAGTGGGGATTTAGAAAGAAAGATTATTATAAGCTGAATGTCCAAGCCACCAAAAATCTATTAGAGGTTTGTCAGAATAAAATAAAGAGATTCATTTTCTGCAGTAGTATCAATGCCATAAGCGAAAACGGGTTTTTAAGAGATGATTATGGTCAAAGTAAATGGCAGGCCGAAAGATATGTACAGGAATATCAACAAAGGGGATTAAAAACCGTTATTATCAGGCCAGCCGTAATCTATGGGCCAGGAGATATTCAGGGTATGATGTTGAAACTTTGCCGTTTGGTCAAAAGCAGAAAATTTCGTTTTATTAGTTCAGGAAATAATGTTTTACCTTTTGTCTACATTAGTGATTTAGTATCCGCCTTCCTTCAGACCAAGGATATTTCCCAAACGGGTGGTGCCTATGAAATAATCGGTCCTGATTTGCCGACATTCAGAGAGTCGGTAAATCAAATAGCGTCCATTTTAAAAGTGGAACTGCCTAAAACTACTATCCCTATTTGGCTGGCTCGGCCGGCCGCCTTTTTCTCGGAATCAATATCGTGGTTATCAAACAATGAGCCGTTGATTACCCAGCACCGGATTGATATTATTACCAAGCACAAGCCGCTGGATTATCAAAAAGCGAAAGCAGACCTAAGCTATAATCCAAAAACCAATTTTAAGGAAGGAATCAGCGAAACGATTAATTGGTATCAAAAACATGGATATATTTAAAAACAGTCATTCCGCACTTGATGCGGAATCCAGTTTCAGCGAATGTCTTAGATACTAGATTCCCGCTTTCGCGGGAATGACTACTTTTGAGAATACCAAAATATCTTTATGGAACAAAACAGTACAAAAATCAATAAAATCAGTCTTTCTCAATCTTATCAAAGAGAAATTTTTGGATTAGGGGAGGTTTATGAAATTATGTCGGTGGAAAGGTTAAGGAAGAAATTATTAAAAAAACACAGTTACGGAACGCTCTATTTAGCATCTAACCAACAGCACAACAACAGAGGAGTAGTGCTGGAAGAATTAGCAAAACAGCTCGCTGGCCAAAACTATTCAATTTTAGCAAAGGGATTTGTTGATTCTCCTCCCTGGCGTTCCGCTCCTCTAGAAAAAGAAATAAAAAAATCCTATAATAAACTAATAATTGCTGCGGCTAAAATAATTTTTTATCTCTTAATAAAAATAGAATTTTTATGGCAGGGCCGGAAAAAATCCCATATGGTTTTTGGGTTGGTTAAAAAGCAATGAGAGTATTACTTTTACATCCAAAATTGAGAAGATATATTCAACCAAAATTGCCCCCTTTGGGGATTTTAAGCGTTGCGTCTTTTTTAGAAAAAATAGGGCATAAAGTAAGGGTAGTGGATCTTAATGTTTATCCCGAAGAATTTAATGATAATTTATTAGAAAAAATAGATATTGTCGGTGTTACCGCCACCACCCCTTTAATAAAAGAAGCCTGGCATTTGCTAAATATCATCAAAAAGAAAAATTTGCCAGTGATATTTGGCGGGCCGCATTCTTCTGCCTTACCGGAAGAATCGTTAAAAAAAGGGGTAGATTTAGTGGTCAGGGGCGAGGGTGAACAAACTATGGCGGAAATTTTGGCTAAATGGCCTAAAAAAGGAGCTATCTTGGGCGTTTCTTATCTTAAAGACGGTAAAGCTATTCATGCGCCACCGCGTCCTTTAATAAAAGATATCGATACTCTTCCTTTTCCCGCTTTTCATCTTTTAGAAAATTTAGAAGAATATACCACACCCCAGCCCGTGATAACAGAACCAATGAGAACTTTAACGATGGTAACTTCACGGGGTTGCCCCTATGGTTGCAATTACTGTTACAAAGGCGTTTTTGGCAAAACTTGGAGAGCGCATAGTCCCGAATACGTGGTCAATTTATGGGAATATATTTATAAAAAATTTAATGTCAAAATGGTGGGAGTGCAAGATGATACTTTTAATCTCGATTACCAGCGGGTAGAAAAAATTTGCCAGTTATTAAAAACCAGAAATATAAAAACTTACTGGACCACTGCCCAAGGAATGAGAGCGGATAGGATCGATAAGGCATTACTTTCTAAAATGAAGGAAGTTGGTTTTATCAGAACGGGTTTTGGCATAGAAAGCGGCAGTCCAGAAATGATCAAGATAATTGGGAAACAGTTAAACTTAGATAGAGTCAAAGAAGCCATTGATGCCTGCAAGGAGCTGGGAATAGAGTCTATTGGTTATTTCATGATTGGCAATTATGGCGAGAATAAAGAAACCATGGAAAAGACCATTAAGATGGCTTGCAAATTTGATCCTGACGTTGCTCATTTCACCATTGCGGTTCCCTTACCCGGCGCCCCCTTATTTGAAATAGTTAAAAGAGAAGGAAAATTTTTAATAGACGATTGGGATTTGTATGGTTATACCCGCGGCAGTTGTTTTTTTGAGATTAGCGATTTGAAAAAAGAATTAGTAGAAAAAATGTGGAGAAGAGCTTATCGTCGGTTTTATCTGCGTCCCAAAATACTCCTTAGATTTTTTCAGAAAAAATCCACTTGGCTTAATTTACCTAAGTTTTTTAGAGCAAGCTTGGCTTATCTTGGTATAATGAAAAACTAGAATGAAAAAAGTAATTTTACTGCAACCAATCGTAGGGTTGCTTGATAACATTAAAAGCGCACCGGGGCTGCCCATATCTTTGTTAACGGCGGCCAAGTTTTTAGTTAATGAATTCGAGGTTAAATTGATTGACCAAAGGCTGGACCGGAATTGGAAGGAAACTCTTAAAAAAGAATTAAACGACCAGGTAGTGTTTGTAGGAACAACGGTAATGCTGGGGCCGGAAATAAAGTTCGCTTACGAGGCTTCTCAATACGTAAAAAGCCTGAAAGATGTTCCGGTGGTTTGGGGCGGGCCGTTTGTCAGCGTTCTGCCCGATCAGGCTTTGGCCGAAGACGGCATTGATATTATCGTGGTGGGGGACGGTGAAATAACCACTTATGAACTGGCCAAGGCGCTTCGTGATAACAAGCCTTTGGAAAAAGTAGCAGGCCTGATCTTCAAAAAAGATGGAAAGATTGTCCGTAACCAAACCCGTCCTCTGGTTGATTTCAATAAAATGCCGGAATTGCCCTATCATTTGGTAGAGGTATCCCGGTATCTTCCCAAAAGAGAAGGGGTTCCGACTATTGATCTGGAAACTTCGCGCGGCTGTCCTTTTAACTGCCATTTCTGCTACAATCCCGCCTTTAATCTAAGAAGATGGCGGTGGTATGAACCAGATTTAATTCTGAAGCAAATCAAAAAATTAAAAGAAGAATACGGAATCAAAGGCGTTTGGTTTGTGGATGACGAATTTTTTATTCATCCTAACCGGGCCCGGAAAATAATTGAAGGATTAATGGAGCTCAATCTGCAGTGGGAAATTCAGGGCGCCCGCGCCGATTCTTTGCTGACCCTCAAAGACGAAGATCTGGAGTTGCTGGTAAAAAGCGGATGCAAGCAGATTAACATTGGCGCAGAATCAGGCTCCGATCGCATTTTGCAAATGGTGGAAAAGAGAATCACTACCCAGCAGATTATTGATATTAACCGAAGGCTTAGCAAATACGATATAATGCCCTGGTTTTATTTTATGATTGGTTTTCCTACCGAGACTCATGAAGAACAAAAGAAAACCATTGATTTGGTAATGAAAATATTAAAAGAGAATCCTAAAGCAAAAATATCCGGCATTGGTTGCTTTACCCCTTATCCCGGCACGGCCTTATTTGACGAAGCGCTAAAACTAGGATACCAAGCTCCCACCAAGCTTCTAGATTGGTCCACTTACGCCGTGGATCGGATTAATATCCCCTGGCTAACCGGTGCGGCCGCTCATCGGGTAGAAACAATCCAGTTCTCCTCCTTTTTTATTGACCAGAAGCCAGAAGACGTGGCCGGAAATTGGTGGATCAAGCTGGTGGCCAAGTTTTATCGTCCCTTTGCCCGGTTTCGCTTACGGCACCACTTTTACCGTTTCCCTTTGGATGCTTATCTGGGGAATATTATCAAGAAAAAATTAGCCCAATGAAGTTTTTATTTGTCCAAAAAAGTTCTTTTCCGGCAGCCGGACCAATGATTATTTCCGCCTTGCTGAAAAAAAACGGATTCGAAGTAGATTTGTTATTAGCGGACGAAGAAAAGAATCTCCTTAAGTCCATTCAGGCGGCTGATCCTGATATTGTCGGCCTGCCTTGTTTTACCGGCCAGCATGATTGGGTGGTAGAAACTTGCCAGGAGATAAAAAACAATTTTAAGGGAATCAAGACTATGCTTGGCGGCCCGCACCCCACTTATTATCCCGAAATAATCAAGGAGCCCGGAGTTGATATGATTGTTCGCGGAGAAGCCGAGTTCGCTGTATTGGAACTTTTGCAAAAACTCCAAAACCAACAGGCCATTGACCAGGTGCCGAACGTCTGGCTGAAAAAGGAAAACGCAATTGTGCAGAATGAAATGTCCAATCTTCCTGAGGATTTAGATCAGCTGCCCTTACCCGATCGGGAAATCTATTACCAATACAAATTTCTGCGGCGGGTGAGCGTAAAACAGTTTCTGTCCGGTAGAGGTTGCCCCTATCATTGCGCTTTTTGTGCCAACAACATTCTGCGGAAGATATATAAAGATAAGGGCCAGTTCCTAAGAAGGCGCAGTCCCGAGGGAGTAGTGCAGGAAATTCTGGAAGTTAAACAAAAATACGGTTTAAGAACGGCATCCTTCACCGATGATGTTTTTATCACGGACAAAAACTGGTTAAAAGAATTTCTCCCCCTTTTTAAAGCAAAAGTAGGCGTTCCCTTTATGTGCAACGTAACGGCCAACCTAGTGGAAGAAGAAACGATCCAGTTGCTCAAAGAAAATGGGTGCTATGGAATATCCATGGGCGTGGAATCAGGTAATCAGGACATCCGTTTTAAAGTCCTAAAGAAATACATCACGGATGACCGAATTCTAAACGGCGGACGCCTAGCCAAAAAATATGGTTTGATTTTGAAAACCTACAATATCCTTTGTTTACCTGAAGAAACAATCGAAAAAGCAATCGGTACTATGGAATTGAATGCCAAAATCGAAAGCGATTTCGCCGCCTGCTCCCTGCTTCAGCCATTTCCGGAATACGATATTACTAACTATGCCAAAGAGCATCATTATCTTCCCCCGGATTATTCCATTAAAGACGTTAAAGGGGGAATTTACCGTTCTTCTCCCATTAAATTGCTGAACAAAAATCAGTTCATTAATCTACAAAAACTGTTTTTTGTCGGAGTAAAGCTACCCTGGTTTATTCCTTTAATCAAAAAACTAATTAAACTTCCCCCCAACTTCGTTTTCAATCTAATCGGTCGGGCGATGTACGGGATTTTTATGAGTAAAGTGCACCGCTTGACTTTAAAAGATATGATTAATTACGCTTTGCATATTGATCCCTATGATGTTTAAGCACTAAGCACTAAGCACCCCCTCTTCATCTCCCCCTTAATAAGGGGGAGAAAGAGTGGGGGTAGATGTTTCGGATTTGCTAAATAAATATATGTTATTCCGCATCGCAATAATAATTAGTATCATCCTGTTTGCTTTTTTAATATTGTCCGTTGATACCGGCCAGGTAGTAGATGTGATTGCTAAAGTCAATCCCGTTTTTATTTTAATTGCTTTAGGAACACTGCTTTTAGAAATTCTGTTTAAGAGCTGGCGTCTTCAAATTATGACTAAAATTTTTGCTCCTTTGTCATTTACTAATAGTCTTAAAGTATTTTTAATCGGTCGTCCCTTTGGCGTAGTTACTCCCGGACAAGTAGGGGATCTGGCCCGAACTTACAGTCTAGCGGACAAAACCGGTCTGAAAAATTCTCAGAGTCTGGCCCTTTCTTTTTTAGATAAGGCTTTTGACCTTTTTTTTCTTTTAGTACTGGCGGCATTGGGTCTCGTGGGAGCGCTTTTTTTGCTTAGCAACGGGACAAGGGGAATACTGTACATTCTTATTATGTTGGTCATTTTGATTGCTGTTTTGATCACTTTTATAATTAAAAAAAACTGGATTAAATTTTTCCTAAAGCCTTTGTTTAAACTGTTGGTTCCTCACAAATTTCGCGCCGGGCTAAGAGCAAGCTTTGAGGATTTTTACAGAATTTTTCTGGCAATCCTTAAAAATAAAAAAGCGCTGCCGATTATTGTTATCTCTTTAATCATCTGGCCGTTAGTTAGCATTAGAGTATATTTTTTAGCAGCAGCCCTGGGGATTTCCGCGCAGTTTATTTATTTTCTGGCATTTATTCCCACCATTGCCTTTATTGAAATGCTCCCTATTTCTATAATGGGTATCGGCCCCAGGGAATACGCTTATATTCTGTTTTTTTCTTTGATTAAGATTGATAAGGAGCAGTCCCTTTCCCTCTCTTTGTTATCTTTAATTACTAATGGGATTCCCGTGGCTTTAATTGGCTATTACTTTGTGTTAAAAGAAGAAATAAGAGCAAAGAAAATCCCCTTAATTGAGTAAGCCTATCGCTTATTGTATAATAGAAGTATGATAAAATCAGGAAAAAAATGGAAAATTTGGTCAGTAGATAGCCTAGCTTATCTGCTGATCATTATTTTTATTGTTATCTTTATTTATCTTTCTATCGAGAGGCACAATGCCTTAAAATCGTACCAAAATGATCTAGGTGTTTATAGTCAAATTACTTGGAATAATTTGCACGGTCATTTCTTTGAATCATCGGGGTCGATGTTAGCCGCCACCCTAAAAGCCGATGGCACGACTGACGAAAATCATAATTATTTATCCGGCCATTTTAGCCCCATTATGCTGTTATTTGTGTTATTTTATTTATTTTGGCCGGATCCCCAGGTTTTTTTAATTATCCAATCGATCGCTGTTGGCATTGGAGCATTGCCGATTTATTGGTTGGCTAAAGAAAAAATCAAAATTTGGTGGGGAGGATTAGTATTTTTGATCAGTTTTTTGTTTTATCCCATTCTGCATAATGCGTTGTTATATGATTTCCACGAGGTAACTTTTGCGGTGCCCCTTGTTACTTTTGCTTTATGGTTTTGGCATAAAAAAAGAACCGGCTGGATGCTGTTCTTTTTGGCGCTGTTGTTTCTAGTCCAGGAACACACCGCTTTAATCGTATTTATGTTCGGCTTGCTGCTGATACTTAAAAAACAAAACTGGAAATTAGGTTTGGGAATCTCGGCTGTTTCTTTAACCTATTTCTTTCTGGTTCTGCTGGTTTTTATTCCGGCATTTTCTGCGAGCGGTCAATCTGCTCTGATCAATAGCGAAGTTCCTGAAATTGTTGCGCCTACGCGCTACGCCTGGCTTGGTTCTAATGTGAATGAAATCGCTTGGAATATTGTTAAGCATCCGATTCTTATTTTGCAGAACATGTTTGCTTTCCGGCAAGTTGATTTTTTCATCACTTTGCTTTTGCCTGTTTTTGCGCTTCCCCTTTTTTCTTCTCTTACTATTTTGATCTTGCCCGTTCTGGCTTTATATTTTTTAAGTAATTGGGCATTAACTTATAGCGTTTATTATTATCACTCCTCGCTTTTGGCCGGCATTCTGTATTTTTCTGCGATTCTTGTTTTTGCCCGTTTTTTCCGCGAATTAAAATGGCAAAAAATATTTTTAATATTGATTTTAATTTCCAGCTTAATAATCAGTTATATTTATAGTGTGTCACCGTTTGGCAAAGATTACTCGATAAAAGACTATCAGCCCTCCGAGAATGCCAAGTATCTAAAAGAGGTAAAAAAACTAATTCCTCCCGAAGCATCGCTGGTTGTTCAGCAAAATCTGGGTCCTCATTTTGCCACTAGGCGCAAGTTGTTTCATTTTCCGGTGATGCTGGATAAGGCGGATTACGTAGTGGTGGATGTCTATAACCCATACGCTGATAACCCAAAATCATTTTACGGGTTTAGCAATGTGAGAGAAGTGGAATACCAAATTTGGAGAGATTCTATCGGTAATCTAATCGATAATCAGGATTTCGGCGTGATTTATGACCAAGCCGAATGGCTGGTTTTTCAAAAGGGCGCGGATAAAAATCTTAATGCAAAGGCAAAACAAGATTATCTTGAAGCAATTAAAAGACTTGAACCTACCATTACCTTTGATACGCGAGGAAACTAAACTGGTAATATTTATCCGATTGCATGAACGGTAAGAAAGACAACATCATATTATTGGTTATTAGTCTTTTAGTTTTAGTTGTTGGCATTTTTCCTCTTTTTAAAAATAGTTTTATTGATACTCACGATGTGAATCTTTACCCGATCTGGCTTTATGAATTTGATCAGGGGATTCAAGCGGGTCATTTTTTGCCACGCTGGTCGCCGGATTTTTGGCTGGGGTATGGTTCTCCTCTTTTTAATTTTATTCAGCCGCTCTTTTATTGTCTTTCAGAATTAGTGCACCTGGTTGGATTCGGATTACTCAATTCGATTAAGGTGGTAATCGCCCTCAGTTTTGGGTTAGGATTCCTGTCCATGTATTTGTTGGGAAAAGAAATCTGGAAGGATAAGGGGAGCGGTTTTTTATGCGCTGTTATTTTTACTTTTTTTCCTTATCGTCTTGGCCTGGTGTATATCCGAGGCGACTTTGCTGAATTTTTGGCTACGGCCCTGATTCCTTTGGTTCTTTTCGCCTTTTTAAAGCTGGGGCAGAAAAGAAGACTGGGCTATTTCTTATTAAGTTCTTTTTCGCTTGCTTTAATTTTTTTGGCTCACAATATCCAAGTTGTCCTTTTTTTGCCCATTCTTTTAATTTATCTTTTGGTAGTTTTCAGGAAAGAGATTAAAAAAGTAATTCTTCCTATTTTTTTAGCAGGGATTACCGGGCTAGGAATCGCCTCCTTTTTTGTTTTTCCCGCTTTGTTAGAAGAAAAGTACTTAGCGGTTTCGACAATGTATACGGGGCAATATGATTTTCACGAGCATTTTCTGAAAATAGCGGATTTCTTAAGCTTAAAATGGGACAATGATCATTTTTTTCAGATCGGTATTATCGGAATAGTAATTCTCTGTTTTGTTATCTACGTCTTATCAAAAAAAATAGTTGGACTGCCCAGAAAAAACATCTATTTTTTTCTTATCTTAATGGTAGGGAGTATAGCTGCTTGTTTCTCAATCAGTACTTTCTTTTGGGAAAGTACCCCCTTTTTTAAATTTGTTCAATACCCGTGGCGAGTTTTAAGTTTTGTCGCTCTGGCCCTGAGCATTTTGGGAGGAATGATCTTTCGCACTAAAATTGTCCATTTGTTTTTTAAGGAAAAGATACCTAAGTTTGTTCCGGCCATAGCACTTGCCTTAATCGTTGTTTTTGCCAATCTGTTTTTTGCTCAGCCGGTTTCCTATCTGGAAAAAGAGTCGGACGAAGCTTATAATCCTTACCGCCAGCTTTATAGCGAAGCGAATTTAGAAACAACTTACCGAAAGGAAAATGAGCAGTTGATTCAGTCTGAAAAGCTGAATATTTATACTCTTATTCCGGAATTTGTGCCAAAGGGGACTAATGTCGAGCTTTTAAAAAATCAAATCGCCGGAACAATTTCCGATCAACTGAAAAAAAAAGAAGAATTCAGAATTTTAAAAATAGAAGCCCTGCGCGGCAGAATAGAATGGAAAGAACAGCAAATTAATTCTTATAATTACAGCTTTGAGATAAATTCTGAACAAGAAAGTTCAATCCGGGTTAATAATTTTTGGTTTCCGGGCTGGCAGGCCTTTTTAGATGGTGAGGAACAAAGCATTGAGCACGATAATGATTTTCAAGCAATGGTCTTTGATCTCCCTCCTGGCAATCATGTGCTACAATTAAAATTTAGCAGTACCCCCATAAGAAGAATAGGCGGCGTAATTACAATTATTACCCTGGGAATCTGGCTGGTGTTATTAATTATCTATTTTTTAAGGACGGTAGTTTTGAAAAATAATGATAAATCTAGTCCAAAAATCCGGTAGAAATATTTTTACCACGATCAATCTGTTTATCTTGCTAGGAATCATAATGATTCTGGTTCTTTCAATTAGGCCCGCTTTTGATCCCGACATGGGCTGGCACCTAAAAGACGGAGAATATCTTCTGAAATCAGGCTGGCAGGTGCCAAAAACAGATATTTATTCCTATACCATGCCTGACTTTCCATTTATTATGCATGAATGGCTGACTGATATCGGAATGTATTCTATTTATAATCACTTTGGTCTGCCGTTGCTCTCGATTATTTTTGTTCTAATTACTGCCGCCGCTTTTGTGGTGTCTGCGATTGCTGTTCCGGCCAGAAGAGAGTATCAGATTATTGCGGCATTAGTTGGCTGTATCGCTAGTCTTAACATTATTGGAGTAAGACCCCAGATGATTACCTTGTTGTTTTTGGCTATCTTGCTTAATTTGATTTATCATTTCCGTAGCTATCCTCAAACCAAAATAATCTATCTTTTGCCGGTGCTTTTTTTGGTGTGGGTTAATCTGCACGGAGGGTTTCCCTCGGGCTTAGTTGTTTTGGGATTATTTTTGTTTTTTGAGTTGTTAAAAAAAGCAGTCGTTCATCTTTATAAAAGAATAAGGAAAAAAATCATTAATCTGCCGGCGATCACCTGGTTCAGTTGGCGCAAAATTTTTTGTTTATCTTTTCTTTCTGGTATAGTGACCCTAATCAATCCCTATGGCTGGCGGATTTATATTGAGGTTATTACCACCATTACCGACAGTTATCTGAAACACAACATCAGCGAATGGGTGCCGGTTTCTGTTACCCAAGCGCATTCTTTTCGTTTTCTGGCCTATTTAGGATTACTGCTTATTTTAACCTTAATTTCAATCCGAAAAATTGATTTTACTCATTTAGGGATTACTGCCGTATTCGCCTGGTTTGCCTTTTCCAGTTGGCGCAATGTGCCAATATTTATCGTAATTAGCATCCCCCTTTGGGTTTACATTGTTAAGGGGTTAGTAGGAGAAAGCTTAAGTAAGATTATTAAAAATAAAGGGATAATTGCTTTGCTGCTTTTTGGAGTAGTAGTTTCCGTTTTTCAATCCCGTCAAATGCTGAGCACTATTCTTTCTTCAAAAAAACATTATGATTTTATCATGGCCACTTATCCTTATCAGGCGGTCCAATATCTAAAAGCGAATCCTATTTCGGGAAATATGTTTAACGATTACGACTGGGGCGGATTTTTAATTTGGCAGTATCCGGAACAAAAAGTGTTTGTGGATGGTCGAATGCCTTCCTGGCGTCAAAATGGTGAGCACGTTTTTGGTGACCATCAACAAATTTCCAATATTTCTCTTGGCTTTAGGGAGCTTTTAAAAGAATACGATGTTTCTTGGGTAATCACAAAAAGCAATTCTCTTTTAGCCATTGCCTTGGTTGGGGATGGCTGGGAAGGAGTTTATCAGGATAACAAAGCGGCGATTCTTAAAAAGCCAGTTGCTGAGAAAAATGATTTAGATAATCAAACAGAGTGACGTTTCGGGATATTTTTGACTTTTCAAAAAAATTTTGTTATACTACTCTTTTGAAATCTTATTTTTTAAAAAACTTTTTGCTGATTGCTGATAAAAGATAACTTAACTTAATAAATAAACGAAACATGATAAAATTAAGGAGGAAATCGAGAATAGAAAAACGGATTTTTTTGATTTGTCTGTCTTTTTTTATTTTTTTCCTTTGTCTATTTTCGCCCCAGCCTCTTTCGGCGATAATGAGCGGTCAGATTGGCATTAAACCGGCTTATCCCGACCCGGCGGTGCCGACTTCCATCGGCCGTTTTGATTATTCTTTGGCTCCTTCTGAAACTAAAGAAGATGCCGTGGAGGTGATTAATACCTACGACAAAGAGATTGTCCTTAAAATCTATTCCGTGGGTGCTACTACCACCCCTGACGGCATCTTTGCTTTAGGAATGGAAGAAGTGGTTGAGGACGTAGGTACCTGGATTAAACTTTCGAAGAACGAAGTAACTCTTGCCCCTTATACCAGCGAAATTGTCCCTTTTACTTTTACTGTTCCGGCTGACGCTGAACCCGGTGATCATATGGGGGGAATTGTCATCCAAGAAAAAGAAGTTCCTAAAGGAGAAGGCTCGATCACTATTATTACCCGGGTGGGAGTGCGAATCTATGAACGAGTGCCCGGCGAAATTATCAGGGGTATAGAAATTACCGGCTTCAATTGGGAATTTATGGCGGAAAATGCTGAAGAGTTGAAAAAAGTGAACTTCGGCAAATTACAGTCATTCCTGGGTTTTAGAAGGAAAGTGCATTTTAGCGTTGGCCTTCATAACCAAGGCACTATTCGAGAAGAGTTAAAATCCAACGTTACGGTGACTAATATGTTCGGCAAAGAAATTGCGGACTTTGATACTGAAAATGGAATGATTTTTCCCAAAAAAGATGTTACCGTCAACGTCAATTGGTTAAAAGAAGGATCTTTTCCGTTGTTTGGCCGCTACACCGCTAAGGTAGCTGTTACTTACGAGAAGGATCTTCCTCCGGTTGAGGCTGAACTGGCCTTCTGGGCTATTCCCTATAGCTTGTTCGTCTTGATTGGAATTCTGATTGCTCTCGGCGTCTTGATTTATCTGAATAGATTGTTAATTAAGGAACTGGCTAAAAAAGAAATGGTGGTTTATATCGTTCGACCAGGAGATAGCCTAGGGTCAATTGCCCAGCGTTTTGATGTTAAGTGGAAGAAACTGGCGAAGATAAACAATATCAAAAAGCCGTATCATCTAAAACCGGAAAGTTATCTTTTTGTCCCCCAAGGCTCTATCTTAAACCTTTTCCTCCGTCAATTAATTCGCAAAAAGCGGGTCTTCTGGATAGTAATAATTATTGCGGCTATTATCGCCATTGTTCTAGGAGGATGGATTTATTACCAGTACCAATCCCGGCAAAAATCGGATGAAGCTAATCAGCAAGAGGAACAGAACCAGTCAATTGAATTCCAGCCTACGGCGGAGGAAAGCCGTGATCAAACCAGAAAAGAAGATCTCAAGAAGATTCAATCTGCCTTAGAGCAGTTCTACCAGAGCTATCAAAGATATCCTTTAGCATCAGAGCTTAGTAAAACGAATCAAGCGGGCAATATTCTTGATCAGGAGCTGGTAGCAGGAGGTTTTATGGCAGAATTGCCTAAAGATCCTCAAGAGCCGACTTATTACTACGGCTATCGGAGCGACGGTCAGACCTATGAATTGACTTCTATTCTGGAAAACGGTAATGATCCGGAAGCAATTTCCATCAGCGGCTTCTTTATCTACAAGATAACATCGCCAAAACAAGAATTGCCGGACAGTTCCGATTCAGAAACAACCACTTAGTTAATACTGGCCTTATTTGTTTATTAGCTATACTCATCCGGATTGATTAAAGGGAGCAAAAGCTTGTTTTCGTAATTTAGTGAATCATGCGGTTTTATCAAATCAACAAAAAGAGAATTCAGGAAGTTATCACCATCTTCTCCTTCTCGTTTTTATTGCTTTCCAGTTTTATCCCCCAGCTAATCACGGCACCGCCGGCCAATGCCATTGTTTTTTCCTATCCCCGCTTGAATTTACAGAAAGCAGAACCAATTGCTCCGAGCATTAAAGAACTGCCGGTTAAATCTTCGGCCCAGGATGTAACTTATCCTCTGATTAAAGAAAGCGAATCCGATTTTTACTACCAGGCTGATTTAGCTTCTTTTCAAGCCTGGTTTTATGATCGAGCCGAAAAGAAAGCAATAACCCGGATCGGGATTGATCCTCAGCATTACCTGGAATTTTTTCTTCCTAAAGAAAAAAAAGTTCCCATTAACTTAACGGAAAAAGGTTATTCTTATCAGGTTTCCCAAGACTTGGAGATTAAATATACCATTAAAGACAATGAATTAAAGGAGGATATTGTTCTTAACCAAAGCCCCACTGACGGCAGTTTTAAATTTTCTTATCAAGAGGAAGGCCTATTTCATGTGGTGGGGGGCGAAGAGTATTATTTCTTCCGGTCAGATAGTTTAGCAAAGATATTTAAATTCCAAAAACCAACGGTAAGGGATGCAAAAGGAATAAGCGGAGCTATTTCCTTAGAATTAACTGATGATGAAATCGTTTTTCAGTTGGATTCTGCTTTTTTAGCCCAAGCCAGTTATCCGATCACTATTGATCCAGTCACGGTTGGCACGACCACTAGCAGTGGCAGTACCGGGCCAGATAAAGATCGGCACATTGTCCGCTCCAGCCGGGGAATTATGGTAGAGGTTTGGTATCAAAATAGCACCAACTATTTAGTGGGCTCGCGGTCTTTAGATGACGGAGAAACATGGCTTCAGCTTAATGCGGATTCTGCCGGTTCTACCGTGATCGGGGCTAATTCTCTAACAGCGGCAATAAGTGATTATTCCCTTTTTCTTGATCAGTATGACAACGTTAATCTGGCTTATTCGGGTCTTTGTTCCGGGGAATCTTACACCAGCGTTTGCTATCGGCAGCTTTCGGCTAACGGTACCAATAACCAATGGACCGTTGGTTCGGAATATACGGTGTCTGCAGGTCTGATCAATATGACTGTGGTAAGACCTTCGGTCATTGAATCCAGCAATAGCACGATTTATGTGGCAGTGGATAAAGAAGGGGCTGGTAGTGATGATACCGTAATTCGTTATTTTACCAATGGGACTAGTTGGGCAGATGAATCCGGAACAGCGGTTGCTTCTACAGACCAGCCCGTTTTAATTATGGAGCCAGGCACTAATGAGCGAATGGAATTTTACTGGAAGGCAGCTGACAGCACCCTTTATTTTAATTATTACAATGGTACTTCTTGGGGCGGTGAAACTAGCGTGGCTAATATTGGCGCCAGCCCTTCTTATTCTGTGGCTACGGGTAGTGCTTTGCCCGACAATATACATCTTGTTTATAACAGCGCCAGAACTTATTACCGCAGTTACAATGGCACCAGCTGGAGCGGAGCGACCACCTTGGATTCCGGCACTAAGAACAAAGCGGTCATTACTTATAATGGCGGCGATCTTTTTGTTTTTGCTTCTATTATAGACGGCAGTGTAACAAGGATTAAATATAAGCGCTATGATGGCTCTAGCTGGGATTCCAGTTGGACTTATGTTTCGGATATTTTTGCCACTTTTGAAAGTGTTCAGACTCTTGATGTCCAATCTAATCCTGATATCTGGACCAACGAGACTACTGATGCCGGTGATTACGGCGAAGCGGATGTTCCTTTTTTGCTTACCCCAACCGTAGACTATCTTTATATAGGCAGAAATGCCACCTTTCTCAATGTTACTTTCTTCTTAAGCACTAATGCCTCTTCTACAGTCACCCCGGATTGGGAATACTGGAACGGTTCGGCTTGGACCGATATTACGGAAACGGATAACACTTCTGGTTTTACTACTAGTGGCAGTGTTACTTGGGCAGGTCTTAGTGGCTGGGCACAGACCAGCGTTAACAGTGTAACTAAATATTGGGTCAGGGTAACTGGGGCATCTACGCCAACTACCAAACCAGTGGCCAGTTATATCTTGCCCGGTCAATCCGCCGGTTCACCCACCAGCATTGAAAGGATCATTGAAGAAACCACTTTTGAACAGGTAAACCAGGATGGTTTTGGCGATAATGTTAATGATGATATATTAGCTTTGGAAGTTTTTAATGGTTACTTATATGCCGGCACGCAGAAGCCATCTTCTAATGGCGAAGTTTGGCGCAGTAATAACGGCGTTACCTGGAGCCAGGTCTCAACCGATGGCTTTGGCGACAGTAATAATAAGGGTTTTACCGCCATATTAACGGCTGGTGAATATGTTTATGTCGGTACTCAAAATACCAGCACAGGCACGGAAGTGTGGCGTTCCACTAATGGTACTGGTTTTGCGCAGGTTAATTCCGACGGTTTCGGCAGTGCTAATAACACAATTACGGAAAAATTTTTAGTATTTAACGATTATCTTTACGCCGCAACCTATAATAGTACTGATGGTACCCAGGTTTTTCGCTGTAGTATTACCAATTGTGATGAATCAGGCGATTGGGCACAAGTTAATGATAATGGCTTCGGCGATGTTAACAATATTACTACGCCAACATTTATTGTGGTAGATATTAGCGGAACCCAATACATTTATGCTGGTACCGAGAATACTCCAGCAGGTGGCGGCCTACTTTATAGATGTAGTGAGTCCAGTGGTTGTGATTCTGGTGATGATTGGCCGTCAGTTTTATCCCAGCCTGGTTTTGGTGATTCCAGTAATATTTCACTGAAAAGCGGTGAGGTTTTTAATAGCGCTCTTTATGTTGGTACTTATAATGAGAGTACGGGCGGAGAACTTTGGCGCTGTGATATTTCCTCTGATTGCAATGAAGATGGAGATTTTTCTCAAGTGAATGATGATGGATTTGGCGATTCTAATAATCAATCAGTCCAAGCCCTTAAAACTTATTATGGCAATTATCTGTATGCCGGAACAGCAAAAAAAGACACCGGGGGCGTAGGAGCGGAGCTTTGGCGTTGTACTTTGGCTTCCGCTTGCGACGGCACCGGTGATTGGTCCCAGATAGGTACAGACGGTTTTGGTGATAAATATAATAATGCTATTAACGTTTTCCATCTTTTCCGGGATTATATGTTTATGGGTGGTACCGATACAACTTATGGTTCGCCTTTACACCGGAATTTCTACGAAAGAGCATTGGTTAGTTGGGCTTCTGGTGCAGCCAGCCCTTATAATGTAAAATATGATGAAATTCGTTACCGGGCTAGACAGGAAAGCTGGCGCTGGTATGATGATCAGTCTTCGGCTGATCCTTCCACCGCCTATGCTGATGAAAATACCACCGGCAGTCCGGTAGGTAAGCTGAATGATGTCCGGGTTCGCATCACTCTGCGCGAGGATGGCCATTATAGCGGGGCCAATATCAGAATGAAGCTGCAATATTCTACGGATGATTCTCAATTTTATGATGTGGCTGATCAAGCGGATACTTACGCGCCTTGGCGTTATTATAATGGTGGCGGCACAGATGATAGCACAATTGGGACACAAAGATTGACTGATTCCGATACCAAGGGTCCGTACGTGGAGGAACTTTTAGTTGTTTCTACTTTTGATCAAGGAAGCAACGACTGGACGGAATGGGATTTTTCTATTGAAAACTATGATGCTACCGCTAACAGCACCTATTATTTCCGAGCAGTCTGGTCTGATTCCGACGAAGATGTTGTTTTAACTTCTGGGAAAACCCATCCTACCTTAACCACCGCTTCCTCTTATACTTTGTCTTTAAGTACTCCTACTTCTATTACTTTGACCGGCTATACCCTAGGTAGTGGTAATGGTACTAGCGTGACTACTTTTAATGCGTCCCAAAAAATAACCATGCGGGATGATACGGGCAGTGGCAATGGTTGGAGCGTAACAGCGACCAGCACTAATTTAACCATCGGCAGTTATACTATTACCGCCAACAGCATTAATTGGAGTACCGGGACAATTACTCCCTTACTGGCCGCTTCTATGACAGGGGTTAGCGCCGGCGGCGGTGGAGCAATGCATCCTACTACCCCGGTGACGGTGGCTACGGCCTCCGCTAGTAATGGTGCTGGGGGGTATACCATTCAGCCTACCATCACCGTTTCTGATTTAGATAATGAACAGGCCGGCAATTATTCCGGGACTTTTACCTTGACTATCCAGTAGTTAAGGTAACCGGATCCACCCTTGTTTTTATTCCTAAGATGTGCTAAAATTGTTGTAATTATTGGGTTTTTTGATTAAACCGGTCGTAAAACTCCCGTCCGCCTTGCTTCGCCCTAGCGAAATAAATATTATGCAGTTGTGTTTAATTAATTCAATTCAGATACGGGCATTTAGCTCAGGCGGTTAGAGCGCTGCATTCACATTGCAGAGGTCGCAGGTTCGATTCCTGCAATGCCCACCAAACATTTCATGAGCAAGGCGAAGCGCCCGCCCGCTTTGAATCACAAAGCGATTCGGGCGGGGGCGGAGCGTTACACTTGCCCCGTCGCATAATGGGGTTCACACCTGCCTGCCGGCAGGCAGGTTGCAAAGGTCGCTGGTTCTCCGCCACGTTATCATAAAGTGTAAAGGAAGGCGGACGGGCAAATCGGCTCGGACCCACCATCGATTCTCAATTGAGACTTTACCATCTTATCTTAAAAAATAAAATTTATGGCTGATAAAAAAGAAGAAAAGGAAAAAAAAGAAATCTCCGAAGCGCTGGAAGAGTTGAATCAAGACAAAACTCGCCCCGATTCCTTTTGGAAAGCAACCGGACTTTTTATCCTAGAGGTTGGTAAAGTAATAATTATTTCCCTGGCAATAATTATTCCCATCCGCTATTATTTGATTCAGCCTTTTTATGTTAAGGGTGCCTCCATGGAACCTACCTTCCATGATTACGAATATTTGATTATTAATGAAATTAGCTATCGGTTTAGTGAGCCCCAAAGAGGGGATATTGTTGTCCTAAAAGATCCCCGCAACGGATCGCAATTCCTAATCAAACGAATTATCGGTCTTCCTAAGGAAACGATAATTATCAGTGATGGCCGAATAGAAATTAAAAATGATCAATACTCTAATGAAATGGAGTTGGATGAAAGCGACTATTTAGATCCGAGTATTTATACCCAAGGCCATGAAAATCTTAGTTTAAACAGTAATGAATTTTATGTTTTAGGCGATAATCGAAATTCTAGTCTCGATTCTCGGATTATCGGGCCGATTAAAAAGAGTAATATCGTCGGCAAAGCTTGGATTAGAGCCTGGCCGTTTAAAAAATTTAGATATTTTGAGATACCGAAGTACAATATTACCAACGTTGAATGAATAATGCAGAATGAAAAATGAATAATGGCAAATATAAAAAACATTCATAGTTTCACATTAATAATTCATCATTAATTAGATGCCTAGAAAAAAAACAAGCAAAATCACAATATCTTCTAAAAAGACGGAAGAAAAATTCAAAAAACCACCCCAATTATTAAGAGGAATGAAAGATATTCTCCCAGATATTCAGGACGTTTGGGATTTTACCAAGGCAGAGGTGGATCATTTGGCTCAGGATTATGGTTACGCCAGAATAGACACCCCTCTTTTGGAAGAGACCAGTCTCTTTGCCCGCTCCGTAGGTGAAAATACTGATATTGTGGAAAAAGAGATGTTCTCTTTTATTGATAAGGGAGGTGACCATATTTCTTTGCGGCCGGAGGGTACCGCTGGTATTGCCCGGGCTTATATTGAACATGGAATGTTAAATCAACCCCAGCCTGTAAGATTGTATTACTGGGGTCCTTTTTTCCGTTACGACCGCCCTCAAGCTGGGCGCTATCGCCAATTCTATCAATTTGGTTTTGAAGCGATCGGTGACGAACAGCCGATTATTGACGCTCAGTTAATCGTGGTGTGTTTCAGTCTTTACAAAAAAATTGGAGTACCAGTGGTAATCCAAATTAACAGTGTGGGTTGCAAGACTTGCCGTAAAGAATACGAGCAATTACTGATTGATTATTTAAACCCTCGAAAGAAATTTCTGTGCGAGGATTGCAAACGAAGAATACAAAAGAACACCTTAAGAATTCTAGATTGCAAAAATCCAGAATGCCGGGAATTGATGCAAGATGCGCCTCAGATAGTAGATCATTTGGATGAAGAGTGCAAAGATCATTTCGTAAAAGTACTGGAGTACCTGGATGAGGCGGAGGTAGCTTATAATCTTAACCCTTATCTGGTGCGCGGATTAGATTACTATACCAGGACTACCTTCGAAATTTATCCAGAAGGAAAAGAAAATGATTCCCAAGCTACTTTAGGGGGCGGCGGCCGCTACGATGACTTGATTGAACTTTTAGGTGGAAGGCCCACCCCGGCCTGCGGTTTTGCGAGCGGAGTGGAACGCTTAATTCTTAATATCAAGGAGAAAGAGATTATTATCCCCACTGCTCCAAAGCCAGACGTATTCGTTGCTCAATTGGGAGAAAGTGCCAAGAAGAAAGCATTAAAACTGGTTGAGGAATTGAGACAGAAAAAAATAAAAGTAGCCAGCAACTTCTCTAAGGATGGTTTAAAAAATCAATTATCTCTGGCAAGTAAATTAGGAGTCAAGATTTCTCTTATTTTGGGACAAAAAGAAATTTTGGATCGGACTGTACTAATCAGAGATATGGAAAGTGGATCGCAGGAAGTGGTTGATTTTAATCGAGTCTATGAAGAATTAAAGAAAAAAATGGAAAAGACACAACCAATCATTCAGAATAATCATAGAATAGGAGGCTAGGTTTTTAGCTTCTTAGCTTTTTAGGTTAAGGTAGAGTTAGGAATCTCGGTATGGTTGTGGTGGTAAGAGCATAGTATGTACCTCTTTTTGAAAAATGTAGGTGGCGAGTTTACTCACCTCATTCAAGAGTAAGCTATCCGTCTACTAAAGTCACTACAATTAAAAATCATACCCTAAAAATCCCTAATGAGCTAAAAAGCTAACAACCTAGAACAATGAACTGCATCTTTTGTTCCATCGCCCAGAAAAAATCTCCTACCGAGATAATTTATGAAGATGATCAGATGATCGCTTTCAGGGATATTAATCCTAAGGCGCCAGTGCATATCTTGATTATTCCTAAGGAGCATATCGCTTCCCTTAATGATTTAAATGAAAGCAATAGTTCCCTTTTAGGAAAGCTAATTTTACAAGCAAAAAACCTTGCTCGCCAGCAGGGAATTGCCAAATCAGGGTACAAACTGATATTTAATTGCGGCAAAGACGCTGGACAATTAGTTAATCATATCCATTTGCATCTTTTGGGCGGCGGTCCCTTGGGCGGTATCATTTAGAAAAGAGGAGTAAAAAAGGCATAATAGGGCTAAAGAAGGTCAGAAAGGCTCCTATTCTGAAAAATCCTCTTCCGCTTTCTGATGTCCTAGGGGGTCATCTTCGGCTTTTTTCCCCTTCTTAAAATAGTTTAAAACAAACTTTACACTCTTGCCGGAGAGTGTTATATTAAAATATGAAAGAAATAATTAAATCTTACCATTAAAGGGGGTGAAAAATGTGGTCGAGGTCAAAAAGAAAGACGGAGAAACAATCGAGAGTCTAATTCGTCGATTTTCCAAAAGAGTTCAACAGAGCGGCGTTCTGATTAGAGCTAAGAAAAGTCGTTTTCGAGAAGAGGCAAAGAACAGAAGAGAACAAAGAGTAGATGCCATCCGCCGTCATAAAATCCGAGAAAAGAAAGATTACTTGAGAAAAATAGGCAAGTTGGATGACTTCGAAAATACTAAATTTAAAACATCCCGCAGTAGACAAAACCGATAAAAAGCAAGAACAAAAAGATTAAATCGGTTAAGAAAATTTCATTTCAGTTAGAAATCTTTAGCGCGCTACGTTTATGGGTTTAAAGACGAAACTGGAGCAACAATTAAAAGAAGCAATTAAAGAAAAAAATCCCATTAAGTTGGGTACTATTAGGTTAACCATAGCTAAAATTAAGAATGAAGAAATTGCTAAAAAAAGGGAGCTTAAAGAAGAAGAAATTCAGGCCGTGATTCAGAAAGAGATTAAAAAACGCAAAGATGCCCAAGAGGCTTATCAAAAGGGGGGAAGGGCAGAGCTAGCCCAAAAAGAAGAAGCAGAGTCAAAAATACTAAAGGAATATTTGCCTGAACCATTTTCTGAAGAAGAATTGGAAAAAATAATCCAAGCGGCAATCAAAGAAGCAGGCGCCCAGTCGCTGAAAGAAATGGGAAAAGTAATGAGTATTGTGATGGCCCAGGCCAAAGGAAGAGCGGAGGGAAAACTGGTAAATGAAAAAGTGCGGCAGCTGTTAGCTTAAAATCAAAAAGAAAATAACATCTATTTTATGAATAGGTCAAGGAGGAAAGATTTTAAATCAAAAATATTTTTTACCCTAGGAATAGTAACGGGAATATTTCTAGTCGGTATTTTAACCAACCTGGTTGGTTTTTTTATCCCGTTAGAAGCGGAACACCCCTCGGTTTGTTATGGAGGTGAATGCTTGGTTAATTATATGGCGAATAGGGGGTATAACATGTTGGGTGGGCTTCTAACGGGATTTATTCCTCAAAAGGCAGCAGCGCTTTCCATTGATTACAGTGTGGGAGCAACTCTGGGCTTAGGGTCGGCCGATCTGCTGGAGACGGTAATTCACGTTCTGCAATGGATTTTAGGCCTACTAGGATTAGTTGCCGTAATTATCGTAATGTACGGCGGTTTTGTCTGGATGACGGCCGGCGGCAACCAGGACAAAATTAAAAAAGCGAAAAAGATTTTAATGAACGCCCTGATTGGTTTAGCCATTATTCTGCTTTCCTGGGCGATTGTTTATTTTGTGATGGGAATTATTAATAATTCTACTGGCGGTGGCGGGGGAAGTTGTGGCGGTTCAACTTGTACTGGTGGAGAAATTTGTTGTTTCAGTTCATATTGTGCCTCTAGTTGCACTGGTGGCTTTACGCCAGAATTTATTATTCGTTCCTTTGCTACTGCGTGCGATAATCCACTAAATCCTCATGAGGATGTTTTTCTGTGCAGCTCAATTGCGATTAACTTCAATAATGTAATCAATATAGACACGGTTAAGACCGCACTAAACGTTGCAGATATTGGAGAGCAAACAAGTGGCAATAATCTTATTATCGAAAAATGTGACGATGGGGCCTCTTGCACTACTACCTCAAAACCAGCGCCATTGCTTGATCCTACATATTGGTCCGGACCAACTCCTCAGGGAATAACTAGTGAATGGGTTGCCGCTAATAAGTCAATTGTCTTCTATCACATTCCTTATTTATTTGAAGAATTTACCTTTTATCGGGTAACAATAACCGAGGATATAACGGATACTAGCGGGAGAGATATTACTAAATGTGAAAAAGAAGGAGGTACTCCAATACCTGGTTGTACCTATAATTCCGGAGACGGTACCTGGTCTTGGATTTTTCAAACCAATGACCAAATAGATGACATTCCTCCCGAAATTGTTCAAGCTTATCCGGAATTTGATACCAGCGAAACTCCACCCCAATACCCCAATCGCAATGTTAGTATGGCACCTACTATTTGGGCCAACTTCAGTGAAATGATTGATCCGATTACCGTTACCGAAGCCAATATTACCGTAACACCAATAGATCCTACTGGTCTTGACCCTATAACAGGACTAGGAGGAACTCTTCTAACACCGCTTGATCCCGATCAGTATAATGTATTTATCAATCCTAGTGGCAACGGATTCCAGTGGCAGGTAGAAGCACCTAATTGGCTTGATGCCTATACCTGGTATGAAATAAATGTTGATAATATATATGACCTTTGTTCCAATGAAATGACGCCGGCTCCTACTACTTGGCGATTTCAGACCAACGGAACTTTTCCGGGCGTGAACTTTGTTTATCCGCCAAACGGCTATTTATTTTCTTGCCCAGATACTGAAATATTCGCCCAATTCAATACCAGCATGTACGATATTACTACCAGTTCCTGCGGGGTTGCTCCTTCTGGCGGGGGATACGTTACCGGCTGGACTTTATCCAATAATCCGGGAAGAGTATTGGGAGTAGAAGACGATTATCCCGGATCGCCGGCTGATCCTAATCGATACTGCAAGAAATACAGTTGGATGCCCACTAGTTCTAGCCTTCCCTTAGATACCGATTTTGCCGCCCACATTGATACCAGAATAGTCATTGATTCTGAGCTGAACACTCTAGAAGTAGATTGGGGTTTTCATGTAACAGAACCTAGTTCTTGCGCTAATCCGCCCTATATAACTAGATTAGATCCCGCCGAAGGTCCTGAAAATCAGTGTTTTACTGTTTTTGGTAATTATTTCGGAACAGGTACTGATCCTCAAGACAGAGTTGAATTGGGAGATGTCCAAACTCCGGTCAATGCTGGTGCTTGGACAGAACATGTTATTTCTACCAGAGTTCCTGCCGGTTTAATCCCAGGTACCTCCTACAATACCAAAGCATTTGTCTATCACCCACCGCCTATTGATCAAGTTTTAGAAAGCAATGAAGTTTCTTTTCAAATTGATCTAGGCACGTTTGCTGGTCCGTGTATTGATTACATTACACCCGAGGAAGGCTATGAAGGCACAGGGGTTACTATTGTAGGAAGCGAATTTGATCCTACTAGTGCATTTAAAGATGTTTGGTTTACTGATGGGACTTACTCAGCGGGTTATAACACTTGGGGAGATACTCAAATTACCACCAATGTTCCTACCGGTGCTGGAAACGGAGATGTTACTGTAGAAAATGACCAAGGGGTTAGTAATGGATGGCCTTTTACCGTGCTTCACGTTCCTCCGGGAACGCCCACCGTGGTCCAAAATTCCTCTTGTGATTTTGGAGTTTCGCCCCCCATTTATGCTTCACCTACTCCTTGGTTAAACCAAAACAATGTTTGTTTTGATACGGTCATATCCGCCCGGTTCAATATTAATCCTGGATTAAATTCAATGGACCCCGCCACCTTTAATGATAGTAATATTTTCTTGGACAAATGCACCGACGAGTCATGCACTACTACCGACCGCGTCACGCCAGTGACAATCACCTCACAGGGATATGAGGATCCTGACGACATGTTTAAATTAACACCGGGCAGTCCCTTGGATCAGAATACCTGGTATCAAGCGACTATTATGACCGGAGTGCAAAGCGCTGACCATGTGCCTTTGGCCGCAAACTATATTTGGAAATTCAGAACCAAAGACGAGCCAGGCAACTGCCCCCTTTCAGGCGTAGGAGTGTTGCCCACTTCCGCCACCATTAATTGGGGCGGCACTCAAGGCTATAATTCTGATCCCATTGGTCCTGGTTGCCAGCTTTTGAATCCCAGCAGTTATGAATGGAGCTGGAATTCTACCAATACTAATAGGGCTTATATTGTAGGCAGTCCTAGTGGTTCCTCGGCTACGGCCCGATCCTCCGATAACCAAGAGGGAAACAGTTGGATTCAGGCGATTACGACAGGAGTAGCCGGTCAGAGTTTGCTTAGGGTTGATTTTAGTGGTTGCGAGGTTGATCCGACAATCTGCACTGATCCTTTAAGAGGAGGATGTGTGGGCAGTGAATGTGTTGATGGCCTTTGTACCCCCATTATGTCAGGGGTTGATCCCGCAAGCGGGCCAATCGGGCAATACGTTACGGTCAGTGGTTGCTGGTTTGGGGCGTACGATCCCGCCGTAAGTAAAGTGGAGTTTACTGGGATTGATTTGTCATTCGTAGAGGCAAAATGGCCCAAGGCCTGCGGTCCAGCTGGCAGTACTTGGAGTAGCAATTCAATCGTAGTGGAAGTGCCGGATGATGAAACGGCTGATCTTAGTGATGATGCTCAAGACGGACCAATGAAAGTAACGGTCCAAACCTCCCTGGGGCCCCGTTCTGATGAAAGCAACAATGGAATTGGTCCCCCCGATTTCACTTTTGATGTTAGCGGAGGAGTGGCGGTTAATCTTTGTCCTTTTAACCCTGCTTGGGGTTATAATGGTGATTCTTTTACGGCGATTGGTGAAGGTTTTGGCAGCTATGACCCCGCCAGCGACAATATCAGTTTTTTCAAAGATCCGGGAAGAATAAATGCTTCTATTACCGATTGGACCGATACTCAAATTAACGGCACTGTTCCTCCTCAGGCTCTTAGCAGCATTCCCCCCAATGGTGTTTATGTGACGGCGGACGGTAATAATAGTAATCAAGTGCCATATACAGTCAGATGTGATACAAATTCACAGTGTATTACCGACTGTTGTTATGGTTATCAGTGCCGGGACGCGGCTTACTGCAGTACGGGCGCACCAGGAGATTTGTGCCAAATACCTTCTAACGATAATTGTCTCAACGGCCCGATTAGTTTTCCTTCCGGTTATGATTGTATGAGTACTACTGGTGATATTGAATCAACTTCGCCACCTCCTCCAGAACCGCCGCCCTTTGGTGATGACTGCCGGGTTTGCTGTGAGCCAGGACAAACCTACAACGCATTGATTTGTACCGAAAATCAAGGAGACTGCACTGGAGCGGAAAGAGGATTATACTGCGGTTGTACCCGAGATGATGAATGCGGTAATCCCGATAACATTGGTTGCGGCGCCACTGATCCCCGCTGTTGCTACACACGGCCCAATGTTGCTAGTACTGATCCCGCTGATGGAGAAAGAGAGGTCTGTCTTAATTCAGCCATTACCGTCACTTTTGACCGGTTAATGGATCCGGACAGTTTGACTAATTTCTCCTTGCAGGTTGGAGCGTTTGCTGTGGCCGGTGATATCTCCAGTTATAACGAAAGCGGCCACACGGTATTAGTATTTACGCCTCATAGCAATCTTACTGCTGGTACAAACCACACTGGCAAAGTGGCAGGCGATCCTAATCTATCTGATGGTAATCCAGAAGGGGTGTTAAGTTCTAACCTAACCGGCATGAATGGTCCCCATGCTGACAACAGCTATCAATTCCGATTTAGAACCGGAGAGGAATTATGTGAAATTGATCATATTTCAACTCTTGTTATCCCTCCCGGGGATTGGATAAACAACGATCTTTTTATCTGCGTGGGCGACGCTTGCACTGATGATCAAAATCCTGGATCACCACTTAATCAACATATCTATGCTGCCCTGGCTTTGGATGCTAATAATACTCTCCTAGCCGCAGACTATACTTGGAGCGACCCTGAAGCCGGCGGCGTTATTGATGTTGAATCTCCTGATGAACAATGGGGCTATGTTACCGCGCTGGGGCCCGATGGCCAAGAAAATATTCAAGTAACCGCCGATGCTGGTGAAGCAGGGCAAGCCTCTACTTTTGTGGTAACCACCGTTGATGCTTGCCAAAGTCCGTGGCCCGCTAATAGTCCTTATAAATATCCTGGCGCTGCCATTCCAACTCCTCCGGGCGAACCAACTAACTTTGAAACGCGTTATTGCCGAGACGGCGGTCTGCCCGGTATTACCACCCCGATCATATTTAATAACCCGTCTTACACTTATGGCGACGGAACAGATGAAATGATTCGGGAAATTTTCTTTAATCCTGATGACGGATCCGGCGACGTAATTGGAATCAGGGTAATGGAGAACGAAGGATTTTTATCGTCCCAGGCGTGGTTTGATAACATGTTTCCGGAAGATGCCGGAGCCGGAGGATCAGCCCTAATCGTAGATGGCTACCAGGCTTTGAAAGTGGGTCGTACGACCTACGTGGCCGCTACTAATCTAGTTGGCGGTGATCTCTATCCTAATATCTATTTAATTTCTTACAATGACAACGCTCAAAGCAGCACTGTTAATATCTATAATCAGATGATTGAGAACTGGTTCTTTAATGCTCATCCCATTGTAATGTTTTCTGCTTGCTCTTCTTCTCCTACTGAAACAAATAAGCAGTGTATTATCCGAGATACCGAGCGAGTCACGGAATTGGGTGAAATTGCTTTCTCATTACTTCAGTATAAGAATGACAATGGAAGATTTCCCTTGCTTTCCGCCGGCACATATCTGGAAGGAACAACAACCAGTAAATGGAATTCCTGGATTTCGGCACTAGGTAACGAAATTGGTATTACTCCATCAGTTGATCCGTTGAATGCATTTGATCCTGCCTCCCGTTGTCCGGTTCCACCCTATGATTCTGCCGGCACTTGCTGGAATGATAATCATAAGGTTTATACTTGCCCGGAAAACTCCCACATTTATCAATACTCCACCTTTAATAGTGGAAACAATGCTTTTCTCTATGCCAATCTTGAATATAACGGAACTGGTAATTGGAGAACAGATCCGCCAATGGGGAGTGATCCCTGTGCAGCTATACCTGGATCCACATCTTGTGAGTGTTTTAATTACCAGATAGAGGGAAATGATTCTTTTATACCCTCATCGGCACCAGCATCTTCATAATTAAAAAATAAATTATGCCTGAACTAAAAATTCCCCCCAATCTTCCTAATAATAATTCTCCCGAGGATATTTTTGAAGATACTGAGGATGCTAAGAATGCTCCTCCTGCCGCTCCGCCACCTCCTAATAGAACAGGGGATGCGCTGGCGACACCTCCTACCCCTGATTTAGGAGAGGCGGAGATTCCTACTCCCAAAGGAGGCCGAACAATGCTGATAGTGGGAATAGCGGTAGTTATCCTGGTGGTCTTAGGAGGAGCGGTCTTTGTTTATTACTTGATGACCAAATCTAATGCAAACAGCAATATAAATGCAGTTGTGAATGAGAACATAAACAAAATTACTAATACTAATCAAGAAATAAATACCAATAATTCTAATACCAACACTAATCAACCAGTTGATAGTGACGGCGATGGACTTTCTGACGCTGAAGAAGAAGAATTAGGCACTAATCCCAAAAAATCTGATACGGACGGTGACGAACTGTTTGACTTAGAGGAAGTTAGAGTCTATAAAACTAATCCTACTAAAGCAGATACAGATGGTGATGGCTATCTAGATGGAGCAGAAGTAAAAGAGGGATATGATCCAAACGGCCCAGGAAAATTAAGAGATTTAGGTGAAGAAATTAATAAATTAGAATAAAAAAATGTTTGAGAATAGCAATCAATTTCCATCCCGTGCCCGTGGGACAGAAGAAAAAAACTCATCAGAGGAGATAATTGCTCCTGTTGATTCTGTAGATGAGAAACGAGAGGATCCCGCCCCAGACCAAGAAGATGATATTTTGTCAGGAAGAATCCATACTATGCCGCACAAATTTCATGTGGGTAAAGGCGAGGGAGGAAGAAAAAATAAACTGCTAATAATCGCAATAATCGTCATTGCCATAATAATACTGGGCATCTTAGCCGCTTTTCTTTTTCAGAAAATAATTAATCCGCAAGCCCAAACCAACAGTACGCAAAACCTTAACGTTTCTAATAATAACCAGAATGTTAATAATGCCAATCAGAATGAGAATAAAAATTTAAATGGCAATCTAAACCAAAATGTCAATCAGAATCAAAACAGTAACCAGAACACTAATCAGAATAATAACCAGAATGTTAATAATGCTAATCAGAATACCAATCTTAATGCCAATACCAATTCCAATCGGAACCTGAATTTTAATGTCAATGCCCCTCTTCCTAGCAGTACCGACAGCGATCGGGATGGGTTAACCGATAAAGAAGAAGAAGAACTCGGCACCAATGCTCAAAAGCCCGATTCGGACAGTGACGGCTATTCCGATGGATTAGAGGTAGCATCCGGCTATAATCCTTTAGGAAGCGGAACCTTAACCAGCTCTAGCGCCATTAAAATCTATACAAACGATGATTATAATTACACCATTCTTTATCCTCAAAACTGGTTGTCCCAAGCTACCAATAACAATAATAAAGAGGTTCTTTTTACTGCCGATACCGCAGAATTTGTGGAAGTGCTGGTGATATTAAATCCAACCTCTTTAACCGCCAAAGAATGGTATTTATCCCAATTCCCTGAATTAAACAGCCAGGATTTAACCACCGTGACTACCTGGGAAGGAGAAGAAGGAATCATCAGTCCAGACGGCAATACGGTATATTTAGGTTCCGATGACTATCTTTATGGAATTACCTACAATACCGGCACGAAGGCAGAGGCCAACTTCCGAAAAACGTTTGAGATGATGTATAAAAGTTTTAAAGTATTGCCCGAAGGAATTACCAATACTAATCTGAATACCAATTCCAACCAGAATCTGAATCTGAATCAAAATAACAACTCTAACCTCAATAGCAATAGTAATCTCAATACCAATTCAAACCAGAATCTGAATTACAACAGTAACAGTAATAATAACAGCAACAGTAATTCTAACCTTAACAGCAACGCCAATAACCTTTCTATTTAATAGCATCTTAAATAACGGTTATGATTCAGGTGGAGATTTACAAGGAGACTAGTAGCCCAATTCAGAAGGAATCTGTTAGAAAAGTGGTGCATACTATTCTTAAAACACTTAATAGAAATCGTTACCACTCTCTTTCAGTAGCAATAGTTAAAACCAATACCATCCGAACCCTGAATAGAATCTGGCGCGGAATTGATCGTCCCACTTCCGTTCTTTCTTTTTCAGCCCAATCTTATTCTAAGTCTCAAAATAAGAGAAAGAAGAATAAATCATTTGTTTTGCCTCCGGAGGAAAAAGATTTTTTGGGCGAAATCATTATTGCTGATTCTATAGTAAAAAAAGAGGCCAAGCAAAGAAATTCTTCCTATCATAAAGAGTTCAATTATTTATTTGTCCACGGATTGTTACACTTATTAGGATATCAGCACAGTAGTCTCCGATTAAGAAAAAAAATGGAGAAGCTGGAAAATCGTATCTTGAACAACTTAAAAACTTAAAAATGCCTTTGGTGAATTGGCAGACATTATCAAAAAGTTTTCGCTATGCTGGTAGAGGAATAAGGTACGCCTTTAAAAATGAGCAGAGTTTTCGATTTCAGTTGATAGCCAGTGTAGTAGTATTAACTATCATGTTCCTCTTTCCTCTTTCAAATTGGGAAAGAATTGTGTTGATTCTGTTGATCTTCATGGTTCTAGCTTTAGAACTGGTAAATACTACTTTTGAAAAAATGATCGATATTTTGAAACCCCGAGTGCATTTTTATGCCGAAGTAGTTAAGGATTTAATGGCCGCCGTAGTGTTAATTGCCTCTTTAGGCGCCTTGATTATTGGACTTTATATTTTTCTGCCCTATTTTTTCTGATTCCTGCCAAAGGCGGACAAGATGGCGAATTCTAGGCTACTGTGCTCGAAAGAGTTCTAAGATACGCCTTGACTACCCAGAGTTCTTTACTTGCAGTATTTTTTTGTTATAGGTATAATTAAAATAATTAGCAATTGATCCTGAATACAAAATTTACTCAACCTTAATTATTAGTAGCAAAAAATAAAATGGCTCAAGTGCAAGTAGTAACCGGGCTAGACGTTGGCTCCAATATGGTTCGGGTGGTAGTGGGGCAGAAGATTGAACATGATGACAAAATGCATATTTTAGGAATTGCCGAAGCACCCTCCGAAGGAATTAGTAAGGGGGTGATTAACAGCATTGAGGATGCTGTTTCTAGTATTTCCTCTTGTTTGGAGAAGGCGGAGCGAATGACCGGCATTCCCATTGAGCATGCCTACGTAGGAATAAGCGGTTCTCATATTATTTCTCAAGACAGTCATGGGGTGGTAGCGGTTGCCAAAGCGGATGGAGAGATCAAGGAGGATGATGTGGAGCGGGCGATTGAGGCGGCACAAACAGTGGCTACTCCTCCTAATTATGAAATTTTGCATGTTATTCCCCGCAGCTTCACTGTTGACAGCCAGCGAGGAATAAAGGATCCAATTGGAATGACTGGGATTAGGCTAGAAGTAGATGCCCAGATAATCCTGGGCCTTTCTTCTCAAATCAAGAACCTTACCAAATGCATTTATCGCACCAGTGTTGATGTCGATGATCTAGTGCTAGGAGTATTGGCGGCCTCGGAATGTATCTTAACTAAGCGTCAAAGGGAACTAGGGGTAGCAGTATTAAATATAGGGGCGGCGACCTCCAGTTTATTAGTTTTAGAGGAAGGGGACGTTATTCATACAGCGGTGCTGCCGATCGGCTCGGGGCATATTACCAATGATATTGCCATTGGTCTTCGAACCTCTATCGATGTCGCCGAGAAAGTAAAACTGGAATACGGGTCTTCCTTGCCTAAAGAAATTCATAAGCGGGAGGAAATTGATCTAAGTGAGGTTTCTGCTCAAGAAAGCGGAAGGGTTTCTCAAAAGCACGTTGCAGAAATAATCGAAGCAAGGCTAGAGGAAATCTTTAGTATGGTAGAGAAAGAACTTAAAAAGATAAACCGCAGCGGGTTATTACCCGCCGGAGTAGTACTTACCGGCGGCGGAGCAAAGTTACCCGGTATTGTGGAAACAGCCAAATCCATTTTTAGACTTCCCTGCCATATTGGTTATCCTTTAGAAGTGATCACCGCCATTGACAAAATAAATGACCCGACCTTTACCACAGCGATTGGTCTAGTGCTTTGGGGATCAGAGTTAAGCCCTAAAATATCCCGGATGTCTTTAAAGGGATTTTCTTCAGTAAAAGAGGTCACTGGTAAAATGAAAAAATGGTTTAAATCCCTAATGCCTTGATGAATAAATTTTGTGTTCACCGTCAATTTGAGCTACTTGCCAAATAATTTTTAAACCATTACAATTATTTTAGGATAAAATAATAACTTTTAAAGCAATTTTATGGAAATTAAACCAGATATCGAGACATTTGCCAAAATAAAAGTATTAGGAGTAGGAGGAAGTGGCGGAGCAGCAATCAATCGAATGGTTTCTTCCAAAATCAAGGGAATTGATTTTATTGCCATTAATACCGATGCTCAAGCGCTGCACCATTCTCAAGCAACTGCTAAAATTCACATTGGAAAAAACACCACTCGCGGTTTAGGAGCCGGCATGGATCCGGAACTGGGCCAAAAGGCGGCTGAGGAAAACCGCGAAGAATTATCCGAGCTTTTAAAGGGTTCGGATATGGTTTTTATTACCTGTGGATTAGGCGGCGGAACAGGCACGGGAGCATCACCAATCATTGCTGATATCGCCAAAGAGGTCGGGGCCCTAACGGTGGCTGTGATAACCAAGCCTTTTGCCTTTGAAGGAGAACAGAGAAGATCGATTGCCGAAAGCGGCTTAAGAGATCTGGCTGATCGGGTAGATTCTACAATTACTATTCCTAATGATCGCATTTTGCAGATTATTGACAAAAAAACATCTCTATTGGAAGCGTTTGGGATAGTAGACGATGTATTGCGGCAGGGCGTGCAGGGAATTTCCGATTTAATAACTGTTCCGGGTTTGATTAACGTTGATTTTGCCGATGTTAAAGCGATTATGGAGAATACCGGTTCCGCTCTGATGGGCATTGGAAGCGCCAGTGGCGAAAATAGAGCAATAGAGGCAGCAAAGGCCGCAATTGACAGTCCTTTACTGGAATTAAATATTGATGGTGCAAAAGGTATTTTATTTACGGTAACAGGTGGTCCGGATCTAGGAATGCACGAAGTCAACGAAGCAGCTAAAATTATCACCGAGTCTGCTGATCCTAACGCTAAGGTGATATTTGGATCAGTAATTGACGAAGATTTAGAAGATGAAGTAAGAATTACCGTGATTGCCACGGGATTTGGAGAGGGGGCGAAAGCCAAGACAATAAAAAGAGAAACGGTGCTGCCTTCCGAAGACATAAATGTTTTTGGCCGCATCGAAGAGCCGATTGTTGCTGCCCCTTCTGTGCCAGCCGCGAGCCGTGGCTCAGTGAAAGAAGAAAAGAAATCCGTGAGCAAAAAAGAAGAGGAGGATCTGGAAATCCCCGCCTTCATTCGCAAGAAAATGATGTAAAATTAATATTTAAGAAGGCGCGAATACGCATTCGCGCCTTCTTTGTTTTTCGTAAAGCATATTGCTATACTTAAAAGCATGAATCCCGTTAGAGAAAAGCAAATGTTTTACACATAACATTATGCAAAGCTTAAAAAACAAACATTGGTATACTGGTTGCACTAACAATCTACGGAAGCGCTTTAGAGAACACAATAATAACTTAATATTATCTATTAAAGGTCGAGGTCCTTTCGTTCTAATTTATTATGAAGCGTGTTTAAACAAAGATGATGCTTTTGCTCGCCCCGCTTGGAGGCAAGGCCTCTAACGGAGCCAGAGAAAGATACCTAAAATCAGGTATGGGCCCCGTTAGAAATTTAAATGATTTTCTGTTAAAAATTTCTAACGGGGTGGGCAAAAGATATTTAAAAAATCGTCTAAAGCGCTTCCTTTCTCTAACGGGATGAAAGTAGCGTTTTTCACCAATAATTATCTTCCCCGAATCAGCGGTGTCGCTAATTCCGTTGAATTTCTAAGAAAATCGCTAGAAGAATTAGGAATAGAGGTGTTTGTTTTTGCGCCAAGCTATGAAATTAACGATTACCCTTCTAGTCAAGAGCGGATAATCAGAATCCGTTCCTTAAGATTCTGGTGGCTAAAAAGATTTGCGTTTCCACTGCCTTTTTTTAACATCCAAAAAATAAATCGGGTACTATCTCGCATCCAGCCGGACATTATCCATTTTCACCAGCCTTTTTTACTGGGCCGGCTGGCTCTAAAATGGGCAATTAAATCTAGAGTGCCGGTGGTTTTCACTTATCACTCTCTTTATGAAGAGTATGTCCATTATTTTCCTTTCCATCAAAAAATATGCAAAAAAATGGCCAGTTACTACACGGTGGATAGCGCTAACAAAAGCAATTTAATTATTTGTCCCACCGAACAAGTCGCTGATTATCTGCGTGCGAAGGGGGTAAGTAATAGAATAGTGGTAGTACCAACCGGGATAGACTTTAATTGTTACGGTCAACGCTTTACCGAGAAGCAACTAAGGGAGTTTAAGCAAACTCTCGGGATTACTACCGACAATAAAATCTTGCTTTACGTAGGGAGAATGGTTAAAGAAAAAAACATCCAATTTTTATTGAGAGCGGCGGAAAAGATTCTAAAGCAGAGAAAAGACATGATATTAATTATGGTGGGAGACGGCACTCTTCTAAGTTCCTATTGCCGATTCGCTCAAAAGATGAGAATTGATAAACAGATAATCTGGACCGGTTCTCAGCCGCCGGAAAAACTCCCCTGGTTTTACCAAATTGCTGATCTGTTTCTTTTCCCATCCAAAACCGATACGCAGGCGATCGTGCTTTACGAAGCGTTAGCCAGCGGTCTGCCGGTGATTGCCGTTGCTTCTTTGGCCAGCAAAGCGATTGTTAAAAACGGTGATAATGGTTTTCTATCTAGTGATGATTTGGGAGAATTTTCCCGGGCAGTAATCAATAATTTATCTTTCAAACAAAAAAAGCCCATTTTTCTAGAACAAAAGAAATATACCCCGTCCGAAATCGCTCTCTTTGTTTATCAGCTTTATCAGAAAGTAATTTCAGAGTATTCCTTTGCCAAAAAATATCATTCGGTAAGCTATAAAACTAATGAATCAGTCTGATAACAAACCAGTCCCTCTTTTAGCGGCAAAGGCAGTTCCCAACCTGATCACTTTCTCTCGGCTGGCGCTTTTCTGGCCGATGATTTTAGCTCTTCAAAGCAAGAATTATGGGGTACTATTTTTTTGGATAGCACTTTTTTTTCTATTGGATAACTTAGACGGCCATCTTGCCAGAAAGCTCCAAGCGGAGAGTAATTTTGGCAGGTTATTTGATTCTTTTGTGGATAAAACAGTTTTCTTAGTGTTGGTGATCTTCGCTTTTTATTTTCAGATTATCCCTTTTTATCTCTTTATTGCTGTTTTGTTGATTAATATTATCCAACTATCCTTTTCTTTCTGGATTGTCTTTTCCTATGAAAGAAAAGAACTGCCCAGGACGTATTTATCATTAATAGGAGGTGGTATTTTTTTCTTAAGCCTGTTTTTAAGGGGAGTTTTCGCTGATTTGACTTATTGCTTGGTGATCATCCTTTATTTTAACCATCTCTATTACTACGGAAAACAGATCTGGCTAATTAAGGCGGATAAGTCTATGTTTTCGAGGAAAATCCGTAAGATAAAAGAAGCGGCAGCAAAAATTCCCGCTTTAAGAAAAATATCCCAATACGTTTTTTTAAAACTGAAAAGAAGGAACGAGCTTAATTCGCATCCCGTCCAAATAGCAACGGCTGCCAATCTTGTTACCATTACTCGTTTATTGCTTATACCCCCGCTGATTTATTATTATTGGCAGCAAGTAACCGCCGGCTGGATTATTCTTTTAGTAATTTTCGTGGGAGCCGATTTTTTAGACGGAGCGCTGGCGCGGCGTTTTAACCAAGTGAGCCAGATCGGAAAAATAATGGATGCCGTTGTCGACAAAGTACTGTTCTCTTCTTTTCTGCTAGTATGGCTATTTCAGGGATTATTGCCCGTTTGGCTGTTTGGATTCATAATAATGCGGGTACTACTAATTCTATTGATGGCCGGAGTAATTTGGCTCACCCCGTTACTTGAATGCCCGGAAGTCTTGACACGGGGTGATCATAGTTGTCGATCGTACTTGCCACAGGGTATAACGTCCTGTAATCAAGTAACGGGGCTCACGATAAAAAAACCATTGCCCCTATCTTATTTTAGTTTTATTTCCATTGTATCTCTTCTCTTTTTTATCTACGGACAGAATAACTTTTGGTTAGTGCTCGCCATCTTATTTACTTGGCAATTGATTGTTAATTACTGGCATCAAGGAATAGTAAGCTTGATAAATAAAAAAGTAGTCGTATAATAATATTTAGACTATCTTAGAATTAAAATGAATAAAATTAAAGAAATGTTAGATTTCAACAAAAAATCATTCAAGAGTTATATTATTATTTCCATAGTAATTAGTTTCTTAATTGGTGGAATTTCCGGCGCTTTTTTTGGTATGATTGGGGGAAGTTTAATTACTCCTTCGATTAAGGATTTCTTGAGACTTCCCACTATCTCAAACAGCGATAATACCGGTTCTACTATTAAAAATGTAACTGTTAAGGAAGAGTCCGCCACGATTGATGTTGTTAATAAAGTAAGCCCGGCCGTGGTGAGCATAGTGGCCACCCAGGATCTGAGCAAGTTGTACCAGCAGAATAGTTTTTATCCGTTTAATGATTTTTTCGGCTTTGGCTCGCCTAATCAGCAGCAGCCTTCGGGAAAGCAAGAGGTATCCAGCGGAACCGGTTTCATTGTTTCTCCCGACGGAATGATTGTGACTAACAAACACGTGGTTTCTATATCAGATGCCGAATATTCTGTGCTGACCAATGATGGCAATAGATATGATGCCAAAATAGTAGCCACTGATCCTTTAAACGATGTCGCTGTTCTAGACATTGATGCTAATAACCTTCCTATTGCCACCTTAGGCGATTCCGATGGTATTCAGATCGGACAGACGGTCATTACCATTGGAAACAGTTTGGGGGAATACACTAATACCGTTACCAAAGGAGTGATTAGCGGAATTGACCGAACGATAACCGCCAGTGGGCAAAATTCCAGCGAAACTTTGGAAGGAGTAATTCAAACCGATGCTTCGATCAACCCCGGTAATTCAGGCGGTCCTTTAATTGATTTGGATGGCAGTGTTATTGGGATCAATACCGCGATTGATCAACAAGGAGAATCTATTGGTTTCGCTATTCCGATTAACGAAGTAAAAACAGTGGTGGATAGCGTTAATAAATATGGTAAAGTCGTAAGGCCTGTTTTAGGAGTACGCTATATTCTTGTTACTCCAGCCTTAAAAGAACAAAACAATCTTAGCGTTGATTACGGAGCGCTAGTAGTAAAAGGGCAGTCAGGAGCTTTGGCCGTTGTTCTGGGAAGCGCCGCCGATAAAGCGGGAATTGAAGAGAACGACATCATCCTTGAAATTGATGGCCAAAAAATAGACCAAAATCACAGCCTAGCGGGAATAATTAGAAAATATAAGCCGGGTGACGCAGTAACTTTAAAAATTCTCCACGACGGAAAAGAGAAAACCGCTCAGGCTACTTTAATGGAATATCAAGAAAACTCTAGTTAAAAAGTTGGAGGTATCCGAATCGAAATATCTTTAGGATTGCTTTTCAAAGACAATAATCGGTAGGTGGAAATTATTTTCCACCTACATTAAGATTGCTAAAAACAGCAACTCTTGTTAAAATCATCTTATGCGCGAAGTTATTGAAGAGATTATCAAACTGAAGGAAAAAATTTCCAAAATATGGAGGTTTCTTTGACCTTGCTGAATCAAAAGCTCAGATCAAAGCGTTGGAATACGAAATGAACCAGCCCGAATTCTGGAAAAACCAGTCCCGAGCCAAAAAAGTCAGCCAGAAGCTGGATGACTTAAAAAAGGAAGTGTCAGCTTGGGAAAAACTACAGCAGGAAACGACGGAGCTATTAGAAATCGCTCAATTAGACGAGGCGGACCAGGATGTTAATTTAAGAAAAGAAGCCGAGACTAAGCTCCAAGAGCTCCAAAAAAAGTACGAGCAACTGGAGTTTTTTACTTTACTAGATGAAGAGTATGATCGCAATGATGCCATTTTCTCCATTCACGCCGGCACCGGCGGGGTAGACGCCCAAGACTGGACCGCCATGCTTTTAAGAATGTATCTCCGCTTCTGTGAAAGAAAAGGGTTTAAAACCAGAATTGTACAGGAAAGCCGCGGGCAGGAGGCCGGAATCAAAAGCGTCACGGTGCTGGTCCAAGGAACCTGGGCTTATGGCTATTTGAAAGCCGAGGCGGGCGTGCATCGACTGGTTCGCATTTCTCCTTTTGATGCCGAAAAAATGCGGCACACCTCTTTTGCCCTTTTAGAGGTATTGCCTGATCTGGGAGATTTAAAAAGTATTGAGCTTAAGGAAGAAGATTTAAAAATAGATACTTTCCGTTCTTCCGGCCACGGCGGCCAGAGCGTTAATACCACTGATTCGGCCGTTAGAATAACTCATAAGCCTACCGGAATAACGGTATCCTGCCAAAACGAACGTTCCCAGCTCCAGAATAAGGAATTCGCTCTAAAAATACTAAAGAGCAAGCTCCATCAATTGCGGCTTTCCCAACGCAAAAAAAAGCAGAATCAATTAAAAGGAGAAGCAATTTCTGCGGAATGGGGTAACCAGATCCGTTCTTACGTTCTCCATCCCTATAAAATGGTGAAAGATCATCGGACGAAATATGAAGTAAAAGAACCGGAAAAAGTACTCAATGGAGAAATTGATGAATTTATCGAAGCTTTCTTGCGAAAGGAAATTAGGAAGTAGGAAGTTAGCTTGTAGGAAGTTAACTTGCGGCTTGTAGATACCTAAATTCTACAAGCTACAAGCTAATTTCCTAACTTCCTAACAACATGTGCGGAATAGTAGGATACGTAGGAAAAAGACCGGCTAAATCCATCCTGTTAAACGGATTGAAAAAATTAGAATACCGCGGATACGACTCCGCAGGGATTGTTGTTTGTGACAAAGGTCAGCTTCATCTGAAAAAAACATTAGGCAAGATAGAGAATTTGGAAAATGCCATAAAAAACAAAGACTGGCAAGGAACTCTGGGAATGGCGCATACCCGTTGGGCGACCCACGGAAAACCGTCTGATCTTAATGCTCATCCGCATACTGATTGCAAGGAAGAGTTGGTCATTGTCCATAATGGAATAATTGAAAATTACCAAAAGCTGAAAGAAACACTTAAGAAAAAAGGCCATCAGTTCAAATCGGAAACTGATTCTGAAGTTATTGCCCATTTAATTGAAGAAAATTATCAGGGGGATCTAGTTGCGGCGGTCCGTCAGTCGCTCACCCGAATCGAAGGAACTTACGGCATAGCAGTAATCCATATTAAACACCCGGACGTTTTAGTTGCTGCCCGCAAAGGAAGCCCGGTCGTAATTGGTTTGAAGGAAGACGAGTACTTTGTTGCTTCCGATGTTACCCCTTTAATCAGCCATACCAAAGATGTAATTTATCTAGAAGACGGAGAAATAGCCGAAATTACCCCTTCTGGTTATCGCATTTCCACAATTAATAACGAAAAGAGAAGACCGGCAATAAACCATGTAGAATGGGAAATTGCCGAAGCGGAAAAGCAAGGATACGACCATTATATGCTGAAGGAGATTTTTGAAGAGCCGGATGCGGCTCGAAATGCCATGCTCGGCCGGGTAATTCCCGAGGAAGGACTGGCCCATTTAGGGGGCCTGAACATGAGCGATGATCAGATGCGGGAAGTGAAACGTATTGTCATTGTCGCCTGCGGATCCGCCCTTTACGCCGCCCGGGCAGGAGAATACATGATTGAAAGATATGCCGATATCCCGGTGGAAGTAGAATATGCCTCTGAATTCCGCTATCGCGATCCGGTAATCGATCAGGGGACTTTAGTGTTTGCTATTAGTCAATCTGGTGAAACGGCCGATACTTTGGCGGCGATGAAAGAAACCAAGCGCAAAGGAGCGCGGGTGTTGGGGATTGTGAATGTGGTTGGTTCTACTGTTGCTCGGGAATCGGATGGCGGTACCTATATCCACGCTGGCCCAGAAATAGGAGTGGCTTCCACTAAAGCGTTTACCGGCCAATTAACAGTACTGGCAATTCTGGCTTTACAGTTTGGAAGATTAAAAAACATGTCCTTTTCCACCGGCCAGAAATTAGTTAAGGAATTAAAAGCGATTCCCCAAAAGATAGAGTCAATTCTGGAGCAGAACGAAACCATTAAACGGTTGGCTCAAACTTATACTCAATACAAGAATTTCTTTTTCTTGGGGAGAGGAGCAAACTATCCTATCGCTTTAGAGGGCGCTTTAAAATTAAAGGAGGTGTCCTATTTGCATGCCGAAGCTTATCCCATGGCCGAACTGAAGCACGGTCCGATCGCCTTAATTGATCAAAATTTTCCCTCTTTTGTCATTGTTCCCAAAGACAGTTATTACGAAAAAAACATTAGCAATGTGGAAGAAATCAGAGCCCGGGAGGGAAGAATGATTGCCGTTGCCACCGAAGGGGATTCTAATATTGGTAATTTAGTTAATGAAGTGATTTACGTTCCCAAGACTCTGGATTTACTTATTCCGCTTTTAACAGTAGTCCCTCTGCATTTATTTGCTTATCATCTAGCGGTTGCTTTAGGGCGAGATGTAGACAAGCCCCGCAATTTAGCCAAGTCGGTGACGGTGGAATAATGTAAACAAAGCTTAAGCCTTGGGTGGTAATGCTGAAGCATTATAAACCGAGTCGTTTAGCTTAGTGAAAATAATTTGGTATATAAAACTTTAGTTTTGTCCTCAAAAGCTTAAGCTTTACATCCCAGAGTTCAAGTGCTACAATTGAATTAATTGATAATATAGTTTGGGCGTCCTCAAAACCTGAGGACTTTTTTGATGTCAAAATCCAAAATATTCCAATTCAGCTTACTAAGTTTTATCCTGGGCGTAGGCGGAGCTAAGTTTATTCGTCCGGTTGATTATTTTATTTTTTTTGCTGCTGCTGTTTTTATTCTCATTTTGCTAGTGGTCGGATTTTCCAACAGCAAAATAAGAACAATTAGTTTTTGTACCCTAAGCTTAATCCTCGGCTTTTGGTGTTTTTGGAATTCCGAACCAGTAATTACTCCTCAGCAGATCGCTTATTACAATAATCAGCAGGTAACATTCAAAGGTACAATCAAAGCCAGTCCGGATGTGCGTCCCGACCATACAAAATTAACAATCGGCACAGAGGAGATAGAAATAAAACATAGGATGATGGAAGTCAAGGGGGATGTGCTAGTCAATACTTCCTTATATCCTGAATACCAATATGGCGATCAGCTAAGAGTCAGCTGTCATTTAGAGCGGCCAGAAAAAATAGAAGACTTCTCGTATGATCTTTATTTAGCGCGCTATAACATCTATTCTTTATGCTATCGTCCCCAAATAGAATTATTAGCCAAAAACCAGGGAAACCCGTTATTGGCGACCATTTTAGGCTTTAAAGGCCGAATTCAATCCATTTTTAACCAAACTATCTCTGCTCCTCAAGTATCCATTCTATCGGCGATGATTTTAGGGAATCGCCGGAGCATTCCCCAGGAAGTAACCGAAGATTTTCGTAAAGCCGGAACCTCCCACATCATTGCCATTTCCGGAATGCACATTACCATTATTTCCGGCCTGCTAATGCAGTTTGGCATTGGTTTGGGTATTTCCCGGCGCAGGACTTTTTATTTAGCCAGCCTAGTTTTAATAATATATGTGATTCTGGTCGGGATGCCAGCTTCTGCTATCCGGGCCGCCACCATGGGATTGCTGGCGCTTTTTTCTCAAATCATTGGTCGGCTTTCACGCTCTCTTAATCCCTTGCTTTTTGTTGCCTCCCTCATGATTTTAATCAATCCCAAGATTTTAGTGTCCGATATCGGATTCCAGCTTTCCTTTCTGGCGGTGTTGGGCATTATTTACCTTTCTCCTTTTTTTCAGAAATTGTTTAGCTGGTTGCCTAATTTTTTCCAGATCCGAAATTCTGCTTCCATGACCATGGCGGCTTACCTAATGACCTTGCCGCTGATTGTTTACAGTTTTGGCAATCTATCTTTGGTGGCCATTGTTGTTAACGTTCTAGTTTTGCCCATAGTCCCTTTAATAATGATGAGCGGGTTGCTGACCGGAATCTTAGGAATTATTTTTTTGCCGTTGGGTAGAATCGCCGGGTGGCTCACCTGGATGTTCTTAAGTTATCTGATCTCGGTGATTAAATTTTTTGTTCAGTTTGATTTTGCTTCCCTAGCGATTAAAAAAACGTCTTGGTTGGTTCTAATCGGATCTTACTTGGTTATCGCTTTAGCGGTCAGGATGATTTTTAGAAAGAAAAGCCCCGCCGATAGAAGCGGGGCAATCCTAATTCAGAAATAATTGCAGTTCTATTATCGCACCTTGAATTTTTTATCCAGGACATCTAAACGTTCGGTGATTCCTCCGTATTCCAATTCTTCCATATGAAGCATGGCCGGCCCAGAGAATCCTTGCTCTCTGATATCGGTTGCTTTTCGAGACACTTTATTTCTAATGTAGTCCCAATAAGGGTGATTAAACACATCAGCTGGTTCGGTTAAGCGTCCATCATGAACACAAAATGCTGCTCCAGAAACTAGCGGCGGGCCATCAAAAAAGGATGTCGGAGTATTCAGGGCCACGGGCATCAATGGTCCATTGTGAGATCCTCTCATGAAGCCAGCCACGAAATGGCCAATCTGGTAAGGAGAAAGTACTTCCCCAGTTGCGGGAAAAGCGCCTTGGGTCCGAACTAGACAGATCGGATCATCTTTGCCGGTGTAAGTGCCGGCGACATTATGCAATCGAGTAGTAGAAACCGAAACTACAATGTCATTATCCGCTCGGGAATGAATGCTTTCTACGACAAATCGCTGGTTGTCTCTTAATAGCGCCACGATATTGTAAATATCTTCCGGGGCGTTAAGTTCTATTATCCGATCCCCTTTGATGTAAGAAACATCCATAATCGTGAATTTGAAACCAGCCTTCATTTTAGGGCTTAGCATCAAGCCGGCACAGTGCATGGGGTCTACAAAAGACAGATAAAGCGGCAGATTATAGGCCCCGGGATCCGTTTTGTCTGCGGCAAATAATATGAATGGTTCATTCTCTCTTTCTTCAATTTCCATTTCGGCAACAGCTGGCCCCAACCCTTTTACATTTCCGGAAAAAGCGTCCTTTAGAAGATCCTGCCCTGCCCCATAGAGCCCCTGTTCTTTGGCTACCTCGGTTGCTGCCTTAAAGGCGTCCCAGGCCAGTTTATGAATTTCTTCTGAATTGACGCCCTTCTGATGGGTAGTAAGAATGGCGATATCGTCGCCGGTGTAGCCAACATAATGATCAATTACAAATCCGCTGGCTACGTCAGAAACGTATTCTTTTACTCGTTCCAGCAGTCTTTGGCTGGGTTTAATATGGCCTCCGATGGAGCCGACGTCTGCTTTAATGGCGGTAATCGTGGTTTTCATATAAAAGCAAGTTAATTTTTAGGCTTTCTTATTATATCAAATTATGATTAGAAATATCAAATGAAAAAGCAATTGAAACTAATTTTAGTTCTAGGCATACTATTCACAATTTTGGCGGTGATTGTTGTATTTAATATCCAGGACAAGAAGTTGAAGGTGTATTTTTTAGATGTGGGACAAGGCGATTCCATTCTAATCCGAACACCTAATCACCAAGACATTTTAATTGACGGCGGTCCGAGTAGCGACGTAGTAAATAAAATCGGCCAGTATCTTCCTTTTTATGACCGCAATATTGAACTCGTAATTCTTACCCATGCCCACTCTGATCATGTGGTGGGACTAATTGAAGTTTTAAAGCGCTATCAGGTTGATCAAATATTGTATTCCGGACAGGTAAGTTACCAGTCAAGCGATTACCTTGCCTGGCTGGAGATTATTAGAAAAAAAGCGGTTCCTTTGCGATCGGTAAAATGTTGCGAGCAAATTTCCTTAGGGGAAAATCTGAACTTGGAAATTCTGTATCCCTTTGAGGATTTTTCCGGAAAAGAAGTAGAGGATCTTAATGACACTTCTGTTATTAACCGCTTAGTATTTCAGGAGGTAGAATTCTTATTCACCGGTGATGCGCCGGTTGAGGTAGAAGAAAAAATGATTGACCAAGGAGTAAATCTGGAGGCGGATGTTTTAAAGGTCGGACATCATGGCAGTAAATACTCCTCATCCTTAAAATTTCTTGATTTGGTGAATCCTAAATATGCCATTATTCAATCCGGTGAGGGAAATAAGTTTAGTCATCCTCATTTCAAGACCATAAATAATTTAAATAAACAGGGAATTGAAGTTTTAAGGAATGACCAGTGCGGGACAATTATTTTTGGAACAGATGGAGAAACGCTAGATATTAAAAGTGAAAGGTGTAAAATTTAATTGTAGGCGAAACGCCGGCGTTTCGCCTACAATGCTCTGCGGCTTTTCCATTTGAATTTAAACAGGTATGATACTTTTATGAAAGGTTCAACCCATACCGTAATCGGTGCCAACACCGTTTGGATCCTCACTTTGTTTTCCGGATTCTCCTGGAATCCGTTTTTAATTATCGCCGGCGCTTTAGGAGGTCTTTTACCAGATTTGGATGCCTCGGATTCCAAAATCAAACACCTGGAAATAGGTTACGGCAAAGGCCGAAATAGAATGGCAATCAAGCCGTTTTATCTGCCCAGCATGATTATTTCATCTTTATTTAAACATCGGGGCGTTTTGCACTCCCTTTTTGCAGTAATCCTGGTGGGATGGGGAAGTTATTTCCTTTTTCTTTTTTTAAGCCAATGGGTAAGTTTTTTAACTCAGGAATTTTGGTTGGTTCTGACTTTAGGATACCTAAGCCACTTAGTGGCAGATGGAATTACTAAGTATGGCGTTCCTGTCTTTTGGCCCTGGAATAGAAACATCCATCTGCTGCCAAGATTGCTGCGTTTCAGAATGGGTTCTTTTACTGAAACAATTATTTTTATTGTGCTGCTGTTTACTTTAGGATTGTTTGTTTTAAACAGTTATCAGAATTTAAATCTCTCGGAGCTCGTATTGGCTAATGGAGGTGGAAATATGATATACTAATCTACAAATTAATGAATCTTCAAGAAGTGCTCAAACAATCCTCTAATTTGGCAGGAAGTTCTCCAACGCCTCATAGAAAAAAATGGTTTTCAAAATGGTGGGTTATTTTAATATTTGTAATTCTGTTTATCTTACTTGTTTTAGCAGTCGCGCTTTCCTTTGCGGTATATGATGAAATCAAAAATATGGATAAACCGACTGGGATTGATTTAACAAACCAACCGATAGTGCCAGTAAGCGCTGACGATGATCCTTCCCGAGGACCAGAAGATGCCAAAGTAATAATTATTGCTTTTGAGGATTTTGAGTGTTCTTATTGCGAAGAGTCTTATCCAGTTATTAAAGAATTGCTATTAACCTATAAAAACCAGATTCGTTTTGTGTTCCGCGATTTTCCAGCGTTGGAGAATTCTCAAAAAGTGCACGAAGCAGCAGAATGTACGGATGATCAAGGTAGATTCTGGGCAATGTACGACAAAATATTTGAAAATCAAGACAACCTTACAGTTTTAGACCTAAAAAATTATGCCGAAGAAATTGGCCTGGATGCTGTCTCTTTTGCTGATTGCTTGGATAGCGGCAAATATGAAAAAGAGGTGCAAAAAGATTTAACAGACGGCTTTGTGGCCGGAGTGAGCGGAACACCGACTTGGTTTATCAACGGCAGGAAATTTGCGGGAGCGATACCCTTAGAGACATTTAAGCAGATCATTGACCATTATCTTAAGGAATAACGAATAGTTGTTGCCTCTTTGAGAAAAATAATTTATAGTTTCATTAAGATCTAATCTAAAATTGATTCTATGTTGTAAGTTTCTTAGAAAAAAGTTATCGCCGGAAAAAACTCTTTTTTATTTCGACTAGCGAGGAACAAAATGATCCCGCCTTGGCGGGACATTTTGGCCGAGCGACGTCGAAACATAGGGTAAATAACCCTCAACTTGCCGCGTTTCCTTTTAATCCTACCAGCCCCGGAGTCAATGCCCTTTATTATTAACATAGAATCAATGAAATTTTCTTTAACAATTGAAGATAAGACCAATATTCTTCTGGCAATCTTTGTTGCGGCCTTAGTGGCGGCTAATCTTTTAGGGTCAAAAATTACTGAATTATTTGGAATCAGGACCTCGGTTGGTATTTTAGCTTATCCTATCACCTTTTTAATCACTGACATTATTGCTGAAGTGCAGGGAAGGAGCAAAGCCCGATCGTTTATTCTAGCTGGTTTTGTTGCTCTAATTCTAACGTTGGTTTTAACCGTTATTTCCGTTAAAATGCCGCCTTATAAAAATTTTGAATACAATACAGGCTACAGCGCAATATTCTCGAATTCCATTAGAATGATAATTGGTAGCATTACCGCTTTCGTACTTTCGCAGTTGCACGATGTTTGGGCCTTTCATTTTTGGAAAGAAAAAACCAAAAATAAATTTCTTTGGCTAAGAAACAATTTTTCAACGATAGTCAGTCAGTTTATTGACACTACCGTTTTTATGTTTATTGCTTTTTATCTAGTGACTCCCAAATATACCGTTCCTTTTATTTTCTCTTTAATTATTCCATATTGGTTTTTAAAGGTTGTTTTTGCTCTTTGTGATACGCCTTTTGTCTATATGGGCGTTAAATTCCTGAAAACCAAAAATAATTTGACCCCTCGGCTACGCTCAGGGCGAAACGAGCTTCTAAACATAGATGATAAATAAAGCAAACCTCAGGTTTCCTATTGGAATTTAACGTAGAGTTTGACAAAAATAGAAAAACCATTATCCTAAAAGAGTTAATTGTCTGCAACTGATTGATCTCAAGTGCGTGCAAGAACGACTTTCGATACTTGACCATCAGTATTTATTCTTAAAGATTGACAAATATTTAATTGGTGTTTAACCTTTCCTTAAGGAAAGAAATTATTATTGCGAAAGGAGGTGATCTAATGGACGATGAAATGCAAACTACTGGTGAAGAAACAACTGAACCTACTGAACCTACTGAACCTACGGAAGGTACCGAAGAAGGAGGAGAAACAGAAGAACAACAATAAATTTAACAACAAAACGGCTCCGTTGAAAAACAGAGTCGTTTTTTTATTTCTGATTTTGCGCTACGGTTGACTTTTTTAAAAGAATGATTAAAATAAACTATCAAGTATGAAGCGGACTTAATATCAATGCACATTAAAAACGAAAGGATAAAAGAAAATGTTGCCAAAAAGAGTATTCTTAGACCAATTGCCATCCGGGCAGATTCCAACCTTGATGGTCAACTTTCAGGAAAATAGAAGGGAATTGGTTGATACATTAGCTATTACCATGGTAGCTGTGTATTTAGCTCAACTTCACCGAAATTGGGGAATAATGTGGGGAGCTGGTATACAAAAAGCACTTGATTTTATTAGATCAAGAGTGTACGAACACGAAATTGAGGGGTTCAAACTTTGGCATTTCAACGGCTTCTATGCCCCAGACTGGGAGGATACAAGTTTTGCAGTATTTCTTTTAATGAAGAATGGGCTATTAAAGATTGCTCAATTGGAATCGCTAAGAGCTCTTCTGCTGAACAATACCACCCAGCAAGGCACAGGAATTTGGGTAAAAGATCCTTACTCCTCGGACAATGCTCAGAATAATCACTGGGATCCCACTTCAGGCCTTAATATTTTGCGCCTGCATTACCTACTGGAGAGTGATAAATTAAAAAGAAGAAGGGTCGAAGCATTTATTCAACAGAACCTTACATTGGAACGGTTTTGGGGAGCGACGCTTTATTATACACCTCCAGTTGCAGCCTTCTTTGCCAGAAGACTGGCGGAAGATTTTCCTGTTTCAACAGATGCAATTGCGCCAGCTTTGCTTTCTTTCCATCAAGCGGTAGTTAAGGCGATTAGCAGGGGATATCTAGATGCCACACCTTTCGAGAAGACCTTAGTAGGTCTCCCTACCGGAGAGAATGATGATGGTTTAATTTTCCATCATGGAAGAAGAACGGTTATCTGGTATGGGAGCCCAACATTGCATACATTAGCAAGAATAGTCCTTGAATAACCTTAAAGTATAAGCCCCTTGCGAATTTTCGCACGGGGTTTTTTCTTTTTCAAAAAAATCTTTCCAAGGGGTTTACAAACAGAGCGTGTTCCTTTATACTATAAAAACAAAGAAAATTTACTTAAATATTTAAAGGTAGAAAAATGGAAGACAACCAAGAACAAAAAACCTCTAAAGAATTTTTAGGAGGAATGTCGCCAAAAGCCAGTTTTATTCTGGGCTTAGCGGTGGGAATAGCTATTCTAAGCTTAGCTGGTTTTATTACCTTATTAGTTACCTCCAATAATGGGACGGATAGCAAGGTAGCGGGTACTTCTCAAGATCATATCAGAGGCGACCAGAATGCTTCGGTTACCTTAGTGGAATTTTCTGACTTCCAGTGCCCTTATTGCTCTAGGCTTGAACCGACGCTTAGTGCCTTACTTGATGAATACAAAGGTAAGATCCGCCTGATTTATAAACATTTTCCTTTAACTTCAATTCATGATCAGGCCGAGCCAGCCGCCGAAGCATCAGAATGCGCAGCGGATCAAGGTAAGTTTTGGGAGTTTCACGATGCTTTATACGATGACCAGTCTAAACTGGCTGATGGCTATTATTCGGAACTAGCTTCTCAATTAGGTCTTAATAAATCTAAGTTTGACGATTGTCTTAATTCCGGAAAATATAAACAGAAGGTTGCCGACAATTCTGCTGAAGCACAGGCCGCCGGCGCTCAAGGAACTCCTTACACCGTGGTGGTTGATTCTAAAGGTAAAACAGTACCGTTAAACGGAGCAGTGTCTCAAAGTAACTTCGAGACAGTTATTAATCAGGCACTAGGCGGAGAGTAAAAAAATTTTATTTAGTCTTCTGTTTCTGTTAGACAAATGATTCCCTATTTTCAAATTACCGAGTTTTCCATTGGCCCAGTTTCTTTTCAGGCCTGGGGAACAATGGTTGCGCTGGGTCTGTTGGCAGGAATTTTTATTGCCTATCAGGAAACTAAACGAAGAAAGCGAGATCCTAATCGAATTCTCGATTTAAGCTTTTGGATTATCTTAAGTTCTTTTTTAGGAGCAAGAATTTTCTATGTTATTGGTAATCTCGATCTTTATCTAAAGAATCCCATTAGCATTTTTAAAATCTGGGAAGGAGGAATGACTATTTTTGGTGGTTTGGTCGGTGCTCTGATTGCCTATCTCATTTTTCTCAAGAAGAAAAAAATTTACTTTTGGGATTTAGCTGATCCAATTGTTTTTGCTCTTCCCTTTGGTATTTTTTTAGGACGAATCGGTTGCTTTCTCATCCACGACCATATCGGTAAGATTACCACCGTTCCCTGGGGCATTCAGTACTTAGATGGAACTATCCGGCACGAGACCACATTATATAACGGTTTGAGCGCATTAGTGCTTTTTATAATCTTCCTTGTTTTAAGAAGATTCCCTTGGTCTCAGAAAAAAGGATTTTACGTAGCTTCTTTTATGATTTGGTACGGGATAAGCCGTTTTATTACCGATTTTTTCCGCGCGGAAGATCTCCCTATTTCCGACCACCGCTGGTTAGGGTTAACGATTAATCAATATGTTTCCATTTTACTTTTTTTAGGAGGAATTTGCCTCTTTAAAAAATTATTGATTCGACAAAAACAAACTAATGAACAAGAAAACTAAAATTATCATCGGTTTAGTAGGAGGGGTAATTATCGTGATTATGGTTATTTGGGGTTTAAGTGCTGGTTCCGAAGCTTACAACAACGTTAATGCGCCAAGACCATTTAAAGGGAATCAGGAGGCCAAGGTAATTTTGACGGAATTTTCCGATTTCCAATGCCCCGCCTGTAAAAACGCCAAACTGCTGGTGGATGGATTAATGGAAAAATATGCTGATCAAATCAAGCTTGAATACAAATATCTTCCCCTGGTTGTTCTCCACCCCAACGCCTATAACGCTGCTTTAGCGGCAGAATGTGCCAATGACCAAGGGAAATTTTGGGAAATGTATGATTTGTTGTTTGCTAATCAAAATAATTTAACAAAAAGCGATTTAAAACTCTATGCTAGTCAAATGGATGGCCTTAATGCCGACTCTTTCAATATTTGTCTAGATACCAAAGCCAAAAAGAACGTAATCGATGCTGATCTAAATGAAGCGGCGGCCAAAGGAATCAATGCGACTCCCACTTTTTTTCTGAACGGAAGAGAAGTGGAAGATTACGGTGAGCTAGATAATCTCATTCAGAATTTACTTTAATTTATTAGTAAGTTTTAACTAAAACCATGGGTTATTTAAAACGACATTCATTCTTTATCTTATTGGTACTTTTCAGCGGTGTCCTTTTTATGGTTCCTTTGTTAGGACAGGCCGCTTATGGTGACGCCGCCACTTTTGTAGGAAAAATATATGATGGTGATGGCGGGCAGGCGTTGAACGCTTATTTTGATTTCCCCGAAGATATTACCGTGGACAACTCGGGGAATTTTTATCTTGCTGATACTTATAACAATGTAGTTAGAAAAATAGCCGCAAACGGAAAAGTATCTACGGTGGCCGGCAGCGGTTCTTATGGTGATAAAACAGGCAGTGCTTCCCAGGCGGAATTCGCCCTTCTAAAAGGAGTGGCGGTTGATGATTCGGGGAACGTGTATGTAGCGGATACCGCCAATAATAAAGTCAAAAAGGTCAAATCTAGCGGATCGGTAGAGACCTTGGTATCTAACGGATTAAATGGTCCCGAGGGAGTGGCGGTATTCGGATCAATTCTTTATATCGCTGACACCGGAAACAATGCCCTTAAAAAAGTGTCTATCAGCGGCGGATCGGTGACTACTGTTACTTCTTCCTTGAACCATCCCAAAAAAATCGCCATTAATTCTAACGGCAGTAGCATCTATGTGGCCAACAGCGGAAATTACAAAGTGGTTAAAGTCAATTCCAGTACTGGCTCGGTTAGTTTGGTAGCCGGTTCCGGCAGCCCGGGTTATCAAGAAGGAACCGGCGCTCAAGCCAAATTTGAAAACATCTGGGGAGTGACGCTGGTAGATGATAATACTTTGTTTATATCAGATGGTGACGGATACTCCGATGTAATAAGGGAAATCGATCTAACCACCAATGCCACCTCGCTTTTCGCTTCTGACACTAATATGGCCTCAATTAATTATCCCTCCGGTCTGGTATCTTATGGTAATTATATTTACGTGGCTAATCAAGGAATCGGGACAATCGAGAAATTCAATAATATCTCGGAAGACCTGGAAAGGGGAGCCAGCGAAAAGTTTGCCGGCGCAGAAAGGTTCGGCAATCGCAACGGATCAGCAGCTAGCGCCCTTTTTGGCCGCCCTTATGATTTAGTAATGACTTCTGATCGAACTTATATCTACGTTGCCGATAATAATAAGATTAGAAGAATAACTCGTGCTACTGGTCAGGTGTCTCACGTTATCGGACATAGCGTAGACAATTACCGTGAAGGAACCGATCAGAATCCGGCTGTCCGCTTCAGCACCATTCAGGGAATTGCGGTCAATTCAGACGGTACCGCCCTCTATGTCGCTGACCGCTGGAACAATCGGATTAGAAAGATTGATTTAACCGCCTCACCAGTCAGAAGCTCGCTAATTTCAGGGGCAGGGTTGATCAATACTACGGGATCAGAAAACAATGGCTATCAGGAGGGGGTCAAATGCAGCGGTGAATTTGATACTGGGAAAGGCGCTTGTGCCTATCTCAATAATCCGGCCGGCATCGCCATTGATCCTAATAACGAGTATCTTTATCTGACTGATACCGGTAATAATCGCATTCGGAAAGTGAGAATATCAGACGGCCAAACCACTTTAATCGCCGGTTCCGGGGCGGCCGGATTCGCCGATGGCACAGGCAGTGCCGCTAAATTCAATAAGCCCTTTGGCATTACCATTGATAATGTCGGAGAATATCTTTACGTGGCTGATACCAATAACCATCGTATCCGCAGAATAAAAATCAATACCGGCGCGGTAACCACCTTAGCCGGTTCAGGTAATGCGGGATACCGGGATGCCATTGGTACCGACGCCGTATTTTCTTTTCCAGAATATGTTAAATGGGCGCCGGATGATAATTTATACGTAACCGAGGTAGGATCACATAGAATACGTTTGGTTGATACCAAAACGGCAGTTACTAAATTAATTGCTGGATCTGGCGAAAGAGGATTTAAAAATGGATCTGCTACTCAGGCAGAGTTTAATAACCTTAAGGGGTTAGCGGTTGATTTGATTGATAAAAAGCTCTATGTCGCTGATTCTTGGAATGATTTGATTCGATCTGTTGATGTTACGGGCGCTGCTCCTTACACTGATCCGGCGCCAGCTGTCGTAGGCGTGTATCCCTCCGTCCAAGAAATTGCCGGACGCTCTTCAGATACTAAGATGGTTCAAGTTAGCGGCAGTAATTTCCGTCACGGCGCTTCGGTCAAATTTGGGAGTCACCTGGCTAATAAGGTTTATGTCCAAGCGGCAAATTATTTGGCGATAGAGCTTCCCTTTGGCCAAATGTCTGGGGGATACTATGACGTAATGGTTACTAATTCAGACGGGCAGTCGGATGTTTTAGAAAGTGGATTTGAAGTTACGGTTAATGGGGTAACTCCTAAAATAGAGCATGCCATCGATGAGACCCTCCCTTTTGTCGGGAACCGGCCAGTGGTAACAGGAACCGGCTTTTTTACCCATGATGAAGAGTTTCGCGGCGGATTTTTTACGGCCGCGGCAGACCTTACTGGTGACGGCCAAGCAGAAATTGTGGTGGGTACGGATGAAGGATTTGGCCCACAGGTTAAAGTTTTTGATTCTGAAGGTAATATTGTTTCAATGTTTTTTGCTTATGCCACTTCTTTACGATCCGGAGTTAGAGTAGCGGTAGGGGATGTTAATGGTGACGGAACAAAAGAAATAATTACTGCTCCTGGTCCGGGCGGCCGGCCACACATCCGAATTTTCAATGGAGATGGGACGCTTTTTTATCCGGGGTTTTTTGCCTTGGACGGTCTTTTCCAGGGAGGAGCGTTTATAACGGCCGGAGACGTTAATGGTGACGGTAAAGACGAAATTATCGTAACTGCCGGTCCCGGCGGCGGCGCTCAAGTGACGGTGCATAATGCTGAAGGAACTATTTTAGCTAACTTTTTTGCCTATGACCAACATACTTTCCGAAAAGGCATTAAGGCTGCTACTTTGGATTTTGATAATGATGGCCGTTACGAAATTATTACCGGCCCGGTTATCGGCGCTCCGCACGTTCAGATGTTCAGTATCCAGCCCAATTTAGTTAAGCAGCTTAATCCTGGATTTTATGCCTTTGACCCGAATTATCAAGGCGGGATTTCGGTGGCCGGGGGCGATGTTAACGGAGACAGTGTGGATGATATTATTGTGGGAGTGGGAGCTGACGCTGATCCAGTCGTGCGAATTTTCAACAAAACGGCCGCCCAGATTATGCATGAATATCTGGTGTATAGTGAAACATTCAGAGGAGGAGTGAATGTGAATGCCGGTGATACCGATTCTGACGGCAAGGCCGAGCTTTTAGTGATTCCTCATTCAGAAGGGGGGGCGAATCTGCGGATAATTGACGTTGAGTAACCTTTAAATAAAAAAGGGCCTTTTAAGGAGGAAGGCTCTTTTTTAGTAGATAAACTTATTTTGGCAGAAGAAAACGCATTGGCTTTGACGCAATACTTATCTTTAATTTCTTTTTACTGGTCATTTCACCGTCTATAGTTAGAAGAGCATGTTTAGTTTCTAATATAACTGATTTGGTTTCAAAATAGTGCACTTTGTTTTTAGGTTTTTTTCTTAAAATAAAAACTTCCGAGAACGCCCGGGCCAGCTCTGAAGGTTTGGCTATTTCCAATACTAGCGTATAAAGCATTGGTTTAAGCGGATCCATTCTGTTAAGAGGTTCTCCTCCTACTCGGGGAAGTCCGCTTAATACAAAGACAGCGCTTGCTTTTATGCGGAAAGGAGCCTGATTAGGTAGCGTTAAAGTATAATGGTGTTTCTTAATTCTAAACAAGTGAAAAGGCAGTTTCAGATAATAGGCCACTGTACCAATTATCCTTTTACTCCAGCGGGGCGTGCCGTTCATTAAATCAGCATGTAATCCCGTTGTTACCCCAGTAATAAAGATTTCATTATTATTAACTTGTCCTAAGGGAATTTTCTTAGGAGAACCAAATAAGGCAGTTTTAATTGCCTTTCTTATAATTAGGGATATCTTTAAAGCTTGGGCAAAAACATTGCCCGAACCAACGGGAATAATGGCTATCGGAAGGTCAATGTTGTTGCGGTACAAAAAACGAGCAGCAAAACTGATCGTTCCGTCTCCGCCCAAAACAATCAACCGATCCACCGACTGGTCAATGATAGTTAAGGGTATATCTTCTACTTTTTGGAAAATTTGGTAGGAAATTCTTTCTTTTTCCAATTTTTTGACCAGCTTCTTTAAAGCCAATTTCTGGCGGCGCTCTATACCGGAATTGGGATTAGCCAAAATTAATACTTTTTTCACCCCGTTAGAAATTTAATGAATAAGATTTATATTAATTACTATATTTAAATTACTAAACTTATTTTTTTGTAACCCGCGTCTAGTAAATTTCTAACGGGGTTCATAACGTTATTTTAGCACATTTTGAGTAAAAAAAATCCCTGTTGGACAATGAGGTCCGACAGGGGTTAGGGTTAATAAAGGTCAATTTTGTTCGCACCATTCTCGGGCGTTCTGGAACATTTTCAGCCAGGGTGATGCCTTGAGATTTGTCTTCCAGTCTTCTGGCAAGAAAGGCCACTGCCAAGTAAGAAAGGCACGTTCTGGATGAGGCATCATGGCAAGATGCCTGCCATCTGGCGAACAAAGGGCGGTTATTCCCAGTGGGGAACCGTTAGGGTTGAAAGGATACCGCTGAGTTGGAGTTCCATCGTCATCCACAAACATAATGGGCGCCAGATTTTGCTCTAGGGTTTCAGTCCAGATCTGAGGATCAGGGAAATGCAGATGGCCTTCGCCGTGAGCAACCCAGATTCCTAAAATGGAACCTTCCATTCCTTTAAGCATAAGGGAAGGGCTTTCCTGAATTCTTACGGAGGGCCACCGGGATTCGAATTTACCAGACTGATTGCGGATAAATCGGGGCTGTTTTACTTCCTCAATTCCCTGCCAGGGAACCCAGCCCAAGAGCGCACTCAGCTGGCAGCCGTTACAGACGCCTAAAGAGAAAGTGTCCGGCCGATGGTAAAACCAGTCAAACATCTTTTTTAATTTAGGATTGAACCGGATGATTCCGGCTAATCCTTTTCCGGCATCCAATACGTCGGCGAATGAGAATCCTCCGGGGAACACTAATCCCCTGAAGCGGTCCAAGGAAACAACCCCTTTGAGTAGGTCGGTCATAGTGACATCCCAAGGTTCGAATCCTGCTAAGAAGAAAGCAGAAGTCATTTCCCGGTCGCCATTGGTTCCTTCTTCGCGCAGAATTGCCACTTTATGCTTTTTTTGCTGTTCTAGAATAGCAGGCGGAGTAGGTTCAGGAACAAAAGTCAGTTTGTAGTCAGGACCCGGACGGTCGTGGTTTTCGACCTGAATCCGGGCCAGTTCTGGATTCATCTGCTCCTGTTCCAGCCGATCACTGGTTGTTTCCCACCAGTTGAGCAAGGTAGAGAGACTAACGTTTAAAATAGTCTCACCGTAGTGATTAATCATCACTTTTTTTTCGTGGCTAGTGTTGCCGAGAATCCAACGGGGTACTCCGAACTTGGTAAGAATGACGTTAATCTCCTCTTGCCGCTCTGGCAAGAACTCAATTACTAACCTTAGCTCTTCGGAAAACAGAAGAGAAATAGCATCCTTGCTCCAAGGGAGCTCGATGGTAATTCCACAGTTTCCGGACATAGCCATTTCCGCCAGTGAAGTAATCAATCCTCCGTCGCTGACGTCATGGCCGGCCAAAATCAGTCCCTCTTCAATCAGCATTTGGACTGCCCAAAAAGCTCTGGCAAGCAGATCCGGATAATCTACATCCGGAGATTCATTTCCGATTTGACCGAACGCCTGGGCCAGTGCTGAACCACCCAGACGGCTCTTTAAAGGTGCAAGATCAAGCAGCATCAGCTTACTCTCACCGGGCCTTTTAATGTCCGGGGTTACCACATTAGTGATATCTGGGACAGGGGCGTAGGCTGAAATGACCATTTCACCCGGAGCCTTAACTGTTTCCCCGGAAACATCGGCTGCCATGGAAAGGCTGTCTTTGCCTCCGTCAGCAGCAATCGCCAGCTTGGTCATCAGATCCATTGCGGCCACTGCAGCATCGTAGAGCGAAGCACCCTCACCAGCCAGCTTGGCTGCCCACATCCAATTAACAGAACATTTGATTTGGGTAATGATTCGGGCCCAAACGATGTTGGTTAGTGCTTCGGCAACCGCCATGCGGGCTCCGGCTGCCGGATTAACCAGCATCTTAATCGGCTGTTCTCCAACGGCAATTGCTCCGCCGGTTAAACTGAAGTGACTCTGAGCAATCACCGCTACATCTGATACCGGAAGTTGCAATGGACCGCAGCACTGTTGCTGGGCGATTAAACCCGTAACACTGCGGTCAACTTTGTGCACCAAGTATCCTTTTGAGCCAACTGAAGGAAGCCGGAATATCAATTCTAACGCAGCGGGTACGGACAAATTGGCAGGCAGGTCAAGCGGTTTCAATTCTGGGGAGATTTTTTCAAGCCGGAAGGTTTTCTGCGGCATGTTGCTTAGAATCTGATTCAGATCCAAGTCGACCGGGGTTGAATCATCCCGCTCATCGTGGACCACAATTCGTCCTTCGCCGGTGATTTCCCCCAAACATTCGCAGTTGACCTTTTCCCGTTTACAGATTGTCTGGAATTCATCAAAGCGGGCTGAGTCAATTAGCAGCGCGTTGCGCTCCTGATATTCCGCTCCCCAGATTTCCAGCACTGACATGGTTTGGTCGCCCACCTGGATTTTACGGATTTCGATTCGTCCACCGGCTGGCTCCACCAGTTCAGTCAGCACGTTGCAGGGTCCGCCCGCGCCTTGGTCGTGGATGCTCAAGATAGGATTTTGATCACCCATTTCCACGCAGGCTCTTATTACCCGATTGACTTTGTTTTCCATTTCCGCATCACCGCGCTGGACTGCGTTAAAATCCAGTTCAGCGATGTTCTCGCCGGCAAGCATGGAAGAAGCAGAGCCGCCACCAAGACCGATCCGGTAGGCTGGTCCGCCGATTTGGACAATCAGCATCCCTTTTTTCGGTTCTTGCTTTTTGATATGCCGGTCGTCAATCTGACCAATGCCGCCGGTGAACATAATCGGCTTGACCCATTCTCTTCTTTCTCCGCCGGGAACTACCTGTCCAAAGGTTCTGGTATAACCCTGGATTACCGGTTCTCCAATCTTATTACCGTAGTCAGAAGCACCGTTGCTTTCCTCGATCAGAATGGTAAGCGGATCAGCAAGATTCCCAGGATACTTAAATTCGTTGTTTTCACCCGGAATGGGGAAATCGGGAATATTGAGATTTCCAGTACAGTATCCTGCTGTGCCGGCAACCATCAGTGCTCCTCGGCCGGTAGCATGAACGTCACGGATTCTGCCGCCGGTTCCGGTTTCCGCTCCAGGAAAAGGTGCCACTCCCGAAGGGAAGTTGTGGGTTTCAGCGGTAAAAATCAAATGGTAGAGGCAGAATTGAGCCACGAACGGGGAACATCTTCCTGGAAACTTAGGAATGATTGTGTTGATCGGGAATCCTCGGATCGCGCTGGAATTATCCTTGAATGCAATCAGACTGTTGGAAGGATTAGCCTTCAGAGGAGCTTTAATAATCTGGAACAGGGTTTGGGAAAGCGTGTGTCCGTTAATGACCAACTTGCCTCTGAAGAACCAATGGCGGGAATGTTCGCTGTTGGCCTGGCCAAGCTGGAAACATTCCACGTTAGTGGGATTCCGTCCAATCTTGTTTACGAATAGATCATAGTAGAACTTAAGATCCCACTCATCCATTCCCAAGCCTAGCTCATGGTTAATTTCTTCCAGTGCTTTGATTCCCTCTTCGATCAGCCGCACTTCATAAACGGATTCCGGTTCAATGCCGGTTTCAAAAGTGATGAGCGGTTCTGGGTAGGCACATTCGGTCATCCGGTCATGGTTTGTAGTCAGGAACTGAACTGAATCTACTCCGCTTGGCACTACATACCGGCGAGAGCGTTCAATCCTTGTTATCTTGATTAAGCCACAAGCATAGCAGATTGCCACGGCGTTGGTGGACCAGGCGGTCTCGAAATTCATTCGAGGGCCGACCTCGAGCAGGCGCGAATTCGAATTCGCGCTTTCACTTGAAACTAGCAGGGTGCTTTCTCCAAAACTCCCCGGCTCGAAGGTTTCGGTTAACAGCCATTTCAATACTCCCATTTCATAGGGGGTAAGCGGTTCAGTAGTCTGGATATTGAAGCAGTATTCAATATCCGGTCCTACTCTCCGGTAGAAATGTTGCAGGGCAGGCATAGCTACCCTCCTTTCTTTTGTATTTTCAAACTACTTTCTTTTCTGAAGTTTCAGTTTTAAGCAGAGTTTTTTAGCTTATCAAAATTGGGGCGATAATGCAAAAGGTTTTTCCTTTTTGCGTTTGGTTTAGTTAATGGAAAGGTTGACACAGGATGGTTTATGAGTTTAGATGTAAAAGTAGGGTTCATATAGTAATTTTGGACAAAATGACCCATCAAAGCTTTTCAACAACTATTCATTAGGTATTAGTTGTTTTTAATAATTAGTAGGAGGTCAATGAAAAAAATAGCAATAATTTGTCTAGCTATAGCAATATCTACAGTTGCTACAGTAGGCATTTCCCAATATGTCATTGCTGAAGCGAGCCGAGCCGAGGAAAGGATCACTTCTTCACATTTTTCTCAATCAGAAAATGAGTTAGGGGAGGTAATTTTAGCCGAACTACAAAATAAATTGGGAGGTAATTTGCAATACACCATCGATCAAAATACGGGCAATTTAACTTTTCTTAAAAGTCAGGGCGGGGGTATTCCGATTACCATGGCGAATAGTAGCAGTTTAAACGGAGTAGGTACCGCTAATCTGTTTATGGAAGAATATGGGGCTTTATTCGGTATCAATAATTCAGCAACAGATCTATCTATGATAAAAGAGACAACGGATGAGTTAGGAATGAAGCATATTCGTTATGGTCAGCGCTATTCAAGCGTGCCGGTTTTTGGCGGGGAGATAATTGTCCATTTGAATAATAATTTAACGGTCGCCTCGGCCAACGGCAAAGCGGTTCCTAATATATCTTTAAGGGTCTTGCCTAGCAAATTTATGATAAAATGCTAGGGAAGGCCTATGAAATATAGTAAATTAAGTACTTTCAATATTAAAAAGATTTTACGGTGTTTTTGCGATGAATTAACCTCTTTACAAACAG
>Ga0210017_1000086_pt1 | contig 64789 bp, 61 predicted proteins | sample CryGeyCG2014_020_FD_183966 | JGI IMG/M metagenome (GOLD analysis project Ga0210017, IMG submission 183966) | Groundwater microbial communities from aquifer - Crystal Geyser CG08_land_8/20/14_0.20 (SPAdes) (version 2) | ecosystem: Environmental > Aquatic > Deep subsurface > Groundwater | place... | reverse complement strand
AGTCCATTGTTGCTTTCGGTGGAAGAACCCTGAACAACAATTATTATCTGGTCATTGGGGCAGTCAGAAGCTAAGTCTCGGGCTAAGATATGATTACAGCGATTAATTTTGTGAGTTCCGTCAGCAAAGGTGAAGAGCTCGGCTTTGCATTCTATGTCCGGGAAACGATTAACCTGCCAGACATTGAGCTTCTGAGAATAGGTTTTAAATGGTTCAAAGCTAAGGAAGGAATCGCTGAAGCCCTTGATAATGTTTTGGAAAGTGGTGGGACTGGTAAAGTTATCGCCGATAAAGACTATGTCTAATTTGTTTTTGGGGTCGCCCGTTCCTTCAAAAACCTTTGAGCAGGCATTGGGAATGAGTATTTTGAAGGCGAGCTTCCCGGATTTGTCGTTGATATTTTCAAACTCGTCAGAGCATCGGACATAGTAGGTATGACTGCCGTCAGATAAAAGACCAAGGTCTTTGCGGTGGCTGGTGGCTGCCGTTGCCGCGTCCTCAAAAGTATATTTCATCTCCTCGTAGGTTTTATCGCCCGTATCGTATTTGCAGTAAGCTTTTTTGTCGGTGTTCAGGGAAATAACAACATTGCGAAAATCAATAGTGCCTGAAGGTTTAAAATTAGACATTTGAGGCGGAGGAACAACCACTTCAAACTGAATTATTCCGGATTTGTCGTTGGTATTGTCAAACTCGTCAGAGCATCGGACATAGTATTTATATTTGTCGTTGGAAAGAAGGCCAAGGTCTTTGCTATGGCGGGTAGTATCAATTTCGTCAAATCTATATCTCATTTCCTTGTAGCCTTTGTCCCGAATATCATATTTGCAGGAAGCCTTTTTATTGGTTTTCAGGGAGATTATAATATTGTTGTAATGAATTGTGCCGGAGGGCTGGAAATCAGACATTTGAGGCGGAGGAACATCCACTTTGAATCTGATTAAACCTGAAGAAGTATTGGTCACTCCATGCTCTTCCATGCACCTGACATAATATCGGTAATCATCGTTTTGCAGAATGCCCAAATCTTTGGAGTGGTAGGTAGTTCCCCTTCCGTTGAAAGTATAGCCCATTGCTTCAAAGGATTTATCAGAAGTGTCATATTTGCAGGAAGCCTTTTTATCGGTTTTCAGGGACATTATAACACTGTTGTAATGAATTGTGCCTGATGGTTGGAAATCAGACATTCTCGGAGGCTCTGGAGTTGGGGTTGGAGTGGGAGTTGGGGTTGGAGTGGGAGTTGGCGGTTTTGGAGTCGGGGTTTGAGTTGGCGGTTTTGGAGGTTCGGGTGGTTTTGGAGGTTCGGGTGGTTTTGGAGGTGGTTTTGGTCCTGGACAGGGCGGCGGAGTTGGCAGGTCCAAACCGTCTTCATCTTTTTCCGGGTCAAAGCCGGTTATTTTTCCGTCAAGTAAATTTTTGTCATTGGCGTTTTGCCGGTCATCCACCGATTGGTTTTGGAGGCTGTTTTTGCCGGTTTTCATTTCATTATTAGCCGCTTTTGCCATTGTGTCTCTGATGGTCTGCATTTTAGCGGCATTTTGCCATAGAGCTTCGGATAGCGCTTTACCCGGCCCGAATAATTCGCACATTTCTTCAGGACAGGGCGGACAGGCATCTTCTGAATAGCATTTACAGCAGTCGCAGGCGTTCTCACAGGCGCAGCCGCAACCCTCATCAGCAGCCGGGTTGCCGCATTTGCACTCTTCTTCGCAAGCGCCCGGACAATTGCAACCCTCCAGAGTATCTATAAAATCCCTTAATTGCTGGGCAACATCATATTGGGCCTCAATAGCTTCGTAAATTTCATCCATTTCTCCCTGAAGTGGCTTGGCTCCAGCGCTTTTTAGGTCATCTTCCATCTTATTGAGAGTAGGGTCTGATTCATTGATAATGGGAGTATTTCTTGATGGTTGTTGTCCCCCGCTAAGCCCGCTAAGAGGAGAAATGTCTTCAGGAGGGATGCTAAGGTCAAGAGGAACGCCAGGGACATCAGGAGGAAGAATTAGAGCCCCGGCTTCGTTCCTGGAAAAATTAAAATAGAAAAAACCGCTTAGTCCCAATAAAAGGATAGTTAAGGAGGTTGTTATTAAAACTTTTTTAAAAAAGTTATTCATTATTATTTTATTTAGTTTTACTTGTTATCTTGTTATATAGAATCTTGTTACATGACTGCGGGGATTAAATAATTTTGGGTCGCCCTGATGGAGTTGAAAAGCGCTTGTATAATCAAGAAGTTCGCCCCCGGAATTTAAGCAGTCCCTGGCTTGCTTAAGCAGACTTTCCAGAGCATTTGAGCTTCTTAAGGCTCTTGCAGCCGCTCTCAAAGCTTCGGATTTGTCAGTTACATAATCTCCTTTGCCAGTGTCTCCCCCGCCCTCGCCAAGATGCTGGTCGCCAAGAGCGGTTGGGTCCTCGCTATAGCCAGCCACTTCGCAAGGGCAGAGAGCTTCGGGATGAGGAGGCTGACAGCAGGCGCAGGAGCAGGGATTAGTACAGCCCCGTTTGGTCGGCAGATAGGCAGTGCAGGGAAATTCATCTCCGCAACGTTTGCAAGAGCATTCTTCAGACAAATCAGCTAATTTATGAATCATCTCGTTAGCCTCTCTTTCCAATCGGATAGCTTCTTCAATTGCGGGAGTTAAAGGGAGTTTTCCCTGTTTGACATCTTCTTCAAATTTCTCATCGCCGCCGTATTTTCTTTGCCTTCTCCATTCCTCGGCTTTATTTTTATCAATGGTTTCCCCCTTTTTGTTCTTATAAGTATTGTCATTAACTTTTGTATAGACATCGGTTGAGTCCTTAGGGTTGACGACAACATCGCTGGCTTGGTATTGCTGCTTGCCTGAATCAATTTGGTTTTGCATTTGTTGAGAACTCTGAAGCGGCTCCTGGGGGGAAGTTTTACCGCTCATTTCGCCACCTTTTGGACCAAAAGCAGTGGAGGGGTCAATACTCGGGAAATTGACAGCCGAAGGGTCAAGCCCGGCAAGAGGAGAAATATCCGCTTCGTCAGCCCAGTCAAAGAAATGTTCCCAAATGTAATCTCCCATTGCTTTGCAGCCGCCGCCCCAACCAGCGCCTCCGCCTCCGCCGCCAGCTCCCGGCGCCATTTTTCTTATTTGCCAGGGCGTTGGAGTCGGAGTCTTGGTCGGTGTTGGTGTTGGCGTTGGCGTTGGAGTTGGCGCTTGGGCCCAAGCGGTCAAAGAATCAAGAAGCAGAATATTCAAAGCGAAGTTGGAATTTTCAGAACCTTTTAGATTTAAACTGGGAGAAACTTCGCCGGGATTGTAATAGAGCGTTTCGGTCAGAATGTCGCCATAGACCCCGCGATGCGCTTCAAATAAATTTTTAAAATCGCGCTTTGTCCAGTCGTAATAGTCCATCTGGGGAGTAAGATAATAATAATCCACTAAAATAGATAAACGGGGATGTTTCAGGATTGACTTCCATCTTTCGCCAAAGACATTAAAAATATTGGAAAGGTCGGCCGGTTCATCGCCAAAGGCTCCGGCAATATCCGGCGCTGGATAATTAGTATCATAGGTAACTGTTTCCAAAAGCCGGTGGGCGCTAAAATTTACAAAACTTTCATTTTTATCTTTCCAGGCAAAATCATCAGAATCCCAATGAAAATCATTAGCTTCTCCTTTGGCAAACTCAACCCTGACTTTGTTGTTTCGGTTGTAGTTCATTGCCTTAGAATCGGTTACCCACCAGTAATGTCCGTACCAGATAACTTCTTTGCCATTTATCCTGACAATGTCTCCGGGGCTTAAAGGAGTCTGGCCGTCCCATTGAGGCGGCGGGGTGATGGCGCCGGGCTTGGCGGTTTCCGGCTGGCCGTAGGTTTTCATCGCTTCGGCCGTGTTAAAGATATACTGCTGATACATTTCGGCTTTTTGCTGGCTGGCTTTGCAGTCCTGAAAAGCGGTTTTTAACTCGCTTTCGTCAACAGACTCTCCGGCTTTCTTGGCCGCTGATAATTGTTCGTATTTCTGGCAATTGTCCACAGCTTCTTTTTCGGATGTTTCAAGCAATCCTCCTTCAATAACTTTATTTAAGGGTTTGACGATATTGGAAAGCTCTTCAGCTCTTTGATTGAAGTGTCGAGATAGTTCAGTTTTGCCCTCCTCGTCAGCTTCTTTGGCAAGAGCTTTTAAATTAACTATTTCATCTTCAAGAAAAGTCAGGTAATTGTCCGTTCTTGCAAGCTCCCCCTGGCTTAAAGGAGTAAAGGGTTTGTAAGCTTCTTCTTTCTCACCCAACCATTGGCCAAGGCCAACTCCGATTAAAACCACTCCCAATCCAATGCCGGAATAAAGCATTATTCTTTTGCCGAGAGCGATTCGCTCGGGAATGCCAAAAGAAGTTAAAAAAACCACTCCCCCGGCAATAATGGCTATTGACACCAGAGGAATGGCTAACCATAAAAATAGATTTCCCAGACTATTAAAAAAATTGCCCAGGGTTGTCATTTCTCCCGGAGCCACCAGGGTTTTAGCGTAAACAAAAACAAAGCTGAAAGCAAGAATTAAGCAAAGAGAAACAAGCAAGCCGATTTTTGGTTTTGAGAGCATTTTTTGCATCTTTTTCACCACTACTTTTATTATACCATATTATCAAAGGGTCGTGTCAAGAGGATAAAGAGAAGTTATTGTTTTTCCAGCACAAAAAATATTTTTTGAACCGGGTAGAACAAACAGGTTTCTAAAAATGAAAAAAACTTTTTTTCAAAGACAATTTTCAGCCCCAACTGAGCAAAAATTTTTTTCCATTCCGAGGACTTCTTAAAATTAAGTTTTTTAAATTTTGGCTGCAAAAATAAGCCAAAAGTTAAACCATGGATTTCACAAAAAATTTTTGAAAAAACGCCTTCCGGCAGGTCTTCGTAAATAATAATTTCCCCCCGGGAAACCCTTTTTGCTTCTTTTAAAATAGAAATTGGGTCCTGGGTATGATGGAGAACATAACGAATAAAGATTACATCAAAGGAAGAATCTTCAAACGGCAAATCTTTTTCGTTGATAATTTGGAAAGGAAAATTTTTTGTTCTGACATCCTGAATGTCAGCCCCGATAACCTCACTTTTAAAATACTCCCGTAAGCCGCAGGTTGTCTCTCCCCGACCGCAGCCCAAATCCAGGATTTTTGAACTAGATTTTATGAAAGGTTTGCATTCCCGACAAACCCCCCTGACATAACGAGAAGAATACAACTTTGAGATATTTCCTAAAATAATTTTTCCAAAAAATACATTAAAGCTCATTTTTACGCGTACTCTCCAGCTGCTTATCTTGGCAGCTCAGGCGCCTCTATTTGAACGAGCTGGGGGTTAATGGTTGATAAGATTAAAAAAGAAGCTAGAACTATTAAAAGACCAAAAACTCCGGCTTTAATTTGTTCCATTGCCGCTTGCTTTTGCTCGGGACTGACCGCAGCCGACATCCAGCGAAAGCCGGCAATGGTGATAATAGTCAAGGCAACCACCCCGCTTGCCATTAGGGCAAAATTAAAAAAATAATTAATAAGATTGGGAAGGGGGGCGCTAATGCTAAGAGTTTCTCCTCTAATTGTGGGATATTGCTGCTCTAGGGCCAAACAGTTTGAACTTAAAACAAGAGTCAAAAAACAGCAAATCCGCATTAAAAATGTAAAGATTTTTGCAAGCCTTTTCACTGATTTAACACAGATTCATTAACGAATTTCACACTGACCACACTGATTTTAATCCGCGTTATCAGTGTTTAATTCGTAATAAATCCGTGTTTAATTCGTGGTTTAGGTCTGGCATTCGATTTCATACCATTTGCCGCCCTCAACAGGGTCACCCACCGCTTTGAATACCAAACCAATAATTACCCAGGCCAAAAGAATGATTACAATTCCAACAACAGCGGCTGTAATTCCCTGTTTTGCTTTTTGCAATAATTCAACATTGCCGGCTGCCACAATAAACATTACTCCGCAGACAACAATAAATATGGGAGCAATAATAAAAGCTAAATTTCTGACAAAGGTAATTATTTTCTGGAGCAATAAAAACAAATGACAGATATTGCAGCGGGGTTCTCCCCTTCCTCCGCAGGGGACCAGACCGTTCGCCTGGGCCTGGTTGAAACTTGCTGTCAGAAAAATTAAAAAAGAAACAATTAAAACAATCTTTATAACTTTCATAGTTCAATATTACCACAAATTTTTGAAAATTGAAAATTTATAAATGCGTTATTCTCCTTTTTCCCGCAGGGTCAAAACTACGGTTATTGTCCAGAATGGGAATATGCCCAAAGCCACAATGTCGGCGATTTCTCCCAAAAAAGCCAGGCCGGTCCGGAGCGCAATCCGAAGAAATGGTTTTTTCCCGGCTTTTGCAAGTTGTTTTTGCATTTGGGCGGTAGCGCGGCCAAGTTTTTTTTGAAGGACCTGCATTTGCTGCTGCTTGTTTTTTATAATTTTGTTTGTCCGCCAATAGACCCAACCGCCGATAGCAAACCATAAAAAAGCGTCAATGCCGATTGTAATAAATTTTGGAGCTCCCATTCCGGCAATGGAAATAATTTCTAAAGCAATATCAATAGCGTCAAAAAACATGGCAAAGATTACCATAAACAAAAAGTCAGGGTCAAGGGCGCTGACCCCATGAACAGGCGCCGCCTCAATTGTTTCTTGTTGGGCCCAAGCCTCGGACTTGAGAGACTCCAATCTTTTTTGATGCCAGGCTTCTTTATCCATAAATCGCGAATATAATCACTAAATTGCGAATATAATCACTAATATAATCACTAATTTATTCACGAATATTCGCGAATATTCGTGAATTTGATTCGTATTTTATTTGCAAGGTATTTACAGGTTTTCTTTTAGCGATTCTTCTTTGGCTTTTTTTATTGCTAATAATTGTTCGGGGTCAGTGGTGATAATTTGGTCTTCGCTGTAAGAAGCCACCACCTTGATAGCCACATGCTTGAGACCGGCGAAAAAAAGTCCCTCCCCCACTTCGGCTTCAAGCAGCAGATATTTTTCTTCCTGAGTAAGATTAAAAGTATTAACAATAGTATCAATGGTGGCTGGCGATTGTTTTAAAAGAAGCTGCAGCGAGGAGTTAGCAATAATCGGCTGACCGTAAGAGGATTTCATAAAATCATTAACATCCTGGGTAATGGTTGTTAGCCCCAAAAAATATTTTCTTGCTCTTTTGGCAATTCCGTACAAAAACGAAGCTCCGTCTTCGTGCTGCATTAAAACCCAGGCTTCATCAATGACCAAAAGTCTTTTTTTAAGTTCAGACCTGATTAAATTCCAGATATACCTTAATATAATATACATAGCGATTGGCCGCAGTTCGTCTTCAAGGTCCCTAATGTTAAAAACCACCAAATTTGCCTTAACTTCCACATTGGTTGACCGATTTAAAAATCCGGCGTAGCTTCCCCTGGTAAACCTTTCCAGCCTTTTAGCCAAAGATTCCGCTCCTTCCATCCCTTCAAGAATGGTTTGGAGGTCGCCCATTAAAGGAGAAGTAATTTTGGAGAAATCGCTTTCCGGAGTAATGTCCCTGGCGGCGTAAGTTTCGCTAATTGCTTTGTCAATAACAGCGTCTTCCTCCGGAGTTAAACCGCCAAGCACTATTCTTAAAAGTCCGACTAAGTTTATAATATTTGAACGAAGAGTATCACCAGGACTCTCTCCCTCAATCGGCGGCGGCAAATCAAAAGGATTAATGTGATTTGGCGAGGTTAGAGAAATTCTAAAGTAAGTTCCTCCGACGGTTTCAGCAAGATACTGATACTCATTTTCCGGGTCAATAATCAAAACATCGGAGCCAATCATCATAGAGCGGAGAATTTCCAATTTTGAGGCGTAGGACTTTCCGCCGCCCGATTTTCCGAAGATGACCGCATTCGCGTTCTCCAGAGAAAATCTGTCAAATAGAATCAGGGAGTTATTATGCCGGTTAATCCCGTATAAAATTCCCTCACCCGAGCTTAAATCAAAAGAAACAAAAGGGAAGATTGAACAAAGGGTTCCCGAGTTCATGGGAGTCAGCACGGCTAACTGGTCCAGTAGAAAAGGGGAAGTGGAGTTAAAACCTTCTTTTTGCTGGAAAAGAGCCGGTTTGGTATAAACTAATTTTCCTTCCAAAATCCCCCGCAGGGCGTTTTCCGCTTTTTCCAACTCATCCATATCTTCACCGTAAAGCGTAACATAGACCCCGAATTTAAACATTCTTTCCTGGGCTTCCTGGAGCCGGTCCCTTAACTCCTCAATGTTTCGGTAAGCCGCCTCAAGCAAAGGGTCTCGAACAATGCCCTTTTGCTCTTTTTCCATAATCTGGGCCTGAACCTCGGCAACCTTTTTTCTTAAATTTTTTAAGACACCGGTAGTGTCAATCGGATAAACTGAAATTGAAATGTCAATAGGATAATCAAAATTAATTACCGGCGAGAACCAGTTGGTAGCGAGAAATTTCGGGTAAGCAAAAATAAAACTGGTTCTTAGAAATTTTTCCCCCAATTTTAGATATTGAGCGTTAATTTCTATTGCCGAAGGAGCAATGAGGTCAATAACGCTGGAAGGAGTTTTTTCCTCCTCGGCTGTTTTTTCTTTTTTTGGTTTTTTTGAAAACAAAGCCATACCTTAAATAAATTCGAACCCCCCCGAAGGACCCCGCCCTTGATTAAGCCTACGGGGTAGGGAAATTCGAAACAATATCCAACATCCAACATCTAATATCCAACATCCAAAATCTAAATTCTCAACCGATGATTGGAACTTGTCCGGTTTCGGCTAATTTTGGATTATACATTGCCCAAAAAAGTTCGGTGAGTTCCAAGTCCCCAAGCATTACCGAGTGAACCCCGCACCTTCTTAAGCCCTGAACAAGAAATTCCACTCTTTGCAAAAGCTGAGAACGGCATCTTTGCAAATCCTCCTCCCGTAACCGAAAGGCTTTCCTCGCTCCCAAAACCTCCATGGTTCCCTTAGTTTCCATTACAGAAAAAGGCACAACAAAGTAAAAACTTTTTGTCATTATATTTACTCCCTCAACCAGAGCTTTGATGAATTCCCGATATTCGGAAATTTGAAGCTTTAACAATTCGTTTTCCTGTCCTTCTTCAAATTTTTCCAGAGTTTTTAAATAATCTTCAATATTGATTTTTCGCGATTGAATTATAAACTGAACCGGAAAATCCAGAGAATTTAAAAAATTCTGGAATTGATACAAAAGAGCGTTTTGCTCATCCTCGGATTTAAGAGCAAAATTTATTGAGGAGCAAGCCAAAACCGACCGCAAAGTCCCGTTTTTCATTACAAGCGCGTTATTTTTAATATCGGCAATTTCAATAAATTTTTGCGAAGGCAATACGGACATAAGCGCTCCCCGTTAGATAGAGCTCGCAGAGCTCGCTCATCTAACGGGGTAGCTAAAATTAAAAATCAAATATCAAATATCAAAAATAGGAAATAAGTATTCAAAATTTTCTGAAAGAAAATTTTGAAACTCCAGGGGTTTTTTATCTTTTATCTTTGATATTATTTTCCAACCCCCAGGTCTATTTTTCGGGAAATTGTCTGAAGTCCGCTTTTAGGTTTTATTTCCGGTTCTATTTTTGTTTCCTCGGGGATGCCAAAGTCCGGTTTTTGCAATTCAATTTTTTCCGGCTTTTCCTCTTTTTCGGTTTTTTTCCAGATAAATATCCGGGGCATAAGAGAATAAGCAAGAGCGGCGGTTAAAAATTTGCTAAGAGGCCTTCCCCCGATTTTAATAAAGGCAAAAGCGCAGGCCGTTCCCATAATCAGAACCGCTAAAATAGCAAAAAGCCAAATTTGGATAAAGAAATACAAAATAAAGAGCAGTCCGCCGGCTCCGGCAAGATAAATAACCTGTTTAAAGTTAAGAGGTCCGATAATTTTTTCTTCAACCTCAATAAATTGGGGAACTGGAAACTCCATACCTTATTTAGAAAATAGTTATTAGAAAATAGAAAATTGAAATGAGCAAAAATCTCCAATTTCTGATTTCCATTAACAAATTTCCAATTTCAGAATTTTGAAGAGTATTCTTCTTCCGGTGGCATTTCTCGGTAAGTGTCCGCGCTGCCGGGCGGGACAGAAGTCTCCGGATAGATTTCTTCCGTTTTCTTTAGAGGAGCGATGGGTTTTTTCAGGGAAATTTTTTGAGCCGGCTTCGTTGTTTTGGCAGAGCTTACTGTCGGAATCTCAAGAACTTTTTCTTCCTCGGTTTTTTCAGCTTCCCTTTCAAACCGAGCTTTATAAATTTCTATTCCCCCCATGCTGATATCTTGAGCCATTCCCCTTGCTGTTTTGTGGTCAATTTCCAACTCGGCTTCTAAAATTTCCGGCAGAGCTTTTTCAGAGATTTCTTTTTGATATAATTTTTCTATGATTTTTATGATTTTAAAACTCGGCAGCTGGCTAAAAAGGTTGCCCGATTTTTCCGGGTCCTGGGTTGCTGTCGCTAAATTAAAAAGTTCCTCTTGTTTTTTTTCAAGCTCGTATTTTTTCAAAACCTCCTCCATAAAAGAAGTGATATTTGGCGGCTGGATATCTAATTTTTGGTAATAATTTTCGGCCATTATTCCTATTTTTAAACACGGGCGTTTTTGTTGGTAAGCCCCTCAAGCAGCATCTCGCTGAATTTTCTAATTTCAGCGCTTGAGGTCAACCCACTCGGTTTGTTCTGCAGATAATGGTTTTCAACTTCCTCCCTTAAATCCTTTTTTAATTGTCCTTGCTGGGCCCGAGGCAATGATTCTATTGCGTCGGCCAGTTCTCCCGCCTCAACTTTAGCAAATCCAAATTTAGTTTTAAGCGAGCCTTCTAAGGCGGGGCTAATGGAGGCATTGACCATTTTAGCGATTGCCTCTGCTTGTTTTCCGGTGCCCGAGTTAAGGGTTACCTGAAGCTGAGTAGCGCTGGTGGCATTAAAATTGACCGGCGTTCCCTGACTGTCTTTATATTGAATAGAATCGGGCTTCATATATTCCCTGTATTCGCCCCCGGTCATTTTAGAAATGACCTCGGCTGTGTCTTTTCCAATGGCGCTGGCAAGTTCAGGAACCTGTTTGATAAGGGGACTCATATCAATACCCATTTGATTGGCTACCTGCAAAGCCTGTCTTTTTTTATTCTCGTCAGGCAGACTGTCTATAAAATCGCGCAGTTCCCCTCTTTTTGCTAAAATTTCCATTGACTTGCTTAATTTTGCCCAGTCATCCGGAGTTTTTATTTTTGCCCCAAGCGCTAATTTAGCCACTTCTTTTAAATCTTCAGTGTGCCGCGGCTCAAGCTGTTTTCCTACGGCTGTCATTCCTATTGTTTCAAGTTTTGTCCTTGTGGCGCCCGGCCCCCCCATTAATTTGCCAACAACCGGGGTTTTTTCAAGTAATTTAAGACCCCTGCCAACTATTTTAGTTTCTGCCCCGGCCCTGCCCATAAGCTTCAGTCCGGCCGCCGCTCCCCCTACTTTAGCCGCTTCCCCGGCTTTGCCCCTTGCCCATCTTACCGGCGCTTGGGTAATTTTTGTCGCAAGGCCTGGCGCTCCGCCGGCCGCTGTAAATCCCAGAAAAAGACCCAGAACCAACATAATCATTGAGACAATTGGCGCAAAAACCTCTTTGAATCCTTTGCCCACGGCTGCGGCAACTTCATGCACCTTTGGGTCGGTTGCAGCCGGCGCAGCGCCCATATCTCCGGGCCCGGCCAGAAACACGCCCTCGCTGTGAGTTAAAAGAAAACCGGCTAAATAAAGAAAGAAGAGCATTATCACGCCGAGGATTGCCCACTGAATAAAATTTTTCCACCACATATCCCAGAAACTCCGGGTGGCTGGCAGAACATAACAAATCCAGGCCAGGGGAGATAAAATCACCAAAACCCAAATCACAACGATTCTCATTACAAAGACCACTGTATAAGCTATCAGAACCAGAAATTCAAGAAGATTAAAGATTATTCCGGCAAAAGCCTTGCTTACCTGAGCTAAGCTCCACATAGCAAATTCAAAAGGCTCTGCTCCAAAGAGTTCCGTCAGTTTGGACCAAAAATCGCTTGTTCCGCCCAGGCCCAGGACATCCCTAAAAAAGACATTCCTTTGGATAAAAACATTCACAAAATCAGCCGCTCCGCGGCTAATAAAGAAATTTATAAAAATATTGGTTATATCAATAATAACTCCGCAGATGGTCTGGCTGAAATTTATTAAAAGAGCGATTATTATTAAAGGCATTAAGGCTTTCTTCATTCCGTAAGATTCTTTTCCCAGCATTGTGGCATAAGCAATAACCAGAAGGATTACAATAAAAAACATATTGGCAAAGTCCCGGCAGAAAGCCCAGCCGGCGTCAACAACTCCGCCATGGGTATATTCAACCCCCTCAACCGAAATCAGAATAATCCATTTTAAAAAAATACCGGCAATATAAACAAGAACAGCCGAAAGCAGCTGAATCATCCCGATGCCAAAAGTAAGAAGCATAACTGCCACCGCCAAACCAATTTTGATGGGCAGATTTAAAATGGCCAAAACAAACCCTCCCAAGCCGCCACCACCATTACCGTCACCATTACCATTACCATTCTGGGCTTGAGCTATCTGACCAAATGACAAAATAATTCCGAACAGAAGCAAACCCAAAATAATATTTTTTTTCTTTGGCATTTTGAAATGAAACAACATAATGAGAGCGTTGAATAATTCAGCGTTGTTCAGCGTAGAGCCTGCCCCGCAGGGTCGTAAAGCCTCTCCTTCGGGGTTTGGCGTAAGTTTTACGATTGGGATGGATTTTGAGCCAAACCACGCAAAACATTACGCAAAACCTACGCGAAAATATAATTGTTCAACAGTTTCATATATGCTAATGAAATGCTAATCTACAAATTGCTAATAAAAAGATTTTCTTATTTTTATTATACCACATCCGGTAGAGCAACAACAATGTTTGGCAAAGTTTTTGTTAAGTTGAGCCAGTCATTTATGGATAAACTTTCAGCTCTTTGCTCCGGCCGGACTCTGTTTTCCAGAAGCCATTTTTCAATTTTTTCTTTTTTAATTTTCAACCCCTCAGAAAAATTATTTATTAATTGTTTTCGGGGATGTAAAAACCCCGCTTTGACAACTTTAAAGAATTTGTGTTGATTTGTGTTCTGATTTGTGTTGATTGGCGTAATTTTAATAATGGCCGAATCAACTTTTGGCACGGGCCAGAAGGATTTTTTGGAAATGTAGCTGATAATTTCTGGTTTGGCGTAAAATTGAACTGAGACAGCAAGTAAATTCATATTTGGCGATTTGCCCCGCCTTCGTTCTTTGAGCTTCGGCGGGCGAGGGCAAATCCTCCGGGCAATTTCTTTTTGAACTACTAATATCATTTCCTTTGGCGGAGTTTTGCTTTCCAGAAATTTTCTAATAACTGGCGCGGTAATATAAAAGGGCAAATTCGCCACCACCTTATAGTTTTTGGGAATTTGGAATTTGGAATTTGGAATTTGTTTCGGATTTCGGATTTCGGATTTCGGATTTAGGAGGTTTAAAATGTCGCCTCTAATAATTTTTACATTTTTAAAATCTTTTAGTTCTTTTCCGAGGATTTGGCACATTCTGGGGTCTTTTTCCACGGCAATTACTTTTTTTGATTTTTTTACCAACTCCTTTGTAAGAGCGCCCGGCCCCGGCCCAATTTCCAAAACAGTGTCATTCAGGTTGATTTCAGCCGCCTGAATAATTTTTTTAATCGTTCCCCGGTCAACTAAAAAACGTTGAGCAAGCCGTTTGGATGGCCTGACCCCGAAGGTCTTTAGAAGTTTTTTTAGGTTTTGCCGGGCTTTCACTTTTTTCCAGTAAAACAATCCCCCTTTTTTCACGCTTGCCCAGTAGTAGTCCCGACAGGGCGGGACTGGTGCGGGGTTCTTACTTCGGGGCTTGCCCAAAAGAATGGGGTTGTATTACTGGGTTTATTTTAACATATTGATTTACCGATTAACAATGATAACTAAATTAAAGACTTGGGGTTGACACCCTCCTTTGGCTTGCTACACTAAAAAATAGAGACATATGTTTAACGCGCTGAAACCGGTTTTAAGGCGTAAACTGCTGAGGCCCCTCAGCAATAGATTTGGCTGGCTGGGGGCAGCGGCGGTTATTTTATTTGTCTTTGGCTTAAATTTTGCTTTTCCAAATTTTTGGACAGAAGCCAAAAGCCTTGGAGCAACCCCTTCTTTTTTGGGAGGATTGGGAGGCGGCGGAACCGAAGAGGTGGTGAATAATAATTCTCCGGGTTTGGATTTCCCTGACAACTCTCCGCTTAATTCTTTATCCTGCTTTTTAAACCCCCGTCTTAGTTTCCCGCAAATTTTTAACGAAAATCAGGAGGAAATTTTTCCCATTGGCCTTGGCGAGGATACTATTTTTGGATATCATTATCCCCTGACCACTCTTTCCAGTAAAAATTTAAGAGACGAAATTATCATCCATACGGTTGTAATGGGCGAGAATCCCTGGACAATCGCCGCTCATTACGGAATTTCGGCAAATACCGTGCTTTGGGCAAACAATTTGGACTATTGGGAGTATATAAAAGTGGGTCAAAAATTGACAATTTTGCCGGTTTCCGGAGTTCAGCATAAAGTAGCAAAAAGCGATACAGTTGAAAAAATAGCAAAAAAATACAGAGCCGAGATGGAAGATATCGTCGCTTTTAATAATTTAGCGGATGAGGATGATTTAAAAATAAGCGAATATCTAATTGTTCCTGACGGAGAAAAACCCCGGCCTGTCATAACTTATAAGCCCGTTGCCTACGCAACCTATTTGGGAGCAACCCGTCCAGCTTATGTCCAAGGTCATTGTACCTGGTATGTTGCTCAAAAAAGAACCGATATTCCCACTAACTGGAGTCATGCCAAATATTGGTTAAGAAACGCTCTGTCTTCGGGCTATTCAGTTTGTCAGGGAAAAGAATGCACACCCCAGAAAGGAGCAATTATTTCTTTAAATGACAGCGGTTGGCAGGCTAGAGCCTGGGGCCATGTGGCTTATGTTGAAGAAGTAAATGGCAATGATATTACAATTTCCGAAATGAATCATGTCGGAAGATATAAAATTACCAAGAGGAACTTGAATGTCGGCGACGGGAAAATTAGAGGATACATATACTAAATTTCCAATTTTCAAACTACAAGGTATAAAAAATCAGAGATTGGGTCTCTGCTTTTTTATGCAGATTTAGCAGTGGATTTTTCTTCAAAACTTGCGTAAGATGAGATAAAAGAAAGATTATGAGATTTGTTGTCAAAAAACCCGGAAAAAGCATCGTGTTTTTAATGCGAAGATTATTATACTCCCCGAAGGGAATAGACGAAAAAACCGGCGAAATGAAATTCACCCGGTTTTTGGACTCATCCGGGTATCCCCGTTTTCACCTTTTCATTAAAGAATCCGGCAATGAACTGATTTTCAGTTTGCATTTAGACCAGAAAAAGCCAAGTTATAAGGGCGTGCCGGCTCACAGCGGCGAATACGAAGGGAAAATTGTGGAACAAGAAGCCGAGAGAATAAAGTCAATAATTTCATACGAATAACAATGCGAATTTTATGTTCACCCCGTTAGATGTGAAATTATCTAACGGGGCAAGTTATACGGATATGCGAATAATCTATCCACAACTTTCTTATTCTCTTAACGGCATATTCCTTGAAGTTCAAAACCGATTAGGTAGATTTTCTACTGAAAAACAATATGCTGATGGTATAGAAATATTGCTAAAAGAGAACAAAATTCCCTACGAAAGGGAAAAAGAAATTTTTATCCAGTTTGGAGACAAGAAGCTCGGCGGAAACAAAGTTGATTTTTTAGTTAGCCGGAAGATATTGATTGATGCGAAGTCAAAAAAATACATTACCCGGGATGATTATCTGTAAATGCAACGATATTTAAAATCATCTAATTTAAAGTTGGGACTAATTGTAAATTTTCGTGGCAAAAAAGTAACTATAAAAAGAGTGATAAATTCTCAAGCAAAAGAGTAATTTATCCATTCGCATATAATTCGCATCCTCATTCGTATGCTATCCATTAATGACCTAAAATCTGGAGTAATATTTTTGTATCAAAACCAGCCTTTTGAAGTTTTGGAAACCAAGCATTTGCATTTGGGTCGGGGCGGAGCAGTTTGCCAAACCAAAATAAAAAACCTAAAAACCGGGGCTGTTCTTTCCCAAAATTTTAAGCCGTCCGATTCCTTTGAACAAGCCGATGTTTCACGTGAAACAGTCAAATTTATTTACAGCCATCGGGGCAATTACTGCTTTACGAAGCTCGATAATTCATCCCAAAGGTTTAATTTAACCGAGAATCAAATAGGGGATACCCGATTATTCTTGAAACCCAATACCATTTTAGATGCTTTTTTCTTTCGGGGAGAACTCTTGAATATCTCTTTGCCAATTAAGCTTGATTTAAAGGTTGTTGAAGCCCCGCCTGGCGTAAAGGGGGACAGGTCGGAAGCCGGAACAAAGGAAGTTGCGCTGGAAACCGGAGCAAAAATAAAAGCCCCTCTTTTTATTGAAGTAGGGGACATTGTCAGGGTAAATACTCAAACGGGAGAATATGCGGAACGTGTAAAAATAAAAAATGAAAGATAAAAAATAAAAAACAAATACATAAATACATAAAAATATTTTTAATTTTTTAGATTTAATTTTTGATTTTAGGTCGCTGAAAGCGACCGTTGGGGCCCATAGTAAAACGGTATTACGCGGCATTCGCATTGCCGAGGTTCGGGTTCGATTCCCGATGGGTCCATAAGTAAATTTTGGCGCGGGGCGCATTGCGGAGACGTGAGTCTGCCCCGTAGTAAACCAAAGGTTCTACTACGGGGTTCGATTCTCGCCAGGTCCAAAAATTTGCAAAAAAGATATTAATTATTTTATAAAATAATTATGAAATATTGCATTGAATGTAATCGTAATAAGGCTACTCATGGAGATTTTTGTGACTCATGTTTCAATGAAACAAAAATATGCCGCAGGTGTCAGCAGCGGAAAAGTATTTTTGAATTTGAAAAAAACCAGAAAAGTATTGCTGGTAAAGTATCAAGAAGGGGTGAGTGTAGAGAGTGTCGCAAGTGGAAGCAACCTATGTCCCAGAAAGCAAGAGAGGAATTTGAAAAAATAAACCCACAGCCACCTATAGGAAAACCCTTTCATTGTCCTATTTGCAAAAGAACAATAATCAGGCAATACAAAAATGATGTTGTATTAGATCATTTTCACAATACTAGCAAGATAAGAGGCTGGATTTGTAGAATGTGTAATAACAGTATGGGAATGATGGAGGATGACGTGAGAATATTGAAACGAGCTATAAAATGGCTACAGGGCACTCTTAAGTAGGCAAAATTAAAATATCAACCTATTTATAAAGATTGTAGCCGCCCTTATTTTGATATTTTTAAAATAATAGAGGTTTTTGTTTTAATCTGTTTTTAGCTATTTCACAATATTCAGAAGAGATATCAATTCCAATAAAGTCTCTTTTATTAAGTTTAGCCATTTTACACGTAGTTCCACTACCACACATTGGATCAAATACTACATCACCAGGATTTGTCCAACTTGTGATATGGTCTTGCACTAACCTTTCTGGGAATATAGCAGGATGTTTATAAGCAATATTATCACTTGCAGAATGCCCCTTTCCAATAAGATACTCCCAAACATTCGTTCGTCTACCATATTTAGAATACCCTGCTCTTTTTAATTTTAATAATGTACCATCATGCAGTCGTTTTGTGCCGCGATCGCCATCTCGCTCATCTTTATTTTCTCTGTCTTTTAATAAGTTTATTGTCTTTGGTGTGCCTTTACTCAGTACAAACATATACTCAAAAGCCTGCCAATATGTCTTATTATTGCCAACCGCACCTCGCGGCGTTTTGAGGTATATCATTGTATCAAAAAGACTAAAACCTACTTGCTTGAAATATAGAGCTTGTCTAAAAGATGTTCCTGTTTCGTCGCCTTTAATCGCTTGGTCTCCAACAACCCAAACCAAAACTCCTCCTTTTTTAGTTACTCTAAATAAATTTTTAGCAATGCCCCCAAAGTTAAAGTGATAACCATTATAGTTTCTTAATTCATCATAAGGGGGAGAGGTGACTGTTAAATCAATAGAACAATTTGGCATTTTCCCCATTATATTAACGGCATCGCCACAAATAATTTTGTTAAGTGGCAATGTATCAAATCTTTTTATTTCCTTTTGAGGTAATAATTCCGTTGCCTGCGATTCTTCCTCGTTTTTTATTATATCTATCACAACGCCCTGTATGACCACTTCTTTTTCGTCATTTTTGATAATTATTGGTTCAATATTTTTATTGGCGGGCTGTAATCGGATAGTCCCCCGTTCTTTATAAAAAGTTTTGAGCGTTGTTTCATAACCATCAATTAAAGCCACAACTTTTTCTCCATTATTCGCTGTCGCCTGTTGTCTTACCAAAATAATGTCTCCATCCTGAATGTTCTCATCTGTCATACTATTTCCAATCACGCGCAAGGCGTAAAATTCGCCGGCGCGCGGAAGCTTGTTTTGCGGAATGGCGATTGTTTCTTTTTGCTGCATTGTTTCAATCGGTTGGCCAGCCGCAATTAAGCCCAAAAAGGGGATATTAACCATCTTTTCATTTTCGTAAAGTTCAATTGACCTCGGCTTATTATACTGTTTTCCCAAAAGTCCCAAATCCTGCAATCTCTTTACATGAAAATGAGCGGTAGAAACAGAAGCAAGTTTAAAATGCTTTTGTATTTCTTCCAATGACGGAGAATAACCCCGCTTTTTGTGATACGAGGTTATAAAATCAAATACTTGTTTTTGGCGTTTTGTGAACATATTTTGCTTGACTTTATTTTGAGTATCCCCTATACTTTAAGTATAATAGAAAGAAAATAGAAAGTCAAAAGGTTGTCCCAAAAAAATTGGCGAGATTGGCCGATGCCGCCAATAACACAGCTATCAAATATCAAATCGGACTTTTTCCAACAAACACCACCATATTGAAAGACCATATTGAAGAAGGTTGAATAGCCAAAAAATAAATTAAAACAATAAATGGAAAAAGAACCAACAATTGAAAATAAAATAACCATTTTTGAATTCGAAAAATGGCTTGATAATTGCGTTCGGGATGCCGAGGCGAAGGGACTAAGTAGAGAGGATATTATTCTGGTTTTCACGGAAAAAACACACGAAGTTTTTGCAAAAAAATTGGCGAAAATTGATGGAGGAATAAAAAATCCAGAAATGGAAAAAATGAATATCTTTGAATTCAAAAGATGGATTGATAATTGCATTATCGACGCCGAAGCAAGGGGGCTGGAGAAATATGATATTGCTTTGGCTTTTTTAGAAAAATCACACGAGATTTTAGAAACACTCAAAAAATCAGAAAAAGAATAAAAATACCTTCGCCAGAACATAACCCGTCAAATTTTGCTTCGCAAAATTTGACGGCAAAACCCGAACCATGTTCTTACATCGCTCGGCTTTTGCTCGCTCCTGTTTTTCCACCACGGCCCTGAGCAGTTTTTAACGGCTCGCGAGGACGCTCGCCTAAACTGCCCGTCAAAGCCAAGTAGATTGGCTTTGACCCCAATCCTAGGAGACAGCCTCGCCTTCGGCGAGGGCTGAACTCCCTCAGGAGACAGCCTCGCCTTCGGCGAGGGCTGAACTCCCTCAGGAGACAGCCTCGCCTTCGGCGAGGGCTGAACTCCCTCAGGAGACAGCCTCGCCTTTTCGGCGAGGGCTGAACTTCCGACCCGACCCCTTCTGTGTTGTATCGGAAACTTTCAGTTTCCGATACAAGAACAAAACGGCCAAGATTATCTCGCCGTTTTTGTTTTTGGTGTAAATATTCTTATTTAAAATATTCGCTTACGGAAGATAACTGAAATTAAAAACAAAACCACTCCGGAAACAATTATCATGGGGCCGGCAGGAAGTTGAAAAAAGCGAGCGATAAAAATTCCGGCAATCGCCGAAATAATCCCGAAAATCACCGCCCAAGCCTTATATGAACGTAACCCTTTGCTAATATTTTTGGCCGATGCCGCGGGAATAGCAATGAGCGCGGCGGTGATTAATCCTCCCACCAAATAAACGCCCAACGCGACGACAACGGCAATGTTCAGTAAATAAAGTAAATTATAGCGTGATGTATTGATACCTTCTATGGTTGCCAAATCTTCATGAACATTCATTAACATCAATTTTTGATACAGTCGTTTCGCGGCGTAAAAAACCAGCAGACTCAAGATGGCTACCATCAGAGTTTCCCACGGGGTTATTTTTGTGATACTGCCAACCAATGCTTCTTCCGCTTTGCCAATCGGCAAAAAAAGAAGCGCCGTTCCGACTCCCGAAGCAAAAATAACTGCCGCTAAATTCTCCATCGGCAGCTTCGTCCTTTTTTCCAAAAGCCAGATAAAAATCGCCCCGATAATGACGAAGGGGAAAATCCCTAAGGCGATATTGTCCAACCCATAAATAATGGTCAGGGCGACGCCGGGAAAGGCGAGGTGCGCCAAAGGACAGGCGACTACTGACATTTTTTTAGAAAGCATCAGGGTACCAAGATAACCGGCGACACCGCTGATAAAAATACCGCTCAGTAATGTAAGAATGAGTTGATGGGTCATACGATTGACGCATTAACGATGTTCATAAAACTTTATTTCAGAACCAAAGATTTGTTCTAACGTTTGTTGATTTAAAACTTCTTTTGGGGTCCCAAAGCATTGATGTCCTTTACGGCTTAAACATAATACATGAGTAGAATGTTTATAGACAATGTTTAAATCGTGCGTTACCAGAAAAATAGTTAACTTTTCTTTTTCCCAGATGGTACGCAACAGAGAATAAATCGTTTCTCCTCCGCCAATGTCTATCCCGATTGTCGGCTCGTCAAAAAAAATAACATCGGGATGGGAAATCAATACCCAAGCCACCAACATTCTTTGAAACTGTCCGCCCGACAAACTGCCGGCAGTTTTTAGTAAAATATTTTTTTCCAAACCGACGAGGTTTAAATATCTTATTATCTCTTCAGGCGTTGGTATGGGATTTTTTAACGCGAAAAAATCTTGCACAGTTAACGGAAAATCTTTCACTTTCAATTGATTGAGGCCTTGCGGCAAATAGCCTATTTTTGATTTTTGTTGCCAAACGATCTCTCCCTCATACGGCAAAAATCCTAAAAGCGTTCTCAAAAGAATACTTTTCCCCGCGCCGTTCGGACCCAAAATCGTCAAAATTTCCCCCGGCAAAATCTGAAAGGACAGATTATCAATGATTTTTTCTCCGTCTAAAGTAACATTTAATTTTTTAACCTCTAAAAAATTATCCATATACTTGAGAGCGTTGAATAATTATTTTTTCAGCGTATCGGCGTTAACTCAGCGTAGATATCAGCGTTTACTCAGCGTATCGGCGTTAACTCAGCGTAGATATCAGCGTTTACTCAGCGATAATACGCTGAACTACGCTGAATTGTTCAGCAGTCTCATAAAGATGCTCTGTTTAGCGTTTGATTATTCTTATTGCCTTGCCATTTATCAAAGCGTCAGCGATTTTTTTATACGCCGAATAAAGTATCCTCTGATATGTGCTTTGGGAAGTGCGCATTTTTTCGGCCGCTTCCTGTTGTTCTAAATCATTGATATGGCGTAAGCGAAAAGATTCCATTTCCTCGGTTGTCAATTCCACAATCTCAAGAAACCCCATAGGCACGCCCTGGGGCTTAAAATATGTTATTTTGGGGTCAAACATTATTTTTCTGCAAAGTCTTGGCCTTGGCATAGGATTGATTATTTCTATAAACCTGATGCGTAATAAATAATTGCAGCGTTTCAACGCGAAACCGACCCCGATAGTACAAATCCTGACGGACTTGACTACGGGGCGAGAATAATCGCAGAACAAACTTTTATGGGTTTGCTTGCCCCGTAGTAGAACCCCGTTAGAAATCGCATTTCTAACGGGGTTCACTACGGGACTACGCCCAAGAACTTCTTAAGAACAACTATCTCGAATTTTCCCACCCAAAGTTTAATTTACAAGCAGTTCTTACTATCGGGGCTTGCCCCGTACTCAAATTCCGAAGGAATTTGTAGTACCGGGGCGCGAAACAAGGCGGCTGCAAAGGTTTGTGGCAATATAAAGTTCGGCGAAGCCGCCTACGTAAAACCCACGCGAAAATTATTACGCACTATCTTTATAAAAGTTGTTGCTAAATAAAAATTTATTCGAAGAAATGAACTTAAATTACGAACAAAAATCTAATTAAACAACATCTTTACTTTTAGATTCCTATAAAAAAGGAGATATAGGAGTCGGAGCAACTGGAAAAATTTGTGATTGGGATATTTGTCAGAAAATAGTCACTTCAGCAAAAATTCCGGTTATCCTAGCTGGCGGCTTAGGTCCCGATAATGTACTTGAAGCGATAAAAAAAGTTAGACCGGATGGTGTAGATTCAAAAATTAAAACAGATAAAGCCGATGAAAAGGGAAAAGATTTACAAAAAGTAAAAGAGTTTGTTAGAATTGCTAAATCTTTTGAATAATTTTTATGAAAAACTATTCTTCCAAAAGAGCCAAAAAAGGGAAAACTGCTTATCGCACGCCATCGCCATTTATTTATCAATCAGTTATTAAAGATTACCGAAGAAGATTTGTTCTTCCCAGAAAGAAAAAACCAACCAGGTAGGTGGTTCCTCTATTTCAAATTTTGTAATTGTTTGTTATGTCCGGTAATACAACCTCGATCGGGCACACTCGATCGGGCATACGCCCAATATTGTCGCCATTGGCGACAAGTCGAGGTTGATATACTGGGTATGCTAAAATTATGAGCAAAGTAAAAAATAGGCAATTAGTCCTTCAGGGCAAATTAAAAATTGATTGGGCAGAAGAGAATATGCCGGTTTTAATGTCAATCAGAAAAAGGTTTTTTAAAGAAAAACCCCTGAAAGGTTTTAAAATTGGCTGTTGTTTGCATGTAACAAAAGAAACAGCGGTTCTGGCAAAAACTCTGAAAGCCGGCGGAGCAAAAGTGGGCCTTTGCGGTTCAAACCCCCTATCTACCCAGGACGATGTGGCGGCCGCTCTCTCAGGGGAGGGAATTAATATTTTTGCCTGGCGCGGACTAAATAATAAAGAATATTATTGGTGTTTAAATAAGGTTTTGGATATCGCTCCGAATATTACGATGGATGATGGGGGAGATTTGGTTAGCGCGGTTCATTCCAAAAGAAAAGAACTTATTAAAAACATAATTGGCGGAACAGAAGAAACAACCACCGGGGTTATAAGATTTAGAGCAATGGAGAAAGACGGGGTTTTAAAATATCCGATAGTTGCTATTAACGACGCTTATACTAAATATCTATTTGACAACAGGTATGGAACAGGCCAATCAACGATAGACGGAATATTGAGAGCAACCTCTGTTTTAATTGCCGGAAAAAATTTTGTGGTCTGCGGCTACGGTTGGTGCGGAAAAGGAATCGCTCTGCGAGCTAAAGGCATGGGAGCCAATGTTATTGTTGTAGAAATCAATCCAACCCGAGCCCTTGAAGCCGTCATGGATGGGTTCCGGGTAATGCCAATGAGGGAGGCGGCAAAAATTGGAGATATATTTGTGACCGCGACCGGCGGCAGGGATATAATCAGAAAGGAACATTTCCTAAAAATGAAAACAGGAGCGATTGTCGCAAATTCCGGCCATTTTAATGTGGAGATAAATTTAGAGGCTCTTAAAAAATTAACAAAGAAGAAAAAAGAAATCCGGGAAAATGTTCAGGAGAATCAATTAAAAAATGGCAGAAAAATTTATTTGCTTGCCGAGGGTCGTTTGGTCAATTTAGCGGCGGCCGAGGGGCATCCGCCGGAAGTGATGGATATGAGCTTTTCCAACCAGGCTTTGGTTGTTGAATGGTTGATAAAAGAAACCCGGAAATTAAAACCCCAGGTCTATAAAGTGCCGGCTGAAATTGATAATTTGGTTGCCAAACTAAAACTTGCGGCTCTCGGTGTCAAAATTGATAAATTGAGTCCGGCGCAGAAAAAATATTTAGAAAGCTGGCAGGAAGGCACCTAAAGTGAAAATATCAAATATCAAATATCTAATATCCAATATCAAATATCTAATATCTAATATCTAATATCCAATATCCAATATGTATTCTACCGAAGGTATCGTGCTCAAAGAAAAAGATTTTGGCGAAGCAGACCGCTTTTTTACGCTTTTTACCAAAGATTTTGGGAAAATTAAAGTGATGGCTAAGGGCGTTAGAAAGATAAAGGCGAAACTTCGGGGAGGGCTGCAGCTTTTCCATTATATTTATTTGGAATTTGTTCAGGGGAAATATTTTTATACAGCAATTGAGGCTGTAAACATCAACACATTTTTGACTTTAAGAAACGAGCCTGAAAAATTAAAAGCTCTTTTTTATATTTCCGAGCTCTTGGCAAAATTGGTCAAAGAAGAAAGAGACGAAAGAATCTGGCTTTTGTTTTTGAAAATTTTTAAAAAAATGGAAGAATCCAAATTTAGCGGTTCAAGACTTGAACTTCTTTTGCGATATTTTGAATGGAACCTGCTTGATATTTTGGGGTATCACCCCGAACTTTATAATTGTGTTAATTGTGGAGTGAAATTAAGAGAGGGCAAGCCCCCACACCATAACGAGGACAAGTTGCCGAAGGTGACTAAATTGACGGAGTCGGTCCCTGTTTGGTGTGGGGGCAAGCTTTATTTTAGCGCTGGCGAGGGCGGAATTTTATGCGGATTTTGCAAAAACAAAGACAGGGAAGCCCGGGAAATTGAACTTGACGCCATTAAAATTTTGCGGCTGATTTTGGGCCGCAAAAAGGAAATTTTAGAAAAATTAAAAATTAATATTCAGGAAAGCGGGCTTACCCGCTCAAATTTTTTGGAGCAAAACTTGGACGGGCTTAAAAAAATCACTCAATATTATTTGCAATACCTTTTAGAAGAGAAGATTGAACCGGTCTAAAAGACTTTGTTCAATTGGCCTTTTAGTTTTGCCCCCCTGGGTTTTTTGTTATAATAAGAAGTAGAGAGATTTAAAAAAATGGGAGCGTTGAATAATTCAGCGTTGTTCAGCGTAGCTATCAGCGTTTCTTCAGCGTTATTAAGGTTTTTACGCTGAACTTACGCTGAACAAAACGCTGAAATTACGCAGAAAAATAATTGTTCAACAGTCTGAAAACATGAGAAGTTATATTAAAATTGGAATAGCGGTATTTATTGTTGCTTTGATTTTGGTTGGTTTTTTCTTTTTTCGGGGCGGGGAGAAAGAATTTTCAATAAATGATATTAGTTTTAAGCTTGCATCTCCCAAAGAGACCGAAGCTGGCGAGCCTCAAGACTTTGAAGTTCTTTGCAAAAATAAAAGCAGTAAGGCTTTAGAAAACCTGAAGCTGACATTAGAATACTCCCCGGGAATCTTGGATGCAAAGACCGGTTTGCCGCCAACCCCCCTTTTTAATTTTGACAGTATTCCGGCAGGCGGGGAAAAAAAACAGGAATTAAAATTGAGCTTATTTGGCAAAAAAGATGATTTGAAAGAAATTAAAGCAAAATTGGAATTTACTCCAAGGACCCATGAAAAAACCTACACCCTTGAAGCTTTTTCAAAAACTCTGCTCAGTTCAGTTCCTTTGTTTTTGAAATTTAACATTCCTTCCCAGGTTGCCGGCGGTCAGAAAATGGCTTTCTCTTTTTTGTATGTTTCTAAATCAAAACATACCTTTCCCGGCTTTGCGGCAAAAGCAACCTATCCGGAAAGTTTTCAGTTTTTGAACTCCAATCCTCTTCCAAAAAAAGAAAATAATCTTTGGTCTTTGGGGGATTTGGAAGCCGGGAAAGAGGGCCTGGTTTCAATAGGGGGCAATATTCAGGGAATCAAAGAGGAAAACAAAAAGTTTAAGATAGAATTAGGAATAATGACAGAGGAGCAATTTTTGCCGATTTTTGAAGAAGAAGGAACAACTAAAATTATAGAGACCTTTCTTTCTCTTGAGCAGCTTATAAACGACAAGCCGGAATATTCTGCCGATATCGGAGAAGTTTTAAACTTCACAATAAAATATAAAAATAATACCGAGGAAAAATTAAGAGAAGTTTTTATTAGCGCGAATTTAAAGTGCGACAACTTCGGAGATGAATTTATTGAGTGTCTTAACTGGAAGGAACTGCAGGTGGCAGGTGGAGAATTTGACGGATTTACAAAGACCCTCTTTTGGAGAGCAAGCGGCTCTCCTCAGCTTCAGGAGCTTTATCCAGGCGAGGAGGGAGAGGTAAAATTTTCTATTGTGGTTAAAGACAGGCTGCCCATAAAATCTCCGGAGCATAAAAACTTTATCATAGAATCTCGGGCAAAAATTGATATAAATCCTCAATATGTTCCCTTATCTTTAGCTGGATTTGAAATCGGCAATGAATCTGTTTTTATAACAAAAATTAACACTAAATTGCTTTTTGACGCAAAGGGATATTATAATCACTCAGAGCTTAAAAATTCAGGCCCCGTGCCGCCAAAAGTTGGCGAAGTTACCACTTATACGATTGTCTGGAAATTAGACAATCTCTTCAATGATTTATCCGAAGCAGTTGTTGAAGGAAATTTGCCGTCCAATGTTGTCTGGTTGAGAAAAGTTTTCCCGGAGGATGCTAGCATAAAATATGAAAATTTTACCGGAAGAATAACTTGGGAAATTGGGGAGATGGAAGCCGGGACAGGAATTGTTTTGCCAAAAAAGGAAGTAGCTTTTCAGGTAGCTGTGCAGCCAACCAAAGATTTAATAAGAAAATCCGTTGATTTATTGAGAGACATAAAGGTTACGGCCAAAGATTCTTTTACCGATAAAGTTTTGACAGTAAAAAGTAAAAAGATTACCACTGACATTCCCGATGATTTTATTGTTGAGAAACAGGGGGAGGTTGTGCCATAATGAAATCAAAAATCAAAAATCAAAAATGATAATGAGTGTTCAAAATTTTCTTTCAGAAAATTTCGAAACTATATAGCTTTTTTATTTTTAATTTTTTATTTTGACTGAGCGAAGCGAAGGAACATGAGTGATTTAATGGAAAAAATAGTATCACTTTGTAAACGCCGGGGATTTATTTTTCCTTCCTCGGAAATTTACGGCGGTTTTAGGTCCTCGTATGATTTCGGTCCCCTGGGCGTAGAATTGAAAAATAACATCAAGAAGGCATGGTGGGATGAAATGATAAAAAATCACGATGATATCGCGGGTTTAGATGCCTCAATTTTAATGTCGCCGAAAGTTTGGGAGGCATCCGGCCATTTAAGCGCCGGGTTTGCCGACGAGTTGGTTGAATGCAAAGAGTGCCATAAGCGCTTTAGAAAAGATTTTCTTGAGGAGAACAAATGTCCGGATTGCCAAGGAGAATTAACTGAACCCAGAAAGTTTAACTTAATGATGAAAACTTTTGCCGGGCCGGTTGAGGACGAGGCGGCTGTCACATATCTGCGGGCCGAAACCTGCCAGGGAATTTATATGAATTATGAGAATGTTTTAAATTCGATGCGACTTAAAATTCCCTTTGGAATCTGCCAGATTGGCAAGGCATTTCGGAACGAAATCAATCCAAAAGATTTTATTTACCGAACCCGGGAATTTGAGCAAATAGAGATGCAGTGGTTCTGCAGACCATCGCGAATAAACGCGAATTCTGCTCGCCTTGTTTCGCGGGGCTCACTCGCGAATAAAACGCGAATAGAAGAATGGGGGACGGACGAATGGTTTGAATATTGGAAGAAAGAAAGAATGAAATGGTATTTAGATTTGGGAATCAAAAAAGAAAATATCCGCTTTCGGGAGCATGTAAAAGACGAACTTGCCCATTACGCCCAAAAAGCCGTTGATGTAGAATATAAATTTCCTTTTGGCTGGAAAGAAATTGAGGGAATACATGACAGGGGAGATTGGGATTTATCAAATCACTCAAAATACAGCGGCAAGGATTTAAGTTATTTTGACGAGGAAGCCAAGGAAAAATATATTCCCCACATCATTGAAACTTCGGGCGGCGTTGACAGGAGTTTGCTCGCTTTTTTAATTGACGCTTATGAGGAAGTGAAGGGAGCCAGGACAAAAACAACCAAAGCCAGTAAAGAAGAAGAGATTGTTTTACATCTTGATAAAAGGTTGGCGCCGATTAAAGTAGCAGTTTTGCCTTTAGTGAGAAATAAAGAAGATTTAGTTAAAAAAACTAAAGAGATTTATCAATTATTAAAAACTTATTTTATTTGCCAATATGACGAGGTTGGCTCAATCGGCAGAAGATATCGCCGGCAGGATGAGATTGCAACGCCATTTTGTATTACGGTTGACTTTGAGACTTTAAAGCAGGATGATGTTACTGTCCGCGACCGCGACACAATGAAACAGGAAAGAATAAAAATTAATGAATTGGTAAAAACCTTAAAAGAAAAATTAGAAAATTAAAGGTCGAAGATAAAAAAACCCAAATTACAAAATTCAAATGCCAAATCAATGCCAAATGACTAAATACCAAAAATTATTTTTAAAATTTGGATTTGAGATTTCATTTGACATTTGAGTTTTGACATTTGTGATTTTAAGGTATATGGCTTTAATTAAAGTAAAAGAAATTATTGGAACTTCCCCCGATTCTTTTGAGGATGCTATAAAGGATGCGATATCGCAGCTGTCCGAGTTGAGAGAAAATGTTACCGGGCTTGATATTATCGGAGCAACTGTTGAGGTTAATGATGGAAAAATTGTTGAGTACAAGGTGAATGCCAAATACGCCTACAGATGGGAAAAGGAACTTAATAAATAAAACTCCGCGAATTACAAGCAAATTTTAAGCGAATGGAAGGCAAATAAATTAGGTTATCAGCTTATTATTTGCTCCGGTTTCGCTTTTTATTAGCGAGAAAAAGTTTGTTTTACAAGAAGACAGAATTTGGCAATGGTTTGCGTTTAATCACTGTTCCCCTAAAGGATATTAAAACAGCGGCAATTTTAATATTGGTAAAAACCGGAAGTGTTTACGAAAAAAAGCGGGAAAATGGTATTTCTCATGTTTTGGAGCACATGTTGTTTAAGGGAACGAAGAAACGTCCACATACCATAAACATAGCCAGGGAATTAGACAGCGTGGGGGCAAAATTTAATGCTTTTACAGGTAAGGAATTTATGGGTTTTTATACCATGGTTAACAGTCGGCATTTGGATATTGGTTTGGATGTTTTGTCTGATATATTTTTGAATTCAAAGTTGGAGAAAATTGAACTTGAGAGAGAAAAAAAAGTAATTATTGAAGAAATAAAGATGTATTATGATACACCAATGCGCCACATTGAAGATTTGTGGGAAAATTTATTATATGGCGACCAGCCGGCTGGTTGGGACATTGCCGGAACAAAAGAAAATGTTCAAAAAATGAATCAAGAGAGCTTAAAAGGATATTACTCTTCTCAATTTGTGGCTTCAAGTACGGTTATTGTTCTGGCTGGAAAATTTGAAAAGACCGGAGTTCCTAAAAAAATCGGAGATTCTTTTTCCAAAATGAAAATCGGTCTGCCAAGAAAAATACCAAAAACTCAAGAAAAACAAAACAAACCTCAATATTTATTGGAGCATAGAAAAACCGACCAGACTCATTTGATTTTGGGAACAAGGGCTTACAACGTTTTTCATCCTGACAAATACGCTCTCTCAATTTTGGCGGCAATTTTAGGCGGCAATATGAGCTCGCGTCTTTTCACTTCTATCAGAGAAAGAAGGGGCCTGGCTTATTATGTTCATACTTTAGGCGGAAGTCATTCTGACAGGGGTTATTTGGCAACCTCAGCCGGGGTGGAGCATCAAAAATTAGAAAAAACAGTCAAGCTCATTTTAAAAGAATATAAAAGAATAATTGATGATGTTACCGAAGATGAACTAAACAGGGCCAAGGAATTTTTAAAAGGCAGGTTTTTGATTGAATTGGAGGGTCCGGATGATTACGGTTTTTTTGTCGGGGGGGAAGAAATTACCATCGGAGAGATTTTAACTCCGGAAGAAAAATGCGCCAAAATAGACAAAGTAATGTTGGGGGACTTAAAAAGAGTGGCTAAAGATATTTTTAGAGCGGAAAAATTAAATTTAGCCGTAATCGGCCCCCACAAAAACAAGAATAAGTTTCAAAAACTATTGGGGTTTTAGGAAAATATAATTGTTCAACAGTTTCATAAACATGAACATATCTTTTAAATCAATATCAAAAGTTGCTTTAGTTGTCCTGGCTTTTTGGATTTCCTGGAAAATTTGGGATATTTTAGCCGGCGTTTTTTTAGCCCTTGTTTTTGCTTCAGTGGTTGAAGGAGGAGTCGGGGCTTTAAGAAAAATTAAAATTCCCCGAATTCCCGCCGTAATTTTAATTTATTTAACAGGCTTTGCTGTTTTATATTTTGCTTTTTATTCTTTGATTCCGCCTTTAGTCAATGAGATTGGGCAATTTTCGGCAAATTTTCCTAAATATTTTGAAAATTTTTTGGTTCAATTTGAAGGAGCAAAAGATTTTTTTATAGAATATGGCGGCAGTCCGGAAACTATTCAGGATGCCCTGGAGGCCTTAAGCAGGAAAATAGCCGAACTTGTTTCCAGTATTCCTATGTTTCTTTCTTCAATTTTTGGGGGATTGGCAACCGCCTTTTTAATTATCACCATTTCTTTTTTTCTTTGCCTGGAAAAAGGCGGAGTTGAAAAACTTCTTGGATTTTTTACCCCTAAAAACCATCGGGAAAGTTTTATTCAACTTTTAATTATTTCCCAGAAAAAAATGCAGGATTGGTTTAGGGGTCGGATTTTTTCAGCCGTAATTGTTGGGGCGCTGGTTTATTTGGGACTTTGGTTGATGGGAGCAGAGTACAGGATTACTTTATCTTTGGTAGCCGCTCTTTTTGAGATATTTCCCGTTATTGGTCCCTGGCTGGCCGGCATCATTGGGGTAATAGTTGTATCTTTACAGTCGTTATATTTGGGATTTTTTACCGCTGTTTTATATGCGGCCGCCGGGTTAATAGAGGGAAACTTGATTACCCCGATAGTGATGCGCAAAATAGTGGGGATAAACCCGATAATAGTAATAATCGTTTTATTTGTTGGAGCAAGGCTCGGAGGGATTTTAGGAATCCTAATTGCTATTCCTCTAACCGCAATAATAATTGAGGTTATCAATGATTTCAGAAAAAAGCGAGGACTAGAATCACTGCGAAATGACTAATTCCTAAATTCTAATTCCCAATAAAATCCCAAATGTCAAATGACTAATGTCTAAATCCGTTTTGATTAGACATTTAGGAATTAGGCATTTTGTTAGAAATTAGGATTTTGGAATTAGGAATTTTTATATGTCCGTTCTTTATATTGTTGCCACTCCCATTGGAAATTTAGAGGATATTTCAAAACGAGCCCTCCGGATATTGTCGGAGGTTGATTTAATTTTGTGCGAAGACACAAGACAAACTCAAAAATTACTCAATTTTTATAAAATAAAAACTCCAACTTTGAGTTATCATCAGCATAGTAAATTAAAAAAGGTGGATTATATTTTAGACCTTTTGAGTCAGGGGAAAAATTTAGCTTTAGTTTCTGACGCCGGCACTCCGGGGATTTCCGACCCCGGCAGCAAATTAATCAATTTAGCAATGGAGCAGTTTAACAATATAACAATTATTTCCATTCCCGGTTCCTCTGCCCTTACTGCCGCTGCTTCTGTTTGCGGATTTCCGATGGATAAATTTTTGTTTTTAGGCTTTCCGCCTCAAAAGAGAAAGCGGAAAAAATTCTTTGAAAAGGTTTTGCGAGCGGAATACCCGGTAATTTTTTATGAGTCACCATATAGAATAATGAAAACATTGAGAGAACTCAATTTAACAATAAAACAATTTAACAATATAACAATTTCAATTGTAGTATGTCGGGAACTGACCAAAAAGTTTGAAACGATTTATCGGGGAACAATTGAGGAAGTAATCGGGCGGTTGGAAAAAGAAAAAATCAGGGGGGAGTTCGCTGTAATAGTTAACCCCGTTGATTTACCCCGTTGATTTACTCTGAAAAAACCGAGCAAACCCAAAAAGCCCTCAAGGGCTTTTTGGGTTAAATCTTGGGATTTTCTGTTTTCTCCTCTTTTTTGATTTCTTCCCCGGGGGGATTCTGGACAACAGCCGCATTCACAATATTCAGACCGGGAAAGGAGACAGACTGGTCAATCAGAGAAATAACATAACAATCCCGTTTTGCAAAAATTGTTTCTTCATTCTTTCCAAGAATGTTGTTGACTTGAGCCAATGGCTGGCCGGTTTTGACAAACTGGCCCGGCTTCACAAAATATTCAATTATCCCCGCTTCATTACAGACGATGTCTTCGGTTATCTCCAATCTACATTCAGTTTTTATCTTGGTTTCTGAAATCCAAGGCGCCTCCTCAAGGGAAATCATATTAAAGTGGGCTAAGATGTTTTTTATACCCCTGACTCCGATTCTGACAAAACTTTCATAAATAACATTTGGTCCTCCCAATTCTGTCAAAAAAGCCGGAATTTGAGCCCTATTTGTGAGAGCGGCTGTTAAACTTTTATCCAGATTATATTTTTTATACCCCTCAATTTCAATATCGTGGGTTACTGTAACTCCAAACTTTTCAGCTAAAGCCCAGCTTTTTTCGAGAGTTTCAACGATTCCGGATTTTGTTCCAATGGGCCTATCAACAATTATGTAAGGAATGGAATTTAAGGTGTCGGAGTGCAAATCAATGACCAAATCAGGTTTGGTTTCCACAATACTATTAAATATGGTCCTGCCCAGACGTTCGGTAGTATTGCCGGTATCATCGCCGGGGAAATTTCTATTAATATCCTCTCCGTCATAAGGATTTTCTCGCTTCACCATTTCAAATCCAAGGGGGTTTATTACCGGAGCGGCATAAACAGCGCCTATTTTAAGGGGGTTTCGCTTCAAAAAATTAAAAATTCTCTGGATAACTCTAATGCCGGTTACCTCATTTCCATGGGTAGCTCCACAAAGCCAAATAGTCGGGCCGGGCTCTTTTGCCCTTTCAATTAAAATTGGCAGCCTTCTTTCTGATAAATCTATCCCCTTTAAAATGCCAATGTATTTTATCTCCATAACATCACTATATCAGAAATTGCCATCCAAAACAACCAAAAAGCAACACCCCACTTGCCTCTGGCAAGTGGGGACCTGTTCCGGCAAGGCTTTATTGGGCCAAAGGGAAATTAGGGATGCGCGCAATTTTCTTCCAGGACGACAATTGCCTTTCGATTTCAGAATAACTTTGCCAGAAAGGCGCGCGTTCCATTTTCCCACAAAACCAAAACTACCCCTATTAAGTTTATTCTTCTTTATAATAGCGGCGAAAAATTACTTCGCAAAGAACATTTAGTTGATTTCGTAAGTAATCGTTACCGAAACGGAAATTTTGTTTTCTCCAGTTTCTATCTGAGGCGCCTCAGGAGCAGCTCCCCCCATTGCTTTTTCCATTGCGTATCCATATTCGTAAAAACGCGGGGTTGAAAAACTTTCGTTAAAATTGGTGATTTTAACCAAGTTCACTCCAAGTTGCGAAGCCAATTCTCTTGCCTTTTCCCTGGCTTTTTTTATCGCCTGCCCTCTTGCCTGCTTTTTCAAATTGTCCTCGTTGTCAATGGTAAACTGCAAATTGCCGACCTCATTGGCTCCGGTATCGGTCGCCTTTTGAATAATGTCTCCAATTTTTTCCATATCCCTTATTTTTACTTCCAGGGATTGAGTTATTTCATAACCCATCAGTACTCTTTTCCCCTCGGGGGGACAGGGATAGAGATCGCAAGCAGTTTCTTTAAGCCAATCATAACGCGGATAAATGCTAAAATTGGTTGTTTTTAAATCCGCCGTTTTTATTCCTTCGGCCTTCATAGAATCAATAACTTTGTTCATTTTTGCGGTGTTCTCGCCGAGTGCCCTGGCAACAGTCTTTGCTTCCGTCAAAACAGAAAAAGTGGTTATGGCCAGGTCCGGTTTGGCATATATTTCACCGGTATCAGAAACCGTGATTGTATTTCTTGATTCAATATCCTGACCAATGTATTTTCCCTGTTTAACTCTGTTCTGAATATCAACAAGCATCAAGACCGTAAAAACCACCAAAAATAAATCAAGGACGATGGCGAATGCAATGTCTTTTGTTCTTTTAAATTTATTTATCTCCGGGGTATCCATAATTGTATAATTGTATTTTTTTCGTTTTTTTATTTTCGACCTTTGCGCGCAGGCGCTCGCTCCTTCTGGGCTCGCGCGCTATTTTATTTGATTGAATCGTCGACTTTGCTTTCCACTGTTTATTTTAGCAGAAAATTATTTATTTGACACTATCAGGCAGATTATTTCTCATTTTCTAAAAAATGGGGGGCTGGGGCAAAAAATTGGCGGGGGGGTTGACAATTGTTCTGGGTTTTTTAATATATAAATTAGCACTCGGTTATTCAGAGTGCCAAAAACTAAAATTCGTAGCCGAAACTGATAACCCGTTTCGGTTTCGGGAAAAAGGTCGAGACCACTTACATGCTTCGCATGTTCCTACGAATTAATACGAACTTTAAACGAATTCCCCGATTGCCAAATACGAATTTACGAATTTGGGCAATCGGCTACGAATCACTTAAATAATTCGTATCCGAAACTGTAAACCCGCCCCGTTAGATAAGGGGTAAACATCTAACGGGGTGAATATATTCGTACTCCAGTTTCGGGTATATTCGTAAAAGATTCGTAATTTCGTAGGAGTTTAATATGAGAATCAAACCGCTTTCTGACCATATTTTATTAGAAACCGTTGAAGAAAAAACCGATTCCGGAATCATTCTTCCCGAAAGCGCGGAAAAAGAAAAACCGGAACAGGCAAAAGTAGTGGCGGTCGGACCGGGCAAATTAGATGAAAACGGCAAGCGAGTTCCCATGGAGGTTAAAAAAGGAGATAGGGTTCTTTTTAAGAAATACGGACCTGATGAAATAAAGGTTGGCGATAAAGAATACTTAATTGCTAAAGAAGAAGACGTCCTCGCCATTCTTGAATGAATTCAAGAATGGCAAATCCGAAATCCTAAATCCGAAATCCTAAACAAACTCTAATGACCGAAACTCCAAATTCCAAACCAAGTATGTTTAGGTATTGGAAAATTAGAATTTAGAATTTGTTTAGAATTTAGATATTAGAATTTAGAATTTAAACTAATATGGCGAAACAAATTAAATATTCCGAAGAGGCTCGGCAAAAAATGAAACAGGGGGCTGATAAATTGGCTAATGCCGTTAAGGTAACCTTGGGTCCGAAGGGTCGAAATGTTGTTCTGGATAAAGGATTTGGCGCCCCAACCATTACCAATGACGGTGTTACTATCGCTAAAGAGGTTGAACTTTCTGATAAAATAGAGAATTTGGGCGCGGAAATTGTTAAAGAAGTGGCTGAAAAAACCAATGATTTGGCAGGAGACGGCACAACTACCGCCGCTTTACTTGCTCAATCCATTATTGGAGAGGGACTGAAAAATGTAACAGCCGGCGCCAATCCTCTGGCAATTAAAAAAGGACTGGATAAAGGATTTAAAGCCGTGGTTGATTCGTTAAAGGAACTTTCCAAACCTGTTGTCGGCAAAGAGGAAATTGCTCAAGTGGCAACTGTTTCAGCTGAAAATCCGGAAATCGGCAATTTAATTGCCGAGGTAATGGATGAGGTTGGTAAGGATGGAGTTGTGACTGTTGAGGAATCAAAAACTTTCGGCCTCCAGAAAGAAATTGTCAAAGGGATGCAGTTTGATAAAGGGTACATTTCTCCTTATATGATTACCGATGTTGAAAGAATGGTTGCCGAATATGAAGATGCCAGGATTTTAATTACCGATAAAAAAATCGCCTCATTGCAGGAAATTTTGCCGATTCTTGAAAAAGTTGCCCAGAGTGGAAAAAAAGAACTAATAATCATTGCTGATGAGGTTGAGGGAGATGCTCTGGCAACTTTGGTTATTAATAAACTTCGGGGCACTTTTAACGCTCTGGCGATTAAGGCCCCGGGATTTGGCGATAGACGAAAGGAGATGCTTCAAGATATTGCTGTTTTGACCGGAGGGACGGTAATCTCCGAAGAAATTGGATTAAAGCTGGAAAGGGTTGAATTAAACATGCTGGGACAAGCAAGAAAAGTAATTTCTACCAAAGAGAATACGACTATTGTTGAAGGTAAGGGTAAAAAAGCCGATATTGAAGGAAGGATAGCCCAGATTAGAAAGGAATTGGAAATTTGCGATTCGGATTTTGATAAAGAAAAATTACAGGAGAGATTGGCAAAACTTTCCGGAGGCGTGGCAGTTCTTAAAGTCGGAGCGGCTACCGAAACCGAACAAAAAGCCAGACAGCACAAAACCGAAGACGCTCTTTCAGCCACCCGGGCAGCAATTGAAGAAGGAATTGTTCCGGGCGGCGGAATAGCTCTTGTTCGTTGTCTGCCGGCCCTTGAGGAAGTTAAGGTTAAGGGAGAGGAAAAAATCGGCATTAATATTTTAAAAAGAGTATTGGAAGAACCAATTAGACAAATTGCTCAAAATGCCGGAGAGGATGGTTCGGTGGTGGCAGCTGAAGTTAAAAAGGGGAAGGGAAATTTTGGTTTTAACGCGGCAACCGGAGTTTACGAAGATTTGGTTAAAGCCGGCATTGTTGACCCCGTAAAAGTTGTTAGAGTAGCCTTGCAGAATGCTATTTCCGCAGCTTCAATGTTTTTGACCATTGAATGCGTGATTGCCGAAGAACCGGAAAAAGAAAAAGGAGTTTGCGCTTCCGGAGGGATGGGGGGAATGCCTTCAATGGGTGGAATGGACTACTAATCTTGAGCGAAGTTGAAAAATTAAAAATAGACCCAAACAAATTCAAAAATCCGCCTTATGGCGGATTTTTGGATTTGTTTGGGCTTTAAAAATAGAAAAATTTTTGATATATTAGAATTATAATCTATTTTAAATTCATTGTTCAAGAAAAGAAAAATTGGCAGGATATCTTTACTTTACAAACTTTTAGAAGAACTAATATAATAAAACCATAGAGACCAATAAAACTATAGAGACCGGGTCCCCGTAGTTATCTCCATAGTTAATTATGCCAAGAGTTTTTATTATTATTTTAAACTGGAACGGCTCCAAGGATACGATTGAATGTTTAAATTCATTAGAGGCGCTAGATTTTCGAAATTTTGAAATCATTCTGGTAGACAATGGATCTACCGATGATTCAATTTCAAATTTCAAAATCCAAATTCCAAATTTTAAAAATAAGGTTATTTTAATAGAAAATAAAGAAAATCTTGGTTTTCCGGCCGGAAACAATGTGGGAATTAGATGTGCCCTGAATTATGGAGCGGATTATATTTTACTTTTAAATAGCGATACGGTTGTTGATTCGCAATTTTTAAAAGAGTTGGTTGTGGCAGCTAAAAATAACCAGCAAGCTGGAATTCTCGGTCCGAAGATTTATTTTTTTGACGCTCCAAAAACAATCTGGTTTGCCGGCGGAAAATTTAACTGGTTTCAAGGGTCGAGCCACATTGGCTTTGGGGTTAGAGAAAATCATACGAATGAGGGTGCAAATTTAATGCGAATAAAACGCGAATATACGAATGTGGATTTTATTACCGGCTGCGCAATGCTCGTCAAAAAAGAAGTTTTTGCCGCCCTTGGCGAGCCTCGCCCTACCGGGCGGGCCGCCCCAAAATGGCGAGCCTCGCTCAGCGGAGCTGAGCGGGAAAAAATCGGTCTTTTGGATGAGCGATTTTTTCTTTATTACGAGGATACGGATTTTTGCTTAAAAGCGAAAAAAGCCGGATTTAAATCTGTTTTTGTTCCCCGGGCAAAAATTTGGCACAAAATTCCCCTAAAAAGTTTGAAAACTGAACTTTCCGGAGCGGTAGATAAAATCGGCGCGCCCCCTGTCTATTATTACCATCACCGAAATGTTCTTTTGTTAATTCAAAATAACGGACCCTGGTTCATAAAAACTGCCAAACATTTTTGGGTTTTTTGGAAACTGATAAAACAGGGAATAAAAATAATTTTTTTTCCAGAAAAAAGAGCGTCCTCTTTGGCTATTGCCAGAGGATTTTTTGATTATTATAGAGGCCACTTTGGTCAAATCCGAAATTCGAAATCAGAAATCTCTGCCCGCAGATGCTACGCATCAAACGTTGCAGACGGACGAAACAAATCCCAATGACCAAAATTTCAATATTCAAACCGTGTTTAGAATTTGGAAAATTAGAATTTGGAATTTGTTTAGAATTTAGATATTAGAATTTAGAATTTAATGGTTATAGGAATTGACTGTCACAATTTGGAAAAAGAAAGAACCGGGGTTGGGAGATACCTGGCAAATTTACTCCAGCAGTGGAGTAAATTTGAAATCCAAAATAATTTAAGGTTTATTTTGTATTTCCACAAAAAAATTCCCGATGATGAATTTCTGCAAAATCCCATTTTTGAGAAAAAACTTTTGAGATTCTGGCCAAAACCAAGTTTTTTGATTTATTTTTTGTTTCTCCTGCCCCGGGCTTTTAAAAAAGACAGGGTTGATTTGGCTTTTTTTCCCGGCTATATGGTTCCCTTTACTTATACGGGAAGGTCGGTTATGGTAATTCACGATTTAGCTTACGAGGCATTTCCCGAAGTTTTTCCTTTGAGGTATAAAATTCCTTATAGGATTTTTTCAAGATATGGCTCAAAAAAATCAAAAGCCATAATTACCGTTTCGGAATTTTCAAAAAAAGAAATAGAGAGATTTTATGGTATAAGTCCCGAAAAAATCTTTGTTACTCCGCTGGGTGTCGCAGAAACATTTAAGCAGATTAGCGATGAGCTTATTCTGGAAAAAATTAAACAAAAATACGGCATAGAGAAAAATTTTATTTTACATCTCGGACAAATTTTTTACCGCCGGCATGTTTTGGAAAGCATTGCCGCTTTCAAAAAAATTGCCGGCGATTTTCCCGATTTCCAGTTTTTGCTCATCGGAAAAAATTGGCTAAAAGAAGACTTGGGGGCAATACTCAAAGAAGTAAATTCTGAAATCGGCAGAGAAGTTCTCACCTGGAAACTTTTTGCTCCGGATGATGAGCTGGTTTTGCTTTATAATGCCGCTTCTTTGGTTTTATATCTTTCTGATTACGAAGGTTTTGGTTTGCCGCCGCTTGAAGCGATGGCTTGCGGAACCCCGGTTTTAACTACCAATTTTGCATCTCTTAAAGAAACGGCGGGGGATTGTGCTATAATAGTAAATGACCCTAAAAACATTGATGAGATAGCCAAAAAAATTAGCAAAGGGCTTTTAGACTTTGATTTAAGGGAAAAAATTATTGAAAAAGGACTAAAAAATGTTCAAAAATACAGCTGGGAGAGATGCGCCAGTCAGACTTTAAGGATATTGTTAAATTGCTTGCCCCGTTAAATTGTACATGAGAAAACATTTTAATCTTTTTCACCCCCACACCAAACGAGTTTCCATGCCAAAAGACATTAAGACTAACGAAATTAATTCTCGTTATGGTGTGGGGGTAAACACAATTTATATTATCTCTATCTTTTTGGTATTTTTGATTGCTATGGGAGTTGTGCCTCGGCAACTTGCTTTTTTAATTGCGGCGCTCTATCTTTATTTTGTGATTTTTCAGCCCCTAAAACATTCCCTTTTTCTTTTTGCCCGCTCCATCCCTTTTTTCATTGCTTTGCCCATTACCTCGGGTTTTGACAACTTTAATACTTGGCGGATAGTGTTGTTCGCAATGTTTTTAAAATGGTTTATCACTCGCACCGCTTCGCGGCGCTCTCCTACGAATTTACGAATCTTTGCGAATTTACGAATATTCAGAATTAAGAAATGGTGGAAGAATTACCGGGTTGAATGTTTGGGAATAATTTTATTATTTTTTGCCTGTTTATCCTTGTTTGTTGCTTCTGATTTTTTTGCCGGAGCAAAAAGAGTTATTTACTTTGCCAATCTGGCAATGCTTTTCGTCGTTGCGTCAAGTTTGATTAAGGGGGAGAAGGAAATTTTTCTACCTCTTTGTAAAAATATTTTAATTGGCGGAGCCATAGTTCTTTTTATTGGTTATTTTCAGTATATTTCAGCCTATTTTATAGCGCCGATTGAGGTTTTCCATCATTGGTGGGGAGAGCAAATTTCCGAAGGATTTTATGGAAAGAATTGGTCGGAAATCGTGATGAATTTTGGAAACACCTGGTTCAGCTACACCGGTGGAAGCTTGAAATTAAGAATGTTTTCAACCTTTCCCGATTCCCATTCTTTTCCATTGTATCTTTTAATGCTTGTTCCGTTCTTGTTTGCGTTATTTCTGATAAAGAATAGGGCTGGATTTGTCTCCGAAAAAAAGCGAACCTTTATTTTTTTATTTTTCTTAAATTTAGCCTTGATTTTGAGCTGCACAAGAGGAATTTGGCTGAGTATAATTTTTCCAATTATCTTTGCAGTTTTTTTAATCTGGAGAAAAATTCAGCCAAGCCTTATCAGAAAAATCTGGAGTCTTAGCGGGGCAAGGGAGATTATTTTAATTGTTGCTTTTTCCCTGCTGACTTTTGTTTTACTTTTTCCTTTGGCAAATTCAATGTTTTCTATTCCCCAATTTGGTCTTGAAAAAACACCGGGGACCGAAGATGCATTGCTTAAAAGATTTAGAACAGCGACAAGCACTGAGGAAACTTCAAATCTTGGCAGAATTTTTATCTGGAAAGAAACTTTTAGGTCAATGGCTTTCCGGCCCTTTCTGGGAGTGGGTATCGGCAATTTTCCGGTGGTTTTGTCTCAAGATGTTTCTCTGGCTAAGGCCGGTTCCTCGGCTCATAATCTTTATTTGAATGTTGCGGCAGAGCTCGGAATTTTTGCTATGGTTGTCTTTTTGTGGTTTTTGTTTGAGATTTTTAAAAGCGCCTGGATTTTATTCAATAAATCCGAAGATTTGCGGCTTAAAATATTTGGTGTCGGCTCATGCCTGTTTCTATTTTGGGTTTTTGGCTATAGTCTCACCGACGCCGCTTTGTTTGATGAGAGAACTTTCTTAATGTTTATGCTTCTTTGCGGTATGATTATTGGCTTGAGGCGCAATATAAATAGGGGCGTTGAAATTCAGCGTTAATCAGCGTTGCTATCAGCGTAAAATGGTTGGAAACGCTGAAGAAACGCCGATATCTACGCTGAACTGCGCTGAAAGATAATCTTATAACAAGAGGATTCGAGAAAAGAATATTTTTGGGGATTACCGGAAAAACAAACAAGGATTGGCAGGAAAAAATATCTGATTTGAAAAAATATAAAATTTCAGAGGCGGCTTTGTTTTTGGAAAGATTTGACTGGCAGGAAAGAAAAAGAATATATCGCGCGTTGGTAAAATCAGGTATAAAAAGGATTTCCTTGGTTCATGCCAAAAACGAAATGGAACTGGATGAATTTGTGTTTTTGTGGTGGAAATTCAAAACCGAGTATTTTACGATTCATGAAAGCAGTTTTGGCTTTTTGGATAAATGGCAAGGATTTCAAAAAAAACTCTACCTGGAAATGAACACGGATAATTATGTGTCCCCGAAAGTGGTGGTTGAAAAGATCGGAGGATTTTGCGTGGACCTCGCCCATTTTAAAGTGGCTCAAACCAGATGGATAAAAGATTTTGACTATGTTTATTTTCGGAAATTCAAACCATATTTTTATTGCAACCATCTTAATGGGTACTCTCCTCAAAAAAATACCGACCTCCATACCATAAAAAGTGTGGAGGATTTTAACTATCTAAAAACCCTGCCTAAGTTTATTTTTGGAAAAGTTATAGGACTGGAAATGGAAAACAGCATCCATGAACAGATGCGCTATAAAAAATATTTGGTTAATTTATTAAATGAAACCCTCAATAAATGAATGAGCCGCTTTTCTTAATTAATCTGGTTGTCAAAGACGGCGAAAAATATATCAGGAAATGTCTTGAGGCGGCATTGAATCAGGATTTTGACAATTATCAGGTTATGGTTTTTGATAATTATTCCCAAGACGGAACTCGCAAGATAGTGGAAGATGAGTTCCCGGAGGCAAAATTGATAAAATTTGACAGAAATTACGGATTGGGCGGAGGATTCAATCGAAGTCTTGGACATTCGGATTCTAAATATGCGGTCTTGCTTTGCGTTGATGTCATTTTGAATCCCGATTTTTTGAAAAAAGTTGCCCAAATTTTGGAGAAAGACCAAAAAATCGGGGCTTTGCAGCCAAAGGTCTTGATTTGGCAAAGCGAATCTGATACCTTTACTAATATAATAGATACAGTCGGTTTTGAGATTTTCAAATCCCGGCGTATAATAAACCGCGGACACGGAGAAGAGGATAATAATCAATACAAAGAAGGTGAAATATTTTCTTACGAGGGAGCTTGCCCGGTATTTAAAAGAGAGGCATTGGAAGATGTAAAAATGCCATTTAATAATGGTGAATACCTGGACGAGGATTTTGAATGGTATGCTGACGATATTGACCTTGGCTGGCGGATGAGAGTTCTTGGCTGGAAATCATATTTTTCTCCGAAAGCCATCGCCTGGCACGACAGGCAAACGACCAAGAGGTTGAAAAGGGGCAGAAAAGATTTTATTAAATTAAGAAGGAAGATTCCTGCCAAAAAAAGAATGCTGGATTTCAGAAATCAAAGATTGGCTATAGTAAAGAACGAATTTCCCCTTCATTTTTTGAAAGATTTTCCTTATTTTTTTATCCGAGAAATCCAGCTTTTAATTTATTTTTTGCTGTTTGAGCAGAGTTCACTATTCGGTATTTTTAGTTTTTTTAAATTGCTTCCCAAAATGCTCAAAAAAAGAAGATGGATTACGGAAAGAAGGAGGATTTCAAGAAAGGAGATGGAGAAATGGTTCAAATAATCATACGCGAATATATTTGCGAATATATGCGAATAATTTGCGAAAACTAAATAATCATACGCGAATATATTTGCGAATATATGCGAATAATTTGCTAAATAGGTATGACAGAAATTATTTATAAAGAATTGTCTTATGAATTAAATGGAATTTTTTATTCGATTTATAATGTTTTGGGATGTATTCATTCCGAGAGACAATATCAAGATGCAGTAGAAATTAGATTTAAACAAAGGGGTGTAAAATTTGAACGCGAAAAAGATTTACTCTTTGATTTTGAAGATAGTAAAATAGGCGGTAATAAAGTTGATTTTGTTGCGGAAGCTAAAATTCCCATTGACATTAAAGCGAAGAAATATATTACAAAGAGAGATTTTAAACAGATGCTCAGATATCTGAAAGCAGGGAATTATAAATTAGGACCGATCGTTAATTTCGGAAGCTTAAACAAAATTACCATTAAAAGAATTATTAATTCCGGATTCAAAAAGTAAACACTTTCGCATACTATTCGCATATATTCGCATATTTATTCGTGTATCATTATGGGGATGGTAAGTTTTAAAAGTTTACTTCATTTCAAAAAGGTTTCAATAGCTGTATTGGCTATAGTTTTTGTGCTTTTTTGCGTTTTTGCTTTTAGGTTTGGTTCAATCATTAATGTTGGCGGCGTCAACGAAAGCTCACTTCCGTTTTGGGAAAAAGTAGCGGCATTGTTTCCTTTGTCAGAATACAAAAAAGACCCTCAAAGATTAGATGTATTAATTTTGGGTCTCAGGGGAGAGGACGACCCAAATGCCGGACTTTTAGCCGATATGCTTATGGTTGTAAGCTATAAAAAAAATACGGGACAGCTTGCTTTAATTTCTATTCCCAGGGACCTTTATGTTTATATTCCGGGGATTAATAAAAAAGAAAGATTGAATTTCTCTTACGCCTATGGTGAAAGTCAGGAGCATGGCGGGGGAGGACCTAAACTTTCCAAGCGGCTCATCTCTCACATAATTGGTTTGGATATAGACTATGCAATTTCAATAGATTTTAGAGCGTTCCAGGAAATCGTGGATATTCTGGGAGGAGTAACAATTTATCGGGACACTCCTTTTATAGAAGACAAACAGTGGCAGGGTGAAGGGGAGGAAGGAAATCCTTTTTGGTATAAAAAAACTATAGTTGACTCGCCCGCCCAAATTTCAAAGAAATTTGTGGCGGGTGAAAAAGCAGAAAAAGAAAAAGAAATTTGGGCATTGCATATTCCCGAAGGAAGAAGCACTTTAGACGGCAGCGCCGCGCTTTATTATGTCAGGTCTCGCTTTACCACTTCTGATTTTGATAGATGCAGAAGACAGCAAGAAGTGTTGCTTGCCCTGAAAGACAAAGCTTTTTCGCTTGGGGTCTTAACAAACCCTTTTAAAATTTTAAAAATCACCAATTCCCTAAAAAGACATTTAAGAACCGATATTCCCCCAGAGAAGATTTTTGATTTTATTGAGCTTTTACATAGCTCAAAAATTTCCAATGTTAAGAGAAAGGTCTTTGATACCACATCCCAGGGACTTCTTTACGAAACTCGCTCCCAAGACGATTCTTATGTTCTTTTGCCGGTGGGAAATAATTTTAATAAAATTCAGGAAGCCTGCCAAAACATCTTTCAATAGCTCGCCAATGTGTGCGAATAAAGGTGCGAATTTGTGCGAATGACTATTGGCGCATATTAGCACCGTAATTCGCAAAAATTCGCGAAATGCCGCTTTCAATAATAGTTACTCATCATCAAACTCCGGCTATCTTAAAACTTTGTTTAAAGACGATAGAAAAATCCTGTCAGGGAATAAAATATGAAACTATTTTGGTTGACAGCGAAAGCGAGGCAGAGACTCGGGAAATAATTAAGGATAAATTTCCCGGAACAATTATTATTCCTTTTAAAAAAAATGTCGGATACGCCAAATTGGTAAATGCCGGCATTAAAAAAGCAAAAGGCAGGTTTATTTTGATATTAAACGCTGATATTTTACCCAAAAAAGACTCTGTTGGTATTCTTTTGGATTTTTTACAAAAAAATTCAGAAGTTGGCATAGTGGGACCTCAACTTTTAAATTTTGATGGAACGCCCCAATTTTCCACCTTTCGCTATTACACTCCCTGGACAATTATTTGCCGCAGAACCTTTCTTGGGAAAACCAAATGGGGCAAAAAAGAAGTCAACCGTTTTCTGTTGAAATCCAAAATCCAGCATCCAATATCCAATATCCAAAATGGTATAGAGGTGGACTGGCTAATGGGCTCGGCTCTTATGGTAAAAATGGAGGCAATTAAAAAAGTGGGGCTTTTGGATGAAAGATTCTTTATGTATTTTGAAGATGTTGACTGGGCGCGGCGTTTTTGGGAAAATGGATACAAGGTTGTTTGCTTTCAAAAAGCCCAAATGTATCACTATCATTATAAATCTTCGGATAAGGGACGGGGAGCGCTTGATTTATTTTTTAATAAACAAGCCAGAGTTCATCTCGAGAGCGCTTTAAAATATTTTTGGAAATATAGACACAAGAAAATAAAAATCCAAAGCTCAAATGTCAAACCAAATCCAAAATCCAAATGACTCCAAAGGAGAACCCCTGGTTCCCTACGGGGCAAGCAAGAAGAGATATGATTTAGGAGAAAGAACCGCTAAGTTTGGCGAAGAGATTATTGAATTTTGTCAAAGTTTGCCCAATATGTTAGTGAACAGACCGCTTATAAACCAATTGGTAAGGGCGGGAACAAGTATCGGGGCAAATTATATGGAGGCGGATGGCGCAGAATCAAAAAAGGATTTTCAGCATAAAATCAGCATTGCTAAAAAGGAGTCAAAAGAAACAATGCACTGGCTGCGGATGGTTGCGAAGGCCAATCCAGCAAAGCAGGAAAAATGCCGAACGCTCTGGAAAGAGGCCCATGAATTTACATTAATTTTTTCTTCAATCTTAAAGAAAAAGAAATAGTTTAGATTTTGAGCTTTGAACTTGATTTGAAATTTGGATTTTGACATTTAGATTTGTTTGAATGAAATTGGTTAGATAAAATATTCAATGAAAGCATTATTTAAGAATTTAATTATTGTAGTATTTATCCTGATTTCTTTGGGTTTGGTTTTTGGTTTGGGTTATTATTATGGCAGGGAAAAGTTAAACTATTCTTTGTGGCAGAATTTTGTAAAGGATGTTCAAATACAAAAAGCAGAAAAAGAAAGTTTGGATTTTTCTTTATTCTGGGAAGTTTGGAGCGAACTTGAACAAAAATTTATAAATCGCAATGAACTCAATTTTCAAAAAATGATTTATGGGGCAATTTCGGGAATGGTAAAATCTTTGAATGACCCGTACACCCAGTTTTTAGACCCGGAGCAGAGTAAAATATTTTTAGAAGATGTTTCCGGCTCCTTTGAAGGAATAGGAGCGGAAATTGGCCTAAGGAAAAACCAGCTTCAGATTATCGCGCCGCTTGAGGGAACCCCGGCTAAAAATGCCGGGTTGCGCTCAGGAGATAAAATTTTAAAAATTGATGATAAAATAACTTCTGATTTAACTTTAGACCAAGTAGTAATGCTTATTCGCGGTCCCGGGGGGACAGAAGTGATTTTAACCATTTTGAGAGATGATTCTCCAAAAGAAATTAAAATTATTAGAGATGTCATTAAGGTTCCAACCCTGAAATCGGAATTAAAAGATGACAAAATTGCTTATATCAAAATTTACAGCTTCGCTGAAAACTTAAACTCGGATTTCAAGGAAACAGCAAATAAAATTTTGAGAGCAGGAGTTCAAAAAATTATTTTGGATGTCAGGGACAATCCAGGTGGTTATTTACAAATTTCCAAAGATATAGCCGAGTGGTTTTTGAAAAAAGGCAGTGTTATTTTGCTTGAAGATTTCGGCGAAGAAAAGGAGAAAAAAGAACATAAGACAAATAAAGATGGTAAATTTTTTGATTTTCCGGTTGTGGTTTTAATAAATCAAGGTTCGGCTTCGGCTTCGGAGATTCTGGCCGGGGCTCTTAGAGATGTAAGAGGAGTTATACTTGTCGGAGAAAAAAGTTTTGGAAAAGGCTCGGTTCAGGAATTGGAAAAATTTAGAGATGGTTCGTCTATTAAAATTACCACTGCTCGCTGGTTGACTCCTTCGGGCAAATCAATTATGGAAGAAGGATTGGAGCCGGATATAAAAATTGAAATGACCGAAAAAGATTTTGAAGAAGGAAAAGACCCTCAACTGGAAAAAGCTCTTGAATTGATAAAGAATTTATAGTAGAATAAACTAATATCCAATATCCAATATCTAAATATGAAGGTAATTCTTTTACAAGACATTGAAAGTCTTGGGAAAAAATATGAAGTAAAGGGGGTTAAAGACGGTTATGCCAAGAATTTTTTAATTCCGCGGTTTTTGGCTAAGCCGGCAACCAAGAAAGCTCTAATCTGGCTTGAAATTCAAAAAGAAATTGAAACCAAAAAAGCTGAAGAAGATTTAAAAAAGTTTCAGGAAATGGCAAGCTCTTTGGAGGGTCAGGAGATAGTAATTCCGGTAAAAATAGGGGAGAAAGAACAGCTTTTTGAGTCGGTCGGGGCACAACGAATTTCCGAAAGACTAAAAGAATTGGGATTTAATGTTGAAAAAAATCAAATAAATTTTGATGAACCAATTCGGGAGCTTGGAGAGCATAAAGTTATTATAAGTTTTCCTCACAAACTTGAAGTTGAAATAACCGTAATTGTAACCGAGGAAATAGAAGAAAAAAAGAAATAAAACCGCATATTTACGTCTTGCGATGACGTAAATTAACGTCTTGTAGATGAGGTAAATTTTATTGTATAGGAATTTCTAAAATTCCTATACAATCAGAAAGGGGTCCGGCGAAACTGGGTGTTTCCCCGCTTGCCCCGTTAGATACGAAGTTATCTAACGGGGTGAGGAAAACAGCGAGCCCCCTCCCTTAAAGGAGGGGGCGAGCGCCAGAAACCGAGGGTTTCTGGAGAACATAGTTCACCGCTTTCAGTTCCGCTGAAAGCGGAACTGAAAGCTTTACCGCTCGCTCCGCCAGCTGGCGGAGCGAGCGGCTATGTTCTTTAAGCAGTTCCCTGGGGAGCTGCTTTTTGTTTTTGCTTTTGTCAACCCTTTTATTTTTAAGACGGCCGTCCATTATTTAAAAAGATTTAGTTTTCAGTTTTTAATTGTTTAATTGAGAGTTTTCAAAAAACTCTATTCAAAGTTGTTCTAATGGGCAAAGTTGTTCTATTGGGCAGGAAAGAAATTTTTTGGTAGAATAAAGAATAAAGACGGGGTTGAAATTAAGTTAAAATCTTATGGAAAATTATTTATTGGAAAATCAATGGATGCTTTGGCTGCTTTTGCTTTGGGTTATGCCCTGGAAAGGCGTGGCTCTTTGGAAAGCGTCCCGCAATACTCAGAAGTTCTGGTTTATACTTCTTTTGCTGGTCAACACAATGGCGCTTTTGGAAATAGTTTATATTTTCTACTTCAGTAAGGAAAAACAATCACAACAATTACAATAAGAAAAAAGCATTTGATGGCTTCATCTAAACCAAAATTAATAATAGTTTGCGGATTGCCCGGAACCGGGAAAACAACTACAGCAAGAAGATTAGCCGTTAAAATAAACGGTGTTTTGTTAAGAACTGACGAGATAAGACGAAGGTTTTCTAAAAAAAGAAGATATACCTCAAAAGAAAAACAGAGGGTATATAATGTGATGTTTTTTCGCGCCAAAAGGCTGTTGCAAGCCGGCAAAAATGTTGTTTTGGACGGAACTTTTGCCAAGAAAAAAAATCGGGAATTGGCCCGCAAAATTGCCAAAGAATTAGGGGTCAATTTTCAAATTATTGAAGTAATTTGCGATGAAAATATTGTTAAGCAGAGAATTTCAAAAAGATTTGCCGATGAAAGCGAGGCGAAATTCAAACATTATTTAGAACACAAAAAAATTTTTGAACCAATAAGCGAAAAACACATTATTATTAATACCACCTATCCCTCAAAGCTGTAATGAAATTTGCTAAAAATTTAAAAATTATAATACCGATAGTTAATATAGCGATTTTTGGCTGTTTTTTTGCTCCTCCTGATTTTTTTGAAGGGGTTTTGGCCGAAACCGAGCCGGTTTATTTTTTTGTTGACCCGGACTATGATTTACTGCAAAGACCGGAAATAATTGCCACCCTGAGAGAAACAAGCGAATACGGCTATTTTTTTACCGACAATCAATGGCTGGGAACCCTAAAGGCGGCCGATAGAGTGGCGGCCCTAAAAAACATAGATAGTTTAGCCAAAGAATTTGACAATGTTATTTATCCAAAACTAACTAAATTTTTTGGCGACATTTGGTTACCCGGAATAGATAACGACCCCAAAATTACCGTACTTTTATTGCCGCTGAAAGGAGAAGTCGGGGGTTATATTAATTATTCCGATGAATATTCAAAAGACGATTTTCCAACAAGCAACGAGAGAGAAATGTTTTATTTGAATACCAGCCATTTAGACAAACCTCTGGCAAAAAGTTTTTTGGCTCACGAATTTCAGCACCTGATTACTTTTTATCAAAAAGACAAATTGCGCGGAATTCCCGAAGATATTTGGCTTAATGAGGCAAGGTCGGAGTATGCCCCCACCTATTTGGGGTATGATGACATTTTTAACGAAAGTAATCTAAAAAGGAGGGTAAAAGCGTTTTTAGAAGAGCCTTCTAATCCATTGTGCGAATTTGAAAATAAGCTGGCCGATTATGGAGTAATCAGTCTTTTTTTTCAGTATTTGGCTGACCATTACGGAAAAGAAATAATTTCGGAAATGCTCAAAGATGAAAAAGTGGGAATTGAGAGCCTAAATAACGCTTTTAAAAAACGGGGTTATGATAATAGTTTTTCCGAAGTTTTTACAAACTGGACTATTGCCAATTTGCTGAATAACTGCTCTTACGACAAACTTTTTTGCTATCTAGCCCCGAACTTAAATTATAATAATCTGCATATTGATTTGGGAGAGACAGTAGGAACAGCAAGTCTTGCAGAAAAGAAAACAATCAAAGACTGGCAGCCCCTTTATTACAAATTTGAGCCGGCGGAGAATTTAGCTCAAAAGATTTTAAAAATTAATTTTGAAAAAGAGAACCCGGAAGACTTATTTAAAATTCCCTATATTATTAATAATTCGGACGGAACTATTTCGGTAAATTTTATGGAAATATCCGACAACAAAGCGGTTGTTTATATTTCTGATTTTGGCGAGAAAGTTAGCTCCCTGATTCTGATTATCACAAAACAATCTAAATTCAGTAATTTTGACAGCTCCAATCCATCCGTTCCTTTTAAACTTTCGGCGACTTTAGCTGAAGAACTCCCCGATATTTTGAAGCAAGAGCGAGGTCTTTTAAGAGCAAGGGGAGATTACAAGGTTTATTTAATTGAGGACGGCAAAAAACATTGGATTCCCAGCCCCAAGATTTTTGAACTTTATAATTTAGATTGGGAAAGTATTAAAGTGGTTGACGCTAAAGAACTGGAAAATTTTCCCCGCGCCAAATTATTCAGAGCAAAAGGGGATAATAAAGTTTATTATTTGACCGAGAGCGGATTGATTCGTCATATCCCATCAGTCGGAGCTTTCCTCTCGTATGGCAATAGATGGGAAGATATTATTGAGCTCAACCCCGAAGAATTAAAAATTTATCAGGAAAACGAGCTTATTTATTTAGTCGGCGCTCATAAAGTTTACAAATTAGAAAACGGCAAGAAAAGATGGATTAAAACAGCCGAAGTTTTTGAAAAAATGGGTTATGATTGGTCAAAAATTGCGCCGATAAATTTAACCGAGTTTGGTGTCTATCCCGAAGGTCCCCCCATAATATAAAATAAACAGGACAGAATTTTCAATTTTCAATTTCAAAAAAGTAGTCGCTTTATTAGAAATAAAAAAAATCTGCGCTCCTAACAGCGATAGCAAATAGAAGCGCAGATTTAAAAGGATTTCCCCTTTTCTTACCTGTTTTAAGTTTCCCTCTGCAGTGAACTTCATTCTTTGGAGTATCTGATGGTCCAGCCATTCCCGACCTCCTTTCAAATATTGTACCCTTTTCAAGGTATTGACCCCCATTATAGCAAACTTGCAAAACTTGTCAAGTCTAAAAAAATCCGATATAGTGAAGTTGAGGTATAAAATATGTATAATTGGGATTACAATTTGCCAAGAAACTGGAAACCGAAAACCGAACGGCAGTGGCTTTGGTATTTGGAAAGAAAAATTAATTATGACGACTGGAAAGGGTTAAAAGCCGAAATTATTAAAAAATATTTTCCAAAATTAAAAAAGCGTCTTGATCCAGGAAAAAGAAAAATGCTTGAAACTTATCTAAAATATGGGTGAGCTAACATTATTGCAAAAACAAGTTTTAAAATTATTTGCCAAATCTTCTCTGAGGAAAGATTTTTATTGGACTGGCGGGACCTTGCTTTCATTTTTATATTTGCATCACCGCAAATCTCAAGATTTGGATTTTTTCAGCGACAAACCATTTAACTATAATGAGGTAATTGCCTTTATTGGCGGTCTTAAAAAACAATTAAACTTGCCCAAGGTGGAGGAGAAAAAAATTTTTGACCGCTGGGAATTCTTTTTACACAATAAAGGGAAATTGCGGTTGGAATTTGTTCTTTATGAGCATCCAAAACTTAAGCCGCGAAAAAAATGGAAAGAAATTTGGATAGATTCTCTTGATGACATTGCCGCAAATAAACTGATGGCCTTTTTTGACCGCAATGACCCCAAAGACTTGGTTGATTTATATTTTTTGCTCACCGAGAAAAAATATAAAATCAAACATTTGCTAAAATTGATGGGAAAAAAGTTCGGAGTAGAAATACCCGAAAGCGCTGTCTGGTCAGAAGCTTACAAAGGAATGGATGAATTGGATAATTTAAGGCCTCTCTTATCGGGAACCAAGAGTGAAAAACAAAAACTCTTACGCGAAATAAAAGATTATTTTTCCAACCACTCTTCGGAATATCTTAGAAAAATATTGAAATAGAAAAATTAATTCAGAAAAAACCCGCGAAATAACCTATTTTGCGGGTTTTTTTATCTCTTTATTTGCAAACACATTTCCCTTCCTTATTTTCCGGTTCCAGATGAACCAGATGAAGCGCATGGGCCTCGTCGCCTTCGGCAACTCGGCGCTATCAGAGCGCATATTTAGGCGCTCGACCGAGCGCTAAAATTACATTTTAGCGCTCTGGTTCCCCCCTAATTTTGCGAGGTTATATTATGGCGAGGCACTCGCTCGCCTGACGGCTCGCTCGGGCTTACCTGCCCCGTTAGAAATACATAACCCGTCAAATTTTTCAAATTTTGCAAAGCAAAATTTGACGGCAAAACCCGAGCTATGTTTTTGTATGTATAGGAATTTCTAAATTCCCATACAAGAATATTGCGCACAACGCATATGTTTTCAACCTTTTTTATATAACTTTTCCATAAGCTCGGCTGTGCGGCAAACCCCGAGTTTTTCAAACAAAAGATTGAATTTTGCTTCAAGGTTCTCAAGAATCCGGGACTTTGTTTCTTGAGGTAAATTCCAAAGTTCCTTTTTGAAAGGACCGAGAGCCTTTTTTCTGGTTCCCATAAAAAATTGTTCATCGGTTTGGTCGGGTTTTCTTTCCCCGGAGCAGTTTTCCCGGCACCAGTGATACATCTTTTCTTTAAAAAGCTTTGGCAGAGATTCATAAACAATATCCTGAAAGGCGGTTGCTAAATGAACTTCTATACACTTTTTCTGGGGAAACATATCAAAATATTTTTCAGGTAGGGTTGAGGCTCCATGCTGAACAGCTCCACCCATTTCGTGCTTTCTCGCTTCATCGGAGAGTTTTTCCAAGACATCAAGGTCTAATTTCAAAACAGCTCTTGAGCCGTCCGGCAGTATTATGCCGCCATGAGCCGCTCCGGTCTGGACGCTGATTTTTATCAGTCCTTTTGTTCCGGCTGGAAGCAGTTTCTGGTACCCCCCCATAAAAGCCTGGAGTTCCTCTGGCGTGCTGTTTTTCCCGCCGATTTCCCCGATTTCTCCGCCAATTGAAACAGTTAGCCCCCTTGGTTCCAAATTTCGAATAAGTTTGGTAAATTCAGCTGTGCTCGCATAATTGTAATATTGCTGTTTATCCAAAGTCGGCTCCTCAATCTTCACCAAAGTTGAAGCATCTATGTCTATGTTATAAACTCCGGATTCTATTGAATGGCGGAGCAGGTTTTTTAGTTCTTCAATCTCATTGGTTTTTTTCTCCTCGTTAAAGAACTTTTCAACTTTAATTTGGAAGTGGTCGCCCTGAACAAAAATCGGTCCTTTATAATTTTCGGCAACTGCCGCGGCTAAAATAGTTATTGCGTACTCCGGCATTGACTGGTCGGTATATTTGGTTTCTGAGCGAGCCAGCTCAAAGATGCAGGCGCCAACTTCTTTTTCTTTCATCAGGCGGAAAAGAAGTCGAGCCGTATCAAAAGTTAAAGTTCGGATGTTAATTGCCGGAACAGTGAAACCGCTAATTTCCTCTTTGGCAAACGCTTCGTAGAGTTTTTGAGTTGAATCAAACCAAATGTTTTTTTTTGCGGCTTCTTTTCTGATTTTTTCAGCCGCTTCGCTACCCTCACTAAAAATCATTTTTTTGACAAGAGTTTCAATTTCCATATTATTTTCCATATTATTTTTGATATTTTTTAAAAAATAATTTTAAAAAAATACTTTTGCCGTCTCATAAAGGTCTTTATCAATTCTTTTTTGTTCAAGGGCTTTTTCTATCGGAACGTCAATAATTTTGCTGCCATTGATGGCCGCCATTCTGCCGAATTTTTTCTCGGAAACCAGCTCAATTGCTTTTACTCCGAATCGGGTGGCTAAAATTCTGTCAAAAGCAGTCGGGGAACCGCCCCTCACAATGTGACCAAGATTAATGGCTCTGGTCTCAATTTTGGTTTTTTCCTTTATGATTTCGGCCAGAATTTCTCCGACTCCGCCCAGAATCACATGGCCGAAAGCGTCCGTTTCCCCCTTTTTGACAATATATTTTTCTTCTATTTTTACTCCCTCGGCTATCACTATTATACTAAAATCTCTTCCCTTTTTAACCCTTTTTTCAATGGTTTCACAGATGTCATTGATATCTATTGGTATTTCTGGAATTAAAATAAAGTCCGCTCCGCCGGCCATACCGGCGTAAGTGGCAATCCAACCGACATGCCTGCCCATCACTTCCAGAACTATTACGCGGTGATGGGATTCGGCGGTAGGATGAATTTTATCAATAATGTCGCTGGCGGTTTGGACCGCAGTATGAAATCCAATGCAAAAATCGGTTTCTCCAACATCGTTGTCAATGGTTTTTGGAATGCCAACCACACTTACCTCTTTTGAAATTTTGACTGCCACTCCAAGAGTATCCTCGCCGCCAATGACAATCAAGGCGTCTAATTTCAATTCTTTGAAATTATTAACCACTTTTTCCAGACCATTTTCAATTTTTGCCGGGTTGGTTCTTGAACTTCCCAAAATCGTCCCGCCTTTATGCAGAAGTCCTGAAACCTTGTCATAAGTTAAAATTTCGGCCTCGGCCATAAGCATTCCTTTCCAGCCGTTTTTGATTCCAATCATTTCAAATCCCAGTTGAAAACCCTTTTTAGCCGCCGCTCTTATTGCGGCGTTAAGTCCGGGGCAGTCGCCGCCGCCGGTCAAAATTCCAATTCTTTTCATGCAATATGATGCTAAAATCTACGAATTTTATGCGAATGATACAAATATGCCACTATATTTATATTTATTCGCATACCCCGTTAGAAGTCTGGAAGAAAAAAATTTATCAATAAATTTTTTTCAAATCCTAATTAACTTCCTGCTTGCTTGTATTTTGTTTTTTAAGTAAAACATTGATTACTATAGCAGACGACTTCTTGTGGGGTTCACCCCGTTAGAAGTCTGGAAGAAAAAAATTTATCAATAAATTTTTTTCAAATCCTAATTAACTTCCTGCTTGCTTGTATTTTGTTTTTTAAGTAAAACATTGATTACTATAGCAGACGACTTCTTGTGGGGTTCACCCCGTTAGAAGTCTGGAAGAAAAAAATTTATCAATAAATTTTTTTCAAATCCTAATTAACTTCCTGCTTGCTTGTATTTTGTTTTTTAAGTAAAACATTGATTACTATAGCAGACGACTTCTTGTGGGGTGAACATTAAATTCGCATATTTGCATTATGTTTTACTAATTTTATTTAATTAAAGTTGATGCGTAATAAGATTTTGCCAGTTTTTGGGGTATATTTTGGAAATTTTATTCGGAAAATTTCCCGAAATTTCTTAAATTTTAGGCTAATTTCTTACTACGCATTATCTTTATTATACAAGAAAACAAAAAAAAGAAAACCCCTTTAAGCAAAAGGTTTCTTTGAACGCCATCTCTTCTTTTCGCTTCGGCGCTTTTTTTCTTCAAGTCGTTTTTCTTTTGAGGCAATAGTCGGTTTGGTGGGAGTTCTTTCTTTTTCCGGTTTAAGGGCCTGGGCAACAAGTTCATTCAATCGAGCCTGGGCAATTTCCCGATTTTGAAATTGGGTTCTTTCTTTTTGACTGGTAATTATTAAATCCCCCTTTTTAGTTAGGCGATTTTTCAAGAAATTTTTAATTTCCCCCTTTTCCTCTTCAGAAAAAACTGCCGAGGCATCAACATTCCAACGCAATTCAACTTTGGTAGAGACCTTGTTGACATTTTGTCCTCCCTTGCCCGAAGAACGGGAAAAAGCTTCAGAAATTTCTTTTTCCGGTATCAAATATTTTTTCTCTCCTTCTATTTGGCTGCTGTTTTTTTCCGGAAAAATTGGTTGTCTTTCAAAAGAGTTCATTTTAATCAATCCCGCATCTTTAAAATACCCCGCTACAAAGAATTCTTACGAAGCCTGACTTCGTAAGCTCGGGCCGCCTGGAGTGTCTTCAATTTCAAAGCCCGATTTTTTAATTTTTTCTCGGATTTCATCGGATTTTTGCCAGTTTTTTTCCTGGCGGTATTTTTCCCGGAGCTTGACCAGTCCTTGAATTTTTTCGGGGATTTTTTGTTTTTCAATTTTTGGCAAAATTCCCAAAATTTTATCAATTTCTTTTAAGAAATTCAAAATTTCTTTGGTTTCGGCGAGGGACAGCTGATTTTTATCAATTAAAGGATTAACCTTTCTAATTAAATCAAAGATTGTTGCCAATGCTTTCGGCGTATTAAAATCATTGTTCATTTGTTCATAAAATTGCCCCTGCCACTTTTTAATTAATTTTTGCTCTTTGATTTTTGATTTTTGATATTTAAATTTTGATATTTTAATGATGAATTCTTTTATTCTTTCCAGCGCCGTTTCAGCCTGCTCTATTGCTTTTTCAGTGTAATCAATGGAGGAGTGGTAATGAGTTGAAAAAACAAAAAGCCGCAATGCTTCGGGGCTATGTTTTTTTAGGAAATCTTGAATAGTGATAAAATTTCCCAAAGATTTTGCCATTTTTCGCCCCCCAACAGTTAGAAATCCAGTATGAACCCAATATTTTACCAGGGGCTTTTTGCCTGATATTCCCTCCATTTGGGCAATTTCCGCTTCATGGTGGGGAAAAATTAAATCCCTGGCTCCTCCATGAATATCGTATTGGGAGCCGAAATGTTTTTCGGTTATTGCCGTATCTTCAATATGCCAGCCAGGTCGTCCCGGTCCCCATGGGCTTTTCCAGAATGATTCATCCGGCTTGGATATTTTCCACAAACAGAAATCTCCTTTGTTTTTCTTTATAACGCTCTCGTCTATCCGGGAAACGGCATCTTCTGCCCGCGAAGCTTTTCTTTTTGATAATTTCCCATAATCTTTAAACTTGGCTATATCATAGTAGATTCCATCAGCAGTTTCATAAGCATAGCCTTTTGCCATCAACCTTTTTACCTGACTAATTATTTCCTGAATATGCTTGGTTGCTCTGGCATATTTTGTTACGCTGTTAATTTTTAAATCTTTTATATCTTTTAGATATTCCTTTTCAAATTTTAGAGCAAGCGATTTTGGGAAAGTTTTTTGTTCTTTTGCGCGCTTGATAATTTTATCGTCAATGTCGGTAATATTCTGGAGATAAAAAACTTTATAATCCAGACCCTTTAAATATCTAACCAGCATATCAAAAACCAAATAAGTTCTGCTATGCCCAATATGAGCGAAGTCATAAACAGTCGGCCCGCAAACAAAAACATCCACTTTCTTTTTGTGGATAGGCCTGAAAACTTCTTTTTTCCGAGTAAGGGTATTGTAAATGTAGAGCATTGTTAAACTGTTAAATTGCTAAACTGTTAAACCGATTTTAATATAACAATTTAACAATATGACAATAAAGATGATGCCTAATAAGGAATAGCAGGCTCTTTGCGCGAAACTAACCCCGATAGTACAAATCCTGACGGATTTGACTACGGGGCGAGAATAATCGCAGAACGAACTTCTATGGGCTTGCTTGCCCCGTAGTAGAACTGCGGTTCACTACGGGACTACGCCCAAGAACTTCTTAAGAACAACTATCTCGAATTTTCCCACCCAAAGTTTAATTTGCAAGCAGTTCTTACTATCGGGGCTTGCCCCGTACTCAAATTCCGAAGGAATTTGTAGTACCGGGGCGCGAAACAAGGCGGCTGCAAAACTTTGTGGCAATATAAAGTTCGGCGAAGCCGCCTACGTAAAACCCACGCGAAAATTATTACGCGCTATCTTTAATATAGCAATTAGCGAGCTACAGCCATTTTTTCTTTTTAAACCAGACAAGCATACTCGAGCCTAAAATAAATAATATTCCCAAAACTATCCAGAAGCTAAATCTTCTCCCTGACAGAGGCATAAATTCAAGATTCATTCCGTAAAGATTGGCAATTAAAGCCAGGGGGGTTAAAATTACCGTAAAAATAGTTAAAACTTTAATAATTTCATTGGTTTTAGTTGAAAGCAAGGATTGATTTGTGCTGTCCAGCGCCTCAATGGTGCCGCGGCAAGTTTTTAAAAGATTGGAAATATGATTAAATGTGCCTATTAGGTTTCTGAAATAGGGCCTAAACTTTTCTCCGAGAAGAATGGAGCTGCTTTCCACCATTTCTTCAAGAACTAATTTTTGGGGTTCAATTACTCTTTGAAAATTTAAAATATCTCTTTTTACAATAGAGATTTCCGGGATAGCCTCTTTTAAATGTTTGGCAAATATTTCTTTTTCCAGAAAGTCAAGATTTTTATTGATATTATCAATCTTGGGAAAGCAATTTTTCAGGCAGCCGTCTATTATTCTGTATAAAAGCTGTCCTGGACCCTCATCCGTAAGCTCGCTCCTTACTTCTTCAAATAAATTTACTCTGTCAAAAAGAGCTTTCAGGGGAATTATTGTTTGATAGTGATTGGTAATGATGTAATTTTTTCCAACAACTATATCAAGCTCTAAGGGGAAGGTTATTCGGCTGAATTTTTCATAAGAAGGATAATAAAAAACAATATAAAGATAATCCCGATATCCTTCAATTTTGGGGTGGTCAAGGGGCGGCATAATTTCCTTTAGCACCAGGGGGTGAAAGTTGAATTTTTCTGTCAAAAATTGAACATCTTTTTCGTCGGGTTTGTGAATGTCAATCCAGGCCAAACCTTTTGTTTTGATAAGGTTAATCACAAAATATAATGCAAATCTACAAATGAAATGTTCACCCCGTTAGAGAAATCAATGTGTAATCCAAAATCAATAACGATGTTAAAAAAATTGAGCTCTGTCAGAATAATAAACGCTCTCAATTCTCTAACGGGGCAAGTCTACAGACTGCGAATATATTATCAGTAGTTCGCATAATTGGCATAAAATTCGCATATTTGCATTAGCCTCCTCTTTTATTATACCACATTTTCCAAATTTAGTTATCCCCAAATAAAAAACCCGGCAATACCGAGAAAACAATTTAACAATTTAACAATTTAACAATTTCAATGTATCGTGCCTTTTTTCTCTCTGATAAATTGCCGCCAATCCCGAATGAATTCAACAAAAGTGTTAAAGGGAACTTCAAATATGAGATTCGTGAAAACAATAAGCAAATTAATTTTGGAAAATTCTTTAGATAGCCATTTTCCCGCTTTGATAATTGGCAAGCCAAAAAAATCCAGGAACAGGGAACGAATTCCTTCTTTTTCCTCCCAAACCCTTAGCTCGCGCGACCATTCTTTGATTCTAAGACCGGAAAAGCTGATAAGGCACAAAAAGATAAGGAAGATTATGATTGAGAGAAAACTGAACCCGAGTTTTGGAAGTCCAAAGACGATTGCTCCAAAACTTATGCAAAAAGCGGCGACATAGATAAAATTTAAAAACAAATCAAAAAGCGCTCCTCGTTTTTTTGGCATTCTAATTTCTTTGCTTTCTTTTTCCTCCAGTTGATAAACAATTTTCATTGTTTCCAGCAGGACAAGTTCTTGATTTTCTCTTTCGGGCGCCTTGATGGATTTTACAATTAAAGACATTAAAATTACCGGAAAAGCAAGGTTAAAAGACAGGGCGTAGTAAGAAAAATGGTGGACAACATAAACATCAAAAGGAATCTCAATCAGTAAAGCAAGAAGAGCTTTGCTTAAAAATATGGAAATTACGCTTCTAAAGCCCGACCTCGTGAGTTTGGTTTTACAGATTTTGTATCTTTTTTCGTAAGCTTCCCTTAAAACTCCTTCCAGAATTTCGGGCTCTTGAACAATCTCTTCAATTTTGTTCGCTTTTTCTTGCAAAATATCGCCAAAAATTAAAAAAGGAGCGGAGCAGCCAACAGTATAGTGGTAAAATTCTTGATTAAGCGGATGCTTGATTTGTTCCTCTAACTCTTTTTTGATTTTTAAAATGTTTTTGGCAATCTCTATGTTCAAAGATGGTTCAAGATTTGACCACTGGGGATAAAAAAATTTGAGCAGTCTGAAATTAAGAAGACTTTCATCGGCTTTAAGCAAAGATTTTTGGAGAGCGATAAAAAGCTGGGCATTCTTAAATTCCGGAGTTATTTTTTTGGAAGCAAAAGAAGAGACTTTTTTGGTTACCACAATTCTTTCTTTCATTACCTCAAAAGCATAACCAAAAAGCATTTCTCGAAAAACAGGAGGAGCTAATTTTTCTTCAATTTCGCAGGCGGCTAATTTTATGAGCCAGGGGCGAATTTCTTCTTTTTCTTCTTTTTGCAGTTCGTTCGGCAGATTTTCCAGTATATAGATATATTTTTCCAAAACAAACCCTACTTCATTTATTTTTGTTTCAGGGATGCTTTCATTTGGAAAATAATTGCCGCGCACCAGTTCTTCAATTAATCCTTGAGAAAGCTCCAAGGCTTCTTTGGTGAAAAAGAGCCTTCTTTTCAGCATTCTTTCAATGGCGTTTTTTCGCAAAAGATGTTCCTCCTGAAAGTCAATAACCTGACGGACTTTTTCATAAACAGAAGCCAGGCGGCTAACAACACAGTCAACTTTAATTTTGGAGACCTCTTCTTCCGGTTTTTGCAGATAGTTTTGGTAGCTTTCAATAAATTTTTTCGTTGGCCCAGAGAGCATATTAAGATGGATTTAGAAGTTATATTGGGTTTATCAGAAAAGCGAAGTTAAAATAAGGGAATGGGAATGAAAATTTGACTGCCAAAATATTGAATTTATTCGCGTTTATTCGCGAGGCCGCCTCAAACCTCGGGGTTGGAGCGCTCTTTTTTAGGCGGCCCTATTCGCAAAAATTCGCGAAAAACTTCAAAAGTTAAGAAAAACTCGCTATGAGTTCTTAACACTCTTAAAATATCACAAATTTAGCTCGCCGTCTATATTTGCCTGTCAAACGGGCGGGGATTCTTGTAAATAAACAAATAAAAAAACGCCACCCCCTTGGGTTAATGGCGTTTTTGAGGGCCTTATAAAAGGTGGCAGGCTACTAAATGCCCATCTTTAACATTTTTTAAGGCTGGTTCCTCGGCCCTGCAGTAAGAACTACATTTCGGACATCTGGTATGAAATCGGCAGCCGGCAGGAGGATTTAAAGGAGAGGGAACTTCGCCCCCAAGCAGAATTCTTTCTTTTTGTCTGGCCGCAATAGGGTCTGGCAGAGGGGTTGCGGAAATTAAAGCCTGGGTATAAGGATGGAGAGGGTTTTTGTAAATTTCTTCGGACGGGCCCGACTCAACAAATTTTCCAAAATACATTACAAAAATTCTGTCGCTTACTTGTCTGACTACCGCCAAATCATGAGAAATAAAAAGATAGCTAAGGTTAAATTTTTCTTTAATTTCCAACAGCAGCGAGAGAATCTCGGCTTGAATAGATACATCTAAAGTGGATACCGGCTCGTCTAAAATTAAAAGTCTGGGATTCATTGCCAGGGCCCTGGCGATTCCCAATCTTTGGCGCTGACCGCTGCTGAACTCCAGCGGAAAACGGGAAGCCATTTTGGGGTCAAGTTTCACCAATTCAAGAAATTCCTCAAGTTTTCTTTTTTTCTCTCTTGGCTCAATTAGATGATTAATCTCCGCGCCTTCAATTATTGAATCTCCCGCAGGCCTTCTGGGATTCAGGGCGGTGGAAGCGTCTTGAAACACTATTTGGAGAGATTTGCGCAAAGCCCGGAAATCCTTTTTGCTGAATTTTGATATTTCTTTTTCTTCAAATATCACTTTGCCCGAACTAATGGGAGTCAGCCCCAAAATTGCTCGCGCCAGAGTAGTTTTGCCGCAGCCGCTTTCGCCCACCAATCCGACTATTTCTCCTTTGTTTATTTCAAAAGTTAAATTATCAACCACTTTTACTTCGCCAAGTTTTTCCCTGAAAGCTCCTTTAGAAAACACGGGAAAACCAACTTTCAAATTTTGAATTGTAATTAAGGGTTGACGGGATTTTGGTTCCTTTTTTTTGCTCTCTCTGTCAAGACGGGGGATAACTTCAAATAAACTTTTGGTATAGGAATGTTGGGGAGAAGAAAAAACATCAAAAACCGAACCCTGCTCCACTATTTCCCCTTTTTGGAGTATTACAATTCTGTCAGCGTATTCAGCTACCACTCCAAAATTGTGGGTAATCAGAATTACGGCTAAATTATTTTCTTTAGCTAAATCTTTGAGTAATTTCAGAACTTGAGCCTGAACCGTAACATCTAAAGCAGTGGTTGGTTCGTCAGCCAATAAAATTTTTGGCAGGCAGGACAAAGCCATCATAGCAATCATAATTCTTTGATTCATCCCAACACTCATTTCAAAAGGATATTGTTTCAGCCGGATATCAGGGTCGGGAATTCTTACTTTTTTCAATAATTCGCGGCTTTTCTTTTCCAGTACCAAATCGCTTGGGTCTCCTATTTTTAATTTATACAGAAGTTTTTTGAGACCGTTCAAATCTTTTTTTGCCTCTTTTATTTCTTCCGGGGAAATCCCCTGGCTTTTTTTGTGCCACTTCCTTATTTCACCGAGTTGTTCCCCGATGTTCATTAATGGATTCAGGGAGCTGGCGGGGTCTTGAAATATCATGGAAATTTCTTTGCCGCGGATTTCCTGCATCTCTTTTCTGCTGAATTCCAGTAAATTTTTCCCCTGGTAAAATATTTCACCGTCAGTAATTTCTGCCGTCCTCGGCAAAAGTCTTAAAATGGAATTGGCTATGGTGCTTTTTCCGCTTCCCGATTCTCCAACAATTCCCAAAATTTCTCCTTCATTCAGAACAAAGCTGATTCCATTTACCGCTTTAACTTCGCCCCCGGCAGTATAAAAGCTTACCTTCAGGTCTCTAACCTCCAAGAGAGCCATATTTAAACCTCCATTTTGAGTTGTTTTGAGTTGTTAAAAAACTTCAGGGTATCTTAACATAAAAAACTCAGGTGTCAAGAAGTTGTTCAATATGAGGACATCGGTAACACTTTTGTTCTTCGCTGATTTACGCTGATCGTCCTCACTTCGTTCGGACTGGGCGGCTATTTTGGTTCTCTAGTTAGCAAACAGAATAGATGAAGCCGCCTACGCTGATTTACGCTGAAAATATTATCAGCGGTAATCAGCGTGGGCTCGCGACTTCTTTTACCTCTGGATGTTCCTTTCTCCTTCGAAGCGAGCCCTATCAGCGTTTAATCAGCGTGAAGTAGGATGTTACCGATGTATCTCATTTTCTTCAGATTTCAACAGACTCAAATTTGACATAAGTTTTTGAGGGTTTAAAATAAAATAATGGCAAAGAAAAAAATCACAATTGAAGATTTGGCGACAATGACAAAAAAAGGTTTTGATGAAACTCACGAAACGATGAATAAAAGATTTGGGGAGACCATCGAGATAGTGAACAAGAGATTTGAGTTGGTTGATAAAAGATTTGACTTGATTGATAAAAGATTTGAAGAAGTTGATAAAAGATTTGAGAGAGTAGAAGCTCAAATCAGGGAAAAATTTGATAAACTTGAGAGCGTTGAATAATTATGAAACGCTCTCATCCCGAGCGAAAGCGAGGGATATCTTACGACTATCATGAGATCTTTCACTGCGTTCAGGATGAGTCTGTTGAATTAATCAACGGTCTCAAACTTATTACCACCCTGGAGCATTTCTTAAAAAGAATGACCGATTTGGGAGACGAATTTACCGTAATGAAGCATGACCTTAACAGGGTTAAAGAAGTTATCAGGGAAAAATTGGGAGTTGATTTAACTTAATGAGATTTCCTGTTTTTTTTGCGGCGCCAGCTGACAATTATATTGTTTGGCGGTTTTTTTGTTTGCACTTGACGCTGTTTTTTTGTATAATAAAAGAAGACAACCTTAAACTCATAAACAATTAATAAAGGGGTGTCAGACACCCCTACGCAATCTTTTATTAATTTGGCTGGCAATCTCGCTGAATTGGTGAAATTGACGGTCAAATTCCTAAAAAGATTGGCAAAATTTTATGGCTAACAAAAGATTATTTTCATTCAAGGTTGGGACAAAGTATCTTATTGCCATACTAATTACTATTTTAATTACCCTTGTTTTTTCCTATTTTAATTTCAGAAATCCGGGAATCCTCACTGCTTCTCCGGCAGCTACAAATCCAGGGCACCCAGCCAGCGGCGTCGGCGGAACAGACATTGCTGACAGAACATTTCAAAATGCCAATTATTCATTTCCCGGCAACGTCGGCATCGGGACGACGAGTCCCGGCGGCGGAACTGGCAGTTCTGTCTTAAGTTTAGCCAACTCTTCTGCGGCACCTACTGCTTTGGCGAACACAACGCATCTCTACTCTTCAGCAGGAGAGGGCTACTGGATGGATGCTGCTGGCAATGCGACCTTACAGACTCCTCATGACCCCGAGACAGGAGAATGGATATTCTGCTCAAAGAACACAAAAACTGGCCGGGTGGTAAGGGTGGATATGGAGAGAATGGTGAAGGCGATAGAGAAGGTTACCGGAGAGCAGTTTATGGTGGAGACTTACGAGTAACCGGGGTCCTACAATGAAAGAAGGTAGACTGGAAAGGTAAGGGGGATACGAATGCCTATACTTAAATCCATCGGGAGATTACTTATACTTTATAATACTAAGGTGACAGTCACTTTTTTAATCCGTACTGAAGCATTGAATTATACTAAGGTG
>Ga0210017_1000084_pt1 | contig 65283 bp, 60 predicted proteins | sample CryGeyCG2014_020_FD_183966 | JGI IMG/M metagenome (GOLD analysis project Ga0210017, IMG submission 183966) | Groundwater microbial communities from aquifer - Crystal Geyser CG08_land_8/20/14_0.20 (SPAdes) (version 2) | ecosystem: Environmental > Aquatic > Deep subsurface > Groundwater | place... | reverse complement strand
GCACACCAGAGCAGGTCGAGCTGGCAACACTTGAGTGGATAGATTGGTGGAATAACTCACGGCTTCATGAAGGAATCGGTCATGTTCCCCCAGCGGAAAAGGAGGCGATGTATTATAGCGAAATCATGTCTGAAAAAAGTGAAAATGTGTCTGAAAAAACATTGGAAACTGTAGGTTCAAAGTCTCTATGAAACCCGGGGCTTTTCACAACCAATGGCAGACGGTATCAAAACAAGCCTTTGAGCAAGTCCAATTTGGCAAAAGTGCTTCAAAACAAATTCTACATCGGCATAGTCGAATGGAAGAGCATTATAGCCAAGGGCAACCATGAGCCCATCATTTCTCAGGATATTTTTGAGAAAGCAAAAGAGATATTAAAAATTAACAACACGGCCGGTGAACGTAAAAGAAAGCACCCGCATTACTTAAAGGGCACCATCTACTGCGGTGAATGCGGCTCTCGCATGTCAATTACAATAGCCAAAGGCCAGTACCCTTACTTTTATTGTCTCGGGCAAAAGCGCAATGATGGCTGTAACCAAGAGTATGTTTTGGTTGATACGATTGAAAAAGAGATTGAAGAGCTTTACCTTCAAATCGAGATCCCCAAAGCTAAGTCAAACAAACTTAAGGATAAGTTCAGAAAAGAATTTGCCCAGCAAGGGATTCTGTTTACGAAAGAAAAGGAGTTCCACAACAAAAGAATTGCCAAACTTTTAAAACAGCAGGAAAAACTTCTCTATTCCTACTACGAAGAAGCCACGCCTTTTGCACTTTACAGAAAAGAGCAGGAACGAATTGCCAAAGAGCTAGCTGACGCTGAAGACAAATTATCAAGACTCGACGCAAAGGATTCTAGGGCCGAGAAAGTTTTTGAACTGATTCTTGCCATCGCTTCGAACTGTCATGAGGGCTATAGAATGGCTCTGCCCCAGACAAGAAGAATGTTTAATCAAGCTTTCGTCAAAAAGGCTTATATTAAAGGCAAAAAAATCAGCAAACATGAGTTCACTGATTCTTATACCGATGTTATTTTTTCTCCGAGTTCGAATAAGAACTACTTGGCTGGGGGAGAAGGATTCGAACCCTCACATACGGAGCCAGAGTCCGTTGTCCTACCGTTAGACGATCCCCCATTATGAAGTTTTAGCTCGATTCGGCGGATCGAACAGATGAAATACTATCACGAATTGCCGGCCATTTCAAGTAAACGGATTGCTTCGCCGAGGCGCTCGAGCGTAGCCTCGCGACCTAAGAGTTCGATCGTTTCAAACAGCGGTGGGCTTATGTTGCGACCGGTGACGGCAACTCTGATCGGCTGGAACACGAATTTCGCTTTAAGACCGGTTTCCTCAACAAGAGCGCGGAGACGCTTTTCGATAGGTTCGGAGTAAAACTCGAACGACGTATCCGAGAGCGCCTCTAGAGTTTTGCGTAAGATATCAGGCACGCCTTCTTTTTTAAGGACTTTCTCGACCGCCTCGGGCCGGTACTCGACACGGTGGAAGAAAAAGCTGCTTAGTTCCGCAATATCGCCGAGTTTTTCGAGCCGCTCCCGTGTAATCTCAGCAAGCCGGTTGTACCAGGTATCATCGTACATCTCGACGGCAAGGCCCGCCCTTTGCAGAAACGGCTTCATCATTCCGGCCAGCTCGTGAACGGATAACTCGCGGATATAGACACCGTTCATCCACGCAAGCTTTGTGGAATCGAATACCGCCGGGGACTTACCGACGCCTTCGAGGCCGAATTTTTGGATCAGTTCTTGCCGGTCGAAAATGGTCTGATCTTCAAAGCCCCACCCAAGAAGCGCAAGGTAGTTGATGAGCGCTGCGGGCAGGTATCCTTCATCACGGTATGCCTCGACAGCGGTAGCGCCATGGCGCTTGCTAAGCCTGGTTTTATCCGGGCCGAGTATCATCGAAAGATGCCCGAATTCGGGGATTTTATATCCTAGTGCCTGGTAAACAAGGATTTGCCGCGGGGTATTGGAGAGATGATCGTCTCCCCTGATCACGTGGGTTATATCCATATCATGATCGTCGACAACCACCGCATAATTGTAGGTCGGGATGCCGTCGGCACGCACCATGATGAAATCGTCGAGGTTGGCGTTTTCAAAGCTTACCTCACCTTTCACCAGGTCGTTTATTATTGTAGTGCCCTCATCCGGGCAAAGAAAGCGAATGACCGGTTTTAGCCCTTTCTTCTCGCAGGCCAGGCGCTCGGCCTCGCTTAAGGAGGCGCAGCGGCGGTCGTATTTGGGTGTTTCCTTGCGTGCGAGCGCGGCTTTTCTTCGCTCTTCAAGCTCTTCCGGCGTGCAGTAGCACTTGTATGCTTTGCCCGTTTCAAGAAGCCTTCGCGCTTCTTCTTCGTAGCGCGGAAGCCTGCCCATCTGCCTGAACGGCCCCTCATCCCAGTCAAGCCCCAACCAACGCATAGCCGTTATGATAACGTTGATCGCTTCTTCAGTTGAGCGCTCGCGGTCGGTATCCTCGATTCGTAAAATAAAAACACCACCGTGGTGGCGGGCGTAAAGCCAATTAAAAAGCGCCGTCCTCGCCCCTCCGATATGCAGATATCCGGTCGGGCTTGGCGCGAATCTAACCCTTACTATGCCGTCCATATATCCTCCAGGCCTATCAAGTTGAGCCAACTTTTATATAGTAGCAGATATTCGGGCGTTGTGTTTCTATTAGATTTCTCAATATACTAAAAATTAACGCGTAAAAGCTCCGATCGGTGCCGGAGCTTTAGGTTTTTATGCTTTTTACAACGCACCGTTCTGTTAGATATCCAGTTCGCGCCCGTAGTCATCGGCCAGGCGATGGTTGTCGTCTTCGTTGTTATAGCCAAAGGCTATCTCGAGAACCCGCGATGGCACTTCGTTCGTGGATATCAGCCTGTGCACTGTTCCGGATGGGATAAAGAACTCCTCGCCCACCTTAGCGTCGTGTAGCTCTTCGCCTATCTGAACCCTAACACCCTCATCTAAAACAACCCAGGCATCACTTCTAAGGTTATGCCAGTGGATGCTGGTCTCCTGGCGCGGATGCAATGTTAGAAGCTTTACAGAACAGGTTTTGTTGTGTGCGTATTGCTTGTAAAAACCCCAGGGTTTTTCTACTTTCATAAACTATCACCAGTTACCATCTAATCACTTATAAAGTCATAGCACAAGCGTAGCTTGATAAATAAAAAGATATTTTTTCCTTTAAATTACCTTTACAAGGTTGGCCATCTCTATTGCCGATACTGCGGCCTGCCAACCCTTATTGCCCTGCTTGGCACCGGCCCGCTCGATCGCCTGCTCGATGCTGTCGGTAGTCACTACACCGAAGATAATCGGGACGCCCGAGTCGAGATTTACCCTTGCGATGCCTTTTGCAACTTCGCCTGCAACGTAATCAAAGTGCGGGGTGGAACCCCTGATGACGGCACCAAGGCAGATGATGGCGTTGTAGCGACCGCTCTCCGCAAGCTTTTTTGCTACCAACGGGATTTCAAATGCGCCCGGTGTCCAGGCGACGTGCACATCCTCATCCGCTGCGCCGTGGCGCTTCAGGGCATCCATCGCCCCATCGAGAAGTCGTGTTCCGATAAACTCGTTAAACCTGCCAACGACTACGGCGAACTTCAAATCCTTCGCAATTAAATTGCCTTCATAAGTCTGCATTATATCAACCTCCTATTTACTGCTTTTTTCCGGCGCACGATCGACGTTTTCAAGTATGTGGTGCATTTTTTCTTTCTTGGTTTGGAGATAATGGATGTTGTAATCGGTCGGTTTTACCTGCAGGGGCACCCTCTCCACAACATTCAAACCGTAGCCCTCAAGGCCCACGATTTTCTTGGGATTATTGGTCATAAGGCGTATTGAGCTTAAGCCGAGATCCGCGAGAATCTGCGCACCCATGCCGTAGTCTCGCAGGTCGGTAGGAAAGCCAAGGTCGTTGTTCGCCTGTACGGTATCGCGACCGTGGTCCTGAAGCTCGTAGGCACGCAGCTTGTTAAGAAGGCCGATTCCCCGTCCCTCGTGTCCAAGGATGTAAAGGATAACGCCTTTCCCCTCTGCATTGATAATTCTAAGGGCGGCTTCGAGTTGGTCGCCGCAATCACAGCGAAGCGAGTGGAAGATGTCGCCCGTCAGGCACTCGGAGTGCACTCTGACAAGGACGTTCTCTTGTCCGTTAACCTCACCCTTGACTAGGGCAAAATATTCCTTACCATCGAGCTTGCACCGATAGCCGATCGCCTTAAAATCACCGAAGTTGGTTGGCAGGCTGACTTCCGCGACACGCTCGACGAGCTTCTCCGTCTTGCGCCTGTACCTGATCAGGTCCTCGACGCTTACCAGTTTGAGGCCGAATTTATCGGCGACTTTGCGAAGCTGCGGCAGGCGGGCCATGGTGCCGTCTTCGTTCATGATCTCGCAGATAACCCCGGCCGGGAAGAGCCCGGCGAGCTTGGCGAGGTCAACGGCGGTCTCGGTATGGCCGGCACGCTCCAGAACCCCACCCTTTTTGCCTCTTAGCGGGAAGACATGGCCCGGCATCGAGATATCCTCGGGCTTGCTGTTCGGGTCGACTACGGTCTGCACCGTTACCGCACGGTCTTTTGCAGAAATACCGGTCGTGATCTTGCCTTTGGCGCCAATCGAAACGGTGAACGCCGTCCCCTGTTCGGAGGTGTTATTCTGCACCATCGCCGGGATACCCAGCTCATCAAGCCTCCAGCCCACGCACGGCATGCAGATAAGACCACGCCCGTTTGTAGCCATGAAGTTGATGGTCTCTGAGGTGACCTTCTCGGCGGCCATCATGAGATCGCCTTCATTTTCCCTATCCTCATCATCGACTACGATGATGATCTTTCCGTCTTTTATGTCTTGTATGGCTTCCTCGATACTGTCTAACATACGCCTTCACCTTTCCTTATCTATCTAAGCAAAGCCCATATCGCGGAGCTTATCAATAGTAAGCCCGGGGCTTTTTTCGCCATCCTGCTTCTTATTGATAAACTTCTCGACATACTTGCCTATGAGATCGGCCTCGAGGTTCACCCGGTCGCCGGGGCTTTTAAAGCCAAGCGTCGTCATCTTTGCCGTATGCGGAATGATGGAGACGGTGATATACCCAACACCGTAATCCATTACGGTAAGGCTGATCCCGTCAACGGCGATCGACCCCCGTTCGATTAAGTAGCGGGTGACAGAGGCGGGGGCTTCTATCTTTATTAGAAGGGCATTTTGTTGAACCGCTTTGGATGTTATGATCCCCACGCCATCCACATGCCCCGAGACCATATGCCCTCCCAGGCGGTTTGAGAGCGTCATCGCCCGCTCAAGATTCACCGTTTCTCCTCGCGTTAGCTCCTCGAGGTCGGTTTTCACAACCGTTTCGGGCATAACGTCTACCGTGAAACCGTTGGCCGATTTTGTGGTCGCGGTAAGGCACACACCGTTGACCGCAACGGAATCGCCTATTTGGATTTCGGGCGTGAGCCTGGGCGCCTCTATTTCGATGACGAATTCCTTCGCCCCACGCTTTATCGCTTTTACTCTGCCGAGTTCTTCGATTATTCCTGTGAACATATATCTACCCTCACTATCCTAAGATACTGCTGCTAAACTTTCGCTCATTGCAGCTTAAACCCTTCACTCTCAAGAAAAGCCTCTTGCGCCCTAGATTCTTCGCTATTGCTCAGAATGACATCTAGTGAACCCTTCTTTTTTGGATATGCTTCAACTAATATATCTTCAATACCATCTTTAATGTCTTTAACCGTATCTTCGGCTTTGCCTTTACCTAATTGCTCGATGCTTTCGATCCTTAGTTCTTTCATAACATCCAGCCTGCCGCCGATCAGGTCGACGCCCTGTTTGCCGATAAATTTTGGCGCGATAAAAATCATGTACTTGTCAACCAGGCCGGCTTTAACAAACGATGCGGCGAGCTTGCCTCCGCCCTCGACCAGGATGCTTGAGATTTCGCGGGACCCCAACTCTTCGAGTAAAAGCTCAACATCGACCGTACCATCCCAGGTCTCGAGCTTGATTATCTCGAGGCCCCTTACTTTTAGGTCCTCAATGTTCGCCAATGAAGCAAAGGATGTCGTTGCTATGATTGTCCTAACATCGTGCGCCGTACTCACGATTTTGCTGCTTAAGGGAATTCTGGCTTTCGAGTCGACGATGATACGTACAGGATTTCTTGTATTCTCACGCTCAAGCCTTGTGGTGAGCTGGGGGTTATCTACAGTAACCGTGCCGATGCCGACCATGATGGCGTCATATTGGTTCCTCAGCTCATGCGCCCTTTTTCTTGCCGCCTCACCCGTAATCGCGGTCGCCCTTTCGGGTGATTGCGCGATTTTGCCGTCGAGGCTTACCGCTGCTTTAAGTACCACGAATGGGCGCCCTGTCGTAATATATTTGATAAAGACTTCGTTTTGCTTTGCGACTACGTCGGAAAGTACGCCGTACTCGATTTCGATTCCCGCATCGCGGAGGCGTTTTATGCCGCCACCCGCACATTTGGGGTTGGGGTCGATCATGCCGACAATTACTTTCTTTATGCCTGCGTTAATGATCGCTTCGGAACACGGGGGGGTTCTTCCGTGATGGTTGCACGGCTCAAGGGAGACAACCATCGTCGCACCCTCAACGTCTTCGGTCGCATTATTAAACGCATTTATCTCCGCATGGGGTTCGCCCGCTTTTTGATGATAACCTTCAGCGATTACCCTGCCATCTTTAAGAATAAGAGCCCCTACCATGGGATTGGGACTGGTCGTCCCGCGGCCCATCTCTGCAAGTTCAACCGCCCGTTTCATATACTGTTTGAAATCTACCGCCGTGTTCTCCATCATTTCCTTAACAACCTACCGGTTAATCATTTATTATTTGGCTATGTTGCGCTAGTTATTTCTTTATATTTAGCCATTAATCAGCTATTAATCAGCCAGTGCTCAGTTGTCACTTTTGTAACTCACTTGTTGCTTAGTCGGCTTATAAATTACTCGGCTTACAATAGTCTAACCCTAAACTTAGAATCTAGAATAGAGCCCGGGGAAAACAAAAAGCGCCTCGGAGAAAGCCAGGCGCAGTGCAAATGCATACATAAATGTATACTTTAGCCTTAACCTTCTCCCATCCAGACTATACTGTCGGCTCCGGAATCTCACCGGATCTGCCCTGGCTGGTGTACAACCAATCCAAAGCTCGCGGGCTTACCTAAAACTGCTTTTCAAAAGCCTGTTTAAGGCTTACCGCCGGTCGGGAATTTCACCCTGCCCCGAAGGTCTGTATTCAATTATTGCTAATTGTAGCAATTGTAGCAGAATTAGTTTGTGTTTTGCAAGCTAAATAGGTGCGGCCTTCCGTATACCCCTTACCGCCTGGGGTATATCTTCCGCACCGAATATCGCCGATCCGGCCACCAATATCTCGGCTCCTTTTAGGACAACCCTATCCGCGTTAGCCGCCGAGATACCCCCATCGACCTGTATCTTTACATCCAGGCCTTTACTGTCGATCATATGCCGAACGACCTCGATTTTCTCCAGGGCGTTTGGAATAAACTTTTGTCCCCCGAAACCGGGGTTAACCGACATGATCAGCACGAAATCGAGGTCTTCCAGTATATGGTGAAGATAGGTTACCGGGGTAGCGGGATTTAACGCAACCCCAGCTTTCACACCCGGATACTCCTTGATCCTCTGGATTACCCGGTGCGAGTGGTTGGTAGCCTCAACGTGAAATGAAATCCACGAGGCTCCCGCCTCGATGAACTGGTCCAGATACCTCTCGGGGTTGTCTATCATAAGATGAACGTCAATCGGCAGGATCGTGCTGCGCTTCAAGGACTCAACGACCAGCGGTCCAATCGTTATGTTGGGAACGAAATGCCCGTCCATCACATCAACATGTAAAAGATCCGCTCCACCCTCGGCTGCTTTTGCAACCTGTTCTGCCAGACATGAAAAATCGGCAGAAAGAATCGACGGTGCGATCAGTAATTCGCGTTCCATTCAAACCCCCATGGAATTTCGAATTGCGAATGCCGAATTTCAAATGAAAGGCAATCACAAAGTAACGTAGCTGCTAGTGTTAGCATACCTGCACTGTTAGCATACCTGCTTATATTAATACATTATCGGTGGTGTGTGCTAGTAGATTATGGGGATAAATGCAGATTTTAAAGACAATACACTCAGCTACAAGGGGTTATCCAATCAGAGGGATTCTAAGGGTGAGGCCGGGCTCTTTAGCACCCACCGAAGCCCTACTCCATCCTCCGCAGCCTTGCGATAAATAATCCGTCGATGCCGTGTCTGCTCGGCAGCAGCTGTATCATCCCATCGCGCACATCCGCACGCAGCGGTTCAGGTAGATAAGGCGCGACGTCACCCACATAAAAATCTTCTCTGATCCGCAAAAAACGCTCAACTACCAACTTGGTCTCCTGCCTGGTCACCGTGCATACCGAATAAACCAGGACGCCGCCTGGTCTTACAAAGTCAGCCACCGAGGTAAGGATGTCTGTTTGCAGGTGGGAAAGTTCTTCGATTTGCTCGGGCTTTTTGGTCCACCTGGCATCGGGCCGGCGCGCCAAAACTCCAAGACCGGAGCACGGGGCATCGCACAGAATCCTGTCGACCGGCTTTTTAACAACCGATTTGAGCTTGGTTGCATCCGCCTTTATCGCCTGGGCGATGGTGGCGCCCATCCTTTGGATATTTTGCTTGAGCAGGTTGACGCGATTCGGATTAACATCGACCGACAAAATCTGGCCCTTATTATGCATGAGCTGGGCCATGTGGGTCGTTTTTCCGCCGGGGGCAGCCGCCACATCGAGGATCGTCTCGCCGGGCTGGGGGTCGACCACGTGGGCGATTATCATCGAGCTTTCGTCCTGGGCATAAAACTGGCCTTCTTTAAATTGCGGCACGCGTGTGATATCCCCAGCATCCTTCGCTACCAGGGCTTCCGGCATATACATGCCAGGCTCCACCTGCCAGCCCGCCTCCTTGAGTTCATCGGTTAGCTTCTCGGGGGTTATCTTGAGCGTATTCACCCTGATCACAAGCTTGGGCGGGCGGTTATCCGCCTCGCAGAGGGCTTCGGTCTGCTCGATGCCGAATTCTTCAATCCACATCTTAACAATCCAAGGGGGATGAAAATATTTAAGCGATATATACCTGGCCGGGTCTTTTTCCTTATCCGGCCAGGGTAGATTATCTTTTTCACGCGCTATTGTACGTAAGAGACCGTTGACGAATTTGGATATGCCCGGATGGAAATTCTTCTTTGCGATAAGAACCGCCTCGTTGACCGATGCATGGTCGGGTACATCCATATACATGATCTGGTAGACGGACATTCGGGTAAGATCGAGCACAAGATCGGGGATTTTATCCGGCTTCTGTTTTGAGAACTGCTGTATGATCCAGTCGAGCGTCCCTTTTGCCCTCAAGGTACCGTAGGTAAGCTCGGTGGTAAAGGCTTTATCCCGCCTGTCGAGGTCGCTTTCTCGTAGCTTTTTTGGGAGAAGAAGGTTGGCATAGCTGCCCGTTTTATGGACGCGATGGATGACTTCAAGTGCGATTTCGCGCGCCGTCTTCGCCATTGGCTAATCCCCGAGCCCTTGGCTGCGAACCACTGTTCCCAACCTGTCGCCGACTTTGAGACGATAGCCGCGCATAAATTCCGCACCGCTTATCTTCTTCTTATTGGCGGGCTGGACCTCGACGAGGAGTAACGGCTCGGTTCCGGTGGCGACGTAGGGACCGGTATGTTTATCGATATGGATAATCGTGCCGGGCTCCGCCTGGGCGGTGTCCGGGATAACCTGCGGGGCTTTTGCCGCCCACCAGACCTTAAGCAACGTGTCGTCGAAATGGGTGTGGGCGCCGGGCTTTGGGTTGAGACCTCTTATCTGGTTGAAAATTGCCTCGGCCGGTTTTGCCCAGCTTATCTCGAGGTCTTCATCATCTATTTTACCGGCATAGGTAATTTCCGCCGGGTTCTGCTTTGTGGGTTGGATGGTGCCGCTTTCTATCCTGGCAAGCGCTTTGATTATAAGATTAGCGCCGACGGTAGACATCCGCAAAGCCAGAGTTTCCGCGGTATCCTGCGGCTCGATTTCGATTTCCTGCTGCAGGAGGATATCGCCCGCGTCGAGTTCCCGGACAAGCTGCATTATGGTGACACCGGTCACCGTATCGCCTTCCATTATCGCGCGCTGGATCGGGGCGGCGCCGCGCCATCTGGGAAGCAGCGATGCGTGCACGTTGATAACCCCGTATTTCGGAATATCGATAAGCCATTGGGGAATGATTTTGCCGTAAGCGAACACCACACCGATATCCGGCTGTAGCTCTTCCATCTGTATCCTGAACCGGTCGTCTTTTAAGGTTACGGGTTGGACGAGGGGAATGCCCTCTTCAAGCGCTAGAAGCTTAATGGGGGGAGCGCCGATTTTCTGCCGGCGGCCGGAGCGTTTATCGGGTTGGCTCACAACGAGAACCACCTCATGCTCTGAATCGACAATCCTCTTTAAAACCGGGACCGCAAGCTGCGGTGTACCCATGAAAAATGCGCGCATCGTTACCTTTCGTACTTTATACCAGCGTCTTCCCCGCCAGATCCTTTAAGGCCCGGCGGCGTTCCTCCGGGCTCGTCCTATCCAGGATGAGGATACCATGTATGTGGTCCACCTCATGCTGGAGCGCACGTGCAAGAAGCCCTTCGGCTTCGAACTCGACCGGCTCGCCTTTTTCATTCTTGGCCTTAAATCGTATCTTTGTCGACCGCGGGATCATTACCTGAATCTCCTGGGGATAAACGCTGAGGCATCCTTCTTCCCCCTCCTCGGTCTCATTACCATACCAGGTAATTTCGGGGTTCAGGAATACCATCAGGCCCTCATCGATATCGACGACGACTACGCTCTTTAGAATTCCGACCTGGTTTGCGGCAAGCCCGACCCCCGGCGCGGCGTACATCGTGTCGGCCATGTTCTTTATTAATTTATGCAGCTCATCATCTATTTTCTCTACCGGCAACGTCTTCTCTCTCAGCACCGGATCGGGAAATTTCCTAATCGGCAAAACCGCCATGTCTAAATTTCACCCTTCTTTATGTATAGCTTTCAGCACTCAACTGTCAGCTAAACCTTCTTCTTTTATAGCTATCAGCATTCAGCATGATCCAGACTTCAGCTAAAACCATTATACATAAGGATGCTTTATCTAAGCTTAGACTCTTTTGCTTATTAACAAAGAGACTGCATCCAAGATTCTTCAGTCGCTTCGCTCCTTCAGAATGACACCTAGGAGTACTTTTATAAACCCACAGGCTCAACCCTTATACTGCTTAGTGCTTACTGCTTACTTACTGCCTCTCCGGTTTCCAGCAGTACCATGGTCCCGATGCGCACTATCTGTGCTTACTGCCTACTGCTTACTGCCTACTCTAAACCCGCATCTAGACTCACTGCTCTAGTTGATAACTGAATGCTGAACGCTTCTTTTAGAGTACCCAAACGGGGTCTACATCTATAGATAAGATTACTACGTTTTGATACTTTTCAGGAACGAATCGACGAAAATTATCTTCCAAAAAGCTTTTTATTGTCAAGTCGTCACGGACCTTCAGTAATATGTGCCAGCGATAGTCGCCCTTGACCTTAAGGAGCGGGGCCGGCGATGGCCCCACGATATCGGCGGCCTCATCAAGGCCCGCCGCGGCTATGATCTTGGCGGCCCGTTTGGCAAGGCCTACTACCGGTTCGGGCTCGGCGCCCGAAAAGAGCATTCTGACGATGGTTGAAAACGGGGGATAATTGAGTTCCCGGCGGAACTCGATTTCCGTCTGGTAGAACTCGTCGTATCCTGCTGTTAACACGGCCTGGAGAGGATAGCTTTCGGGCGTATGTGTCTGGATTACGACGCGGCCCGGTTGCTCGCCACGCCCGGCGCGACCGGCTACCTGCATGAGAAGCTGAAACGTGTGCTCGGCGGCGCGAAAATCCGGCAAGTGGATGGATGTGTCGGCGTTGATAACCCCGACCAGGGTGACCTCGGGAAAATCCAGTCCTTTGGCGATCATCTGCGTTCCGAGAAGAATCGCCGACTTCTCGTTTTGAAACATCGCCAGGCGCTTCTGGTGGGCGCCTTTACGGGACGTGGTGTCGGCGTCCATCCTGATAACCGGCACACCCGGGTACAGACGGTCGAGTTCGCCCTCGACGCGCTGGGTCCCGACTCCCGGATAATTAATTTCACTGCCCCCGCATTTCGGGCACGTATCCGGCGCCCTTGTCGCAAAGTTACAGTGATGGCAGCGCAGGCTGTGATTAACGGAGTGGTAGGTAAGCGAAACAGAACAGTTACGGCACTTTGGCACAAACCCGCAATCCTGGCAAATTATGAAATTAGAGAATCCCCTGCGGTTCAGGAAAAGAATCGCTTTGCCGCCGGCACCCAGGGTTGCGTTGAGTCTATTTACTAAAAGCCCGCTAAAGATAGGGCGTATTTTTTGGAACGGCTCGTCGCGCATATCGACGATCTCGATGCGCGGCAGTTGCCGTTTTTGGATGCGCCTTCGCAAAAAAAGCGGCCGGTAGATGTCATTCTCCGAGCGCCATTTGGATTCTAGGGACGGGGTAGCGCTTCCAAGGATGGCGCAGGCGCCTTCAACCTCGGCCCGCTTTATCGCAACATCTCGCGCGTTATACCTGGGGTTTCTACCCTGCTTGTAGCTGGCCTCGTGCTCCTCGTCCACGACGATGACGCCAAGGTTGGAAATCGGGGCAAATACCGCCGAGCGGGCGCCGACCACAACGCGGTACCTGCCTTCCTGGATGCCCCGCCACTGGTCGAACCGCTCGCCCCCTCCGAGGCCGCTGTGCAAGATTGCGACATTTTCGCCAAACCTCGCCTTGAACCTGGCGACCACCTGTGCGGTAAGCGCGATCTCCGGAACCAAAACGATAGCCCCTTTACCCTGTTCGAGCACGCGCTGAATCGCACGCAGATAGACCTCCGTCTTACCGCTTCCGGTAACACCCTGAAGCAGAAATACATCGCTCGATCCTTTATCGATGGCGGGCAGAATCGCGGAAAGCGCGCCCTCCTGCTCGTCGGTAAGCTCGAAGGTCGTATCCTTATGGAAGAAGTATTGCTCGGGCTCCCTGTTAACCACACGTTCTTCAATCCGCACCAGGCCGCGCTCGACCAGCGCCTGCAGCGACGAATGCGGGGCCTGTGAATCCGCCAGCAGCTTTGCCACCTGCCGCGAACCGCACATGACAAGTGCCTCATATATCTGCCGCTGCTTCGGCGCACGCTTGAATTCGGCCGTTGCAGATTCGGCCCGATCATTGCTCTGCGCAACAAGAACCGCATAGCGTGCCGTATATTCCTTAACCTTTGGTTGCTCGATCTCGTAAATGCGCTCAACAAGGCCCAGCGCTTGCAGTTTGCTTACAACCGACGAGATATCCTTACCGCCGGTCGCTGACTTTAAAGCTTCGATCGGGGCCTCCCCGCCCAGGTCCTTTAATGCGTCGATGATTTCGGATTGTCGCGGAGTCACATTCACCGGCGCGGCGCCCGCAATTCTGATCAATTGGATAATCTTGCTTCCGCGACCGGGTGGGATGGCAAGCTTTAACGCCTCGCCCAACGTCGAAAGATAATGTTTGGCGATCCAGCGGCACACATCGACCATGCGCTCATCAAAAACCGGGCGCTCGTTAAGAACCGCCTCAATCGAAACGAGCTTTTTTGCCTCCGAGGTGTCGGTAAAACCGACCACGTAGCCGATCTGTCTCGTTCTTCCAAAGGGGATTAACACCACCGAGCCAACGCTAATTTTCGAGGCAAGCACTGGCGGAACAAGGTAATCAAAGATACGATCGACTTCTCTTACCGGAAGGTCAACGATGACTTCAGTAATAACAGACATACCTATCCCAGGGTTGTAAGTTCCTCATCCAAATCCTTCAAGCCCGCTTCTTCTCTAAGAATAGCGGCTTTATCGGTTTTCTCCCAGGTAAAGTCCGCATCCTCGCGGCCGAAGTGACCGTAAGCCGCCGTCTTCCTGTAAATCGGGCGCCTGAGATCGAGGTCGCGGATGATTGCCGCAGGCCTTAGGTCGAAGTGCTTGCCTATGAGCGCTTCTATCTCTTCGGTCGGGAGTTTCTCGGTACCAAAAGTCTCGACCATGATGGAGACCGGGCGAGAAACACCGATCGCGTAGGCGATTTGCACCTCGCAACGCTCCGCGAGGCCCGCAGCTACGACGTTCTTTGCAACGTACCTTGCGGCATATGCCGCCGAGCGGTCAACTTTTGTCGGGTCTTTTCCGGAGAACGCGCCGCCGCCGTGGCGACCAAGACCTCCATAGGTATCTACGATGATCTTGCGACCGGTAAGCCCCGTATCGCCCTGCGGACCGCCTATCTCAAATTTTCCGGTTGGGTTAACCAGGATTTTAACCGTGTCGTAGTTGATCAACTCAGCCGGCACGGTCGGCTTTATGACTTTCTCGATGAGTGCGGGCCTGAGTTCTCCGTCTATGTCGATATTCGGGGCATGCTGTGTCGAGATAATGATAGTATCTACCCCAACCGGCCTACCGTCTTCATATGCTATCGTCACCTGGGTTTTACCATCCGGGCGCAGGTACGGCAGCTGGCCGGATTTCCTGACCTCCGACAACTTATATGCAAGCTTATGCGCAAGCAGAATCGGCATCGGCATTAGCTCGGGTGTCTCGTTGCAGGCATATCCAAACATCATGCCCTGATCGCCGGCGCCCTGTTTATCCAAATCCTCATCGGCACCAACAACACGGTTCTCATAGGCATTGTCGACGCCCTGGGCGATATCGGGTGATTGCGGGTCGATGCTCGTCATAATACCGCAGGTGTCACAATCAAAGCCAAACTTCGCCCTGGTGTAGCCCACATCGCGGATGATCGACCTGACCACGCTCGGGATATCCACATATGTGCTTGTCGTGACCTCGCCGGCCACAACAACCAACCCCGTCGTTACCAGCGTCTCAACGGCAACTCGCGCCATCGGATCATCCTTGTAGATGGCATCAAGGATACCGTCGGATATCTGATCCGCGATTTTATCCGGATGTCCCTCCGTCACCGATTCCGATGTTACCAAATACCTCTTACTAGACAACTTACTACCCCCTTTTTTCTAATAAAAAAACCCTCGGCCTGAAAGAGCACGAGGGTTTACATTCTTAACTTTATAAACCTTCTCTCATCTTTCAGAAACCTTTTGCGGAAAGGCGATGCCTTCCCAGTCTGCAGGAGTTAGCACCTTAAAAACGGATTACGCTTACGAACCCGTTTCCAGGTTGCCGAGGCTTCACAGGGCCAGTCCCTCCACCTCTCTGGATAAGAGCCGATATGTATGCCGCCTGCCGGCGGTTGTCAATGTGCTTGGCTTAATGCGTTTCTACTAGCAGATTAGCAGATAAAACCACCTGAAGTCAAGCAACAGCCAGGGCTTCTGAACAACTAAAGTTATCCCCGAATACTGTCGATATCAAACCCTGTCAGGTGGTTAATTTTATGATTATTGTCTTAATACTATGAAAATCATTATTATTGGCGGAGGTAGAAACGAGACTTCTACGCTGCAGACGCTGGCGGAAACGACATCAATCGAAATACTCGGCATTGTAATCGAACCCTACGACGAAGAATCAATCGAACTTGCAGAAGCATTTAACATCCCCATCGTTCACGATTGCGGCGACCTCTCAGAAAAAACCGATATTGACTTGATCGTCGACCTGTCCGAACCGGACGGTGTCGGCAAGAAAAACTGCGATCGCAAACCCGTCGGCGTCGATGTTATCGACCGCTCGACCGCGAAGCTGCTCTGCCGTCTTCTTCAATCTGAAAGCAGGAGCACTTACGACCTTATTGATAAGCTAACTCGAGAGCACTGGTCTCTTTACGAGATCGGTATCAGCCTCTCTTCCGCTAAAGACCTCGCCGAAGTCTCGCAAAAGATTGTCGAGCAGGCAACGGTACTCACCAATGCACCGGCCAGCAGTCTTGCGATTTACGACGAGGAGCCGGACGAAATGTATTTTTCGGCCTCAACCGGCTTTAGAAGCGGCATTGCAATCCAGAAAAGCTGGAAGCCGAGAGAAAACGGCCTCACTAACTATATCCTGAACCACAAGGGCCCGGTGACTATATCCAATATGGATAACCACCCGGAGTTCCATAACCCAGAGTTGGTGAGCGAGGGGGTAAAGTCGCTTATCGCCTGTGCGCTGACGCTGGATGAAAAGGTAGTCGGAATCATCTATGTCGACGACTTCAACCCAAGGGACTTTACCGAGCACGATATCTCTATCATCTCGCTGTTGTCGACATATGCGGCCATGGCAATCGAGAAAGCGAAGCTTCTTGAGGAAACAAGACTGCTCTCGATCACCGACGACCTCACGCAGCTCTACAACCACAGGTACCTCGTGCAACAGCTTTTAACCGAGCTTAGCAGGGCAAAGCGTTATCAGGAGCCCCTCTCTTTTATAATCATGGATATCGATAATTTTAAGCAGTACAACGACACGCACGGGCATGTAAAAGGCAACGAGGTTTTAAAACAGCTTGCCGCTCTGTTAAAGAAGGTAAGCAGGACATACGATATCGTTTCCAGGTATGGTGGCGAAGAGTTCACGATTGTCTGCCCCAAGACAAACAAGCAAAACGCGTTTGATTTTGCCGAACGCATCAGGCGCATGATAGAAAACACCGAGTTCCCCGATGCGCACACGCAACCGCTCGGCCGCATTACCGTAAGTATTGGAATCGCCGGCTTCCCGGACGACACACGCGACCCGCTTGGGCTCATCGATAAAGCGGATATAGCACTTTATCTGGCAAAAGGTTCGGGTAGAAATTGTGTCTGCGCTTACGACGAAATTGAGGATACGGCAATGTGAGCGGCAACCCAATCAAGGATTTTCTCAGCCAGTTCGGTTTTTTTATAGGTTATAAGGTCCCCTACCGGGCCTTTTTTGTTTATGAGGACTGCGAGGTTAAGGTCACTGCCGAACCCAACACCGGGGCTCGCTATGTCGTTAGCGACGATGAGGTCGATATCTTTTTTCTTAATCTTTTTAGTTGCGTTCTCGATGATGTTCTCCGACTCGGCGGCAAAGCCGACTACCAGCTTGTTCCCCTTTTTCTTGGAGACCGCCTGCAGGATATCCGGGTTAAGCTCAAGCTCGATGCTCTTTGGCATTCGCTCTTTTTTTATCTTCTCGATGCCTGAGGACGACGGTCTGAAGTCGGCGACCGCAGCCGTCATAACGACCGCATCCACTTGATAAAGGTTCTCCATCACCGCGTCATACATCTGCTGCGCTGTTTCTACATATATGGTATGTGCCCCCAGCGGGGGATTTAAACACGTCGGCCCGGAAACCAGGATAACTTTAGCGCCACGGGCACGGGCGGCCTCGGCTATCGCGTAGCCCATTTTGCCCGATGAACGGTTCCCAATAAAGCGAACGGGGTCGATGGGCTCCCGCGTACCGCCGGCGGTAATCATAATGGTCTTTCCGGCCAGGTCGTGGGATTTGCGAAGGATATCTTCAAGAAAGCTTACGATCGAAGCCGTATCCGGGAATCTTCCGACAGCATTGCCTTCACCGCATGCCAGCCGGCCTACTTCGGGCTGCATCACCTTAATATCACGGCTTGTTAGGATTTCCAGATTATACTGGGTAGCTTTGTTGCTCCACATGTAGTTGTTCATAGCGGGGACCATAACGATGGCGCTTCGGGCCGCCACCAGCGTCGTCGAGAGCGCATCGTCGGCTAACCCATGCGCGGCCTTCGCGATGATGTTGGCGGTGGCGGGGGCGACAACAACCAGATCCGCCTCCTCGCTTAGTGCAACGTGAGATATCTTCCCCTGCGAATCCGCGGCGAAAAGATCGGTCAGCACCGGCTGACCCGTTACCGATTGGAACGTCAACGGGCTTACAAATTTCGTCGCATGTTCGGTCATGATCGTTTTAACGATGGCACCCCGCTGTGCCAACTTGCTCGCAAGGTCAACGGCCTTATATGCCGCAATCCCACCGGATATGCCAAGTGCTATTGTTTTCCCTGAAAATATGTCCTCGCCCATGTTCCCTTCCATATGCGTGCCATACCGTCATAATTGCCGTTCACCTATATCGACATGATAACCTGCCAAGATAACAATGACAAATAAAACACCCAGGGCTCGAGCCCTGGGCTAACAGTATTTTTTGCTCGCTGCTATTAATTGCTGTAAATCCGAAAAGCTGACAGCTGAGTGCCGACAGCTCCTCTACTTAATTCCCTCAACTAACCTCTCATAGGAGATCTTACCCTGGGAGATTTCTTCGAGCGCTATGGTCAAAGGTTTATTTGAGAGGGCCTCGATTTGCGGTGGCCGTACCCTTGCCAGGTCGTGTCGCTTGATTGCGCTGAAATAATCGTTGATCTGCCTTGCCCGCTTTGAAGCGGCAATTACGAGAGTATACTTGCTATCGACTTTGCTTAGAAGTTTGTCGATATCCGGTCTCTTGTCGATATCCGGTCTCGCCACTAATTATCACCTTCACTTTTATTGGCTCGTTTTTCGGCCTTGACGATGCCGACCAGCTCATCGACGGCCCTTTCTACATCATCATTTATTACCACATAATCATAGTTTCCAGCAAGCCCCATCTCAGTTTCTGCGTTCTTAAGCCGCTCTTGTAACTCGGCAGTGGTCTCTGTGTTGCGAAGCTTAAGCCTTTGTACAAGCTCCGCTATCGACGGGGGCTCGATAAAGATGCGAACCGCTTCGGGCATTTTCTCTTTGATACTGGCCGCGCCCTGGACATCTATCACCATGACCACATCTTTTCCCGATGAGAACCCTTCTTTAACAACCGATTTTAAGGTGCCGTAGTAGTTGCCGTGAACCATGGCCCACTCGAGGAAGCCCCCTTGAAAAATACGGTCCTTAAACTCGTCCTCGTCTAAAAAGTAGTAATCGACCCCATTAACCTCACCGGGGCGCGGTTTTCTGGTTGTCGCAGAAACTGAGCGCGTAAGAGAAGGGACCCTCTTTAACAGTTCGTCGGTGAGAGTCCCCTTTCCAGCTCCTGATGGACCAGATATAACAAACACTTTCGGGTCTGAATCCATCTAATTCACCTATTTACTTGCTTACTGAGCTAATCAGTATTTCTTTCTGCTTGCTGCCGAGACCCTGGATTCTCCTGCTCGGGCTGATGCCTGCATCCTGCATAATCTTCTGGGCTCTGGCTTTTCCGATGCCCGGAAGGGATTCTAATAAACTACTAACTTTCATTCTGGAAACGATCGGATCGTCAGTTTTATTGATGATGTCTTTGACGTTTACTTCTCCGCTTTTGAGTTTCTTTCTGAGATCTGCCCTTTTTTGTCTTGCTTCTGCTGCTTTCTTTAAGGCCGCTTGCCTTTGCTCTTCAGTTAATTTCGGTAACGGCATAACTCCTCCTTAAGTTAGGTAGTTGGACCTTTTAATACAACGGTGATTATAGGGGATAGCTAGTTGAATGACAAATGCTAATTGTAACTATTTCGTATGCTAAAAGTTTATGGTGGATTTTCATTCGGCACAGTTCGCGTCTCTACCTGCGGTATTTACCTGCCGGATATTCGTCGCGATTGCTGCCAAAGATTGCAGTGGTTCGTCTAAAAGTTCGTCTTTACCCCTATCAACCTAGCTAGCAACTTTTCTGACTGTACCACGCTCCCTTCTAATGGTCGATGTTCCTTTATGAAACCCGAGGTAACAAAGGCACTATTTTATATAAACCTTGCTGACCTGCGTATTTATCACATTTCTATGTATATTACTTCTTTTCCTGCTTTTTTGCCAATTAAAATATTATTTTTTTGCTTTCGGCGCCCGTAATTTCCATGATGATCTTAGACGCAGCGGCCGCCGGATCACTAGCTTTAAGGACCGGTCTCCCTACAACCAGGTATGATGACCCTGCGCTAATCGCATCACCTGTACTCATAACCCGCTTTTGATCCTGAACATCCTCAGACGAGGATCTGATGCCGGGCGTGACTATTACAAAATCATCCCCGACCTTCTCCCTGATTTTTGAAACTTCATGCGGTGAGGCCACAATCCCACCCAGGCCGCTTTTCTTAGCCAAAACCGCTAGATTTACCACCTGCTCGGGGATTGAATTTGCAATACCTATTTCCCCAGCCCTCTCATCATTTAAACTGGTCAGAACTGTTACCCCGAGTAAAATAGGAGGTCGGACGCCTAACTCTTGCGCCGATTCCTTGATTGCGCGCGCCGCTGCCCGCATCATGTCGACACCGCCCATGGTGTGGATAGTGGTCATGTCGACCCCCATTTTGACCACCTCACGACACGCCCCGGCCACCTGGTTCGGGATATCATGCAGCTTAAGGTCGAGAAATACCTTTAACCCACGGCTTTTAAGCAATTCGATTACGCTGCGGCCTTCCGCCAGAAACAACTGCAGGCCCACTTTATAAAAAATTGCGTTGTCGCCAATTTTATCGCATATTGCGGCAACTTCTTTGTTGCTTGAAACGTCGAGCGCAATTATCAAGCGCTCTTTAGGTTCAATCATTGCCAATAAACACCTCGTAAAAGAAATAGTGTGCGGTAGGCAGAATAAAACCATCTACCTAAGAACGGTAAAGCTACGCCTAGACGCTAGTAAGTTACAATCATAGTGTCTGCACCCGAGATTCTTCGCTATCGCTCAGAATGACACCTAGCAACAGTCTTCTTATAGCCCACCCTAGATTCTGCTAGATTCTTCGCTATCGCTCAGAATGACACCTAGCAATAGTCCTCTTGCAGCCCACTCTCTCTGCTAGATTCTTCGCTATCGCTCAGAATGACACCTAGCAATAGTCCTCTTGCAGCCCACCCTCTAGACCTGCATGCTGCTTACTGCATACTCCCTACTGCCTACTAAGTCTTAACCTTTCCGATAATCTGCTTGATGTCGGTCAATTCGCGTTCTTTTAGGAACGCTTCTATGCCGTGTATGATTTCGATTGTGGCGCGTGGGTTGATGAAGTTGGCGGTGCCGACGGCAACTGCTGTTGCGCCGGCAAGTAAGAACTCTATCGCGTCCTCTGCCGTCGTGATGCCCCCGATACCGATAATCGGGACATTTACCGTCTGTGCTACCTCCCAGACCATGCGCACGGCGATGGGTTTGATCGCGGGGCCGCTCAGGCCGCCGGTGATGTTGGCCAAGCACGGCTCGAAGGTCTTTATATTGATCGACATGCCGACTACCGTGTTGATAAGCGAAACCGCATCAGCGCCCGCGCTCACCACCGCGCGGGCAATCTTTGAGATGTTATAGACGTTAGGGGTGAGCTTTACTATAAGCGGTAGGTCGGTATTATAGCGAGCCGCCGCTGTCACCTGCTCGGCAAGCCTTGCGGATGCACCGAAGGCAATTCCGCCGGCCTTTATGTTTGGGCAGGAGATATTAAGCTCGATGCCGCTTACACCCTCAACGCCGTGTAGGTCCCTGCACATCTGGGCGTACTCTTCAAGTGTGTTGCCTGCGATGTTTACGATAATGGGGACTTTGAATTTGCGCATATAGGGTAAGTCGTGCTTGAGAAAATGATCGATGCCTTCGTTTTGCAGGCCGATTGAATTCAGCATGCCCGAATTGGTCTCGCAGATACGGGGTGGCTTGTTTCCCACTACCGGTCGCAACGTGACCGTTTTGGCAACAAGCGCCCCCAACGACTTAATATCCATAAACTCGCTAAACTCGCGTCCGGTCCCGAAGGTGCCGGATGCGGGCATAACCGGGTTTTTCATCTTTATTCCAGCAAGGTTAACACTCAAGTTTACGCTCATAGTATCTCCATCAAGCCGGTTTCCGGCTCTAATCATTGTCCTCGTCGTCATACTCCAACTTCCGCAACGCCCGCTTTTCTTTGCTTCGCTTGTACTCAGCATCATCGTGGACGCGGGTTCTGGGGTTTATGTCCCAGGTTTTTCGCTCTTTTTTCCGGTCTTTCTGACTAATCCGAATCTTGAGTTTCTTGCGTTTCACACATACAACCCCCGGATGGAAGCCGGCCGACTTCATCTTGATCCCATACAAGGTCGCGCGCATTAAACACGGGACCGTCTTTGCATACCATCTTGTAACCTTTCTTGGTGACGCAGGCGCAACCAAGGCAAACGCCGATTCCACAGGCCATCTTGGCCTCAAGCGAAACCTGACAGTCGATGCCGAACTCATCTGCGGTCTCGGCAATCTTCCTAAGCATGGGCTTAGGACCGCATGCATAAATCACCTGCGGTCGTATCTGGTGAATCGTGCGATTTAGAAGGTCGACAACCGTACCTTGATGACCGATACTTCCGTCTTCGGTGGCGGCGTAGGTCTTTTTCCCCATGCGCTTGAAATCAATATAGCACAGCAGCTTGGCTTTCTCTTGAGCGCCGATCATAGGGTAAAGTTTGACATATCTCTCGGCAAGCTCCTCGGCCAAAAAAATAAGTGGGGCGACACCAAGCCCACCCGCGATCAACAACGCCGACTCAAGCTTCTCGGAATACGTAAAACTGTTACCGAGAGGGCCGATCACATCCAGACTTTCGTGTATTTTAGCCCTGGAAAGCGCCTCGGTTCCCTTGCCGACTACCCGGAACAGTATTTCAAACGCGCGACCCGGAACAACGCGGTGGATACTGAACGGCCTCCTTAAAACAAAGTTATCGTTCTCACTACCGCACAATATATGGACAAACTGCCCCGGTTTGGCATTTCTTGATATCTCGGGAGAAACAATGGTAAGGCTGAATACCCCCGGGATAACTTCTTCTTTTGATAAAATATCCGCCTTGACTTGAAACATTTCCATCCTTTGGAAGAATTTTATAAGCGCAGTAAAGAGTTATCTTGAAAAATAACGAACCAGTATTGTTAAACGTTCGAAACCGGGTCAAGATACGGACCCTTATGATAATCTTGAATCGCTTTTACATCCAACTCGCCGCTCAGTAGGGCCTCGATGCCCTGGACCACTGCTGTTGCTGCGGCAAGCGTTGTTATGCACGGGATGCCGTAAACCGCCGAGCTGGTGCGGATTTCATAGCCGTCGACACGTGTGCCGGTTCCCCAGGGGGTGTTGATTACCAGGCCAACCGTGCGATTTTTGATAAGATCGACGACGTTGGGTCTGCCCTCCTGGACTTTCTTGACCGCTTCGGCTTCGATGCCGTTTCTCTCAAGCATGGTCGCGGTACCCTTTGTTGCGTATATCTTAAAGCCAAGCTCGTGGAGCCGCTTAGCAAGCATAATAATCGATCTTTTATCGCTGTTTTGTACGCTTATAAATACACTGCCCTCAGTCGGCAGGTTAAGCCCGGCGCTAATCTGGGCTTTTGCAAATGCGTTGCCGAATGATGTGTCGATCCCCATGACTTCCCCGGTAGATTTCATCTCGGGCCCGAGCATCGTATCGACTTCCGGAAAACGCCCGAACGGCAGAACCGCTTCCTTGATCGATATGTGATCGATGGGTGGAACCTCGGTGATTCCCATTTCTTTAAGGGTTTTACCGGCCATTACCTTGGCCGCTATCTTTGCGAGCGGCATCCCAACCGATTTGCTGACGAACGGGACCGTCCGCGATGCGCGCGGATTGACCTCGAGAACATAAACGGTCTGCCCCTGTACCGCATACTGGATGTTTAAGAGACCGCGCACGTGTAGTTCTTTCGCCAGCTGAACCGTGTATTCCTTTATTTGATTTATTATTTCTTCGCCTAACGTATACGGTGGAATGACGCACGCGCTGTCGCCCGAGTGCACGCCCGCTTCCTCGATGTGTTCCATGATTGCGCCGATCAGAACGTCGTCCCCGTCACAGATCGCATCGACGTCGACCTCAATCGCGCCTTCCAGAAACTTGTCGATGAGAATGGGGTGGTCGGGTGATGCTTTTACCGCCTTGATGATGTAGCTCTCGAGCGTGTTCTCGGAGTATACGATCTCCATAGCACGCCCGCCTAAAACATATGACGGCCTTACCAGCACCGGGAAGCCGATTCTTTGCGCGACGGCCAAAGCTTCCTCGTATGAGGTGGCGGTGCCGTTTGCCGGCTGGTTGATGTTGAGTTTACGCAGCAGCACCTCGAAGCGCTTGCGGTCCTCGGCAAGGTCGATGCTATCCGGCGAGGTGCCGATGATGGGCACGCCCGCCTCCTCAAGCGATTTGGCGAGTTTGAGCGGCGTTTGTCCTCCAAACTGGACGATAACACCCTTTGGTTTTTCCTTCTCTACGATATTTAGAACATCCTCGTAGGTTAGCGGCTCGAAGTAGAGTCTATCGGATGTATCGTAATCGGTTGAAACTGTCTCGGGGTTGCAGTTGACCATAATGGTCTCGTATCCTTCTTCCTTCAAGGCAAAGGATGCGTGCACGCAGCAGTAGTCAAACTCGATACCCTGGCCGATGCGGTTCGGGCCGCTTCCAAGGATGATTATTTTGGGCCTATCGGAATCCCTAACCTCGCATTCAGACTCGTAAGTCGAGTAATAATATGGGGTGTACGCCTCAAACTCGGCGCCGCAGGTATCGACCGTCTTGAAGGTCGCTATAATCGCCGCGCCCATGCGGTGCTTGCGCACTTCAAGCTCGGTCGAGCCGGTAAGGTGCGCGAGCTGGCGGTCGGAGAAGCCGTGGCGTTTTGCTTCGAGCAGTATCTCGTCCGGTAAATCCGCCAACTTATACCGGGCTATTTCTCTCTCCACCCCGACGATCTGCCATAGCTGATCGATGAACCAGGGGTCGATCTTGGTAAGGTCGTGAATCGTATCGATGCTCATACCGGTCTCAAGGGCGTACTTAATATAGAAAATCCTGTCTTGATTCGGGATCGAGAGCTTATTTGTAAGCTGTTCGGGATCTATCTCGTCTTTACCGTCGGCGCCGAGGCCGAAGCGGCCCTGCTCGAGGGAGCGGATGGCCTTTTGCAGCGACTCCTTGAAGGTACGACCAATGGCCATAACCTCACCCACCGATTTCATCTTGGTGGTCAGCGTTGGGTCGGTCTCCGGGAACTTTTCAAACGCCCAGCGAGGGATCTTGGTCACCACGTAGTCGATGGTCGGCTCAAAGGATGCCGGGGTTTCCTTGGTGATGTCGTTTGCGATCTCATCCAGGGTATATCCGACGGCAAGTTTTGCCGCCATTTTTGCAATCGGGAACCCGGTCGCTTTCGATGCCAGCGCCGAGCTGCGGCTCACGCGCGGGTTCATCTCGATGACGACCACGCGCCCGTTTTCGGGGTTAACCGCAAATTGGATGTTCGACCCGCCGGTCTCCACACCGATCTCGCGCATGATGGCGACCGAGGCGTCGCGCAGGTGCTGGTACTCGACATCGGTAAGCGTCTGGGCGGGGGCGACCGTAATCGAGTCGCCGGTGTGAACCCCCATGGGGTCGAAGTTCTCGATCGAGCAAATGATGACGACGTTGTCCTTAAGATCGCGCATCACCTCGAGTTCGTACTCTTTCCATCCGATGACGGACTCTTCTATTAAAAGCTCGGAAACAGGGCTGAGCATTAATCCGTTCGAAACGATATTTATATATTCTTCCTGGTTGAAGGCTATACCGCCGCCGGTGCCGCCCAGGGTAAAGCTGGGGCGAATAACCAGCGGAAATCCAAAATCCTCGGCGAGTTTCAGCGCATCGTTTAAGTTGTAGGCGAAACCGCTTCGCGGCACCTCAAGGCCGATTTTCTCCATGGCTGCCTTAAACTCGCTTCTGTCCTCGGCTTTTCGAATTGCCGGCAGCTTTGCGCCGATCAACTCGACGCCGTATTTGTCGAGCACGCCGCTCTCGGCAAGCGCAACGGCCGTGTTAAGGCCGGTCTGCCCGCCAAGCGTCGGGAGAAGCGCCTGCGGCCTCTCTTTCTCGATGATCTTCTCGACCACCCCGGGGATGATCGGCTCGATGTAGGTGCGGTCGGCGAACTCGGGGTCGGTCATGATGGTCGCCGGGTTGCTGTTGACCAGCACGACCTCAAAGCCGTCCTCCTTAAGCACCTTACATGCCTGGGTGCCCGAGTAGTCGAACTCACACGCCTGACCGATAATTATCGGTCCCGAGCCTATGATTAGAATTTTTTGGATATCGTTTCTTCTTGGCATAACCCTTCTTCCTAATTTCAAATGTTGGATTACGAATTACGAATAAAAACCTTCTTCTTAGAAAGGTATAACCTCGCCTAGACGCATTCAATTGCAATCATCCTGAGTGCACCCCAGATTCTTCGGCTATCGCCTCAGAATGACAGCTAACCCTGGTTCCTATCCTGCATACTGCCTACTAAAACCCAGGCTAGACCCACATCCATTCGCAATTCGTCATTCACAATTCATAATTCGCTATTCGCTATTCGCTATTCATAATTCGCTATTCATAATTCGCTATTCACAATTCGCTATTCGCAATTCGCTATTCGCAATTCGCTATTCACAATTCGTCATTCGCTAGCCTTCCCTTATTAGCTCAATGAACTGGTCGAACAGGTACCGTGCGTCGTGCGGGCCGGGGGCTGCTTCTGGGTGGTACTGGACGGAAAAGGCTGGTATCTCCAGGCAGCGTAGGCCTTCGACTGTGCCGTCGTTTAAGTTTATGTGCGTGACTTCGACCTTGCCGGCCTTGCTTGTGCCGCTCCAGCCGACCTGCGGGATGGTCTGGCCGACCTGCCAGGCATGCTCTTTTATGTTGAGCGATTTCGGGTCGACTGCAAAGCCATGGTTCTGGCTTGTTATTTCAACGCGGCCGTTCAGCAGGTTTTTAACCGGTTGGTTGCCGCCTCGATGACCGAATTTTAGCTTATATGTCTCCCCGCCCATTGCAAGCGACAGAAGCTGGTGGCCGAGGCAGATGCCGAAAATCGGCTTTTTACCCAGGAGACTTTCGATGGTCTTGATCGCATAAGTCACGGCAGCCGGGTCGCCGGGGCCGTTGGAGAGGAATATCCCGTCGGGATTCATCTTCAAAACCTCATCCGCCGAGGTAGTGGCCGGCACCACGCTGATATTGCAGCCCGCGTTCGATAAGCAGCGTATAATATTAGCTTTGATGCCGAAATCATAGGCGACGACTTTGTACGTACCTTTTTCGTTATTTATCCATGAGTACGGCTTCCCGACCGTTACGTCTTTTACCAGGTCTCGGCCGACCATCGACGGGGCGTTTTTCGCCTTCTCGACGACCGCGGCCTCGCTATCGGCCTCGACCGAGATTATCCCCCGCATGGCGCCGATGCTTCTGATATGCCTGGTGAGCGCTCTGGTATCGACTCCCTCGATGCCCACGATCCCGTTTTCCGCCAGGAACTCTTGAAGCGACCCCTGTGCCCGCCAGTTGCTGTAAACGGATGAAGACTCGCGCACGACAAATCCCTCGACAAAGGGTTTTCGTGATTCGTTATCATCCTTGTTTACCCCGTAGTTCCCGATCAGCGGATAGGTCATGGTTACGATCTGCCCCGCATAGGACGGATCGGTCAGGATTTCCTGGTAACCGGTCATGCTGGTGTTAAAGACGACTTCACCGGTAGTCTCACCGATCTCGCCGGTCGCGCCGAACCCGTAACCGTAAAATACCTTCCCGTCTTCCAACGCCAGTATCGCTTTTTTCCTCTTTAAAATGCTCATCGTTGCTCCTGTTTACAAAACGACTCTACTAAAACGTTTCTCCCCGTAACTATCAACGAATACTTTATCCTTAATCACCGGTTCTCCGGCGGTAAATACGTCCTTAACCACGCCTTTTAGCGTGCGGCCGACATATGGTGAGTTGATGCTCTTGGACTCGAACTTGTTAGCACTAACCTCAAGTATAGCGTTAGTGTCTATTACTATGAGATCCGCGTCCCCGCCTATCCCCAGGCTTCCTTTAGGGATTCCAAGAATACGCGATGGGCCTGCGCTCATCTTTGCGATTGCACCGCCTAAGCTTAGGACACCCCCATCTACCAGCTCGGTAAGGATGAGACCGAGTGTGGTTTCGAGGCCGATCATGCCGAACGGGGCGTAATCGAACTCCATCTCCTTCTCGTGACGGGCATGCGGGGCGTGGTCGCTTGCGATGGCGTCGATGATTCCATCTTTCAAGCCTTTGCGAAGCGCTTCGATATCGGCCGCCGTACGAAGCGGTGGGTTTACCTTAAAGTTGGTATCGTAGCCCTGCAGGTTCTCATCCGTCAGGATAAGGTGGTGCGGCGTGACTTCGCATGTCACGTTAACACCGTGCTCTTTTGCCCGCTTTACAAGGTCAAGGCTTCCCGCAGTGCTTAAGTGGGCTATGTGAAGCTTGCCGCCGGTAAGCTCGGCGAGGATGATATCACGCGCTATGATGACTTCCTCGGCAGCCGATGGAATCCCTTTCAGGCCAAGAACGGTTGACCAGTAGCCTTCGTTGATTTGCCCGTTGCGGGCCAGCAGTTCGTCCTCGGCGTGCGAGATAACCGGCTTGCCCCACATCCTGGTGTATTCAAGGGCGCGGCGCATAAGCTGGCTGTTCATGACGCACTTGCCGTCGTCCGAAAACCCGACTGCGCCCGCTTGTATCAGCTCGCCCATCTCCGAGAGGCGCTCTCCCGCTAAACCGTGGGTGATTGCGCCGATCGGGAAAACGTTTCCAAAGCCGGCATCTTTAGCCTGGCGCTGTATGTACTCAACAACCGAAGCCGAATCGGTGACCGGGTCGGTGTTGGGCATGCAGGCGATGCTTGTAAAGCCGCCCTTTGCCGCGGCCCGAAGGCCGGTCTCGACCGTTTCTTCATCGGTTCGCCCTGGATCGCGCAGGTGGACGTGCATGTCCACAAGGCCCGGAGCGACGATCATCCCCGAAGCGTCGATTACTTCGGCATCCGCTGCGAGGTGTTTGCCTACGGCTTCGATTTTTCCATTTTCTATCAAAACATCCAGCGTATCGTCGATGTTGTTTGCGGGGTCGATCACCCTGCCACCCTGTATCAAGTATCTACTCATCGCTACCAGCACCACCCAGAAGTAAATATAGTACGGCCATGCGAACCGCGACGCCGTTCGTCACCTGCGTGGTGATTACCGACTGCGGCATATCCGCGACTTCGGAGGCTATCTCAACGCCCCTGTTGATCGGGCCGGGATGCATCACAATTAAATCGGGCTTCGCAGCTTGCAGGCGCTTTTTGTTAAGACCGAAAAGCGTCGCGTACTCGCGAAGCGATGGGAACAGCGGCTCTCCCTGCCGCTCGAGTTGTATTCTTAAGAGGTACAGCACGTCGACCTCGGGAAGAACCGTATCGAGATCGTGCGAAACCTTTACGCCAAGCGATTCTACGCCTTTTGGGATGAGCGTCGGGGGACCGACTACGGTAACCTCCGCGCCCATTTTCTTTAACGCAAGGATGTTCGACCCGGCCACGCGGCTGTGCAGGATATCGCCGACGACGGCGACCTTGACGCCGTTAAGCGTGCCGAATGCCTGGCGGATGGTAAAGAGATCGAGAAGCGCCTGTGTGGGATGTTCGTGCGCGCCGTCCCCGGCGTTAACTACACTGCACTGCATATATTTGGCAAGAAGCGCCGCCGAACCGGAGGCCGCGTGACGGATAACCACCAGGTCGGCCGCCATGGCTTGAATGGTCTGGGCGGTATCTTTAATGCTCTCACCCTTAACGACCGCGCTTGTGCTCTTTGAGATATTGACCGTGTCGGCGCTCAGGCGCTTTGCGGCAAGCTCGAATGAGATTCGTGTGCGCGTACTCGGTTCGAAGAAAAGGGTGATGACCGTGCGCCCCCTCAAGGTCGGAACCTTTTTAATCGGCCGCTCGGATACCTCCCGAAAAGACTCAGCCATATCGAGGATGAGGGTTATCTCATCGCTCGTTAACTGGTTTATGCTCACCAAATCTTTGTGTTTTAGTCCCAAATTAGTTACCTCTCGCCTCGTCACCGTTCTCTTCACTTATAATCACTGAGTCTTCACCGTCTATTTCGGAGACGTTCACTTTGACGCGCTCCTTGCGCGATGTCGGGATGTTCTTGCCGACGTAATCCGCCCTGATGGGAAGCTCGCGATGCCCGCGGTCGATAATTACGGCAAGCTGAATGGCCGCTGGTCTGCCGTAATCCATGATCGCATCCAGCGATGCGCGGGTCGTGCGCCCGGTAAACAGGACGTCGTCGACCAGGATTATCGTCTTATCCGTGACATCGAATGGTATCTCGGTTTTGTAGATTTTGGGTGAGGAATGCGTTTTGACGTCGTCCCTGTAAAATGTGACGTCGAGAGAACCGACGGGAAGCTCGGCATTTTCGATCGCTTTTATCTTTTCCGCAAGCCTGCGGGCAAAAAAAATACCGCGGTTGCGGATGCCTACTATCGCCAGATTATCCGCTCCACGGTTGGTTTCGAGAATCTCATGGGCAATCCGGGTAATCGCCCGTCCCATGGTTTCACTATCCATTACCTTTGCTTTTTCTCTAAAGCTCATACATCGCTCCCTGTTTTAGTGCAAAAAAATACCTTTTCTGCGAGGTGCACGAAAAGGTAGGCATATTAGAGCGAAACGTTATTATTCGATTGCCAACCTTGCTAGCCTCGCAGGACTATTTTTAAAGGCCTCATATATATTAGCAAAAAACTAGTAAGCTTTGCAAGCAGTTTTCACACGCTGCTTCTACATATTGCTCATCGAGAAGAGAACTACGAAAAGCGCCGAAATGAAAACCGAAATAGATGCAAGAACAATGAGCGAGCGATGACGCGTTAAAGCGGCTTCAGCTACTAAGTATAATGGGAGCATAACAAATATGAACGGAAAACCAAATACCTGAAATAAAAGGCTAAATGCTCCAGTTTCGTATTTACCGGCTAGAACCGGACTTATCAGAAACTTAATTGCATTTAGAATAAAGGCAGTGACAGTAAATGCAGCTGTAGCCCACAGCGATTTTCGCTTTATTTTAAGCGCTAAGGTTAATAAGGCGGTGCTGTATAAGAGAAGTAATAATTGTATCATACGGATCTCCTATCAAATCGCCGTTAATCTTTTCTGTTGTTAGCCATTGCGATTAAGCCATTAACAGGCATGGGGCCTCCCGCATATGTCTCCATTTTAAGTGTGGCTAGGATATCCTAGCCACACTTAAAACCTTAATGGCAATGGTGCAGATACGAGTGGCCAATTAATGGTGAACAGTTTTCATTACGACCCAGCCATGCGATGTAATGGACACAACTGTGCCCGGGCATCAGCTCCGACCAGCAGAAACCGTAGCCCATTGCTATGTCTCAGTCGCTTCCGATAAAGTTAATATATTTGCCTGTGCCTGAGTCGTAGTTGACACAGTTGCCATATGAGCCATTATAGTCCCTGCAAGGATAAATAGCTTCTGCGCTCTCCAAACCCAAAAGCCCCTTCACAGATTCAATTGCTTTGGCAACTGTACTCGTAGATTTGGCCTGTGAACTCTCGCAGCCATCTTCGCCACAACAGCCTTTCCCGCCAACATCGTAAACTAGCTTTACGTTCTTTTGCAATGCCTTATCAGCTTCTACTTTAATAGTGCTTTCCAATAATGGCTTTTGCTCAATGTCTAGTACTTTAAACGTATGCGTGCCAGTAGAAACATTTTGCAATTTAAAGAGACCGTTTTCGTCCGTCATTGTCTCGACGCCATCTATGGAAACCATAACTTTATTTAAGCGGACTTTCTTTACATAATAAGCATCCTCTTCAAACCAACCTAGTTTAGCCAGGTAACGACCCTCGATAGCTTTCTTAAGCTCATCTGATTTGGGTACCCTCATCGTGCCAGTTATACTACCTGCAACTACACTCTTACCTGCATCCGCACTGGCAGAGGCAATGCTCAATGAAGCAATTAATGCCAATAGCAAACTCAGAGCAAGTGTCTGGCGAAGTCTAATCACTATCTTCACCTCCCTTCTGTTAACTTTGTAACACTAGAGGTATGCTAACAACCAAACACTAACATAATTACACTAATATTAACAATACCTATGTTTAGTTAATAATAATGTTAAATATTTACTATCAATGTGAGTTTTTTAATATGTTGACAAAACAGAATCAGCTTGGGATACTTCTATTAACTAATGGACAGTAAGCTAGGTATTGGAGGCGCTAGATGAAGGAGAAACGGTTCGTTTATGTCTTTATAGCTTTGGTGATTGCTTCTCTTATAGGCTCAACTATCTATTATTACAACAGAAGTATTGCATTAGCTAAAGAAATTAAGATAGTTGGGAACATGTTGGAAGCAGAGAAAGAACGAGACATCGGAGTCAATGTAGGCACAAAAATCGCTGACCAGGAGATGAAAACTCTAGATGAGAAAAAAATCTCGCTAGTTCCATTAAAAGGCAACGAATCTATCATAATTTTGTTCAAAACAGGCTGCGAACCGTGCATAGAACAGATTGAGAGCATGCAAAAACTTATGAATAATAAGCAACTTAGTCCCAGAGTAAGTGTAGTAGCCGTAACTAAGGAGCAGACCGAGTCTGTTAAAAAGTTTGCGACTAAGCATCATATAACTATGCCTATTGTTGCTAGTGCTAATAAGATAATAAGTGATTTTAATGTAAGCCTCTACCCGTTCACTTACGTGATAAATGAAAAGGGCTTTATTGAATTGCGTCAAGCAGGATTTGAGAAAGGGAGTGCCTCAAATGACGCACTCATGAATCTATTGAAGTCCGGCAAGCTAGAGTAACATGCGCACAGCAGTAAAGCTAATACCCTGTATTATTGCTTTTAGCTTGGGCTTGTTGCTTGGGATCTTGATTTTTGAGAAAGATTCGAGTTTTAGTGGGCAAGCAGTTCTAAAAACAGCTGAGAGCGATTCTAGGGTAAGAGATTTTATCCATAAAACCGCAAAAACTTCTGATGATTTAGAAAAATCCGTTGCGCTTGTTTGGGATCACGATAAAGATATTTATTATTGGAAGGTTACTCTCTTTGAGAGAAAGTGTGGATGCTTAGGACCTGATAAAATCGATATTGCTGAAATTATAGTCAGTCCCCTCTCTGCCTCCGTTTTAAGTTGCCAGTTCAGGTACAGCATGAGTGAGAATGCTTATTCTAAAGAGCAATGCATGAAAGCCTGCCATAAGAACCTAGATTAGCAATCGACATTATCAAATAAGCATTTATTACTACATCGTTTCAAACGAATTTTCATCATCCTCCGGCTCGTCATCGTCCTCCATCTGACGCAAGCGACGGCGTTTTCTGATGGGGGCTATGATCATGGCGAGAATGCCGACGATGATCAATAGATACCAGCCTAAATCCTGGAGGCGGGTGAGCCAGATAGCGATTATCTGGTTGCGGGCGTAGGCGCGCCAGTCGGAGTTGAGCTTGTCTTGACTGCGGCCGAGCACTTGCGTGAGGGCGGCGTTAAAATCCGAGCCGCTTTGCAGGCGTGAAATTATTCCATAAAGCTTGGGTTGGCCGAACTTATCGATGATGAAGTTGATCATCATATAGCCTTCGGCATAGTCCTGGGGTGTCGAAACATCGCTCCGTGGTTGTTTCGAGCCTACCATATCGGGAATATCCCTGACCAAAGCATATCGTTCAAGCTGGGCTGCCTCGATGCCGGGTTGAGACTCATGGATGGCCAGCCCCTCGATAAACCATTGCGGGACGGTGTTTACCCTGGGTACGCTATGAATAAAAATAATATGGTTTATCTCGTGGCCTAAAGTCACGGTCGAGTTTCCGGCATTAAGCAGAATCGCTATTATATTCTGACCTGGGGACGCGTAACCGGCAGCATCGATAGAGGGACTCTCGCTTAAAAAGGCGGGGCGGTCGGTATAGATATACAGTTGTATCTTCTCGTTCTGATGGAAATTATAGCGCTGAGCCATGTTGTCGTAGATGGATTCGGCGGTCTGCCCTATCTGCTGCAGGTCCGAGCGCTTTATGGCATGGATAATAAAATGCGGTGACTCGTAGGTGACCCAATCGCTTTGGGATGTTATGGCATAGGCATTAGATGACGAAATTATCGAAATTACAGGTATGACCGCCAGAAACGTTATTACCAGGGCTATTAGCACATACGCTACCCGCTTATTAGCTGCCCGGCCCGGTATTTTAGCCCCTCTTAATATCCCCATCTATTATAGTCCCTTAACTAGTTCAAGAAGGTCTGTGTTGGTGAGCGTGCTTACCATATGAATATTCCCGTAATAAAACCCGTCGTAAATGGTATCCGGCTTAAGTAATGCGGGGCTCATGGGAATGAAGAACGTCACCTGCTTTAATCCCTTGGCACCTCCCAGGTTTTTGTTCCGCTTGATGCGATCGATTGTTCCAAAAAAGACAAAAACCGGTTCCCGGCGATACGTAAGACGAATCGACCTAAAGGCGACACCCCTCATTTTTAGATAGGAGGCATCGCTTACGGGAGGTTCATTTGCAGAGGCGCCAACCCGCAATACAATGCGCTCGCAAATGCTGGTGATTTTGTCATAGGACTTGTCGCCAGCCTTAAATACCAGCCTCTTGCCTCCACTAAACACTTCGACTAACTCCGGACTGCCGTAAATGGTAACGCCGGCGCTTCTTTTGGCGCCGGTGCGGTCGTCGCCCGCAGTTTTGGGGGCTTTTTTCGGATAAAGATCCTCTTCTCCCAGGGGTTTTGTAACCTGCCTCGAACAAGATGCCAGTAGTGCCAGCGCAAATAGCAACGCTAGCAGAACAATCACCCTTTGGCCTTTTATTATATCCAACTCCTTGACCCCCTTCACGTGCTTCGGTAAACTAAGTCAGGTACAGCCTACCAATCCGTCCAGCAGGAGAAACCGTGAGACTTAGTTATTCGGCCATTTCAACATACCAAAAATGCCCCCTCTCCTACAAATTTCTTTACGTCGATAAACTACCAACCAAGCCCTCGCATTATTTAAGTTTCGGCAGCAGTATCCACGCGGCACTCGAGTTCTTCTATCGCGTCGAAGTGCCCGAGCCCTGTGATCTCGAAGAACTCCTGCAAGAGCTGGACAACGTATGGTTGCGCGATGGGTATGAGGGCGAGGCTTTGGAGCAGGAGTATAAAGAAAAGGGCAGGGCTATCCTCACCCAGTTCTACCGGGAAAACGCCCCGTCGTTTGGCGTTCCGGTTGCGGTGGAGAAAAGATTTGCCATAGATATGGATGGAATAACCCTCTCAGGGATTATCGACCGCATCGACCGGCTTGAAGGCGGCGGGCTCGAGATCATCGACTACAAGACAAACGGTAAGCTGCCGCCGAAGACAAAGATAAATACCGACCTGCAGCTCCCCATCTACCACATGGCCGCCGAGCAACTGTACGGGATCGCACCGCAGAAGGTGACCCTGTATTTCCTGGTACCGAACGAACGTGTGAGCGCCCGCAAGACAAAAACCGACATAAAGCGCGCTTTAGCTGCGATTCGTAAGGTGGCGGAGGGTATCGGTGCGCAAAACTTCGATCCCTTTAAAAACCCGCTCTGCCCGTGGTGCGATTTCATAGAATCCTGCCCCCTTCACATGAACGACCCCGTTATGCTGGCTAAAGCCGCCGCCAACGGTAAGGTGTCTAACGTAGTGCCGGGGAATAAGGTCAACGACGCCGACGCAAAAAGCCAGCAAAACAGTGGGTCTGCTGCCACTGCTACTTCAACCGTATCAGCGACAAAAGCAACGGAAGCGATCAAAGAGCTAAAGCAAAGCGCGAGTGCGATTGAAAAAGCAGTCGATGAGTATCTTGATCTGGTAAACCAAATCAGCAATGCGCGCTTAAGGCTGGCAGAGCTGCAAACGATAATCCATAATTACTGCGAATCAAATAGCCTCACCTCGATCAGCGGCACCCATGGGCGTCTCGCACGGCGGGCGCACAAAACCACCCACTATAACGTGGAAAAACTGCGTGATTTACTCGAACCCCGCGGCCTTTGGGATAAGGTCCTCGACGTAAACGGCACCTTCCTCAAACAACTTCTCGACGACGATGGCTCTCAGAGTGAGCTGCGCAAACTCATCGATACCGCAAAAGAAGTCGAGGAAATCAGCTATGCCTTGTATATTAAGGACGGGATAGACGAGCGGAACAAATAAGGAGACTATTAGTAGATGAGATCGATAGCAAGAGATGAAGCAGCAAAAATAGCAACAAAAGCAATACTTATGATCACAGCTTTATTGCTACTGGTCATGGCAACCGCATGCAATAACACGCTCTCCCCTTCCAATAAAGCGCGCAAACAAAAGGGCATAACGGTAAAGAAGTCGAATATGTGGGTAGGAGAAACCACGGCTACGGTGGATGGAATCGTGGTGAAAGTTAATGCCGCCGGGCAAAAAGACCCGTATCCCGATAGGCTCCCGGAAATCGTAGCAACCGACAAAGGACCCGATCAAGATGCGGTTATGCAGTGGTTTGCGCCACTTCAAACCATCGAGGATACTGCAGCCAAACCTTCCATCTTCTATCCCGTTGGCAGCCGCTGGTTCCTAATCGACAAGGAAGGTAACAAGAAAGGTAAGCTTTCGATTGATAAGTTCGGCGGAATCTATTATATGCGCATCGGCCCGGCCGAGAAGAGCCCAATGTTTTTCCGGTATGGCGATGCCGAGCCGATGGCCAAGGATTTTATCAAAAATCACGGTGGTGTGCCGGATGAAAATCTCACGTTGGCGAGCCAGAGATTTAGGGAAGTTGCACCTAACAGCCCCGATAAGATCGTGTGCCTCGAGCGGGAATACGGCCACGAGTTCAAGGGTATCGATATCTGGGATGACCGGATTGAAGTCAGTGTAACCAAGCTCTCTGGTGCACATTACTACAGGTGCTGGCATGAGTTTAAGGCTGAAGGCAGTGATAAAATCCTGCTTGGACCGGCCCAATCCCAGGTCATAGCCGAGCAAATAATTAGGGCCTACAAAAAGGACTGGCAAATGCAGCCGGACAAATTCACAGATATTCTCTCAGGCCAAAAGCCCCTCTCTATCGAGCTGCAGCAGCTTGTCTATTTCGACCCGAGACCCCGCGACATCAGGCATTTCTACGATACACAAGCCATATATCATCCGGGGTGGATTGTGCGGGTGAGCAAAACAGAGAAAAGCCCCATGTATACTTATGTAGACGAAAGCGACACGGCCGATCGCACGGGAGGCGCAAAACCCGAGCCAATCGTTCTCGTAAATACACCTGCGGATATCGGTATCCCACCCCTCATCATCGACGCGATAAACGGCCATGTCTATGAACGCAAGCCCAAAGGCGATAATTTATTTAAGTAGGACTAAAACCCACCCCTAAAACAATACCCGATCAGCTTGTAAATAAGTTTTGCGGTAAGAAAATCGCTGGCAGGGTTGCCCGGTATCGGGCAGAGTTCAACGACATCAAAACCGACGACCCTCTTATGGAACGTCACTTCACGCAGGATATCAAGAACCTCATACCAGCTCAAACCGCCCGGTTCAGGAGTACCGACCGCCGGCACCTCGGATGGATCGAAAACATCCATATCAATCGTGATATAGACATCATCGCTCAAGGCATCCACAATCTCTTCAATACCGTAATACCCATAGCGATATTGTCGTGCCGATACCGAGAAAATATTGTTGGCTTTTATGAAGCGCGTCTCTTCTTTGCTGCTGTTTCGTATCCCGACCTGGGCTATTCTTACTCCCTCGTCGAAGATACGGCGCATCACACACGCGTGGCTATATTGGGTATCCTCATACTCTTTCCGCAAATCCGTATGTGCATCCAGTTGCAACACACTCACCTGTGGGAAAAAATCCTTAACGGCCTGGACGGCGCCAAGGGTAATCGAGTGCTCCCCGCCTATCGTAACCGGAAACTTCCCTGCCTCCATCATATCGAGAAGCACCCGTCTGACCACTTCAATCTGATGCCGGGGACCCTCCATGTTGGGCATGATCTCGTTAAGCGTATGAATGCCGACCTTATCGTATATCTCGGTCTCCAACTCCTCGTCGTAAAACTCGACCTGGCGCGATGCGTTAATTACCGCAACGGGCGCCTCACGAGTGCCGGCCCTATACGAGCTCGTCGAATCATACGGGATCGGCACAACTACGACTTTTGATTCTTCGAACGAGTTGTGCTCATCTATCCCCAAGAAATTAAACGGTACCGACGTGTACATCCGAGCCTCCGTAACAAGATTAGCCTGCTTCATAAACAGGCGCTAAGCATGTTGTTTTCAGAATACAGGAGTCAGAATCCAGAATCCAGAGCAAAAAAAATTTCCCCCCGCTTTTTGAAGAGCGGGGAGATTAGTTGAGTAACATAAAATCCGCCTTGTTCGAGTTTACATTTCTTAGAACCTCGGAACGTGCTTCACTACAATGTCATCTTCTTTTATGCCGAGCTGCCTGCAAACCGATTCAAGTATCTTTTCGCAACTGGTAGCCCCGCAGGTAAAGACGTCAAGAGCCATCTTGCCGTCATCGGCATAAGTATGGACCGAAACGTGGCTCTCATCAAGCATAATAAGCGCGGTGCAACCCGGCGATGAGTTATGTCCAAAATGATATCTGGACTGGTTAATAATGTTTGCACCAACTTCATTCGCAGCGTTCACGATTGTCTGAAGCAGCTTTTTGTCATCCACAAGCGTTTCAAACGCCATGTTGCGGATGTCCACAATCAAGTGATTACCCTTGTTCATCTCTCAATCCTTTCTAGTTGATCTGCAATCCAACTAAACTTTCTTGATCTATCGAAATCCTTATTGGATTGTAAAAACGCTCCCACGATGAGCGGCAATCCAATGGTGCTGTCTACATATACGGTTGCCATCTGCGCGTCTTTTGTTATCTTGCCCCACGACTGCGCTTCTTCAAATGTGCAACCGCTTAAGCCACCCCATTTCGGATCATCGGTAGTTATCTGCACGGCATACTTATGCCCATCGACTTCGCGATATCCCATCGTGTCCAGCAACGGTTCCAATTGCTGGATATAGTTCTTCGGCACGCCGCCGCCTACATAGATCGCGCCGGTAGTTTCGGATTTGAGCTTAATTTGGGCAATCTCATAATTATCCCGTATTTGGTCGATAAATATTCTCTCTCCCTGCCCGTTCAGTTCACCTTGAGCATAGAGATGGGTAAGACCGATACCGATCGCACTATCGCAAAGCGCCGGGCAATATATGGGAACGCCCTCTTCATAGGCTGCGCGAAGGATTGAATTTGGGTCCTCGAGCCTCGAGCCGAGGTACGCTAAAAATTCTCTGGACGAGTAAATGCCCGGCTCCAGCTCGGACGCATACTTTGAGATGGTTAGCTCGACCGTCTCAAATTCAGCGTTATCAACATAGGTATCATAAATGCGATCGATTTTTTCGTCTTCAAGGGTTTTGTCATCTACGTGTGCCGAGCCGATGTAATGGTGGAATCCCATGCCCTCGATGAAGTCATGGGTTAGATTGGCGCCGGTTGACACAAGCACGTCAACCATATGGGTTTTTATCATATCCCGGATAACCTTACGAAGACCCCCGGGAACAATAGCACCAGCTATGCCGAGGAAAATCGTGGCGGTCTCGTCCTTCTCCATATTGTCAAGAACGATCCTTGATTTTGCGAGATTGCGGCTCTGAAACGAAGTAGCCTCAAATCCTCGAAGTAGCTGGTCCAGTCCATCGATACTGGTTAAATCCAGGTGCTTTATTGGGAATTTTAAGAGATCCTTTTTTTTCAACTTACCTCCCCGTAAAATCAAACACGGTTTCTAAGATTATCTATTATCGCTGGGCTGATAGCCCTATTAACGCCGGTGTTATCTCATGTTTTGGCCTAATTTCGCCCAACCAGCTTATAATAACTCTAAAATTTGCAATACTCAATATTTTATTGCCAAACAAAAGATTGCATAACAAAAGCCTGCCCAATTCTCGAAAAAGTTCTGCAATAATGCTCGAACAATTAGCGCAAGCCCGATGAATACATCCTGCGAAGTTTGTCCAGAATTTCGAGTAAATCCTGCGGGAGTTCGTCCTCAAAGAGCATGCGCTCACCCGTTCGCGGATGCGTGAATTCAAGCCGGTAGGCGTGCAGGAATTGCCTGCCCAGGCCGAGGTCTCGTTTAGAGCCGTTTGTGCCGTAAAGCGGATCACCGACAACAGGGTGATATATGTATTTCATATGCACCCTGATCTGGTGCGTTCTTCCCGTCTGCAGGCTCACCTCAACCAGGCTGTAATCATCAAACGTCGCGAGAACCCGATAGTAGCTGATTGCCTCGCGGCTGGCCGTCCCCATCACCGCCATCTTCTGCCGAAAGCGCGGGCTTCGCCCTATCGGCGCATCAACTGTTCCCCCGGTCTCTTTAAACCGCCCGTGAACCAGGGTGAGGTAGGTACGTTTGATCTCCCTTTCCTTTAACTCAGCGCTTAATGCCTGGTGGGCGAAGTCGTTCTTTGCGACCAGCATCAGCCCGGACGTGTCTTTATCCAGCCGGTGAATAATCCCGGGTCTGACGACGCCCCCGATACCTGAAAGGTTGCGCGTATGTGCGAGAAGCGCGTTGACCAGCGTGCCCGTGGTATGCCCGTGCGCCGGATGCACCACCATACCTGCGGATTTCGATAGGACAATCAGGTCATCATCCTCATATTTAATATCCAGGGGAATATCTTCCGGGATGACTTCGGTTGGCTCGGGTGGAGGGATGGTTGCGTCCACGACTTGCCCTTCACGAAGCCGGTAATTGTTTTTATCGATCTGGGTGCCATCTACAAGAATGTGCCCCTGCTCGATCAAGTGCTGAGCAAAGTTACGTGAGGCGATATCGGGGTTTTTGGAGAGAAAAACATCCAACCGCCGACCGGCGTCTTCGTGCTCGACAACCAGCGAGAACTTGAAGCGGCCCTTTTGCTCGTCGAATGTTCCGCTCTCTTCCGGATGCATTTACTTGCCCGCCCGCTTCACCTCGAGCTGATTTGTTCTGAAGTAGTAGACGAAGATAATACCCAGACCCGCCACGAGCATCACCAGGCTGAATAGTTGAGAAGCGCTCATCCCCAGGTAGAAGACGGGGTCCGCGCGGAAGAACTCTACAATAAATCTGAAGAACCCGTACAGGGTGATGTACATCCAGAATAGCAGGCCGTCGCTTTTCAGCTTCGGCCTCACCCACCATAAGATACCCAGGATAACCAGGTTATACGCAAACTCAAAAAGCTGGGTGGGATACAGCGACACGCCAAGCGGCCTGGCGCTTGCAAGTTCGTTGGTATAGGTTACACCGAAAAAACTCGAGGTCTCCTTGCCGTAACAACAGCCGTTGGCAAAACAGCCCAGCCTGCCGATCGCAGACCCTACGGCCATAGCCGGTGCGACCATATCGGCTACTTTTCCGACAGAGAGCTTCTTAATCTTTATCACAACAAGCACCGCCAGAGCGCCGCCGATGAGCCCACCGTAAAAGATGAGCCCACCCGTCCAGATCGCAAACATCTGCGCCGGGTTGCCGACAAAATCGCGCCAGTAATCGATGACATAGACTAACCTTGCGCCGATGATGCCGCCGATCATAGCGAACAAGACGATATCGTAAGCGATATCCGGATTAAACCCTTTTTGTTTTGCCTCGTGGCGAATTAGCAATAGCCCTGTTAGAAAGGCAACAGCCATAGCTACACCGTAGGTGTGTACGGTAAGCGGGCCGATTTTAAAGAGTATTGGCAACAAAAACCATCAACCGTCCTTTTCCTAGCTTTGCGGAGTTTGCTCAGGGTTTTTGGCTTGCGCGGATTCCTTGCGGGCGCTGCTGAACATGCTGATGATAAGCAACGCCACACCTATATCTATTGCCGAGTCGGCGATGTTAAAAATCGGCCAGACCCGAAAATCTATAAAATCCGTAACCCTACCCGAAACTACCCGGTCGATGAGGTTGCCGGTCGCCCCGCCAAGCACAAGACCAAGGGCAATCGTAAGCATCCGGTCCACTCCCCCCGCTCGCCGGTAATAATACACTATTGAGATTATAACAGCTATGCTCGCTATTAAAAATATAAGCCGCTGGTCGGGGAACAAGCTAAAAGCGGCACCGGGGTTTCTCACGTGGGTTATGTGAACTATGCCCGGCACCAGCGCAATTGAAGTATCGACCGGCATTAAATAACGTATCAGCGCCTTTGAGCCCTGGTCTGCTATCAAAACAAGCATCGCAATTATAGCCAAAAGCAAGAAACCAACCCCATTTTAACTACCAGCTTTTTTCTTCTTTTTTCTTGTCTTCAATACAAAGATCGGCATACGGGAGCGCTTCGAGCCTCTCTCGTTCGATAGGCCTGCCGCATACCCTGCAGAAACCGTAAGTACTTTCGTCGATCCGTTTGAGCGCCTCGTTCACCCTTACCATCAGATCTCGCGTGTTAAGCTCGAGCGATAGGTCTTGTTCTCGTGAAAATGTGGCGGTTCCCAGGTCTCCCATGTGATTATCGTACTGATTCTCGCCTGTCCACTCGCTTTGCGATTCGTCCCATGTCTTATCAACATACTTGAGTTCGCCCTCAAGATCCTCTTTTAGTTTTAACAGCCGCTCCCCGAACTCCTTGAGTTCCTTCTCGTCCACGGGAACCCCTCCTCAACCTTATTGCTGTTTACCCACCAGGCTTAAGTCATTACCTCCAGTTGCAAGAGTCATCTTTTTCTTTATTCTGACTCATGGATTCTGTACTTTTTAATATACCCATAACCAGTTGGCAGCTATCAAACCTGCACGAGTACGGATGCACAACGGGCGCATAAGCCGGGGTGTTCGGGAGCCTGGCCGACCGTTTCCTCGTATCGCCAGCACCTTTCGCATTTTGCGCCGGGCGCCGGCGATACCTTTATGGCAAGATTCGGGATGAGTTCGCTCTTATAAACATTTTCAGGCGACTCAAAGTATGGATATACGTTGACGCTCGAAACTATCATCACCTGGGACAGAAGATTCTGGTCAACGGCAACCTGAACTTTTCTGTAGTTCTCCAGGAATTCCCGCAGCGCATCATCAGCATAAAGCTCTACTTCAGCTTCAAGCGCATTTCCAATCTCCTTTTTGTTCCTGGCTTCTTCCAGAGCTTTTGCCACCTCGCTCCGTATCTTCAACAATTTATTCCAAGTATTATCGAGTTCCGGATTTATATAGTTCTCGTTTGCCGTCGGCCATGCGGCAAGATGAACGCTCTTCGTACCCCGAACCTCTTCAGGTATATATGACCACAACTCCTCACTGGTGAAAGCAAGGATAGGGGCCAGCATTTTCGTAAACGTTACAAGCATTTCAAAAAGAACCGTCTGCGCCGCCCTGCGCTCAACAGACCCGGCGGCCGAGGCATAAAGCCTGTCTTTCAATATGTCGAGATAAAGCGAGCTTAGCTCGTTGGTGAAGAAATTATATACCGTATGGTAGACTGCATGAAAACGGTAATCCTCATAATTAGCCGTAACGTTCTTTAGAAGACCGGTCATCTCATGAAGCGCCCACTTATCAAGCTCTTGCAGGCTATCGTATTCGACATCGTCCACACCGGGTTTAAAATCATAGAGATTGCCCAACATAAACCTGAACGTATTTCGTATCCTCCTGTAGGCTTCCCCTACATGCCTGAGAATATCCGGGGATATGCCAACATCTGCAGTATAATCGCTTGATGCCACCCAGAGCCTTAAGATATCGGCGCCGGATTTTGCAGTAACGTCCAAAGGATCGACCACGTTGCCAAGCGACTTGGACATCTTGCGCCCATCGCCGTCGACGACAAAGCCGTGCGTGAGAACCGCGTCGTACGGCGCCCTGTTATACACGCCGACCGAAGTCATCAGTGATGACTGGAACCAACCGCGGTGCTGGTCGCTCCCCTCGGTATAAAGATCTGCGGGCCACTTAAGTTCAGGCCTGGCCTTAAGAACCGCCTCATGACTCACGCCCGACTCAAACCAAACATCCAGGATATCGGTCTCTTTTGTCAGCTTGGCGCTGCCGCATTTGGGGCATGCAAACCCTGCCGGCAGAATCTCTTCCGCGCTCTTGGAGAACCAGGCATCCGCGCCATCGGCCATAAAGAGACCGATTACAGCACTGATGGTCTCATCGGTTACGACTTCTTCCTGACAATCGCCGCAGTAAAACACCGGAATCGGCACACCCCAGGAGCGCTGCCTTGAGATACACCAATCCGGCCTGCCCTCAACCATACCGGTAATGCGCCGGATGCTCCAATCAGGTATCCACCTTACATTGTTTATTGAATTCATGGCCTCACCGCGCAGGTTGTTTGCTTCCATCGACACAAACCACTGCTCGGTCGCCCTGAAGATAACCGGATTCTTGCACCTCCAGCAGCAGGGATACGCGTGCGTGATCTCGGTGCTATACGCAAGAAGCCCTTTTGCTTTTAAGAAATCAAGAATCTCTTTGTTGGCATCGTAGATATACATGCCCGCGAACCGGCCGGCCTCCTTGGTGAAATGACCGGTCGCATCCACCGGCATCGGGGCCGGAAGGTCGTATTTTAGTCCGGTCATGTAGTCTTCCTGGCCGTGTCCGGGGGCTGTGTGCACAGCACCCGTTCCGGTATCCAACCCGACGTAGTCGGCAAGCACGACCACCGATTCCTTCTCCGGGAAGAGCGGGTGCTCGCACTTTAGATACTCCATATCCGAGCCCTTAAAATGCGCAACGGTCTCGTAATCGGATATTCCTATCTCTGGCGCGACCTCCTCGAACCTTGCATCCGCAAAGATGAGTATCTCGCCCCCGGTTTTTACGGCGATATATGCGGCATCCGGGTGGACCGCTACGGCGACGTTTGCCGGAAGCGTCCACGGCGTTGTCGTCCAGATTACGACAAACTTTGGCTCGCTAAATTCTTTGATCGGCTCAAATTCGCTTTTCAAGGGGAATTTCACGTAGATCGAAGGGGATGCCTCCTCTTTATACTCGATCTCGGCCTCGGCAAGCGCGGTCTGGTCGGTAATGCACCAGTGAATGGGTTTGCGCCGCTTATATACGAGCCCTTTTTTATAAAGCTCGCCGAATACCTCAACATTAGCCGCTTCATACTTATGGTTAAGCGTCAGATACGGATCGAACCAGTCACCGCTTACGCCAAGCCGCATGAACTGCTCGCGCTGCTTATCCACAAAACTCAGGGCGTAGTCCTTGCAGAGCTTCCTGAACTCGACCTGCGAGATGGTCTTGGCTTTTTCCCCAAGTTGCTTCTCGACATTATGCTCGATCGGCTGACCGTGGCAATCCCATCCGGGCACGTACGGGCTGTCGAAACCCGCCATCGTTTTGTATTTTACGATCATGTCCTTAAGGATTTTATTCATGGCGGTGCCCACGTGGATATTGCCGTTGGCGTACGGCGGCCCATCGTGGAGAATAAATTTTTTGCGCCCCGACGATTCCTCGCGAATCGCTTTATATAGATCGATATCGCTCCAGAAGTTAAGCATTTCCGGTTCTCGTTGCGGCAAATTTGCCTTCATCGGAAAATCGGTCTGCGGCAAATTCAACGTGCTCTTGTAATCAGGTTTAGCCGGTTCGTTCATTATGCCCCCTTCACCTCGTTTATTAGCTCTCAGCTGTCAGCTCTCAGCTAAAACCATCATCAATAGTAGGCTTTATCTAAGCTTAAACACTCGTGCTTTTGTTAATGCTTGCTGCTCTCTAGATTCTTCACTTCGTTCAGAATGACAGCTAGTGGATACTGTTCTTAAAAGCCCACACACTCTCAACCCACGCACTGCTTACTCCCTACTGCCTACTAAAGCCCTCATTCTCGACTCACGTAAAAGCCCAGGCCTCCCGCAGAAAGGGCGGGGTGATTGCCAGGCCTACTAAAGCCCTCATTCTCGACTCACGTAAAAGCTGATGGCTGACCCATTTTCTAGACCTGTCCTATCAAGAAAAAGCCCTCTCTCACTACAGCGAGAAAGGTTGCTGATATAACATCTGATAAAAAAACTTATGCGTGCTACTTGCCGAGCACCTCGGATAAAACCCACAACCTAAGGTCGCGGGTTTCGAGCGCGTCTACAAATGCGTTAACTTTACAGCGTAAACCCGAATCGGGTTCGTATATGAAAATCGCCTCGGCCCCGTCCCCTTCTTTTCTTAAAAAACCTTTGCCGGCGAGATGCCCAACGGCTGCCTCGATATCGTCCTCGCGTCGTCCCAGGTGTCGCGCCAGGTCGGCGCATCTATCCCGAACACCCGGATTCTGATGATAAAATACAATAACAGCCCATACAACCAACGAATTCACATACGAATGGACGAACTCCTGCAAATTTTTATCTATGGTATTACTCATTAATTCCGACACCCACGAACCCTTTATAGAGCGCTACATGCCTTTCATAGCGCCCTCTAAACCTGCCACGATTTTTTCAGGGGTCATTCCTTCTATATAGATAGTCTTGTGTCTACCCTGATGTCCTGATTTTATCGCAAGTTGGCGTTTTGGCAAACCCAAAATGTGTGATAAAAGCTCAATACACTCCTCGTTTGCCTTCCCCTCAACCGGCGGCGACTTCACGGCAATCTTAATGCTATCGCCGTGCACTCCCACGATTATTGTCCTGGAAGCCCTCGGCTGAATCCATACATTCAACAACGTTCCATTACTATAGGGGCTTGCATACACATCAATCAGCTTCTTAGGCTAAAAAGCTAAGCTATCAAAATCAGAAGTGTCCGGCTTGCCGCTAAATGTATCTTTCTTGGCATTCTTAACAGGATTTCTCACCAAGTCGTTACCGTTATTTTTTGACAAGGGATCCGTCATATCCGGATATGTGTCTTCGATAAAATTATCCAGCACATACGTCTCGCCGACATAGCTGTCCGGCATTGTCGGCTTGGGCTCCTGCGGCTGCTCCTTATTCATCTCAACCATCCCGATTTTTGGGATCTCCTGCACCTCAGGAATTTCTGGAGTGTTCGGAATATCCGGGATATCCAGGATGCCTGGGCTAATTGAGATTTCATTCTCAGACACCTGGCTATCGATTTCGGGCATCGAGACTATTCTCTCCGATATTATTTTCTCTAGCTCAGAGGATGCTTTGTCATTAATCCCCACGATGTTGTTGCCTATATCGGCAAGAACGGCGGTGCTATCCGCAATCCGGATATATGACTCCAACATCGACTTAAACTTGGTCCGAAATTCCTCTTCGGCTTGTTTGAGACTACCTAGGGTCGCCTCATATTTACTTTTTAGATCATATGCTTCCTGGATTATCTCTTTGGCCTTAAGCTCGGCATCTCTCACGATCAGCCCTGCTTCTTTATTGGCATGAACGGTAACGTCATCTGCCGATTTTTGGGCAGTCAGCAGCGCGTTCTGCAGGGTTTTCTCCATCCCCGAATAGCCTTCCAGGTCTTGCTTTGCTTTTTCAAACCGCTCTTTCAGTTCAATGTTTTCTTTGAACAGACGTTCAAAATCTTCTGCGACATCATCTAGAAACTTGTCTACTTCTTCTTCGCCATAGCCACGAATAGCTCTGCGAAATTCTTTCTGGTGAATGTCTAGCGGTGTTAACTTCATCTACATATCCTCCTTCGACTATTGTTATAGCATCTGTTACATTATGTGTTACATACCGAATATGAGCCTGAGAACAGAATGAATTATCGTCTGTATGATGTTGAGCAGGATCAGCGCTATAACCGGCGACAGATCCAGCCCCATCCCGCCAACCATGATCGGCGGTATTATATTTCTAACGAGCTTCAAGATTGGCTCGGTGATGTCGTAAATAAAGTTAAGGATCGGCCTGGTGATATGATTCACCGGAACCTGTATAAACGATAACACCACTCTTACAAGGATAAAGATATACAGAAGTTGAAATATTACATCGATTATCCTAAAGACAATGTTCAACGGCACGTACTGATTCCTCCAACTTAAGCCAGTTCCCCGGCTCTTCGAATTGCAGCTTCTACTGCTTCTTGTACTATAGACCTAAATTCATGATTCGAAAATACCTGTAAAGCCGCAGCTGTCGTGCCGCCCGGTGATGTTACCATCTCCCTTAGTTCACTGGGTTTCTTGCCGATCTCCCGCAGCATGGTTGCGGAGCCGGTCATTGTTTGTATGACTAACGTGCTTGCAGCGCTCTCATCCAATCCGGCTTTTACTCCGGCATCGATCAGCGCCTCGACCATTAAAAAGAAATATGCGGGCCCCGAGCCGCTAACGGCGGTTGCCCGGTTCTGTAAATCCTCTGGAAGCTCAACCGCCTCGCCCACCGAAGAGAAAAGTCGCAACGCAACTTCCACAGCTTCGTCATCAGCGTACGCACTACGGCTGACCACCGACATAGCCTGCCCGACCAGGGCCGGCGTATTAGGCATTACGCGAATGATTCGCGCGTCTTTGCCGATTAAGCGATGTAGTTTTTCTGTCGGGACACCCGCAGCGATAGATATAACAATCTGGTCCTCCCGAAAGCCATCTTTGGCACCGGTTAGTGCCTGATCGATCTGCTGCGGTTTTACCGCCAGTAACACTATATCGCTATCTTTAACAGCCTCGACAGTCTCGGTTGTGAACTCTGTTTGATATGCATCTCTCAGACTTTTGAGGCGCTCGGTATTTACATCATTGAGGATGATCTGCCCGGCTTGAACTATCCCGGACTTGATAAAGCCCCCGCACAGAGCTTCGCCCATCTGCCCGGCCCCAATAATTGAGAGTTTCTTACCTTCAAGCAACAGCGAATCCCCCTAGAGCTGGTTGAAAAATCCTTTTTCTTGCAGGCGTCTTCTCTCTTCAGCCGAGACATCAATGTTACTCGGCGTGAGCAAGAAGACCTTATCGGCTATCTTCTGCATTCCACCATTGAGACCATAGGTCAAGCCGCTGGCAAAGTCTATGAGCCGTTTTGATAGTTCGGTATCGCTTCTTTGCAGGTTGATTATGACGGGGATATCGGCTTTGAATTTATCTGCGATCTTCTGGCAGTCGTTAAAACTGCTTGGCTCAAAGATCTCCACTTTTAGTTGTGGCGGCGGTGCGATTGAGCGCAATGGGCCCGATTTGTGAGAAGCTCGCTCTAAATCGGGATAACGCGTTATCTTGCGCACAGTCGGCGTCTGGTCGAAGTCCTCGAAACTATCGTCTTCATCGAGGTCTTCAAATGTGCTTTCAACGGGTTCCTCTTCTGTTAGTTTGAAATAGTTCAATGTCTTGCGCCACATATTTTCACGCATATATGTTCTCCTCCCTAAGGTGTAAAAATAGCTGTTCCAACCCGTACCATATTTGAGCCTTCTTCGATTGCTATCTCAAAGTCGTTGGTCATACCCATAGAAAGCATCTCGAAATTCGGCCCTTGCCGCTTAGATAAATTATCGAATAGTTCTTTCATTTTTGCAAAGTATAGGCGCAAAAGTCCAATATCGCTTATAAAAGGCGCCATCATCATGAGGCCCTTAATTTGTACATTCTTAAATCGTGCCAGCTCGTCCACGGCGAACAGCACTTCTTCGGGTGAGAATCCGTACTTGCTAGCTTCCCCGGAGACATTGACTTCAAGCAGGACGTCTTGAACTTTGCCGAGTTCGCGACACTGCTTGTTAATCTCCCTGGCTAACGCTATGCTATCTACTGATTGTATCAGGTAAATTAATGGGATGATATACTTTACTTTATTTCTTTGTAGGTGACCGATAAAATGCCAAGCAACCACATCCCCTAACGCCTCGCGTTTCGGCAACAGCTCCTGCACTCTATTTTCCCCAAGATTTGTTACCGCGCTATTGATTACCTGCTGGATTTCGGAAACCGTATGATTTTTGGTTACCGCCACCAATGTTATTTCGTCCGGGCTTCTCCCGCTTCGTTTGGCGGCACCCTCTATTCGTTTACGTACCGACCGGATGTTTTCGTCAATTGACATATCTATGTAATTTTCGCCACAAAAACGCTAATTCCTGCATTAAATTATTCGATTTCGCGGCCGTCAGGTATCTGTCCCGTTACCAGGTAATCGATTCTCTCCGCGATATCGACACAGTGGTCGGCGACGCGCTCCAGAAAACGGCTTGCGAGGAGAATGCTTCCTATCCACTGCATCGACTCGTTACCTTGATGCCGGGAGAGCTGCTCAAACATGTTGCGATGCATGCGGTCCACGACATCATCCATGCCGGTTAATTTGCGGGCAAGCTCGACGTCTCGCTCCTCAAACGCCTTAAGGCAAAGGTCGAATATGCGTAACGTCTCATCGCCCATATCGCTTATGCTCTGGCCGACCGGTGCGATCATGCCGTCGATCGGGCACGACCGTTTTGCGCCCTTTGCCATGTTAACGGCCAGGTCACCGATGCGCTCGAGGTGTAGCGCGATAAACATGGTCGTCCAGCACAACCGCAAATCACTTGCAACCGGGGCTTGCCTGGCGATAATCTCCATGGCATGCTCTTCTATCTGGTAGTTGAGCAGGTCGATGCGATCGTCCATCTTTATAACTTCTTCAGCAAGCTCAACATCGCATTCAACAACCGCTTTGACCGCGTTCTCTATCGCTTGCCTGGCTATTCTTCCCATCATCAGCACGTCGCGCTTAAGTTCGTCCAGCTCGTCGTGAAAACTTTTTCGGGGCATTCTATCTCCTCTTTAAAAATAAAAATGATACCCGGCGCATCATAGTTGGTTCATGTTTCATTCTTGGTTAATTCGATCTTGCGCACTGGAATATTAGTAAGATTATAACCGCCTTTTTAAATACGTCAATTATGCTCCATCCGGAAGGATTGCGGCAATAGCCGCCTGACGCCCTGTTGTTCCGCCATCGGCACGATATGAAAAAAACAGGTCATTGCGACACGACGAGCAACAGCCGTCACACCGGTATATGTTGCCGGGGGGAATACCGTTTTCAATAAGCTGCAACTTACTAAGCTCTTTTAGGTGTAGAGTAGTACCATTCAACCAGCTTGCGGTATGTGTGAATTTATGCGAGAACTTTTCTGCAACGTCGGCGCCTACCTGATAACAGCAACCGCCGATTGCGGGGCCGATAAACGCAGTAAAGTTACTGGGGTGCACCCCGTATGTCGAAACCATCATGCGGATAGAGTTTCCGATAACTTCCCCATACATTCCACGCCAGCCGGCATGAACGACGCTAATTACGCGTTTGTTTGGCTCAACCAAAACAACCGGCACACAATCGGCAAAAAACAAGGTTAATGGGATGAATGGGTCGGCGGTAATAAGCGCATCGACGCCGGGGACAGAATCCTTAAGGGACACGGCCCCCCGTCCGGCCTCAAATTTGCCAATGACCGCCACCTCGGCGCCGTGGACCTGCTCGGCACATACCATGCGAGCAGCATCCAGGCCGAGCCGGCGACAGACTATATCCCTGTTTTTAATCACATTGTCCGGATTGTCCCCAACATGAAACGCAAGGTTAAGCGATGCATATGGGTCGGTGCTCACGCCACCCCGCCGCGTCGTAAACACTACAAGGATATTATGCTCATCAAGCAGAGGCCTCGAAATAAAATAATCAACCCCGCCCGACTTTTCAAACGTGAGGCCATAATTACCTGTATTATATGTATTTATATGTGTACTTATATCTTTTTCCATAAGCACCCTGCCTACCGCATACTCCCTACTGCCTACTAAGACTCACTCTCTCGGCCCACACCATTCCGGATTCTGGCCCCCGGCCTCTGGACCCTTAAAACAGAAAACCGCCGGCTTACCGCGGGCGGTTGTAGAATTCATCGTCACGATATGGGAACCAAACGCTCCCTATCTTCTTCTTAAGAATGTCGGGATATCTAGGTCTTCCGTGTCAAACGTTGGGATAGTTGAAGACGACTCCTCGGGAGTTGCTTTTTGTACAAACTCGAGTTTATCCTGCTTTCTGAGATCAAACCCCGTTGCGATGACGGTAACCCGTACCTCGTCACCGAGTGTATCATCAATAACCGCACCGAAGATGATGTTTGCTTCCGGATGCGTCGCATTAGCGATAACTTCCGCGGCCTCGTTTACCTCGAAGAGACCGAGGTCCGAGCCGCCCGAGATATTGAGAAGAACACCCTGCGCGCCGTCGATGGACGCCTCGAGCAGCGGACTTGCGATAGCGCTATTTGCGGCTTCAACGGCGCGGTTCTCGCCGCTTGATACGCCGATACCCATAAGCGCCGAGCCTGCGTCAGACATAATAGTCCTGACATCGGCAAAATCCAGGTTGATTAAGCCTGGAACGGTAATCAAATCGGTTATACCCTGGACACCCTGACGAAGTACGTCGTCGGCCATCCTAAATGCTTCGATAATCGAGGTCTTCTTTTCGGCTACGTGAAGCAGCCTATCGTTAGGAATAATGATTAAGGTGTCGACTTTCTCACGGAGCTTCATAATGCCTTCATCGGCCTGCATCGAACGTTTTCTTCCCTCAAAGCTGAACGGCCGCGTAACAACTCCTACCGTTAATGCCCCTATGTCCTTGGCTATCCCCGCTATAACCGGCGCGGCCCCAGTTCCGGTGCCGCCGCCTTTTCCTGCAGTAATAAAAACCATATCTGCGCCTTGCAGTGCTTCCTTAATATCCTCTCTGCTTTCTTCTGCCGCCTGGAATCCGATCTCCGGGTCGGCCCCTGCTCCTAGGCCTTTTGTTAGATTCGCGCCAATATGTACTTTGTAATCGGCGTCAGACATTAATAAAGCCTGTGCATCCGTATTACAGGCTATAAATTCAACGCCGCGTAAGCCGGCTTCAATCATCCGGTTGACGGCGTTGGTGCCGCCCCCTCCTACTCCGACTACTTTGATCACAGCTAGATAATTGGCGCCAGCATCTAACATCATAAAGCCTCCCTTCCATTACCTCGACTATTACTTTAGACTTATGTGCAGCTCTCTCTAGTACAGATATAGTTTATTTTAACCTTAACCTTGGCAATAACCTTATCCTACCCAAGCAAAAAAAGCAACCTTCTCAGGTAAAAACATTGCCAAAACATTAACAATAAAACCGTGTTTTATGAAGAAGCCACTCCTGCTTTAACCTGGTATTTTATGGTAATTAGACAATCAGCCCCGTCCTTCACCCGTACTAAGATCCTCTTACTGGCAGGTAAGGCTACCTACAATAAACAAACCGACCGATTGATACCCGACCGTCCAACCCGGCCGGCCCTACGAACCTCTCAACAGTCTACGGAACCGAATCGATACGGCGCAAGACCGGGTCTGAGTGGGGGTAGCTTCGGATATCGATGAAGATTACCTGGCGGCCCTGTTCCTTAAGGATGCTCTGGAGGACTTTGTTTTTCTGGTCGGCCTGCTTTGCCTCACCATAAAGGATTTCCATGTTGTCTTTATTATATAAGGAAAGTTTGTCGACCGATGGGGCCGAGATCAGAACGATCGTTTTTCTAAGCTCGGGGTCCATGGATTTGAGACACTTAACGGCATTATCAAGCGACTCGTTCATTAATTTATCCCCGACTTTAATTTTGGCCACAGGCAGATCGGTAACAGTAGGGACATTGGCGCCATCTGCGTACTGTCGCTCGGCTACCACAAAGAGATCTTCATCGACAAGGTAAAACTTCCCTCCAAAGGAAATGAGGACGGCCGGCATGCGCTCGACGAGTTCCACTTTGAGCGTGTGCGGTAGCGCCCGTTTAACCGCTACGTCTTTTATCCAGGGTTCCTTAAGTAATTTATTCCGGATATCCTCCGTTGAAACGCTAAGCAGATTCGTCTCCTGATCAACATTGCAAACCTGGGCAATCTTTGCGGCAGGCACCGCCTTATTGCCTGTTATTTCGACCTTGGTAACGTTGAACAGCCCGGAATGATAGAGTTCAAATGCCCCTATCAACACGACAAATACGGCTGCTGCAATAATCGCTATCTGGTTGCGGCGTTTTCGCCGGATAAGGACAAGTTTCTGCTGTCTTTCTTCTGCTTTAGTCTTTGCTATCTGCCTGCCTTCGCTCAACTTGCATCACCTTGTGCTTCCCTTATGCTTCCAATAATGCTTTGAATAAACTACTTATGGTGTAACGATACTCTCTTTTAGTGATATAGTATGTACCTTCTTATCCTGCCTTATCTGTCATTGGTAGGCGTTAAGAGGACTTTGTCGAACTCCCCTAATAGTTCGACTTCGGGCACCAGCAGGATACCGCGCGCTTCAAAGACCCGCTGCTGCACGGCCTTCATTAGGTGATACACATCGGATGCAGTCGCATAGCCGCAATTAATTATAAAATTCGCGTGTTTGGTGGAGACTTCGGCGCCGCCTATTCTCATACCTTTACACCCGGTCTCTTCTATCAATTTTCCCGCCGAACCGGCTTTAGGGTTTTTAAAGATGCTTCCGGAGTTTGGCAATTGCAACGGCTGGTTGTTCTTACGCTTGGAAAAATAGTCCTCCATCTCATGCTTGATGACCTCCGGATCACCGGGCACAAGAACCAGCGTCGCCTCGACAATTATATCATCTCTGCTTAGACTGCTGTTCCTATATCCAAAATCTATCTGATCGCGCTTCAATACTGTGAGTTCACAGGCCCTCGTATAGGTTACGACATTGCCAACCGTATCACCAATGGATTTTCCATGCGCGCCCGCGTTCATCCTGAGAGCCCCGCCAAGGTTGCCCGGGATGCCCACGGCAAAGCTTAAACCGACGAGCGAGTGCTTTGCGGCTGTTTGGACGAGAGACGGCAACGAAACGGCGGCGCCGGCCTGTATTTTACCCGCCTCGACTCTTTTTCGCATAAAATCTCTTCCCAGGCGCAGGACGATCCCCGGAAAACCGTTGTCAGATACGAGTAAATTGGAACCCTTCCCAATAACAAAAAGCGGAAGTCCCCATTCCTTTGCGGTGGTAAGCACAATGATCAGTTGGTCCAGCGAATCGGCGACAGCAAAGATCTCCGCCGGTCCGCCAACCCTCATTGTAGTTTCTTTGGCAAGAACTTTACCTTTCACAACATTGTCGTTTAAATACTTGTGTAAGGTGCTAAAAGCCCTGCTCACGTAACGGTTGTTCAACATCTGTTCTATTGCTCCATTGCTCTAAAATTGCATACTTATCTTCGATGATTATGCAATTTTAGAAAATCCTCTCCGATAGCGCTTATATCCCCTGCGCCCATGGTAAGAACAAGGTCGCCTTCTCTAACCGTTTCCAACAGGAATTTTGGAATTTCTGTTTTCTTAGGCAAATAAACAACGTTTTTCCTCGGGCTTTCCGCAAGGACGGCATCCACTATGGCTTTACCGGTCACGCCGGGAATCGGATCTTCTCCGGCGGCGTAGACATCCGTAAGAACAACTACATCCGCATTGCTAAACGCCGGACCGAATTCCTTACTTAAAAACTTGGTTCTTGAGTACCTGTGGGGCTGGAACACGCAGATGAGCCTGCTCCAATCGCCGCTTTTAGCCGCGCTAAGCGTGGCCTCAACTTCGGTTGGATGGTGTGCGTAATCATCGACCAGCGTGAAATCGGGGGTTGTCCCGATTACCTGGAAGCGGCGCTTGACGCCCGAGAACCGGCTAAGCGCACCCAACACGGCATCCATCTCAATACCGAGGCTATTGCTTAAAGCGATTGTGGCAAGTGAGTTATAGACGTTATGCACGCCCGGCACGTTTAACTTTACTTCACCGATAAGCGCGCCGTTATGATAGGCGTCATAGGTGCTACCGAACTTATGCAGCACCACATTGCGCGCGATAAAGTTGTGCGCGCTCGGCCGGCTCTCGCCTTCCTGCTCGACACCGTAAGTTACAAATCTCTTTTCGGAGCGCTCCATTAAGCGGGCTACGCCCGGATTATCCGCACACGCGACGACAAACCCGTGTTCGGGCAGCGACTCGACAAATTTTAAGAAGAACTCCTCGATCGCCTCGAGCGAACCGTAATAATCAAGATGATCGGCCTCTATATTGGTCAGAACGATTACTTCAGGATTCAAAAAGAGCAACGAGCCGTCGCTCTCATCGGCCTCGGTGACGAAAAACTCGCCGCCGCCATGCTTGGCGTTGCTTCCAATATCGTTAAGCTCCCCGCCGATAAGAAATGTCGGGTCGAGACCGGTTTTTTCAAACGTAAGCGAGATCATCGAAGTCGTAGTCGTCTTGCCGTGCGTTCCGGCCACGGCTATGCTGCGCAAGTTTTTGCCCAGCTCGGCAAGCATTTCCGCCCTGCGCATTACCGGGATATTACTCTCTTTGGCCGCCTTTACTTCCGGGTTTGTAGTGGGAATTGCAGTGGAAACAACCACCACATCGGGGTCGTTGATGTTACCTGCACTATGGCCGATTGAGATAATCGCGCCTTTTTCTCTTAGTGAAGCGGTATAACGGGATTCTTTCAGATCAGAACCGCTTACTTTATACCCCATATCAAGAAGGACCTTCGCGATGCCGCTCATTCCGGCCCCGCCGATGCCGACAAAGTGGATATGCATCAAGTTTTCAACCATTGTGTCTCCTTACGTTTCTGCATCTTAAGCATCGATAATCTTACATATTCTTAACGTTTTACTTTTCTGTCGAGTGTTTGCGGCTCTCGGCAATTTCAAATACAAGATCGGCCAGCGCCTTATCGGCATCGGGCCGCCCGAATTGCCTCGAAGCCTCCGCCATCTGCAAAAGAGCATCCTCGCTCAAGATAAGCCCATCGACCGCTTTGCTGAGAGACACGCCATCCAAATCCTTATCTAGTATCAACCTGGCGGCGCCGAGCCTTTCAAGCTCACGGCCGTTTTTCTCCTGGTGATTATCCGTCGCATAAGGGTATGGGACCATAATGGCCGGTAGGCCGATTGCGGTGATTTCGGCAACCGTCGTGGCCCCCGAACGACATACCAGAAGGTCGGCCGCAGCATATGCCTCACCCATATTGTCCAGGTAGGGGTAGGCCGTATATTTGAGCTTATCTTCAGGTAGTTTTATCTTATCAATCGCTCTTTGTACCGATTCATAGTTTATCTTACCCGTAGCATGGATTATCTGCAAGCCGTCGTTATGCCGCCACCGATCGTAGGCCTCAACTACCGCCTCGTTTATTTTTTTGGCACCGCGACTTCCTCCAAACACGAGTAAAACTCTCCGGGATGCGTTCACGTCAAATGCTTGTTTGGCCTTGCTTTTGTCGGTCGATAAAATCTCTTCCCTGATAGGATTGCCTGTAAACTCAACCCTTCTATCTGCCGGGAAATACCCCTTCATATCGGGATAGGATACAGCAATTGCACCTACAACCCTGCCAAGGACTTTGTTTACCAGGCCGGGGACGGCGTTTTGTTCGTGGATCACCGTCGGAATCTGCCGCAAGACAGCGCCCCCCACGACGGGTAAACTCACATAGGCACCCATACCCACAACCACGTCCGGCTTAAAACGACGAAACACGCTTACCGCCTCAATCGTTCCCCTACCTGCAGATATGAATGAAACAAGTGCCTTAAACGACGGCTTTCTTGGAAGCCCTCTCGCCTCAATTGCCTTAAAATCAAAGCCGGCCTGCGGTACAAGTGTAGCCTCTAGACCGGTCGATGTGCCTACAAACAATATTTCAAGATCGTTTCTTGCTTTTTGTAGCGCTTTGGCGAGAGCCAGCCCCGGATACACGTGACCCGCTGTTCCGCCCCCGCTTATTATTACTCGCATTAACACGACTCCTGATTTCTTTCTTCTTTACCTTCTTTGTCCTGGCTTTCGAGGTCTCCTCCAGCGCCTTAGCCCTCGCCCGCTTCTTCGATGATTTTGCCCTGTGTTTGCCCTTTTTGGTAGTCTCTTCGATATCCCCGCCGTCAACGGCGCGAAGCGGCTTCCTTCTCCTGCGCGAAGCGGATCCCCTGTTGCCTTCAAGCGCAATACTGAGAAGGATGCCCACCGCTGCGAGATTAGCCATCAGCGACGAGCCGCCGTAACTTATAAACGGCATCGGGATGCCCGTTATGGGCAACACCGCGGTTACCGTCCCCATATTAACGATAGCCTGCAGGGCGACCATGGAAGTCACACCCACGCCGAGCAGGTACCCGAATTGACTTTTGCACTGGCGTGAAATCCTGATTCCATAGTAGGCAAAAAGTGCGAAGAGTGAAATAGTGAATAACGTGCCCAAAAGACCAAGCTCTTCCCCGATAATGGCGAAGATGAAATCGGTGTGGGCGGCCGGCAGGTAAAAATATTTCTGCCTGCTCATCCCAAAACCAACGCCTGTTAGCCCACCCGAGCCAAATGCCAGCAATGATTGCTTGATTTGCCAGCCGTTGCCAAGGGGGTCGGCGTTCGGGTTGAGAAACGAGGTAATCCTGTTTAAGCGATATGATCTGGCAAAAATGAGAGCAATTGCAGACACCGTGCCAAGGGAAGCCGCCGCAGCAATATATTTCATATTAAGACCGCCGACAAACAACATGACAAATAGTGTGATACAGAGGGCGAGAGTTGTCCCCATATCCGGCTGCTTCATAATCAGGAGTATGATCAGCAATATAGCCCCGGCGTAGGGATAAAGTTCTCTTATGTCCTTTAATCCCCTGCTTCTTTTAGAAAAAAAATCAGCGGTAAACAAGATAGCCGCGATTTTTGCCAGCTCAGAAGGTTGTATCTGAAAGCCGCCCAGGGGAATCCAACTGGTGGCGCCTCCGGCATTTTTGCCGATTCCCGGGATGAGGACGGCAACAAGTAATCCAACTGCCGCCCACATGGCGGGCCGCACCATACGCTGCAGGGTTTTCAGGGGAACATTCGACAAGAACATTAAGGCCGCAAACCCTATCCCAGCCGCGATAAGTTGCTTTTTTATGTAATAATAGCTATCGCCCGTGCTCGCATACGCCCGGGCGTGGCTCGCCGAAAGGACCATAATGAGCCCGAACAGGATCATCACGATAACCACGCCGAGCAGCCTGTGATAATTTTTCTTATTTTTTTGTTTTGCTCTCGCCATGTTTTTCTCCGAGCGCCAGAACGGCTTGTCGAAATGCTTCGCCTCTTTGCGCATATCCATTGAATGCATCAAAACTTGCACAGGCCGGTGAGAACAATACAATATCGCCGGGTTGCGCGAGCCTTGCAGCCCGTACGACCGCGTCGTCAACCGTTCCGGCATACTCTTGAAGAGTACCGACAGGTAGCGCCCTTAAAATCTCATGGCCGGCTTCACCAAAACCGACCACCGCTCTTACCTGCCTATTTATATCTATATACTGGGCGAGGGCGGTAAAACTATTTCCTTTATTCCTTCCTCCAACAAGAAGGACAATCGGTTTATTAAAAGCGGTCAACGCCTTTACCGTGGCATCGACGTTCGTTGCCTTTGAGTCGTTGTAATACTCCACCCCATCAACAGATGCGATAAACTCCGTACGGTGGCTTAAACCCGTAAAACCGGCAACCACCTCTTTAATTACTGTGGGCTCGATCCCAAATACCAGAGATATCCCGGCGACGGCCATAATATTATCTAAATTGTGGTCGCCACGGATTTTTACCTCATCAACCCCGCAGATATCAACCTCACCGCCGATATCCGCGATAACGCGACCGTTTCGTATAAAAACTCCCGGATGAAGTTCCTGTTTCTTGCTCGTCCCAACGACTTTTGCCTTTATGTGAGGTGCAAGCGATCGTACTACCTCATCATCCGTATTGAGAATCGCGACATCGTCGTCCGTCTGATTCGCGAACAGGCGGTTCTTAGCCCGAACGTAGTCCTCAAAATCCGGGTGCCAATCAAGGTGATCCTCGGTAATATTAAGAAGCACCGATACCTTTGGCCTGAAATCGACAATCGTATCGAGCTGAAAACTGCTCACTTCAACAACCAGTGTTTCGACATCCGCATCGTCAACCGCCGTTACAAGCGGGACCCCGATATTACCCGCAACGGCCGGTTTTTTCCCAGCGGCCTCAAATACCTTTCCGGTTAACGTCGTCGTTGTGGTTTTTCCGTTTGTTCCGGTAATGGCTACAATCGGCTTGCCGGTCAGCCGGTAGGCAAGCTCGATCTCGCTCCATATCGGGATACCACGCCGCCGTGCGGCTTCAAGAACCGGAACGCGGCTCGGCACCCCCGGGCTTACCACTATTAAATTAATTTCATCAAGCAAGCTTTCTTCCTGCTTACCAAGCCGCACGGTAATGCCGCTTTTCTCAAGCTCGGCGGCAACTTGCTTGATTTCATCTTTCTCAGAGGTGTCTGAGGCCAGCACCGTAGCGCCAAGCGCTTTCAGCTTTAACGATGCCGCTTTCCCACTACGTCCAAGCCCTATGACCAGGATATTCTTTTCTACAAACTCCACCCGATTACCTTCTTGTCGCCGTTATCTCGTGGCCGCTACCTAGCCCTCGGTCACACATCAATTAATAAGGGTTTTGAAAATATAAAATTTTCTATTCTCTAGAGCGCCACTAATGTGACGCCGTACTCGTTGCCGTCATAAAGTAGATACCAAACCCAATACCGGCGAAAATGCCGGAAATAATCCAAAAACGCATCATTATCTGCGTTTCAGACCATCCCTGCATCTCAAAATGGTGATGGATCGGCGCCATCTTTAGAATTCGTCGTTTAAACCAGCGATAGCTCACAATCTGGCCGATGACGGAGAGACCTTCTATCACATAAATGCCGCCGATAAGAACAAGCAGCAACTCCGTTTTAGTCAGGATTGCCATAATCGCTATCACACCCCCGAGCCCGAGAGACCCGGTATCGCCCATAAAGATGCTGGCCGGATAGCTGTTGAACCATAGAAAACCGATAGCGGCACCGCCTACCGCGGCACAGATTATTGCAAGATCAAGCCGGTTCTGCCGGAACGCTATGCCGGCGTAGGCAAGCATTGAGATTGTAACCGTCCCGGCGGCGAGCCCGTCAAGCCCATCGGTCAAATTAACCGTATTCGTTGTCGCCGTCATGATTATGAAAACGAGGGTGATATAAAGAATAGGGACCACTATCGCCTTGTGCATTATCGAGAACTTAAATGCCGGAGAGCCAAGCGGGATTACAAGATGCGTGAGCGGGATTTGCACGGTCGTTGCAAGGTTTGCAAAATTTACCGCCACCAGCCCTACCAGTATCGCTATCACAAGCTGCCAGATAATCTTCGAGCGCGCCTTCAGGCCGAGCGACCTGGCTTTTACGACTTTGCGGTAATCGTCGATAAACCCTACGAGCCCGCAGCCAAAAAGGGCCATCAGCGCAACAAGGCCTCGCATGCTTACCGATGCCGTCAGCAGATAGACGATAGCGACGGTAAAAAGGATGACAACGCCGCCCATAGTCGGCGTACCCGACTTAGTGAGGTGTTTCTGCGGCCCGTCGATCCTTACAACCTGCCCTATGCCTTCCCTGCGAAGCAACTTAATCCAAATCGGCGTTAATACCGCTGTTATAACCAGGGCTAGAACAGCGGTCAAAAATATCTGATACGTTGGATAGTGCAAAAAGGTTATCATCGTTTAAAATGCCCCAAGTATGTTCCCAAGTGTATACGAAAGTATTTTCTAAAGTGTGTTCCTAAGAGTGTTATTAGACTATTTTTTGTTATTAGACTATTTTTACAAGTGCTCTTACGACTACTTCCAAACCAACCCCGCGTGATGCCTTAACTAATACAGCATCCCCAGGCATGATAAGTTGCTTTAACAGTTGCGCGGCAGTAGCCGCATCCGGGCACGTCACAACCGCTTTTGCGTTCATGCCGTTTTTAATGGCGCTGTCCGCCATCGCCTGACTCTCAATACCTACCGCGACCAGGATGTTTATCCTTAGAGAGGCGACGAGCTCCCCGATTTCCTTATGGGCCTCATTTGAAACGGGCCCAAGCTCCAGCATATCACCTAAGACCGCAACGTGTCTTCCCTGAGGTTGGGTCGATATATCCATAAGGGTTAGTAGTGCCGCCTGCATCGAACTCGGATTGGCGTTGTACGCGTCGTTTAAGATTAGCACATTATCGGCAGTTGTAAAAACCTCCATCCGCATGGATGTAGACCTGCAGCCTGAAAGCCCTATGCGTATCTCGTCAACGCTTAAGCCCAACTCGGTGGCGACAGCGGCAACGGCCAGCGCGTTATAGACATTATGCCTGCCCGGCACCGCCAGGCGCACGATATAATCCGTCCCTTTGCCGATATCGAGCCTGAACGATGCGCGGCCCAACTCATCGACATCGAGTTCGCTTCCGCGGATATCACCGGAGGCAATCCCATAAGTAACGGTCTTTGCGCAAGCGTACTGTGTGATATCGGGCGTCCAGAGATCATCCCCGTTTAATACCGCTACTCCGTCCTCCGGCAACGACTCGATAAGCTCCGCTTTTGCCCTGGCTATCATCTCTTCCGACCCAAGAAGCTCCATGTGCGCCTGTCCGATGTTTGTGACCACCCCTATATTGGGCTTTGCAATCTGCGCAAGCTCTTTTATCTGCCCCTGCCCACGCATACCCATCTCGACTACCAGCACCTGCGTTTCGGCATCCGTCCTGAGAATGGTCAGCGGGACGCCGATTTCGTTGTTAAAATTCTTGTCGGTGCTGACAACCCTGAATTTATGCGCCAGCACGCAGTTTAACATGTCCTTTGTGGTCGTCTTCCCCGTACTGCCTGTTACCCCGATAACCTTTATCGGGAGTTTCGACCGGTAATACGCGGCGATATCCTGCAGTGCCTTCAGGCAATCATTCACTTCAATAACAAACTGCGACCCGGCCAGCCCAACAAGCCGTTCCTTTTGGTACGAACCTTTTTCTACGAGAAAACCGGCGGCACCTTTTCTTAAGGCATCAAAGATGTACTGGTGCCCATCCGTCTCTCCTCTTAGCGGAATAAAAAGATCACCGCTTTTAATCGTCCTGCTATCAATGCTTATTCCAAGAACCTTAAAACCCGCTGAGCCGCTCAGCAGTATTCCCTCGGTGCTATCCGCTATTTCGTCTACGGTTAACGGGACCATTTCACCATCCCCCCGAGTAATTCCTTCGCTATTTGCACATCATCAAATGGTATTTTCTCGCCCGCTATCTCCTGTCCTTGCTCGTGCCCTTTTCCTGCAATTACCACAAAATCATCCTTTTGCGCCCCTTCCAGCGCCATCGCTATCGCGTTTCGCCTGTCCGCTTCGATCTCACATCGGCGGAGTAAATTCTCTTCTATCCCATTCTTTATTTCCATAATTATCTCTCTTGGATCTTCGCTTCGCGGATTATCTGACGTAATTATTACATGGTCGCTCAACTCCGCCGCAATTCTCCCCATCATGGGTCTTTTCCCCTTGTCCCTATCACCGCCGCACCCAAATAACGTTATTAGCCTTCCCTCGGTCAGCTGTCGCGCGGCGCTCAAGACCTTCTCAAGGCTGTCGGGCGTATGGGCATAATCCACAATTACAGTGAACTCTTGACCGGTATCCACCCGCTCAAATCTCCCCGGAACAGACCCCAACCTCTCAAGCCCTACTTTAATCTTTTCTAAATCAATGCCCAGCGCAATACTTACGCCTGCAGCGGCCAGTGCGTTGGATATGTTGTAGAGACCGGGCATTTTTAAATCTACGTCCACTGTCCCCGAACCGGTATGAATTTTTACGGCTGAGCCATCGGCCCTGAGCATGATTCCGCTTGCATATACCTCTGTTTTATCTTTAAGGCTATATCTGAGTTGCTTCCCTTCGCCTCTCTGTATAAGTTTGCGGCCGTATTCGTCGTCTATATTAATAACTTGATGAGGTCCCCGGCTTGCGTTGCGGTTGGTTGCTTTACCGACAGCTTGTTTCGGTGCGCAAGACCTCTTGTCAAATATGCGCTTTTTTACCTCAAAATATTCCTCGATCGTCCCATGATAATCCAGATGATCCCGGCTTAAGTTAGTAAAAACGACAACGTCAAATTCACACGCCTCAACCCGTAGCAAATCAATGGCATGTGAAGAAACCTCTATGACCGCCGCGTCTACACCTGCATCCACCATCCGCGCAAAGAATTCCTGTAAATCGAGCGACTCCGGGGTTGTTCGATCCACAGGAATTTTTTCGCTTCCAATCCTGTACTCGACCGTGCCTAGCATGCCGGTCTTGTATCCTGCAGCGCTCATCACGCTCTCAATCATATAACTGGTGGTCGTCTTTCCATTCGTGCCGGTAATACCGATTAGCTTAAGTTTTCTCGTCGGATAATCAAAAAACGCGCTCGCTATCTTCGCCATGGCTTCGCGCGTATTATTCACGACAATCTGGGTTATGGTAACCTTTGGTAGAGTTCTCTCAACGACAACCGCCGTAGCCCCTGCCTCTTGCGCTTTAAGAGCAAAAGCATGCCCATCGGCCTTAAATCCGTTAATACAAAAGAAGAGATCATCTTTTTTAACCTTGCGTGAATCATATGCAAGGCCCGATATCTCTTTATTTATGTCACCGATTATGTTGTTTATGGCAACCGCCGTAAGTATAGTCTTGAGTTTTTTTACTTGCACGTTCTCCTCCGCTAATCAATCATACCAGTGTCCGCATTTCAAGGTCCAGGGTCATGCCAAAGCATACCCCGCGCTTACTAAAAAACGCACGGCTTACTCCAAATTAAAGCGCTCGCCTATCCAAGCCGGCAAACCCCCACTAACGGCCGCTGCACACTCTAACCTGCCGAATGAAGCCAGGCCGAGCCCGCAACCAGACCACCGGATCCACGTATAAGCATCCCCTCTCCAGGCCAAACGTCAGCGTTTTCCCGAAAGCGTCACTAGTGCCAGAACACCATAATTATTGTGTCATTCTGAGCAGGTCCTTCGCTATCGCTCAGGATAAACTCCGAATCTAGAGAACACTCACAGACTGCTGTTGCCTGTCATTCTGAGCGAAGTGAAGAATCTAGCGGGCACTCACGTACTTCTGTCACTTAAGTATGTCTAAGCTTTGATTCACTGTGCTAAGAAGTCTTCACTCTAACTCTATCTAAGCTTAGACCCTCCTGCACATGTAGAAGGTTTCTGCGCCCAAGATTCTTCAGTCGCTTCGCTCCTTCAGAATGACAATCAATTGCTAATCGCTCCTTCAGAATGACATGCACAGAAAGTAGGATGTCGCGGTACTAG
>Ga0210017_1000077_pt1 | contig 67066 bp, 55 predicted proteins | sample CryGeyCG2014_020_FD_183966 | JGI IMG/M metagenome (GOLD analysis project Ga0210017, IMG submission 183966) | Groundwater microbial communities from aquifer - Crystal Geyser CG08_land_8/20/14_0.20 (SPAdes) (version 2) | ecosystem: Environmental > Aquatic > Deep subsurface > Groundwater | place... | reverse complement strand
AGGAGACCTTCACTTGCGGGTAGTGGTAGAGTATATGGCCGTGGCTATTTTAGGTTTCTTGGTTCTTTTCACCCTTGTCAATCGGGTGTAGAATGTATCCTATATGAAGGGAGTTATTTTAGCAGGAGGTTTAGGAACCAGACTTTATCCCCTAACTTACGTGACCAACAAACATTTGCTTCCGGTTTTTGATAAACCAATGGTTTTTTATCCGATTCAAACATTAGTAAAAGCGGGCATTGATGAAATTATGATTGTTACCGGTGGTCCTTTTGCGGGCCATTTTCTATCGGTTTTGAAAAATGGCAAGAGTTTAGGGGTGAAACATTTGGAGTTTGCTTTTCAAGAAGGTGAAGGGGGAATTCCTGTCGCTTTGTCGTTGGCCGAAGATTTTGCCGCCGGCGGGTCGATTGCCGTTATTTTAGGTGACAATACCACTGATGCCGATATTAAGTCGGCAGTAAAAAACTTTTCTGGAGGAGCGACTGTGTTTTTAAAAAAAGTTGGCGATCCCCAAAGATTCGGGGTAGCCGTTTTTGACAAAAAGGATAAGAAAAAGTTAGTTGAAATTGAAGAAAAACCCAAGCGACCCAAGTCAAACTTGGCCGTGACCGGGCTTTACCTTTATGATAATAAAGTTTTTGATATTATCCGGACCTGCAAACCTTCAAAAAGGGGAGAATTGGAGATAACGGATGTTAATAATGTTTATCTGGGCCAGGGAAAATTAAACTGGTTTGAACTTAAAGGTTTTTGGTCGGACGCAGGAACATTCGAAAGCTTGTTTAGGTCTAATGCCCATTGGGCAAAAAAGAAGGGGCGAGGAGTATAATTTTATTATGGGTTTTGTACGACATCCTAAAAATCCCATCTTGCTTCCCGATAAGTATCATACCTGGGAGGATATGGCGGTTTTTAACCCCGGGGCAACTTTTTTCCGGGGAAAATTTCATCTACTTTATCGGGCGATTGGCGAATATGTGAACTATGTCTCGTCGATTGGCCATGCTATAAGCGAAGACGGGATCAATTTTACCAGAGACCCTGAGCCGGTAATTGTTCCGGAAAAAGATTATGAGCAATATGGGATTGAGGATTTACGGATTAATCCGCTCGAAGGAAGTTTTTATTTAACCCATACGATTTTGGGATGTCCGGCTAACAAAGGAGGAGAGCCGCATCGGGTGGGTTTGATAAAAACCAACGACTTTATAAAGTTTGAGAGATTGGGAGTAATTACGCCAAAGGAGATTTGCAGTCGCAACGGCGTCTTGTTTCCGGAAAAAATTAATGACCGTTATGTTTTGCTGCATCGACCATTGTATTCCGCTGGCAGTCAGAGGAACGGGCGAACGATTGCTCCAGAGATTTGGATTTCTTTTTCTCATGATCTTCTTTTATGGAAAGACACTCAACCATTGTTGAAACCGCAATACTGGTGGGAGAATTATAAGATTGGCAGCGGTCCGCCGCCAATTAAAACAAACAAAGGCTGGTTGCTCATCTATCACGGAGCAGATCAGGAGCGAGTCTATCGGGTAGGCGCAGTACTTTTGGATTTGGCAGATCCCAGAAAAGTTATCTTCAGAACAAAGGAACCGATTTTAGAACCAAAAGAAGAATATGAACTTTTTGGCGACGTGCCCAACGTTGTTTTCCCAACCGGACTGGTGGAAAAAGACGGTTTGCTCTATCTTTATTATGGGGCGGCCGATAAAACTGTTTGTTTGGCAACTGCTTCTCTCGAGAAGCTATTATCTAGTTTGAAGTAGTCTTTTTCTTCTCAAGAATTTGGTGGTAAACCTTTTCGTATTCGTCCACCATTTTTTCTACGGTGAAATGTTTTTCTACCCTTTCTCGACAATCTTTTCTTGAAATTTGATCAATTTTCTTTATGGCTACTTCGGCTTCTTCAAGTGTGTTTACCACAAAACCGGTTTTCTGATCTTCGATTACTTCAGGGATTGAGCCTAAGTTCATGCCGATTACAGGCGTTCCACAGGCCATTGCCTCGATTAAAGTCAGTCCGAATCCTTCAGGGTAGGTGTTGAGATGAAGAAATCCTAAAGCGTTTTTAAGAAGATCTTTTTTCACTTCATCAGAAACAGTTCCCAGATATTCAATTTTGGGGTCTAGAAAAGGTTTTATTTCATTATCAAAATATTTTTGATCTTGGATTAAGCCGGCAATTTTAAATCTAAGTCCGAGTTTTTTGATTAGTTTTACTGCCAAATGAATACCCTTTTCGGGGGAGATTCTGCCAATGAAGCACCAATAACTTTCTGGTCTATCGTTAAACTGATATTCATTTAACGGTATGCCATGATAAACATTACCGATGTAATTTAAGTCTGGGGCATGTTTTCTGTCAGCCATGCTGATGGAGACGAAGTAGGTATTGGAATATCTTTGGTAGATTTCTCTTACCTGAGGTGAGGAGAAGCCGTGAATGGTGGTAACAACCGGAGTTTTTACTAGTTTTGAAAAAACAAGAGGATAAGCATCATAATGATTGTGGATAATATCGTAGTTTTCTGCCTCTTCGAAAACCCTAGCTGAATGAAGATATTGATATACTTTCGGTTCCAAATCGTGATCTTCGGAAATTGGCCGGGGACAAATCCATTTAAGTTGTCCTTGAGTGATTGAGTCACCGGTTGCGTATAAAGTAACCTGATGACCTCTTTTTACCATGCCCTCGGTTACCCAGCTGGCAATGAGCTCCCATGGTCCGTAATCTCGTGGTGGGGTACGCCAATGAATGGAAGAAAGAATAGCGATTTTCATAACTGAACTTTTTTAAAAGAGTGGTATGCGATTAAATAACTTAGGATTGATTCCGCGCCTTGGTTTGGGTTGACACCGGCAGTATCAATTCCATCTTTAACCCCGCCGGTTTCTTTGTCAACTAAAGAAACATCAAGAATATTTTCTCCATGATACCAAGCAAGGGCTTTTTTGGCAAAGTGGTAATACTGTTTTTCCCGAGTAACTTCGAATGCCAAACAGCACGCCTCCACCGTGCTACCTGCCTCTACAGGCTGTTGACCATATAAAACCCTTTTGCCATCCTTGGTAAACCAACTTTTATTTCCCGGAAAAGAGAAATAGTCTTTTTGCCTATCAAAAGTTGTCTCTAGAAGAAAGTCCAGTGTTTCTAAAGCAACTTTTAGATATGGTTTTTTCCCAAGAATTTTATAAGCATAAATTAGAGCTGAAGGAAGGCGGCCATTATCGTAAGAGAGCATCTCTTCAAACCAATGCCAGTTACTGTCGGAGAAGCTTTGTTTTTTTTGAATAAGAAAATCTGCCAAGTTTTTCGTTTTTTCTTTGATTTCGGAAAAATTTTTGGCAGTTTTTTGACGATGGTAAAAAGCAGCGATCAGATTGGCGAGGGTCCTTTGACTTAAGGTCAAGTCTATCAAGCCTGACATTTGTTGGAAAGTTAAATCAGCGGTTTTTCTACGTTTCTCGTCTATATCTTCATTGGCTATCTCGGCTAAAGCATACATTGCCCGGCCGAAATGTTCCCCTAACGGATTTGAGCAATTTTTCCACTGAAGATCGGGTTTAAGGTCATTAAAAAATCCATTATCTTTTTTCGCTAATATTAAGAACTTTAAATAAGTGTCAATTAATTTTTCTCGATTAGAGATACACTTACCCCACCTCAGACAAACTTGTAGAGCTCTGGCGTTGTCATCGGTAGTATAGCCATGATTCTTGTCTGGAATGGCGAAGAAAGAGTGTTCGAGAATTCCTGTTTTGTCGGTTAGTCTATAAAGGTGGTCAAATTTAAGAGCAGGGAGCGAAAATCGTCCGGTGCTAGTTTTCTCCATTTTTATTTTTTATTACGGCTTTAAATAAACTTAGATACTGCATGGCCACATTTGTCCAGGTCATCAGTCTGCCATAATCATAAGCGTTTTTTTCAATAGTCTTTTTCTTTTCCGGATTTCCCCAAAGTTCAATTACCGATGAAGCAATGGCATTGGGGTCTTTGAAAGGAATAAGAATACCCCGATTATTCGCCAATGTTTCTTTGGCATAAACATAAGGAGTAGAAATACAACATTTTCCGGCGCCGATGGCATAAGCTAAAGCGCCAGAAGAGGATTGTTGTGGATCAAGATAAGGGGTAATATAAAAATCAAGAGTTTTTAACCAATCTATTAATTGTTCTAGTGTAATATACTGATTGACGAATCGGACATTTTTGCTGATTCTGAGTTTTCTGGCCAGTTTTTTTAAAGAATTGCGGTATAATTCGCCGTGTTCTTTAAGATAAACTGGGTGGGTCTGTCCGATGATCAAATAAAGAACCTCTGGATATTTTTTGGCAATAATAGAAACTGCTTCCAGGGCGTATTCGAGTCCTCTTCCCGGGGTAATCAAGTTAATATTTCCCAGAACCAATCGGTTGGAAAATCTTCTTTTTCTTTTAAAAGGAGCACTGGGTCCAAGGGGTAAATCGGGAGTTCCGTGTGGAATCGTCACTATTTTTTCACCCGGGATCAAGTATTCATTGACTAATTTTTTGCTGATGTTTTCCGTCATAACGATTACAGCCGCTGCTTTATCAACCAGTCTTTTAAGAATAATGGCTGGTTCGCTGTTAGGATCGTCAAGTACGGTGTGAAGGGTGATTATCAAGGGTTTTTTAATTGTTTCAGAGAAAGGAATGATGTACTCCCCATAGTGCCCTCCAAATAACCCGAATTCGTGTTCAAGAACAACCACGTCGGTACACGACTTATTAATATAGTCGGCGGCGCGGAGGTAAGAGTCTAAATCGTCTTGAACAATTTTGAATTTGACTTCCCATGGGTAAGCGGTTATCTCTTCTGGTCTGACTACTGCCATAATCTCTGCCAAGACGTGGGGATTAAGAAGATTAATTGCATTGGTGAGATCTTTGGTAAAAGTGGCGATCCCGCACCTGCGCGGGATATATGAAGAAACATAAATTGACCTGATCTCTTTTGTTTTTTCAGTTAGGATTTTCTCTAAATCGGCCATGGTAAATTATTATACCACTATGCCGTTTTTTCTTCGAGGTATCGGATTAACTTGGAAGCTATCACCATTGGGCTAAAATTTTCGGTTACAAAAACTTTGGCCTTTTTCCCCATTTTTTTCCGAAGGTTCGAATCAGTAAGCATTTTTTGGAGTACCGTGGTTAATTCATCAGTATCAGCGCGAGGTTGATTGTCAACTAATTTTGGAGAAACAAGAAATCCGGTAAGCCCGTCTTTAACAATTTCCTGAGTTGAGGTGGCTTTCATGGAGATTACGGGTTTTTCGCAAAATTGGGCTTCAACTAAAGGTAAACCAAATCCTTCACTTCTTGAAGGGGCAACATAAATGTCGCAAAAATTCATTAAATTTCTCATGAAGTCGGCGGAGAACTCACCCACAATATATCTGATCCGGTTTGAAATTCCCAACTTTTTGGCCAACTTAACTTCTTCTGCTGAATGAAGAAAACTTCCTTCAGATGGCCAAGTTTTGATAAGATAAAGCCAGGGCACTTCAGGTTTAATTTTGCCGAGAGCAGCGATTACTTCCTGCGCTCCTTTATTGGTTGCATCACCTCCTGTAGTGAAAAGAATAGGAACTTCTTGGTGGCGAGCTTTAACCAAATCAAAGAAAAAAGGCAGATTTAAGTTTTGATGGGAGATAGAAATTAGCGCCAAGAAAGAAACCAATTGAGCTTCGCTAATTTTTTTCCAGAAATTTGGGTCAACTGCCTCAGGAAGGACTTTGATAATTTCTGGTTTGAGGCCGTCCTTAATAAAAATTTTTTGGCAATGTGAGCTGGGAGTGAGGATAAGGCTTAGTTGGTTGTATTCTGGAATAAATTTTTCCACTCTATTATCTGAAACAATCCAAGGAACGACCTTCAGACCAATTTTTTGGGGTTTATCGACAAAGTCTTCGTATGAATGCCAGGAACCAACCCCTAAAACTAACTCTGGTTTAAATTCAAGAATTTCTTTGGCAGGGAATTCTTCTGAGCAAATTATGATTTTATTTGCAACCCCGATTTGTGACAATCCCGAAGAAAGGGAGGTTGCTTGGTTAACAAAACTGTAGCCCTGTCTTTGGACTAAAAGAAGAATTTTATTAACCTTCATTAAATTAAGATTTTTTAATAGTTTTTAACTCCTCAATTTTATCATTTTTGTCAGCAATTGTCTTGATTTGCTATAGCAAGTTCAAACATTACTTGTCAAAATATCAGTTTTAAAAAACTGATATTTTGAATTGAGTTAGTTGTATAATGAAGGTCGATGAAACTTCTCGTTACTGGTGGTGCAGGATTTATCGGCTCAAACTTTATTCGGTACTGGTTGAAAAAATATCCTTCCGATCAAATATCTAATTTAGATAAGCTCACTTACGCCGGTAATCTTTCTTCTTTAAAAGATATCGAAGGAAAGCCCAACTATAAATTTGTTAAAGGTGATATTTGCAACGGAAAATTGGTGGCGGAATTGATGGAAGGAATCGATTTGGTTGCTCATTTTGCGGCTGAGAGTCATGTGGACCGCTCAATAACCGGTCCGCAGATTTTTCTTAAAACCAATGTTTTAGGAACCCAAGTCCTTCTGGATGCGGCGGTTAAATATGGAATTAAGAGGTTTGCACATGTTTCAACCGATGAAGTGTTTGGTGCCCTGCCTGATAATGGTAAAGAAAAATTCAGTGAAGATTGGCCATTTAGGCCGAATTCTCCTTATGCAGCTTCAAAAGCGGGAGCAGACTCCTTAGTTAGGTCTTATTTTAAAACTTACGGTCTGCCGGTTAGTATTACCAATTGTTCTAATAACTTCGGACCATACCAATTTCCGGAAAAACTGATTCCTTTAATGATTACCAATTTGATGGAAGGTAAAAAAGTGCCGGTTTATGGTGACGGCATGCAGGTGCGGGATTGGCTTTATGTTGACGATCATTGCCGGGCGATTGACTTGATAGTTCATAACGAAAAAACGATTGGGGAAACTTTTTGTGTTGGCGGTTTAACCAAAGACATTCCCAATATTGAAGTAATCCGAAAAACTTTAAAAATTATGGGAATGGATGAGTCAATGATTGAATATGTTACCGACCGGCCCGGCCATGACCGGCGGTATAGTGTTGATTGGACAAAGATTAAAAAAACCCTTGGGTGGAAACCACAATACGATTTTGACACATGGCTGGAAAAAACAATTTCTTGGTACAAAAAGAACACCAATTGGTGGAAACCTCTTAAAGATAAACAGCAAAAATACTTTAAGAAACAGTATGGTAAAAAAAATTAATTCAATCACCCCTGAAGAAATTTCCATCAAAGGGGTTGGAGTTTTAAAGAGAAATATTTTTGCCGACAACAGAGGCTTTCTGATAGAAACTTTTGCCAATTCAAAAGAATCGGAGCCGAGTGTCTATGCGTATTCTTCTTTGGTTCAGCCGGGTTGTGCCAAAGATATGGATAAATTCCATTATCACCAAAAACAAAGTGACCGTTTTACGATAGTATTGGGGAAAATGTGGGTTTTACTTTTTGATCTGAGGAAAAATTCTCCCACTTATAATAAATTGGAGGTGGTTTTATTGGAAGGCGGAAATGGGGAATACAAAGAAAAAATTACCATTCCTGCTTATACACTTACCATTCCACCGGGAGTTTATCACGGGATAAAAAACCCGGGCTTAAAGCCGGCAATTTTGGTCAATCATCCGACTTACGAATATAATCCCGAAGATGAAGGGAGAACTCCTTTTTTGGAAATACCTGTTCCTGGCCTGAACAACAGTAATTTTTCTTGGGATTTAGTTAAATGAAGAAAAAAATTCTTGGAACTGGACTTATTGGTTTGGTGGGGTCAAGGATTGTTGAGTTGCTGGAAAATCAATTTGATTTTGAGGATTTGGCCTTTGATCAAGGATTTGACATTACCAAAAGAGAAACAATCGAGGAAAAAATTGCTTTTTCTTCCGCCGGAACCTTAATTCACTTAGCCGCTTTTACCGATGTTAATGCCGCCTGGAAAGAAAAAGGAGACAAAGATGGGAATTGTTATAAAATTAATGTTTTGGGAACAAAAAATATTGCCGATCTTTGTCAAAAATATAGTAAACAGTTAATTCATTTTTCCACCGATTTTATTTTTAGCGGAAAAAAAGATGGCTTTTATACCGAGGAAGATATTCCTAGTCCGATTGAATGGTATGGAGAAACAAAATATTTGGCAGAGGGAGAGGTTAAAAATTCCGGTAATAAATTTTGTATTGTTAGAATTGCTTTCCCTTTCAGAGCTGAATTTCCAACCAAACCCGATCTGGTGAGAAAAATTGTTGAAGGCTTAAAAAATAAGACATTATATCCGCAATTCTCCGACCAAATTATTACCCCGACTTTTATTGATGATATTGCTTTTGGTATCGGAAAAATCATTGAGAAAAAAGCAGAGGGAATTTTTCATTTAACCGGTTCGAGTTGTATTTCTCCTTTTGAATTGGCGCAAAAAATCGCCGAAGTTTTTGGACTGGACAAAAGTTTAGTGAAAAAGGGAAGTTTAGTGGATTATATGACCAATAATCCGGGAGTTCGTCCTTACCAAAAAAATGCGAGTTTATCTAATAAAAAAGCAGAAGAAAATTTGGGAATAAAAATGAGAACAATAGATGAAGCGCTTCTCGAGGTCAAAAAACAACTTAATCTTTAATTAAATCCGGCCTATTTTTTTTGGTAATTTCCAGGGCTTTTTCGTTCCGCCATTTTTCTATTTCCCCGTGATCGCCTGAAAGAAGAACAGAAGGGACTTTCAAACCGCGGAAATCCTCCGGATGGGTGTATTGTGGGTATTCGAGTAGGGATTTAGATTGAGAGGGATTTAGGGATTTAGAAAAGGATTCAAAATTGGTGGCATCGGGTTTTTCGAGAACGCCGGGAATTAATCTGACAATAGAATCAACTATTGCCATAGACGGGATTTCGCCGCCGGTTAAAACATAGTCGCCGATGGAAATTTCTTCATCAATAAATTCCCTTACTCTTTCGTCCACTCCCTCGTAGTGACCGCAAATGAGTATGAGGTGGTCAAATTTTGAATATTCCAGTGCCATTTCCTGTTTCCACACTTTTCCTCTAGGTGAAAGCAAAATAACTTTTAAATTTTGACTTGCACTTTTACCTTTTAACTTTTGCCTTTTAACTTCTTCTATTGCTTTGACAATCGGAGCCGCCATCATCACCATCCCTACTCCACCGCCATAAGGCCGGTCATCAACCGTGCCTCTTTTGTCGTCGGTCCACCGGCGCAGATTATAAATAGTGATTTGTACCAATGATTTATCTTGAGCTCGCCGGAGGATACTTTCGTCGAATGGACCCTTAAACATTGCTGGGAAGAGTGTCAGAATATCAATTTCCATCAGCTTCAATTTTAACACATTGTGTTGATATGATATAGTAGTTCTACTATGAATTTAACCATTATTGGTGCTGGCTATGTTGGTCTAGTTACTGCTGCGGTTTTTGCCAAACTGGGGAATGAGGTCTGGGTGGTAGAAATAGACAACGATAAACTTAAGAAACTGTCTTGCGGAGAAATTCCTTTTTATGAACCGGGTTTGGGCGAGCTTATCACTAAAAATACCTCTGCAGGAAAGTTGCGTTTTACTAAAAGTTATAAAGAAGCAATCCTTGGTTCTGAAATAATCTTTGTTTGCGTTGGTACTCCCTCGAAGAATGGCAAGGTGGATTTAAGTTACGTCTATTCGGCCACTAAATCAGTCGCCGAAAATTTGAAAAATCCCGCCACCATCGTTATTAAAAGCACTGTTCCTCCGGGAATAAATTCAAAAATTGAGAAATGGATGAAAAGATTTACTAAAGTAAGTTTTGATTTGGCTTCGGTTCCGGAATTTTTAAGAGAAGGGAAAGCTCTTGAGGACAGTTTACATCCATATAGAGTTGTCATTGGTGTCGAGAAAAAATCAGTGGCGAAAAAATTACTTCAATTGCATAAAAAAATTCCCGGCAAACGACTGGTATGCAATTCTGCCAGTGCCCAAATGATCAAGTATGCTTCGAACGCCTATCTACCAACCAAGATTTCCTTTGCCAATTCGATTTCAATTCTTTGTGATAAATTCGGGGCTAAGGTTGAAGATGTCATGAAAGGTGTAGGAATGGACAAAAGGATCGGACCAGACTTCTTGGCAGCAGGGCTAGGCTATGGTGGTTCTTGTTTCCCGAAGGATATAAGTGCTCTCCTTCATCTTTCAAAGAAAGCCGGTTATAACTTCAGCATTTTGAAAGCAGTAGAAAAAACAAACAGAAAACAAGTTGATTATTTTGTAAAAAAAGTAGTTAGACTATGCGGAGGATCGGTTAAAGACAAGATTTTGGTTGTGTTGGGTTTATCTTTTAAGCCGGATACGTCTGATATAAGAAACGCGAGATCGTTGTTGGTGATTGAGGAATTACAAGAAAAAGGAGCTAAAATCAGGGCTTGCGATCCAGTGGCAATTTCAGAAGCCCAAAAAGTTATTAAAGAAGTTAAATTTTTCGGAGATCCTTACGAAGCAATGAAGGGAGTAGGAGCTTTAATTTTGGTTACAGAATGGGAGCAATATAAAAATTTGGATTTTGTTAAGATCAAGAAGTTGCTGAAATCTCCGATAGTTATTGATGGTTGGAATGTTTACAATAGAAAAAGGTTAGAAAAATTAGGTTTTGTTTATGAAGGGATAGGAAAATGAAAGAAGCGAAGTCTAAAAAAGTAGCCTTAATAACAGGAATTACTGGATTTGTTGGTTCCCATATGGCTGAACTTTTACTTTCAAAAGGTTTTAAAGTTCATGGGCTGTGTCGCTGGCGTTCAAGGACAGAGAACATTGACCACATCAAAACCAAAATTCATTTGGTAGAAGGAGATCTATTGGATGCTCACTCACTTCAGCAATTGATGATGGATGTGCGGCCGACTCACATTTTTCATTTGGCCGCCCAGAGCTTCGTTCCTGCTTCCTGGACTTCGCCAGCAGTGACTTTGGAGATTAATGTTGTTGGTTCGTGTAATCTCTTTGAAGCAGTTCGCGCCGCCCAGCTTAGTCCAGTGATCCAAATTGCCTGTAGTAGTGAAGAGTATGGTTTGGTAAAGCCAAATGAAGTACCAATCAAAGAAACTAATCCCCTAAGGCCTCTTTCTCCATATGGAGTGTCAAAAATAGCGATGGATTATCTTGGTTATCAATATTTTAAAAGTTATAACATGAAGATTATCAGAACAAGAGGATTTAATCATACTGGTCCGCGTCGAGGAGATGTTTTTGCCGAGTCAACTTTTGCGAAGCAAATTGCCGAGGTTGAGAAGGGCAAAAAAGAGCCAGTTATCTACGTGGGCAACCTAGAAGCAAAACGTGATTACACTGATGTTCGCGATATGGTAAGGGGGTATTTTTTAGCCGTCGAGAAAGGAGAACCCGGTGAAGTTTACAATATTAGTAGCGGTAAAGCGAGAAAAATAGATGAGGTTTTACAAACACTTCTTTCTTTCAGTAGAGTTAAGGTAGAAATTAGGCAGGATCCCGCCATGATGCGGCCGTCCGATGTGCCGATTCTTATAGGAGATAGTAATAAGTTTAGGAAGCGGACGGGTTGGAAAAATACCGTTACTTTTGAGCAAACAATGGAAGATTTATTGAATTATTGGAGGGAGAAAGTATGAAAGTTGTCAATATGTTGGCTACCTATAATGAAAAAGACAATGTTGGTCCGATGGTGGAAAAATTGGAGGAAATTGCCCAAAAAAGACCGGATGATGAATTTATAACTTTAGTGGTGGATAGCCATTCTCCTGACGGTACCGGTGAAATTGTTAAAAAATTAGCCGAGGAAAGAAAAAATCTCTTTTTGTTGGAAACACCGAGAGGTTTAGGGATTTCTCTTATTCAGGGCTTTAAGTATGCAGTCAAAGAACTAAAGGCCGATGTAGTGATTCCCAACGATTGTGATTTCCAATGGGATCCCGAGCTGATTCCGCAAATGTTGGAGAAAATTGACCAAGGCTATGATGTTGTTGTTCCGTCGCGGCACGCCAGAGGGGGAAGAGATAATTTTAATGCCTTTAGAAAATTGACCCATTTTGTTTCCAATACTTTGCTCAATTATTATTGGGCAGGGATTTGCGAAGTAAAAGATTTAGCGGGGAACTTTAAGGCGATTAGAGTGAAAAATGTTTTGGATAAAGTTAATTTTGACACGCTTAATGTCCGTGGTTTTGTTATCCAATCAACAATGATTTATGAACTTTCTAAAACCGGAACCAAATTTGTGGAAATTCCGGCAGTTTATGGTACCAGAAGAGCCGGTGAAAGCAAGGTGAGTTTTTCTTGGCAGTTTATTAAAGACATTATTGAAACTTTTAAAAACTCCACCAGAATCCGTTTTGAAAGATCGCCTAAGTTTTTTAAATTTATTAAATTCGGGATTGTCGGCGGAACCGGTTTTGTCATTAATTTTGTCGGTTTTCGACTTTTAAAAATTGCTTTTAAAAATTTTCCTTTGGATATCAGTGTTATTAATTTCATTGCCAATGCAGTCGCGGCAGAAATGGCCATTATTTCAAACTTTATCTGGAATAATATTTGGACTTTTGCCAAAGAAAAGATAACCTCGGTGGGGAAAATTCTTTTAAAGTTCCTGCAATTCAATTTAACCTCGGTGTTTTCCGGAATCTTGATTCCCTCAACCTTAATCGGAGTTTTAACCAAGCTTTTTGGCGATCGGTATTCTTCCTTGTATTTTGTGATGGTTATTTTTGGCATAACTATTCCTCTCAACTGGTTGATTTATAACCAGATAATCTGGAAGAAAAAGCCCTAACCTACAAGTACGGTGCCCAGTCGGCGACCGGGGCGGTATTGTGAGAGATAAAATTGATGGCAAAAAGATAAATCGCCGGTAAAATTATTAAAAGAGCAATCTTAAACTCTTTTTTCTGAATAAATTTATCAAAGGCGATTAAGGCAAAAGGAACTAATGGCAAACTATATCTGGCTAGATCCCGGTGGGCGATAAATAAAGTGACGCCGAAAAATATTCCCGCAAAACTGACCAGATCGTACAATTTCTGCTTATAGAGAAAAATTACGGCCAAGGCGCCGATTAAATACTGCCAAACCATATCTTCCCGCCAAAAATCTCCCAGCCAACTTCGGTTCTGGGCAAAACTTTGAAAAGGCGGAAAAACTAAATGAAAATTATCACCGGAATGAAAATAAGCTAAAAAGTCGCCTGTTCTTAATTTGTAAAAGACAAAAACCGCCAGAGCGGAAAGGGGAATCAAGAGTAAGGGCAAAGTTGGCTTAATAAAATTATGAAAAATTTCCTTTATTTCCAATTTTCCATTTTTCTCTTTAAAAAGTTTATAGATTAAATAAATTTCGTATCCCGCAAACAAAAGAATGCCCGGACTTTTGGTAATTTGCGCCAAAGCGCCGAAAATTCCGGCCAGAATCAGGTCAAGCATAACATTTTTCTTTTTTGACCAAAGGTTGTTTGCTACCTGGTCAAAAGCGCTTTTGAAAAAATAGAAAGAAGCAAGAATAGCAAAAATAAAAAGCGGTTCCGGACTGCCGACGGCTTTAACCGTTACCCAACGGGCGGGAAAGATTAAAAATACTAAAGACAGCCAAAAAGGATTTTCCGATAGTTTAAATTTATAAAGGAATAGGTAAAAAGCCTGAACCGCAAGAATGGTGGCAAGAAGAGTGGAAATAAGCATGGCCGTCGGTCCTTTAAAAAAAAGATTAAGCCAGCTGATTGTCAGCGGATAACCCGGTAAATGGGCCGGATAATATTCCGGTGGAGTTGGCAGGGAAAAGTGGGAGGCAATAAAAGCCTTGTTATACCATGATTTAACAATTACCAGATAGTTTGGACCATCGTAATTTTTAAAAAGGGTATAAACTTCATTGTTTGGGCTAATTAGAGAAGGCAGCCAAATTGCCAGATTAACCAGTAAGGCCGCGATAATTAATAGAAGCAGGTCCTTTTTTATTCTCACTTAGTAAAATTATATCAAATATTAGTACTTCAAGCTACGAATGGCGGTTTGCCCTTCTTTTTGCTAAAATTATAATTATGGAAAAACTTACCGAGCTTTCCTTGTTCTTTCCCGCCTACAACGAAGAAGCTAATCTCAAAGAAACAGTGGAAAAGGCAATTCCGGTTTTGTCAAAAGTCGCCAATAAATTTGAGTTAATTATCGTTGATGACGGATCAAAAGACAGAACGGGAGAGATTGCGGATAAATTGGCCAAGAAGTATTCTTTTATTCGGGTAATTCACCATCGTTCAAACAAGGGATATGGTGAGGCATTAAAATCCGGGTTTTACAGCGCAAAATATGAATGGATTGTTTTTACCGATTCAGACGGACAGCTTGATTTTTCCGAAGTGGCAAAGTTAATTGAGGTAAAAAATGATGTCGATATTGTTGTCGGCTACCGGCTTGATCGTCAAGACTCTTTAGTTAGAAAACTTTTTGGTACGGGTTGGACTATGTTGGCTAATTTACTTTTAGGTACCAAGGTACGTGACGTTGATTGTGCTTTTAAATTGATCAATAAAAAGGTTATTGAAACAATTCCCCGCCTAGAGTCTACTCGCGGCGGAATGATTTCTCCGGAACTTTTGGGACGCGCCATAAAAGCCGGGTTTAAAATTAAAGAAGTTGGTGTTCACCATTTTTCCCGTACCAAAGGGAAACAATCCGGAGCGGAACTTAAAGTAATACTTAAATCATTTATTGATTTGGGAAAATTATGGTGGCAGATAAAATAAATAAAATAAAGAAGTGGATTAAAGAAAATAAATTTGAGTTTTGGTCGATAGCGGCAGTAGTGGCGGTTTCACTTTTCTTAAGGCTTTTCCGGATTTCATCATACATGACTTTTTTGGGGGATGAAGGCAGGGATGCTTTGGTCTGGTTAAGGATGACCCACGGCAAATTTACGCTTATCGGGCCGACTACTTCCATCGGCAACATGTATTTAGGGCCGCTTTACTATTATCTAATGCTCCCTTTTTACATTTTATTGGGAACGGTTGGTCCGTCTGTCGGAGTGGCTCTCTTTGCCGGAACAACCACTTTTCTTTTGTGGCTTTTTGGGCGGCAATGGTTTTCGGAAAAAGTTGGTTTACTATCGGCTTTTTTATATGCGATTTCACCGGTAGCAATTATTTTATCACGTTCCTCTTGGAACCCGAATGTCATGCCTTTTTTTGCCCTGCTTACAATTTGGGGAGTTTGGCAGTTTTGGCAAAAAAGCCGGTATTGGTGGCTTTTCTTAGTAGGAATAACGCTTTCTTTTGCCGTCCAGTCGCATTATCTCGGTTTACTTCTTGCCGGCGGGGTATTTATTTTCTGGATAATCAAATTTATTGGTTTGTTCAAGACCAAAAACCTGCCTGCCGGCAGGCAGGGTAAAGATCTCCCCCGGTTTTTGTTGATGAGCGGGCTTTGTGTCCTGGTTTTTGTTTCACTGACGATTCTTCCTTTGGTTTGGTTTGATTTAAGACACAACTTTATTAATTACCAGTCCTTTTATAAATTCTTTTCCGAAAGGCAAACCACCGTTAATCTTAAGCCCTATAAAGCAATTCCTCAAGTTTGGCCGCTCTGGCAGAATTTGGTGACTAGGTTGCTGACAGGGAAGGACGAAAAAGCCGGTTTATGGATTGCTCTGGTATTTGCTTTGGGGACAGTTACACTGACAGCGTCGGTGTTAAGAAAGGAAAAAAATAAAAAAAATCCCGCCCTTGTCCTGACAGTCGTTTTTCTGTTAACCGGGCTTTTGGGGATGGGGCTTTATAAACAGCATATTTATGACCATTATTTTGGTTTTTTATTTCCGGTAATTTTTTTATTGGCAGGAATAATTTTGGAAAAAGTTTGGCTGCTTTATAAAGTTGGTAAAATTGTTTCAATTCTTTTATTTATATTTTTAGTTACACTTTCAGTAGTTGAATCACCATTAAAGTATTCGCCTAACAATCAAATGAATCGAACAGCGGTTGTTGATAAAAAAATCATTGATGAATCAATGGGTAAACCATTTAATTTAGGAATGATCGCCAAACAAAATTATGATGCGGGCTATCGGTATTTTTTAGAGAAATGGGGGAAGAAAGCGGTTGATATTGATGCTCAAAAAATAAAGGAAACTATTACCGAGCAGCTTTTTGTGGTTTGTGAAGATAAGAAGTGTCAACCGCTTGGTCATCCCCAGGCGGAAATTGCCAATTTCGGTTGGTCAAAGATTAGTGATCAGTGGGAGTTTCCTTGGGGGACAAAACTTTTTAAACTAATCCGCTTTTAAATGAAAATTTTTTTAGCAAATTTTTTTAAAGAGATTTACAAACATAAATTAGAGTATTTTTTACTTTTTTTAATTTTATCTTTTTCGGCTTTCTTCCGCTTATTCCGTTTGGGACAACTTTTAGGATTTTGGTATGATCAAGGAAGAGATGCTTTAATTATTTGGGATCTTCTTCATTACCGTAAATTTTTTTTGATCGGCCCGGTTACCGGAATCGAAGGGATTTTTTTGGGTCCGTTTTATTATTATCTTTTGGCTCCATTCTATTGGTTGGGGAAGGGTAGTCCGGTGGTTGCCGCCGGCGGGCTTTCGTGGCTGACCGTAGGGGCGATTTTTTTGCTTTACTGGATAGGGAAAAAAATGTTTGGAGCCACAGTTGGATTGCTGGCGGCCTTTTTGTACGGCTTTTCTTATAATCTGGTAATTTTTTCTCGCTGGCTGGCAAATCCCAATCCTTTGCCGTTTTTTACTTTGCTGGTTTTAATTTTTTTATATAAATTTATAGAATCCCAAAATACAAAATACATAATACTATCTTCATTTTCGGTTGGTCTTTGCTTGCAGTTGGAGGCGGCTTCAGCCGTTTTTTTTCTACCGTCAATTTTAGTGATTTTAATTTGGCAGAGAAAAAAAATCAGCTTGAAAACTCTTTTTTGGTCTTTTTTTGCTTTTTTGATTACCTTGATTCCGCAAATTTATTTCAATTTTCGCCATCAGGGAATTTTAGTCGCCGCTTTTAAGAAATTTTTAGTCGAAGAAAAGAGTTTTAAACTTTCTTTCTCTCAAATAATCCATTTACGTCTTTTGACCTATTATGAGGTGTTTACCTCGAAGTTGATTCCTGGTCTGGATAAATTAAAACCATTAGTTTTAGCCTTGTTTTCCGCGCCTTTTTTTCTGTTTAGAAAAAAAATATTTTCCAAAGAAGGTAAATTTTTGCTGATTTGGCTTTTTGTTCCACTCTTGGGTTATGTTTTCCACCAAGGCAACCACGGCTATATTTGGGATTATTATTTTACGGGAATTACCCCTGCTTTTTTTCTTCTTTTTTCTTTAGGTTTATATTCTCTGGTTAAACGGGGTTTACCGGGGAAAGTCGTAGTTTGTGGTTTTTTGATTGCCTTTACCGTGTTTAATTTAAGGTCGATAAACAATTATTTGAAGACGGGCATCGGGATTACTTTAAGGGCACAAACAAAGGCAATTGACTGGATTTACGATCAAGCAAAAGGCAAGCCATTTAATACTGATTTTTATGTTCCGCCGCAGATATTTTATTCTTATTCGTATTTAATGAAATGGTATGGGAATGGAAAGTTCGGTTTTGAGCCAGAAACGAAACAAATTAAAGAGTTGTATACTTTATATGAACCAGACGGGGAACACCCACAGTTTTTAAATGCTTGGTTAAAGCGACAAAATAGTTTTAGTAAAGTGATTGAAGAATATTTTTGGGGCGACATAACGGTTCAAAAAAGAGAAAGGTTTAAGCTAAATGAGTGAAAATATTTTCCTTTCCATCGTTATTCCTTGCTATAATGAAAGTGAGAATTTAAAAAGGGAAGTTTTGACGGAGGTCAATGATTTTTTAGAGAAGCAGACTTTTTCTTGGGAAGTAATTATTTCTGACGATGGCTCAATTGATGATAGCCGGGAAATCGTAAAAAGCCAAATTAAAGGAAAAGAAAATTTTCGTTTGATTGAAAATGTTCACGGCGGAAAACCTTCGGCTGTTTGGGGCGGGATTCAAAAAGCTGTAGGTAAGTATGTTTTGTTTACGGATATGGATCAGTCTACGCCGATTGAGGAAACTTTAAAACTTCTGCCTTATTTTAAGGAATATGAAGTGGTTATTGGTTCGAGGGGAATGGAAAGGGAGAATTTTTCTTTTATAAGAAAATTGGGTTCCAATGTTTTTAGATTATTTAGACAGAATTTGATGCTTCGTCATCTTAAAGATACCCAATGTGGTTTTAAGGCTTTTCGGACAGATGTTGCCAAAAATATTTTTCCCAGGTTACAGTTTTTTAAGAAAGAGAAAAAGGTTACTGGCTGGAAGGTAACTTCATTTGATGTGGAACTTCTTTTTTTAGCAGAAAAGTTTGGTTACAAGATCAAAGAAGTTCCGGTTGAATGGAAAGATCGTGATATTTCTAAAGGAAAACAAAAAAGCTATCTTAAGGAATCAAAAGAGATGTTGATGCAGATATTTAGAGTGAAGCTTAACGATTTAAAAGGTTTGTATCATCTTTGATAATTGAAACTTAAAATTAATAAAATTGAGATATTAATTTCTGCAATCCTAATTTTAGGATTTCTTTTTACTCGTTTATTTCATTTAACTTCTTTTCCAATTTTTGCCGATGAGGCAATTTATATCAGGTGGGCGCAGGTGATGAGAGCCGAACCCTCTTTGAGGTTTTTGCCTCTTTCTGTCGGGTCGCCCCCATTTTTTATTTGGACGATAATGCCATTTTTGAAGATAATTGCCGATCCCTTATTTGCCGGCCGGTTATTGTCTGTATTTTGCGGTTTTGGTTCGATGTTGGGTTTGTTTATTGCGAGTCTTCTTCTTTTTAATAACAAAAGACTGGCTTATTTTTCGGCCATGTTTTATATAGTTGCTCCTTACTTTGTATTTTCCGAAAGACTGGCCTTAATCGATTCAATGCTTTCTTTACAGGGTATCTGGTTGGCTGTCTTGGTCATTCTATTGGCAAAAAAACCAAGACTTGATTTGTCCATTATCGCCGGAGTAATTTTAGGAATTAGTTTGATGACGAAATCTTTTGCCGTCTTTTTTTTAGTAACATTATTTTCAATATTTTTCTTAAAAAAATGGGACCTTAAAGACAGAAAATTAACTCTGATTGATTTTATCAAAATAATTTTATGGCTAATGTTAATTCTGACTATCGGTTATAGTATTTATAATTTTATTCTTCGTTTGGGCCCGAATTTTAATTTGATTAATTCAAGAAATGATATTGGTGTCTATTCTTTTAAAGAGATAATAAGACATCCCCTTGATCCTTTTATTCCGCATTTAAAAGATCTTCTTGATTGGCTGCCAAACTTAATCACCCCGATTATTTTTGGTCTTTCTCTATTGGGAATTGTGATTGGAATAAAAAAGAAAAGGGCAGCGACTTTCTTTTTAATACTTTGCTCTTTTGGGCCAATCTTAATTGAATCTTTTATTTCAAAAGTTTTTACCCCCAGATATCTATTATTTGCCATATGGCCGTTTATGGTTATGGCAGCCTATTCAGTGGAAACATTATTGACCCAACTTAAGGCAAAATCACAAAAATTGGTTTTTAAAATTATTTTGCCTCTCTTTTTGATATTACTTGCAACTATTCCTGCCATAAGATACGATTGGCTTTTACTGACTCACCCCGAAAAAAGCCCGCTTCCGCGAAATCTTCGTTCAGGACATTTAGAAGACTGGACTGCCGGTCAGGGTATCCCGGAAATTGTTACCTTTTTAAAAAATCGCCCTCCAGATAAAAAAATCTTAGTTGGCACTGAAGGTTATTTTGGTACCCTTCCTGATGGCTTACAAATATATTTTCAAAATGTTCCCAAGATTACCATTATCGGAATTGGTTTATATCCGGATAAAATACCGCAGCCTCTTTTAAACAGTTTAGTTGACCATGATGAAGTGTATTTAGTCATAAACGATGAAAGATTATCTTTTAATCCGGAAGCCCAAAATGTAACAGTGATCAACCATTACCCAAAAGCCAAAAGGCCAGATGGAACTTTTCAATCACTTCTTTTTATAAAGATCAATCACTGAGTTTTCTCCACCTCTTTTGTTTCTCCATTTTTGTTTCTCCACCTCGTAGGTGGAATACCCTTGACACCTCGTAGAATTGGTTATAAAGTTTATATATAGCAGGAAGAAAAACTGTTATAGCCACTGGATAAATTTATCACGTTTTTAATAGGGGTATTTCTTCTCAACCGACATTTTTTGACAATAGGGATTACCAAAGATTTCTAAATGCTGTGGTTTATTACCAGAATTGTAAGCCACCGATGAAACTTTCCCTTTTTTTAATTTCTTCGTATGAGAACAGAAAGAAATTCATTAGTGAAAGTTTATTGAAAAACGATTTTCTGGTGGACAACATTTGTTATTGTTTTATGCCAACTCACTTTCACTTTTTGTTGAAGCAATTAAAGGATGGGGGAATCTCACGTTTTATCAGTAATTTAATCAATAGTTATACCCGTTTTTTAAATACAAAACAGAAAAAGGAATGGTCCTTTTTTTCAGGGCAGGTTTAAGGCGGTTAGAATAGAGACCAATGAGCAACTTTTATATGTTTCCCGTTATATTCATCTAAATCCCCTTACTTCGTTTCTCCTTAAAAATGTTAACGATTTAAGTAATTATGTTTATTCGTCACTTCCGGAATATTTAGGAAAGGTTAATAGGGCAATATGTCAGAAAGATATAATTCTTGGCCAATACAAAACGAAAGAATCTTATTACAAATTTGTTTTAGATCAGGCCGATTACCAAAGAGAATTAGAATTTATCAAATATCTAATAGTGGAACAAGGTGGCGAACCTTTTTCACCTACGAGGTGGAAGAATATGTTGAGTATAAATAAGGTATAATCTTTTAAGGAATGAAAAGTAAACTAAAATATTTTTTTGTTGGCGCAGTTATTATTATTGCTTCTCTTTTAGCTTCTCGGGACCTTTTTAAGAAAGGATATTTTTCCATACACGATGATTTACAGGTTGGACGCTTGTATCAGATGGATTTATGTTTCCGTGACGGCCAATTTCCCTGCCGTTGGGTTCCTGATATGGGTTATGGTTACGGATACCCTTTGTTTAATTATTATCCGCCACTGCCGTATTATTTTGGTGAATTAGTTCATGCCCTGGGTTTTTCTTTCTTAGATTCCACCAAGGCAATGTTTATGGCCTCGATTTTTATTTCCGGAATACTAATGTTTTTATTCGGTAAAAAGCTTTGGGGTGGTTGGGGAGGATTGCTTTCGGCGGTACTTTACCTTTGGTCTCCTTATCACTCTGTGGATATCTATGTCCGTGGAGCAATGAACGAAGCTTGGTCATTGGCTTTTTTACCGGGAATTTATTGGGCGATTTATGAAATTATTGAAAATGATAAAAACAGAAAGAACAGAAAAAAGTTTATCTTTTACTTGGCATTATTTTTTGGTCTACTTTTACTTTCTCATAATTTAATGGCTTTCATTTTCGCCCCGACTTTTGCGGTTTTTTCTTTGCTTTTAATTTGGGTTAAAAAGAAAAATTTAAAAGAGAGTCTATTCAAATTAATTTTAGGGGGGATTTGGGGTTTCGGTTTGGCCGCTTTTTTTACCTTGCCGGTACTTCTAGAGACGAAATTTGTTCATGTGGAAACAATGCTCATGGGTTATTTTAATTATTTGGCGCATTTTGTTCCGATCGGAAAAATGCTTTTTACCCGTTTTTGGGGTTATGGTTCCAGCGGGTGGCTGCAGGAAACGGGAATGCCGTTTCAGGTTGGTCTTCCTCAATGGCCATTGGCGGTCTTGGTGACTTTAATAGCGGTAATTTTATTTTTCAAGAAAAAAATTTCCAAAAATCAAATAATAATTTTTTCTTTTTTCTTTTTTCTTTTTCTTTTTACCTTGTTTATGACCCATCCCCGGTCAGTCTTTATTTGGAAACTTTTTCCAATTTTAGATTTTTTACAATTTCCTTGGAGATTTTTAACCTTAGTGATCTTTTCTATTTCTGTTTTGGGCGGTGGGATCATTTATTTCTTTAAGAATAAGAAAACACAATTTATTTTATCTTTTATTTTAGTAATTGTGACGATTGTTCTTAATTACACCTTTTTCCGGGTTGAAAAAACAATCCCCATGACCGATAACCAAAAATTATTTTCCGCCAAAGGATGGAATAAATTGCAAACGGATGCCATTTTTGATTATTTGCCAATTTATGCCAAAGCTCCCCCTGGTGGTCCGGCGCCAGAAAAGCCGGAAATTAAATCAGGTACGGCCGCGATAACCGAAATTAGAAAAGGCACCGATTGGTCTTTGTTTAGTGTCGAAGTTTCAAAAGAGGCGAAAATTCAAATTCCTTTGTATGATTTTCCCGACTGGAAAGTTTGGGTTGATAAGAAAATTACTGCTCAAACCCATGATAATTTTTTAGGTTTGATTAACGTCGTAATCCCCCCGGGTATACACGAAGTTAACTTAAAGTTAACCAATACGTTGCCAAGAGTTTTAGGAAACTTAATCTCTTTGATTTCTTGGATCATTTTGGTTTTTTCTGCTGTTTTGCTTCTTAAAAAGAAAGAAAAATAATGAAACTCTCTGTTATTATTCCTGTTTTTAATGAAGTAAGAACGATTGATAAAATTATTGCCCGGGTTTTGAAAGAAAAAACCCCCAAGGAAGTGATTATTGTGGATGACGGTTCAACAGACGGAACCTTCAATAAAATCAAAAGTCAAAATGCAAAGATCAAAAATACAAATCAAAAGTTAAAAATTTTTCATTTTGATAAGAATTGCGGGAAAGGGGCGGCAATCAGAACAGGAATTAAAGAGGCTAAGGGCGATATTTTAGTTATTCAAGACGCCGATTTGGAATATGACCCCAAGTATTATACCGAGCTTTTGGCACCAATTGTTGCTGGTAAAACCCAAGTTGTTTATGGCAGCCGCCTAAAATCAATGAAATTGGCCTTTTGGGGTAAAAATAAAACTCCTTTACCTTGGCATTATCTCGCCAACAGATTTTTATCGGAAGTCACCAATCTTTTATACGGATCAAATTTGACCGACATGGAAACCGGTTATAAAATGATGACCAAGAAAGTTTATCAAAACCTTAATTTAGTTTCTAACCGTTTTGAAATAGAACCGGAAATTACTACTAAAGTTTTAAAACAAGGTTTTCAAATATTTGAAATTCCAATAACAACCATACCAAGAAGTTATCAAGAAGGAAAGAAGATAAAAGCCAAAGATACATTTTTGGCTTTTTATACTTTATTTAAATATAAGATAACTAAATGATTTCTTCCTTATACATTTAAATCTTAGTCTTACTCCTGATTGTGCTAAAATTAAGCGTATGGTTAACGAAAATTCCCGAGAATTGAATTTTGAGGCGATTAAAAAAAGGTCGTTGATCGGGATAGCCTCTCTTGTTTCCCGGAGTTTTTTCATTCAAGGAGTTGCTTTTTCCGCCAATTTTCTTTTAACTATTTTTCTTGATCCAAAGACTTTTGGCATTTTTTTTCTGATTTCTGCTTTTATTAATTTATTTTCTTACTTTTCCGATATCGGTTTAGCCGCCGCCTTAATCCAAAAAAAGGAGAAAGTTACTGAGGAAGATTTAAGAACCACTTTTACGGTCCAGCAAATTCTGGTAATTTTACTTTTAATCGTTATCTTTGTTTTTTCGCCTTTAGTCCGTCATTGGTACGGATTAAACCAGCAGGCAGTGTACCTTTTTTATGTTTTGGCTGTGTCTTTTTTCCTTTCTTCATTAAAAACAATTCCTTCGATACTCTTGGAAAGAGATTTAAAATTCAATCTTTTGGTGATTCCTCAAGTTTTAGAAACAGTGGTCTTTAATGTGATTGTTGTAATTCTGGCTTGGAAAGGTTACGGACTAACTAGTTTCACTTGGGCAGTCTTGGCCAGGGGAGTGGTTGGTCTTATATCAATGTATATTATTTCTCCCTGGAAAATTGGTTTGGCTTTTTCCAAATCCTCTCTTTCAAGGTTGTTAAGGTTTGGAATTCCTTACCAAGCCAATACCATGATTGCGGTATTGAAAGACGACTTGATGACAATTTTTTTAGGTAAGATAATCGGAACTACCGGATTAGGCTATTTAGGCTGGGCTAAAAAATGGGCCGAACAACCACTTCGATTTTTAATGGACAATGTTTCTAAGGTTGTTTTTCCGGCATTTTCCAGAATGCAGGACGAAAAGGAAAATTTAAAAAGAGCAGTAGAAAAATCACTTTTCTTTCTCTCATTTTTAACTTTTCCGATTTTGGTCGCTTTCTCCATCTTAGCCTCTGATTTGGTAAAGATAATCCCCCGTTATCTAAAATGGCAGCCGGCTCTTATTGCTCTTTATCTTTATTGTTTTAACAGTGCTTGGGCAACTATTTCTACTTCGATGACGAATCTATTAAACGCTATTGGAATGATTAAGAAAACTTTTAGATTGATGTTAATGTGGCTTGGTTTGACCTGGATTTTAATGCCCGTCCTTGGTTTAAAATTTGGCTATAACGGAGTGGCAATTGCCACCGCTATTATCGCTCTTTCTTCCGTAATTGGCATATATATCGCCAGAAAAGAGGTTAAATTTGATTATATTTTTTCTATAATTAAACCATTATTGGCTTCCGGAGCAATGGGCTTAGTAATCTATTTTTTTAAACCGGCATTTGGTAGTTTACCAATTTCAATACTTTTGAGAGTTTTAGTAGGAGTGGTGTCTTATGGGGTCATTTCCTATTTGTTAATAGGGAAATCATTGTTTATTGATATTTCTCGGATTTGTCATGAATTTAAGAAAAACAATTAAAATATCCCTATGGTTGTGTTTTTTTCTTTTCTTTTTTAAGAAACCGGTTTGGGCGCAAAACAATTCCTTTATTACCATAGTTAATCCAATTAGAGGCGGGGAATTTTTAAGTTCTACCGGTACACTTTTAGAAAAAACTATGTACCAGAAGGAATTGGCTGACAGCTTGGGGCTTTCGGCCACTTGGTTGCTTCGGTCTGATGCCATTACCTCGGCTTCTTTTTCTGCATATTTTAAATCTTTACAACCAAAAGACGAATTGGGAATTTTTTTGGAAATTTTACCCAGTCTTGCCCGTGAATCCTCAGTTAGTTATCCGAGAAACGGACTTTTTTGGCATGATGCTAATAAAATATTTCTTTCCGGTTATATCCCTGAAGACAGAAAAAAGTTAATTGATACTGTTTTTTTAAAGTTTAAAAAGGTTTTTGGATATTTTCCTAAATCTGTTGGCGCTTGGCATATTGATGCTTATTCGGCAGAATACATGAGACAAAAGTATGGGGTAACCGGAGTTTTGATTTGCGCCGACCAATTTGGCACGGATAGTTACCAAATTTGGGGTGGTTGGTGGGGAGTGCCTTTTTATCCTTCAAAATATAATATTTTAATTCCTGCCCAGACTTTAAAAAATAAACTAAATTTAGTAGTTTTCTGGTGGGCAGCCAGAGATCCAAAATTGGGCTATGGCGGTTCGGTGGTAGAAAGTACTTATAGTGTCCAAGCCAATGACTATCTTCAACATGGATTGGGAATTAACTATTTCAAAAAATTATTAGATGAATATTTGAAAAATCCGAAAAATCAATTTGGCCAAATTACCATTGGTTTGGAAAACGATAATGATTGGACGAAATTAGGTAACGAATTTCAATTACAAATAGAGGAAGTAAAAAGAAGGGAAAAAGAAGAACATGTTCAAGTAATAACAATGTCTGAATTTTCGGATTGGTATAAAGAAAAATTCAAAAATCTGTCTCCGGAACATTTTATCGGAAACTGGTATCAATCTATTTACTTAAGAACAAATATTATTAAGAAGGATAATCAGGATTATTTGTTGGATTTAAGAGTTTATAATGAGAACTGGCCAGAAGCAAATTTATTGACTGCCAATCCTTGGTCCAGTCTTTCTTTAAACAATCCTTACAAAGTTGACACGGTGAGATTTACGGAAAATAGAATTGAATTGCCAAGCAATATTTCTTTGAAAAAAATAATCAGCCAATTTGGCCAGCAGAAAATTCCTTTTGAAATTAACAAATTCTTGATAATAATTTTTTATATATTTTTAATTATAATTATTTTTTTAAGAAAAAATTTACTCCTTTCTCTTTTAATTCTATTAGGGACAGTTTGCCTTTCTTTACCAATGGTAAAATCAGGTCTAATTTATCCCTATGGTATGGGTTTTTGGGGGCCAAATGGCCATGACGGGATCTGGCATGTGACTTTAATTAATGAGTTGAGTCATTTTTCTTTGCAACATCCACTTTTTTCAGGGGCTACTCTCACCAATTATCATTTCGGTTTTGATTTTTTTACAGCAATAATTCATCTTATTAGCCGTATTCCGGTTATCAATTTGTATTTTCAAGTATTGCCGCCAATAATAGCGATTTTGTTGGGGATTTTGACTTATAAAGTCGTTATTAGTTTTACCAACTCGAAAAAAATGGCTTGGTGGTCAATTTTTTTTGTATATTTTGGCGGCAGTTGGGGATGGTTGGTTGGTCTTTTGAAAAACGGCGAGGTTGGTGGAGAATCTATGTTTTGGGCGAATCAGGCGATTTCAACTTTGGTTAATCCTCCATATGCCCTTTCGTTAATTATAATTTTGTCGGCACTGCTTTTACTTAAAAAGTATATAGAAAAGTCCAGTTTAAAAAATTTAATCCTGTGTTCTATTTTTTGGGGAATTTTATTGCAGATAAAAGTTTATGCGGGAATAATTACCCTAGGATCCTTGGCAATTATCTTTTTTGTTTCTCTAATCCGAAAAGAAAAATGGCAGGATATGGGAAAATTATTTGGCTTGTCTTTATTTATTTCTTTAATTACATTTTTGCCGTTTAATTTAAAGGCTTCTTCTTTGCTGGTTTTTTCTCCTTTGTGGTTTTCCGGGACCATGCTTGCTTTTGGTGATCGGTTGGGCTGGTTTAAATTGGAAAACGCCCGTCTTGCCTATTTTGAGTCAGGACAATATTTAAAATGGTTTTTAGCGGAAGGTCTGGCTCTTTTTATTTTTATTTTTGGCAATATTGGCACGAGAGTTTTAGGTTTAATTGCGATTAAAAACTTCATTGGAAAGATTAAATCTCTTTCCTGGTGGCAGGGATTTTTACTTTCGTCTTTATTAATTTCTCTTTTAATGCCGCTTTTGTTTATTCAAAAAGGAAACCCTTGGAATACGATTCAGTTTTTTTATTATTTTCAATTTTTCTTAGCGATTTTAGCAGGGATGGCTCTGGGTCAGTGGTGGGAAGTTAGTTCGACTCGGAAAAGTAAAACTGTAGTAATGGGACTAGTTTCTTTTTTAATTATTCTTCTTACCTTGCCAACTACCATAATTACTTTAAAGGAAAACTATTTGTCTTCAAGACCGCCCTCCAGAATAAGCTTTGAAGAATTAGAGGCGCTTGCTTTCTTAAGATCGCAGCCAAACGGAATAGTTTTGAGTTATCCGTATGATAAAGCCTGGCGGGAAAAGTTTTCCGAACCCAAACCCCTGTATGCTTATGAAACTACGGGTTATATTTCCGCCTTAAGCGGACAGCCCTCTTATTTGGCCGATGAAATGAACTTGGAAATTTCTCAGTATAACTATTTACCAAGAAGAGAAGAAGTGCAACGGTTTTTTGTTACGAACGATATCTCTTTTGCCAGAGAATTAATCAAAAGAGAAAAAATCTCTTACCTATATCTGGTAAAAGGGCAGAAAATTAACCTAGGACAAGGGGACATTAATGCTAATAAAATCTTTGAGAACGGTGAAGTTGTGATTTACAAGATTAATTGAGGTAAAATTAGGACAAATGAAAATTTCGACGGTAATCAATACCTATAACGAAGAAAAAAATATCGGCCGCTGCTTGGAGTCTATAAAAAATTTTTCCGAGGAAATTATTGTGGTTGACATGCATTCAACCGATAAAACAGTGGAAATTGCCAAGAAATTCAAAGCAAAGATTTTTTTCCACGAATATACTCGCTACGTGGAACCCGCCCGTAACTTTGCCCTTTCCAAAGCAACAGGAGACTGGATTTTACTACTTGACGCGGATGAAGAGCTTTCCCAGTCACTTTTTAAAGAATTGATAAAAATAGCCAAAGAAAATACGGTTGATTTCGTGGAGATTCCCCGTAAAAATATTATTTTTAATAAATGGATTTTACACAGTCGCTGGTGGCCGGATTATCTGGTAAGATTTTTTAAAAGAGGTAAGGTAAAATTTTCCGAAGAAATTCATGTTCCTCCGGTAACTTCCGGAAAAGGTCAGAAGCTTTTGGCGACGGAAGAAAATACCATTGTCCATTATAATTTTCAAACTATTTCCCAATTTATCGAGCGGTTTAACCGTTATTCGGATATTGAGTCAGAACAGCTTATTAGTAAAGGATATGACTTAGACTGGAAAGATATAATTTTTAGGCCTGCCAATGAATTTTTCTCCCGTTTTTTCGCCGGAGATGGTTATAAAGATGGATTGCATGGTTTGGTTCTTTCTTTATTACAGGCTTTTTCGGAATTTGTTGTCTATCTTAAGATTTGGGAAAAAGATGGGTTTAAAGAAAATAGTATTCCCGAAATAGAAAATGTATTTAAAAAAGTAGCTCATGATTTTTATTTCTGGCAAGGAAAAAGCACTTCCGGACTGTTTATGAGAATCAGACTCAAAATTAAATCCAAAATTTAAATCAAATGAGTCAAAAAATTTCTGCCATAGTTCTCACCAGAAATGAAGAGGAAATCATTGCCGACTGTCTAGAGTCAATAAAATGGGTGGATGAAATAGTTATTGTTGATAATGCTTCTACCGATGATACCCTCAAGATAACTAAAAAATTTAAAGTTGATAAAATTGTTGAGACAGGGGATAAAAACACTTTTTCGGAGAGGAGAAATCAAGGGGCAAAGGAAGCAAAAAATGACTGGCTTTTATATGTTGACTCAGATGAAAGAGTAACGCCTGTTTTAAGAAATGAAATTGAAAAAACGATAGAAGATAAAGAGAGTGGGTTTGCTGCTTATGCTATTCCCAGAAGAAATATACGCTTGACCAAGGAGTTACATTTTGGCGGTTGGTGGCCCGATTATGTTGTCAGATTGATTAAAAAAGATAAACTAAAGGTCTGGAAAGGCGATTTACATGAACAACCGGAAATTGAAGGGGAAATTGGTTATCTTAAAGAAGCATTAGTTCATTTTAGCCATCGCGGTAGCTTAGAAAATAAGCTGCAAAACACCATTAATTGGTCCAAGATTGAAGCGCAAAAACTTTACGAAGCGGGTCATCCACCGATGACTATTCCTAGATTTCTTTCAGCCACGTGGCGGGAATTTTATTTTCGTATGATTAAGAAGCAAGCATTTCGCGATGGAACAGAAGGGGTAATTGAGGCTTTTTACCAGGTTTTCAGCGTTTTTATTAGCTATGCTAGACTTTGGGAGCTTCAAACAAAGAAAGGTAAAATTTAAAGATGATGAAAGCAGGCATCTTTGATCCTTATTTGGATACGCTTGGCGGGGGTGAACGTTATTGTCTTACCGTGGCAGAAGCGCTTTTGAAAAAAGATTGGCAGGTAGATATTTTCTGGCCAAATGATCTGCTTAAAAACAAACTTCAAGATAAGTTTAATTTATCGATTGAAAAATTAAACTTTATCGACTATTCTCCATATGGAAAAAATCTTTGGCAAAGAAAAAGTTTTGAAAAAAATTACGATTTTCTTTTTTATCTTTCTGATGGCAGTATCCCCTTTATGTTTGGCAAAAACAATATTTTGCACTTTCAAGTTCCATTTCAGGATGTTTTGAAAAAAAATTTTTTAAATTCGCAAAAACTTAAGAGAATAAACAAAGTAGTCTGTAATTCATTATTTACGAAAAAGATAATTGATGGAAGATTGGACATAAACTCGGAAGTTCTTTATCCGCCAATCGATCTCGGACCGATTAAGCCCTTAAAAAAAGAAAACTTGATTTTAAATGTTGGCCGTTTTTCTCAGCTGCTTCAAGCCAAAAGACAGGATATTTTAATCGATGCTTTTAAAAAATTATCACCAAATATTGTGTTTAAAGATTGGCAACTAATTTTGGCCGGAGGAACGGAAGTCGGTGGAGAAAAGTTTATTAATCGTCTTAGAGATATGGCCAAAGGATATAAAATTAAAATTAGTGAGAGTCCTCCTTTTTCTGAATTGATTACACTTTATGGACAAGCAAAAATTTTTTGGAACGCTTCAGGATATGAAATTAATGAAGAAAAAGAGCCGCAGAAAGTAGAACATTTTGGCATGACTACAGTGGAAGCAATGGCGGCTGGTTGTGTGCCGATTGTTCTTGGCAAGGGGGGGCAAAAGGAAATAATAAGCAACGGTAAGGATGGATATTTATGGCAGTCAATTGACGATTTAATAAATCTAACCAAGAAATTAATCGACAATAAAGATCTTATCACTGAAGTCTCAAAATCGGCAATGAAAAGAAGCCGTGACTTTTCCAAAGAAAAATTTTACGAAAAAATTTACAATTTAATTGAATGAAAAAAACTTTACCAGTTTTTAAAAAGATCTGGTTTTTGGCAGTTATAGGCTTGCTTATTAGATTGATGTTGATGCCAATAACTTTTCATCCTGATATTTGGGCAATTTCTTTTTCTCAACATTTATTTGCCTATAAGGGAGTCTTAAATATTTATGATTATTTAGGAAATCTTCCCAAAAGTTCAAGCATGATTTTAAATTATGGCAGAAATTTTTTTACTTATCCGCCTTTAGCCTATTTTACCCTAGGAATTTTCGGAATAGTATTAAAACCCTTTTTTAATACCGATTTTGTTAATAATTTGGCCGGAAATTTACCTAATATATTAAATGATTCCCGTCTTTATTGGCATCTTTTTCTAACAAAATTTCCATATTTATTTTTTGATTTTGGAATTTTGTTTTTTTTGATAAAACTTTTTGATGATGACAGAAAAAAGAAAATGATTGCCTTATTGTGGATATTTAATCCGCTTTCCCTTTACACAACTTATATGATCGGCCAATTTGATATTATTCCGGTTTTTTTTACGATTTTATCCCTGTATTTGGTAAAGATTAAAAAGCCGGGATGGGGTGCTTTTGCTTTGGGAATCGGCGGGGCTTTTAAAATGTTTCCTTTGTTTTTTTTACCATTTCTCGTCGTAACGGAAAGTAAAAACTTTTGGAATTCAATCAAACTTTTTGCGGTGGGATTATTGCCTTTCCTAGTTACAATATTGCCTTTCTTGAGCTCAATAGCTTTTCGGCAGACGGTCTTGTTTTCCAATCAATCTCAAAAAATGATTTTTGCAAAAATACCTGTTTCTGGAGCAGAGTACCTCTCGATATTTGTAGTTTTTTACGTTTTTTTCTTAGGAATTGCTTTTTTAAGGAAGGCTGATTTGTGGAAGTGTTTTATGGTCATAATGCTTCTTTTCTTCGGAGTAACCCATTATCATCCTCAATGGTTTTTATGGCTTTCTCCATTTTTATTGATTTATTTGGTGACTTACCCTCGTTTTCGTTTTTTTCCTGTGATTCTTTTTTTCTGTTGGTTTTTGATAATGATTTTCTTTGAGCCGTCCCTTTCAGTTTCATTATTTGCTCCTATTTGTCACTCTTTAAACAAAGTAAAGCCATTGTCAGACTTTCTGTCAAAGTATTACGATGTCTTCCAATTCAAAAGTATGGTAAGAAGTATTTTTGCCGGGACTTCTTCTTTTTTAATATTTAGACTGTTTACCCAAAAGAACAATGAGGCTTAAGTCTTGGTTTTTTCGTTTTTGGCCAATAATTGTAATTTTTTTTCTGGTCTTTGTATTCTTTTGGAAATTTTTTTTAAAAGGCTTAGTACCTATTCCTTCAGACATCATTGTTGGCATGTTTTTCCCCTGGCTGGATTATAAATGGGGTTTTGCGGTTGGGGTTCCGGTAAAAAGTCCGCTTTTGTCAGATGTTGTTTCACAATTATGGATTTTGAGAAATTTGGCAATAGATTTATTTAAGTCCGGTCAAAATCCATTTTGGAATCCTTATAGCTTAGCCGGAAGTCCTTTAGTGCCAATTTTTCTTTCATCATTTTTTTCTCCTTTTAATATTCTTTTCTTTATTTTTGACAACGTTAAGGCAATGGCTTTAATAATTATATTTCAACCGTTGTTAGCGATGATTTTTATGTACTTTCTTCTTAAGGAATTTAAACTTTCGTCAATTCCATCTATCTTTGGTGGTGTAGTTTTTGCCTTTTCCGGTTTTATGCTTAATTGGCTGGAATATGGGAATTTTGGTCATACACTTTTGTGGTTACCTTTTTTTATTTTAATGACCGAAAAATTTAATACCGGTAAAAACAAATTGTATATTCTGCTTTTGATTATTGCCCAAGGGATTTCTTTATCAGCTGGGCATTTACAAATGTTTTTTTATTCTTATTTAGTTTGGTTCTTTTATTTTATTGTTAAGGTTAAATTTAAATCTTGGTGGAAATCAATTATTTACGCTTTTTGTTTATTGTTAATTTTTATTATCTCCTTTTCCTTTATGATTTTTCCGGGAGTAGAAGCTCTTTGGTTTTCCATCAGAACAGCTGAAAACTATATTTCCGGAAATAATTTTGGTTTTTTTCCATATCTTAACTTTATTAATTTTTTAGCCCCGGATTTTTTCGGTAACCCCGCTACTGGTAATTGGTGGGGGAAAAGTTTTAATTATCAGGAACTGACCGGATATTTTGGTTTGGTGCCGTTAATATTTGCTTTTTGGGGACTGGCGGTTAAAGATAAAAAAATTTTATTTTGGAAGATTACTTTTTTATTAAGTTTAATTTTAGCTTTTAAATATCCGCTTGGCTGGCTTATATATTTTTTAAAAATTCCACTTTTAAATACCGCTTCAGCCAGTAGAATTTTTTCAATCACTGCATTTTCAGGAGCAATTCTGGCGGCCTTTTGTTTAGAAAAATTTACTAAGGATGAAATTAAAATAAATTTTAAAATTTTTTCTATTTTTTGGGGAATATTTTTAGGTTATGCCACGGCAATAATAATTTCTATTTTGTTAGTTAACAAATATCTTTCTTCAGGAATAGTGGAGGCTTCATTAAAAAGTATCTCTCCTTTTATGCTCAATATAAAAGTAGCGTTTAGAAATATGATTTTACCTCTTGGGGTATTTACAATTTTTACTTTCTTTACTTTAATTAAGCAAAAATTCTCCAAGTCAATATTATTAAGACAAGTTTTTTTGTTGGTTGTTTTAGGGTTAACTGTTTTGGAACTTTTCCGTTATGGTTGGAAGTATAATCCTTTTACTAAACCAGAATTATATTTTCCTTCGACACCATTAACAGACTATTTACAAAAAAACGTTTTCATAGACAGAATTGAAAGAGAAAAAACTGCTCTTCTTCCTCCCAATATGTGGGTTCCTTATAGACTATTTTTTGCATCGGGTTATGATCCCGTTTACCCGCTTTCATACGGAAAATTTTTATCTTTAGTCTCTTCCGGTAAGCCAAATTTTGCAGATGTAAGCCGTTATGGAGAAATAGAAAATTATGCCTCTCCTCTTTATGATCTATTAGGAATAAAATACGCCTTAACCGTAAAAACAGATAAATTTTCTATACCCAGTCTTCAAGGAAAACCAAACTATAAATTTAATTTAAAAAAGTTTACTGAAAAAATTAGTTTTGGGAGCGTCGCTATTTTAGAAAACAATAATTCATTTCCCAGAGCCTTTTTAGTAAAGGAGATTAAAGTTGTTAAAAATGAAAAAAAATCAACAGAGGAAATAGTAAAAAATTTAAATAATTTAAAAAATATCGCAGTAGTGGAATCTCAAGAAAATTTAGCTCTCCCTTTTTCGAATATTAACCCTAAATTCCCATCTTCAGTAAAATTTTTAAGTTATAATTCAGGAGAAGTAAAACTTAACGTTGAATCTCCTCAAAATTCATTTTTAGTTCTGACTGATACTTATTTTCCCGGTTGGAAAGCTTTTGTTGATAACAAAGAAACAAAGATATATAAAACCAACCTTTCGTTTAGAGGAATATTTATACCTGAAGGGAAACATGAAATTGTTTTTGTTTATCAACCTCTTTCTTTTGAAATTGGTAAATACATAAGTTTAGGGACTCTGTGCTTATTAATGGTAATATTATTTTTGGATCACTACTTAAAACTTAAAGGTAAATTGCCTCTTTAAATAATAAAAACAATGATTTATAATATCTCAAATGCCAACTAAAGCAAAGACAAAAATAATCAGATCCGTTGTTACAAAAAAACCTGTTGAGAGTGAAATTATTGATTCTAAGGTGGAAGAAACTCGTTCCTCTTCATGCCGTAGTTCCCAAAAGGCAAATCCTAAAACAATTGGTTTGATTGTATTAATCATCGTCATAATTTTAGGATTGCTTGGGTATCTCTTTAAAGATAAATTTGTGGTGGCCATAATTGACGGCAAACCAATTTTTCGTTATGAATTGTCTAAAAGAATTTTTGCCACCTATGGTAAAGAAACATTGGAAAATTTGATTATCGAGAATCTGATTAAGAGTGAGGTTAAAAAAGCAAAAATATCTGTTTCCGAAGCTGAAGTTAACGATGAAATTTCTAAAATAAGTAGTAGCTTAGGCGCAGGAACTAAGATTGAAGACGCACTTAAGCTCCAAGGAATGACTTTAAAGGATTTGCATGATCAAATTCTTTTGAAGTTAGAGGTAAATAAACTTTTGGAAGAAGGAATTACCGTCAGTGACGAAGAGGTTAATCTTTTTATTAAGAATAACGGACAATCTTTAACTGCTTCGGGTGAAGCGGAGAGAAAGAAAGAGGCAGCCGACTTAGTTAAAAGCCAAAAAGTATCGGAAAAGATTCAATCTTGGATACAAGATCTCCTGACCAAAGCAAAGATAACCCGCTTCTTAAAGTAAAAACTTTGTGGTAAAATTTCTTCATGGATGTTTCAGTGGTAATAACTTGCTGGAATGGTAGAAAGCTTCTTGAAAAGAACTTGTCTCAGGTTTTAAAAGCTTCAAAAAATCCTAACAATAAAATATTTGAGATTATTGTCGCTGACGATTGTTCGGTTGACGATTCTGTTTCTTACTTAAAAAAGGAATTTCCTGAAGTAAAAGTTATCGAACAAGCTAGAAATCTTGGTTATTCAGCCAATTGCAATTCCGCAGTCAAAGAAGCAAAAGGCGACCTTGTAGTTATTCTTAACTTAGATGTTATTCCTAAAGATGATTTTTTAGAAAAAAGTTTGCCTCTTTTTAAAGACGGGAAAGTTTTTTCTGTTTCTTTTAATGAAGGAAAATTTGGTCCAGGGAAAATAATTTGGCAAAATAGTTTTTTAGAGATTGTTGGAAACGATAAAATGCCCAAGAGCACAGTTTTAACGGATTGGCCCAGTGGAGGAAGCTCCATATTCAGAAAATTAATTTGGCAGGAACTTGGAGGACTGGATTTGCTTTTTTCGCCATTTTATTTTGAGGATGTAGATTTAGGAATACGAGCCACCAAGGCCGGTTTTAAGTGCTTATGGGAGCCAAACTCATTAATAGATCACCAGCATGAAGCAACCATTAATCCTCAAAATTTAGTTAAGTATCAACGAAGAGATAATATTTCCTTAATTAAGGAAAGAAATCTACTTTTACTTACTTGGAAAAACCTAAACAACACTAGTTCCTTTTTTAGTCATGTTTGTGGACTTAGTAAAAGAATAATCCACCATCCGGGATACTTAAAGATTCTTTTTTTGGCAACTATAAAGTTAATGTCTTGTAATTTTAGAAAGAAAAAAATTGAAAAAAATTATTAGTAGCTTTCTCGCACAAAACGGTTGTTTATTGTTGATTTTAGTTATCGGTGCAGGATTGAGGTTTTACCGCTTGCCCGAGATGGCTTCTTTTGATTTTGATCAAGAATATGCCTCTAATTTTGCCTATAGCGTCCTTAGACAGTTTCCTATCCAAATGATAGGTCAAGGCCTTTCTGTTCAAGGCTTGTTTATGGGGCCTTGGTATTTTTATTTTCTAGTGCCTTTTTATGCAGTATATGGTTTACACCCCTTAGGAGGGGCAGTTGGTTCGGTAATTTTAGGATTAATAACCATAATTGCTTTTTACTACTTTGGGAGTAAACTTTTTGGCAGACCAGCTGGACTAATCGCCGCCTTTTTTCAGGCGGTTTTGTTCCGCAACTTAGTTAATGATTGGTCAATAACTCCTGCCTTTAGTTGTGGTTTAGCAGTAATAATTACCTGGTACTACCTATATAAATATTGGCAGGGAGAAACAAAACAGTTACCGCTTCTGGGATTTATTTTTGGTCTTTTTACTAGTTTTCACCCGATTTTATTCCCGTTTTACTTAGTTTTTTTGACTTTGTTTATTTATAAGCGTATTTTTCCGAGTTTTAAAATTTTTTTGTTAACGATAGTTGCTTTTATATCTCCCTTAGTGCCACTGATCGCCTTTGAATATTTTCATCGATTTACAGAAGTAAAACTTTTATTGGAAATATTTACCTCGGCTAAAATGATTTCCGGCGGTTCTTCTATATTTTCTAAACTAGCGGATTTTTCTTTAATTATTTTGGGTGATCCACAATATATATTAGGTCTCAAATTTTTCCCCGGCTACTTATTATCGACAATAATTTTGAGTATTTTATTATTGTTTACAGTCAAAAAAATTCATGTTTGGAAAGAAAATTTTCATTTGTGGGCGATAATAACAACATTTTTAATATTTATTTTTTATTACAGCTTTTTTCCGATCCCTGTAATCTCTTATTATCTTTCGGCACCGGTAACATTACTCGTTTTTTATTTGGCCGGGATATTAGGGTATCTGACAACTAATAAATTTTTAAGGATATTTGTTATAATTTTTTTGTTTTTTTTAGCTTTTATAAACATTAAAACATTAATATTCGAGCGTTGGTTTAATCCAAGTTTGATTACATTGAGCCATAAGGATGAAATTGTTAAAGTTATTAGAGAAAAACAACCAAAAGAGAAAGATTTTTTTGTTTCTTATATTAGTAGTCCCGGTTGGAATTTTGGTTTTAATTATTTTTTTAAGATTTACGGAATAATTCCTAAAGATAAAGCTGTGAATGATTATATTTATACAATAGTTATACCTAAGGAATTGTCGCCGGACAGTATTAATTTTAGTTCTGGAAATATTGGTTTGATTTTACCGAAAAGTATGCAATGAATTTGATTATTGGGGTTGGACAAAAAATAAAAAAATGAATAAATTTTTAAACCAAAAATATTTTAAATTTTCCTTGCTTTCAATTATTTTTATTTTGGGTGTATGTTTAAGACTTTGGAAATATCCATTTTACCCTTTTGTCGGCCATGCCGAAGAATACCTATATGTTTGGTCAGGCCTTTCTTTAATTGAGAAAGGAGTTCCAATTTCTTGGAATGATTTGCTAGTTTATAAGGAGGAAAATGTTTACTGGCGCGGGGTAGCCCCAAATAATGGCCCAAGTCAAGGGGGGCTTGGAGTTCGTTTATTAAAGCCATGGCTAGATGAACCTCCGCTCTTCAGTTTAATGGTTGGAGGAATAGCTAAGCTCTATTCTATGCCTAATTTCACGGTGATTTCTTCGTATGTGATAAGAATCCCATCTTTGATCATTTCTTTTCTTTCAATGCTTTTTGTTTTCTTATTGGCAAGAAAGTTATTTGGATATTGGCAAGGTATATTTTCTCTTTTAATATATTCCATTATTCCAACTGTAGTTTTTGGATCACGACTGGCCGTGCCGGAAAATCTGATTGCCTTATTAATGATAGCGTGTCTTTATTTAATGATAAGCTATCTTGATTCTAAGAAAAAATGGCAGAGGAATTTAGCTATAATATTGGCAGGATTGGCAGGATTGGCAAAGCCCACTGGTTATTTACTGGTCTTTTTTATCACCTTTTTCCTTTTGGAAAAGAGAAGATGGAAAGAAGCTTTTCTGACCTTTATTATTTCTAGTCTAATCTTTTTTATTCCCTTTTTGGCCTACGGAAATTATTTTGATTGGCAACTGTTTAAGGAAGTAATCAGAATACAAGGAACTCGTCCAGCCGGATGGAGTTCTCTTTCCTTTATACTGACAAATCCAGGTTTTAGTATCGAAGTTTTTTTGGATGGAATGATTATTTTAGGGATGATTTCATTATTCTATTTGATTTTTAAGAAACAAACCGGTAAGGGAGAAAGAATTATCCTTTTTTCGCTAATTTTTGCCTTATTGGTCACAATGATTTCCGGAGGTAAGCATGACCAGCTGACATGGTATCGTTATCCTTTGTATCCATTTATGGCAATATCAATTTCGTTGATGATAAAAGAAATATTTTTTGATCCATCATTTTTTTTAAGTGCGATTTTTATTCCGCTGGCTTTTTCTAATGTTGATATATTAGAAAATCCTTTTTGGAAATTAAATTATTTAATTCGGTCAATGCCCTATAGAATAGTATTTTTTCTGCTTTTATTACCTTCTATATTGAAACTTTTTTTAAAAAATAAGTTTTTTACTATTTTAGCAAAATTAGTAATTATTGTTTCTGTATTTTTTCTAATTGGAGTAAATATTTGGGTTATTGAATCAAGATTTAATATTCTTTGCGATCATGAACACTGTCCGCTTCCAGAAAAAATTAATTTGTTAAAGCCGTTTTATAATCGTTAGCAAAACGATTTCAAACTTCCGAGGAGGGAGCAAAATAACGATTGAGTGTTCTGTTAACTCTTGAAAATTTATAAAAGAATACCGAGGGCTTTTAGCCTCGGAAATTTATACCCAACATACTCCAATTTGCATGTTAATAATAACTATGTTGGGTTCAAACTAAATTAAAATCATTGCAAATTCCCATTAATTTAGTTTATAAGTAAAAACTTTTTATAAGATTTACGGAACAATTCCTAAAGACAGGGTCGCTATGAAAAAAATGACTTGGGGCTTGAGAAATAAGAAATTAATTTTTCTAATATTGATATTGCTTATTGGAATAGCTTTTCGGATAACTGCACTTTCTGATTATCCCAAAGGCTTTTATCCCCAAGAAGCACTTCTTGGGTACAGAGCTTTTTTACTGTCGAATTTGGGCAAAGATGAATTAAATAGAGTAAGACCTTTACTTTTTGTTTCCTCTCAAGATTATCAATTACCAGTTTCTACTTATTTGATCTTGCCATTTGTCAAAATTGCTGGTTTGTCTAAGTTTACAGTTAGACTTCCTTTTGCTATTGCCGGAGTTTTGTCTATCGTCGGAATATTCCTTTTAGGAAAGATTCTTTTTAAAAATGACGAGCATAGCAACCTTCCATATTTGCTGGCTTTTTTGATGGCAATAAATCCTTGGGGGTTTTTCTTTCGAGGACTGCTAATTCCGAAGGCTTAGGCTTTGTTTTTTTTATTTTTGGCTTATATTTTTTTTTGAAACGAGATGGAACAAAAAATTTAGGTTATTTGTTTTCATTAATTTTATTTTCACTTTCACTATATAGTGATAAAACTGCCTGGATTTTTATCTTTTCATTTTTGATTCTTCTGTTTTTTGTAAATGTAAAAAATATTTTTAAAGTAAAAAGTATTTTATTGATTAAAAAAAGTAAAATATTTACCACCGTTTTATTATTGGTACTTTTTTGTTTGCCATTGTTTTTTAATTATTCAAAACTTCCACAATTTGGCAATAGTTTAAGGGATAATAATTTTAGTTTGATTAATGATATCGGAATTTCTAACGGTATTAATCAGATGAGAGGAGAAGATATAAAATCAGGATATCCTCTTGTCGGAAAGATATTTTACAATAAAATATATTGGCTAGTTAAGTTATTCAGTAACGTATTTGAACATTTTGTTCCTCGTTTTTATTTTTCTTCTGGTGATCAAGATCCAATTCACGGGTTGTCAAATTTTGGACCCTTTTTTTTAGTTCTGATTATTCCAGCCATTTACGGAACGATTTTTTTAGTTAAAAATAAATCCACATTATCTTTGTTTGTTTTAGTTTGGTTGTTTGCTTCATCTTTGCCGTCCGCTCTAATGAGCAAGAGCCCTGATCAACTTAAATTTTATTATTCCATACCAGTAATTTTAATTCTGGTAGCGTTGGGTATTGAAAAACTACCTAAAAGATTTCTTTTGGTATTAACCCCATTTTTATTATTTAACATGGTTTATATTTACAAAGATGCAATTTTTAAAGAACCATTTCGTTATTCTCAAAAATGGTCTTTGGGATTTAATCAAGTTGCAACGGTAATTCAAGATAATTATTCGGATTTTGATAATATTTTTATCACTAACAAATATTTTTCCGATCCGGTTACTTTATATCTTTTTTCTGTAAAGTATTCTCCGGAGAAATATTTTTTTCAACTAACCAAAAGCAGTATTTCTTATCGTTTATGGATGAATAAAGTTGATAAAATTATAGCCGGGGAATTAACAGAAGTAAAATTTAAAGGCAGTGAAAGGAATCTTTTTGTCGTAACTCCTCAGGAAGAAAAATATATTGGTTCTGCAACAGGAGGTGCTTGTTATAAAGTTGTTAAGACTATTAAAGACAGTAAAGATAATGATATTCTTTTATTTGCCGTAAGTTCCATAAATGAATGCAAATTTTCTGTTAATGAAATAAAGACGCAATGAAATATTCTAAAAAGGTAATTTTATTTTTTCTGATTCTAACAGTTTTGTTGGGGGGTTTATTGAGATTTTGGAAACTTGCTTCTTATCCGATCTCTCTTTCGATTGATGAAGTAGGTATTGGTTACGATTCATATTCAATTCTTAAAACAGGAAAAGATCAATGGGGTGAAAGTTTCCCTTTGGCTTTCCGATCTATAGGAGACTATAAACCTCCCGTTTTGGAGTATTTGATGATTCCTGCAATTACTGTTTTCGGACTAAATGAATTTGGAACGAGATTTACTGTTGCTTTATTTGGAACCTTAACAATTTTGTTTACTTTTTTATTAATTAAACAGATTTCCAAAAACGATTTGATTGCTTTACTTAGCTCGTTTTCTCTGTCGATATCTCCTTGGCATTTACAAGTTTCACGAATGACAAGTGAATCAGTAGTTGCGCTATTTTTTATTATTATCGGTGTTTGGTTATTTTTAAAGTCGGTTCACGAAAAGAAGAATTTGTATTGGCTCTCTGCAATTTTTTTCTGTCTTTCTCTTTACACTTATCATTCAGCTCGTTTGTTTACCCCGGTTATGGTTTTCGGTTTAACGATTATTTATTTTAAGAACATTATTAAAGAAAAAAAAAGAATTATTTTAGGAATTTTACTGGGTTTGATCTTAGTTATCCCGTTTGTTTATATTATGCTTACTCCTCTTGGAAGAACTAGGACCCAAAGCGTCTTTATTTCAAAAGATATAGAAATAAATTCTCAACTGAACGTAAATAATAGCAGAAGAACAATTCTAAACAAAATTTTTGATAATAATTTTTTAACTCTTTTTAACTTCTGGACAAAAAGATACCTTAATTACTTTGACTTTTCTTATATTTTTTTTGAGGGAGTAAATTTAAGTTCAATAAAACTTCCCGACGTGGGTTTGATGTACCTTATAGAATTGCCATTTTTATTACTAGGTCTTTGGCAGATTATTGTCAATAAAAAAATACTCGGTAGGCAGGAACTAATTCTAGTAATTTTTTGGGTTTTGATTGGTCCATTGGCAGCTTCGCTTGCCAACAATGAACAACATATTCTCAGAAACTTAACAACAATTCCGATGTTGCAGTTTTTGGTAGGAATTGGTTTATCGGTTTTTATTTTAAAACTTTTTCGGATATCTCTTGCCAAGAAACTTTTGTTTTTTTGCCTGACCCCTTTATTATTTATTGTCAGCCTCGTTTATTATTGTGATTTATATTATGTTCACTATCCAATTCAGTTTTCCGAATATTGGAGTTATGGAATGAAAGAAGCGGCCTTGTTCGCCTGGGATCATCAAAAAGAATATAAGAATATTATCATTGACTCAAGCTTTGGTACCCAAGGTCCGTTTACAGTAAGTACTCCTCATCTTTATGTATATTTTTATGGAAAATATGACCCTTGGCTTTTGCAGACTGACCCTTTGCACGACAAGGAACCAAATAAAGGTTCTGCAGATTTCCTTAATTTTTCCTTTCGCCCGATTTATTGGCCAGTAGACAGGTATTCAAAGAACACTTTATTTATCGGTAGCCCCTGGTCTCTTCCACCCGAAGATCTAGACAAGGCCAAAGTAATTAAAACCATTTATTTTAAAAACGGCGCCACAGGATTTTTAATAGTTGCATCTTTAGAGGACAAAGAAAATACTTCCCAAAATTAATAGAATGGGAGGCCAGCCTTAATAATTCTGAAAGCCACGGTTTTATCCGGATAAAGAATTTCTCCAAAAAGTTGCCGGTGGGGGTTATTTAAAATATTTTCCCGCGACGAGATTAACTCATCGCCGACGACGATATTTCCTTCTTTTTCCTCTTTTCCCCAATCGATTGAACGATATTCAAACTGACCGAATTTTTTGTTATTTACCCGGTTGTAAGAATAATAATAATTCGGCAATTCCAGATAGCCGGCTTCTTTTTGGTAAGTAGCAGGATCAAACTTCGTAAAGAATAAAACATGAATATAACTTTCACCCCGGCTGTTGTCGATTACAATATTTTGATTTGGGAAGAATGATAAGCTTTTACCCAATTGAGAGTAACCCAGTTCCCAATATTTGGCTCTTTCAAAAGGTAAGATGTAAAAAAGCTGAACCATCAGGTTTATAAGAGAACAAATAATCAACAATACCAATATTCCACTAAACGCTATTTTAAGATTTCTAGATTTAACAAAAATAATTGATTCATAAATACCGATGGCGATGATTACTGACAAAGGAAAAACCAAAGGTAGGGCCCTAACAGTTGAAAATGGATCTCCGGTTAACGACGCCGCTAAGGGAGAAAAAAAGAACCACGGCCATATTATTGACCTTAATCTTTCATATTTCTTTTTTGTAATTAACCAGATAAGACCTAATAAATAAAAAGGTAATTGCCATATATAAAAAGTTGCTAAGTCAGGTAGCCATCTTTGTTTTTCGGCCGGATCCGGAGAAAATAAATTCCTGGGAGAGTAATAGGCCGTGTATAGCGCAAACCATTTTCTTAAGATAGTCAAAGTTCGGTTATTAGATTGACCTTCTTGATTTTTCCAAGGTAAAATTGTCTGTGGAGAAAAAATACTAAGCGATTTGACCCGAGATTGCCCGCCGGGAGTCAAAGAAACAGCTAAGATTGGTATCGTTAACAATCCTAAAACTAAAAAACCAAAAACTAAAAACTTTTTCTTTTCTGAAAGCCACTTTCGATAATAAAAAAGATAAAAACCAAAAATTAATGGGGCAACGATTCTCTGGCCGTGATAAGCGTAAGTCGATAGAACAAAAAAAATTGAACCCAAAAGAAAAAATAGTCTTCTCTTTGTCGTAAAACCGTAAACACAAAACAAGGTCGCCCCAAGCAATAGGAGAAAACTTAAATTAGATTCCCAGGCTCCACGGCTATAAAAAACATGCCATGGGGCGATTGTCAGGACCAAGGCCGTTAAAAAGGATAAAAGACGATTGTTTTTAGTAATCAATTTTAATAAGAAATAAATACAAATAACGGCGATTGAGCCAGAAAAGGCGGAGATAAAACGGGTAGAAAAAATGCCAAGCCCCAGAATTTTTATAGGAAGGACAGTTAAATAAATGTAAAGCGGCGCTTTAAAATCGGTAAAGGAACGAAAAAGAAGGGGAAAAGACTTTCCGAATTCATCCTTGCCTGTTTTTAAGATGGAGTAGGCATTATAACCAATTGCCGCTTCATCAAGATAGAAACCATGATCAGGATTGTTTAGTTGGTAAAATCTGATCGTAAAAGCCAGTATAAAAAGAATTCCTACGATGGCGAACCAAAGATATTTATTATATTTTAATTTCATATTAAAAGTAGAGATTTTGATTTAATCCTAAAACGATGATTTCAACAATTAGCCAGATTAAAATTGGTCCAAGAATAATTATTTTTTTCCATAAAACAGGCAACTTAAGAATTTTTTCTAAACCAATACCAATAAGGAGCAAGAAAGGAACAAAAAGTAAGATTTGAATATTGTAAATTCGATTATTGAATAAACTGCTTATAAGGCTTGCAACTATAATCCAGAAAATAGTTGGTAGAAAGAGAACCGAATTTAAAGAAACAAGACCTAAAATAAAAAGAGGTAGAAGCCCGCTATAAAGTTTTTCAGTTTCTTTAACTCCAACTCTTTCTAAAGGATGGTTGGCAAAGAAATAATAATTAAGATTAAATGTTTCAAAAAAATTAATTTCTAAATTTTTTACTATTTCCGTAGCTTTATTCGTGTATAAACGAGAAAAAACCGGATTGAGTGGGTTAAGAATATTTTGGTAATGAATAATGTGAGCAATACTTTCTTGGTTAAGACTTAATGGCGTATTTTTAGCTTGAAATTTATTTCGACGCGGTAGTTTATTAGTTATTAGGAAAAGAGAAGGTAAAAAAAGAAGCAAAAAGACAATTAAAAGGTATTTTAAATTTAGAGCGTCTTTTTTATGAGTGACGATAAGAAAAAAAAGAATAGATAAAAAAAGAGCGATTAATATATTTTCTTGGTTTATTTGGGTTTGCCAGGGGGAGATAATAAATAAAATAGTTAAAAAAATGGTAGTGAAAAACTTGTGAAAATATTTCTTGACTAAGAAGAAGAAAAGAACAACATTAATGACCTTTAACAAAATTAAAATTATATTCATTTGGTGTGTCAAAGATTTGCTAAAGTTAGTCAGTACTCGTTATAATTTATCAGTTTCATTTTAACATGAACAGATGAAAAAATATGCCCTTCTCGTTTTCATTATCAGTTTAGCTTTTTTTTTGCGTTTTTACCGGTTAGCCAACAATCCGCCATCTCTCAACTGGGACGAGGTTTCTCATGGCTATAATGCTTATTCGATATTAAAAACGGGTAAAGATGAATGGGGGATAAAATTCCCGCTGATTTTCAGAGCGTATGGTGATTATAAATTACCGCTTTATATTTACCTGACTATTCCTTTTATCTGGACCTTAGGAAGAAATTTATTAGCAATTAGACTGGTTTCGGTTCTTTCCGGAGTGAGTTTGGTTTTTGTGGCTTACCTGATTACTAAAAAAATAACTCAAAAAGAAATACCCTCTTTATTTGCCGCTTTTTTAACTGCTGTTTCACCCTGGAGTCTTTTTCTTTCGCGCATTGCCGTAGAGGCAAATTTATGCGCTTTTTTGTTTTCTCTTGGCATATATTTTTTTATTAGCTGGTTGGAGAATCAAAAATTAAGAACTCTTTTTTTTACCTTTCTTTTTTGGGGGTTATCAATCTATTCCTATAACTCTGCCAGGGTCTTGGTTCCCATATTAATAATTATTACTTTATTCTTTATTCTTAAAAAAAAGCTTTTAAAAAAATCAATCATTGCGATTGTTTTTCTGGCGTTGTTGTTAACTCCTTTTATTTTACAGTTTATCGGCAACAGCGGTAAGGCCAGATTTAATTTAGTTTCTTTAATAGATCAAGGAGCGGTCAACCAGATTAGTGAAAAGCGTACCAACTCAAAATTACCTAAACCCCTTAAAGAACTAGCTTTTAACCGAGTGACTTTCTTTTTTGCTTCCGCCTTTAAAAATTATTTCAGTAATCTTTCGCCCAAGTATCTTTTTTTTCGCGGAGGAAGCCAGTATCAATTTTCTCTGCCTGACCATGAACTTTTGTATTTGGTTACGACCCCATTTTTATTGATTGGTATCTTAATGTTTTTATCTGGAAAAATACCAGGCGGAAGATTTTTGGTACTTTGGTTTTTTTTAGCATTTATTCCTTCTGCTATTACCAAGGATGCGCCTCATGTTTTAAGAACCATATTAATTTTACCTTCACCGATGATTTTGTCGGCCATGGGACTTTCCTGGTTAACCGATAAAATTGGTTCTCGATCACACTTTAAGGGAAAATTTATTTTAGCCATTTTAGTAATTGCCGTTTTAATCAGTTTTGGTAAATGGTGGAAAGATTATCAAGAGATTTATCCCAAAGTCTATTCTTGGGTTTGGCAGTATGGTTATCAGGAAGTCGTTGCCTTTGTAAAAGATAAATATGCTGATTATGATCAAATTTATTTTACCAAGAGTTTAGGGGAACCGCATGAATTTTTTGCTTTTTATTGGCCATGGGATCCGCAGTCTTTTTCTCAAGAGAAAAAATGGGACTATCATGCCAATTGGTACTGGGTGAATTCTTTTGAAAAATTTACTTTTGTCAATGATTGGAAAATGAAGGAAATTACCTGCTTAAGTTTTGGGTCTCGTTGCTTAATGGTGACTAGTCCGGGAAATTTCCCCAGTGGGTGGAGTAAGATAAAAACAATAAAGTTTCTCGACGGTAAACCGGTTTTTGAAATTTTGGAAAAAGTAAACAAGTGAAAGAAAAAATATTTGTTTTAGGACTGCTTATTTTATCATTGGTTCTTAGGGCAAAACTGTCCCTGGAATTCGTCTCCCTTTCTGTAATAGCTGAGATAGCGATCTTTTTCTTCATTTATTTAATTATTAGAAAATTTAATTTGCTTCTGGCCGAGATCTCATTAATATTTTTTGCTGTTAGTCCTTGGCTAATTGTTTTATCGCCGTTTCTTTTTTCGCGCGGCTGGCTAAAGATAAACCCGGTTAGCCCAATCGTCTTTGTAAAAAATTATTTTTTTCTGTTTTCCGGTGATTATTTATTTTACAAAGGGATCTGGCCGATAAAGTTGCAGTCATTAAATTATCAGGGAATGATGTACTGGACTGATATAATTTTTATTATCTTAGGGTTAAAAGAAATATTTTTGAAAAATAAGAGATTTTTTGAAAAGTTTTTACTAATTTCTTTACTAATTTTTCCAATACCGGCTTCATTAACCGGCAACTTGACTTTATATCCCTTGCTTTTATCTTTTCCGTTAATTATTCTTTCGGCAAAAGGGGCCCTGTCATTAATAAAAACCCCAAAATTTTTAACGATTATTTTATTGGCCAATTTATATTTTTTGATTCGTTTTTTAGATCTTTATTTTCTGCATTATTAATTTATGAAAACAAAATTTTTTCTTCTTATAGTTTTTATTTTGGCTTTAGTCTTAAGACTTTGGTCGCTTAATAATTTTCCGGCCGGTCTTAATGCTGATGAGGCGGCGATTGGCTACAATGCTTATAGCCTGCTTAAAACCGGTAAAGATGAATTTGGGCACCCTTGGCCGATAAATTTTCAATCATTTAATGATTACAAACCCGGACTGTATTTTTATTTGGTTTTACCGTCAGTAGCAATTTTTGGGCTTAATGAATGGGCGGTTAGATTTCCCTCGGCGATTTTAGGTACTTTAACGGTTGTTCTAGTTTATTTTCTAGCTAAACAGTTATTTGAAAAAGAAAAAAATAATTCATTGCTAGCTTTAATAACTGTTTTTCTTTTAGCTATTAGTCCTTGGCACCTTCATTTTAGCCGGGGAGGTTGGGAAACCAACGCTGCTACTTTTTTCTTGGTTCTGGGAGTATATTTATTTTTTCTTTCTTTTAAAAAAGGAATTTTTCTTTCCTTAAGCGCTGTCAGTTTTGTTTTATCGATGCTGACTTATCATAGCGCTAGAGTAGTTGCTCCGCTTTTAGTTTTGGGGTTAGTTATTTTTTTTAGAAAAAATGTTTTTTCTTTAGTAAATCGCAAAAGTCTTATTACTGCAATATTTATAGGGGGGATTCCTTTTGTCATTCTTTTGCTTTCTATGAGAGGGCAAGCCGGTGTCTCGCGTTTTGCCGGGGTAGGTATTTTTGCCGACAAAGGTCCTCTTTGGCGGACAAACGAACTAAGGGGTCAACATTCAAACCCTTCCTCCTTTTTTGTAAAGGTTATACACAATCAATATTTAGAATACGGGATTCAATTTCTCAACAACTATTTAAAACATTTTAGCGGTAATTTTCTTTTTATTTCCGGAGACGAAATTCAGAGAAATAAAGTGCCGGGAATGGGCCAGTTTCTTTTAGCGGAAATACCGTTTCTGGTTCTAGGACTTTTCTTTTTAATTAAAAGAAAGCCAATTGGTTGGAATGTAATTTTATACTGGCTTTTTGTTGCTCCGGTTGCTTCCGCTTTAACTTTTCAAGCACCTAACGCTATTAGATCTTTAAATATGGTTGTTCCTTTGATAATAATAATGGGTTACGGTCTTTATCGTGGTTTTGAGTGGCTCAAAATAAGGATTCCTTTGGTCTTATACAAATCTACGATTATCTTTGTCATATTAACATTAGCTTGGAACTTTAGTTATTACCTTCACCAATATTATGTTCATTACCCGCAAGTTTATCCTTCAGCCTGGGAGGATGGATTTAGAGATCTGGGTAAATATCTTTCTTTAAATCAAGATAAATACGGTAAAATTTATATTACCGGGAAATATGATCAGCCATATATTCTTTTGGCCTTTTTCTTAAAATATCCTCCAAATGTTTTTCAAAAGGAGGCTATCCTTACCCCAAGAGATCAATACGGGTTTTCTACCGTAACTCAATTTGGAAAATACTATTTCGGAGAGTTTGATTGGGCAAAGATTAAGGTCGAACCTAATGCCTTAATTGTAGGTACTCCGGAAGAAATTCCCAATTCTGCTAAAATAGTAGAGAGGATATATTTTAAAGATGGAAAAACAGAAGCATTTAGAATTGCCGAAGATTAAGCTCTCAGTGGCGCTCGCGACCTTTAATGAAGGGTTAAGCATTAAAGAGTGCCTGGAAAGCATTAAAAATTTGGCTCAGGAAATTGTAGTCGTTGATGGTTCTTCAACCGATAATACAGTGGAAATAGCCCGTTCTTTTGGAGCAAAAGCGATTATTACCACAAACAAGCCGATATTTCACATAAATAAGCAACAGGCGATTGACGAATGCCAAGGTGATTGGGTTTTACTTCTTGATGCCGATGAAGTGGTTCCCTCGGATTTAGCGGAAGAAATTAAAACAGTAATTCAAGACGGGGTGTCCGGGACGGTGGCATACTGGCTTAAGCGGAGAAAAATGTTTTTGGGTAAGTGGATGAAAAAAGGCGGCCAGTATCCCGATCCGGTGGTCAGACTCTTTAAAAAAGGCAGAGCTTTTCTTCCCTGTCAAAGTGTGCATGAACAGATGAAAGTGGACGGTGAAATTGGTTGGTTGAAAAATGATCTTATTCATTTACCGACCTGCTCATTTACTTCATACCTAACCAAAGATAACCGCTATTCCACCCTTACCGCCCTGGAAATGAAAAATGAAAAATTAAAAATTAATTTTTTTAGTTTTTGTAAATATTTTTTTTGGGAGCCAAACAAAATATTTTTTTCAATTTATCTGAGACACAAGGGCTTTTTGGATGGTTTTCCGGGTTTTATTTTTGCCCTTTATTCAGGACTTCATATAACCAATGCTTATATTAAATATTGGGAGATGGAAAAAACTTTAAGTGAGCATATCGAAGAAGATTGGGTTTAAAAAAAATGAGAGAGAAAACAAATAATCTTTCAAAAACAGCCAGTGATAGCAACAAAAATATCTTAAAATTTATCTTTTTAATATTTGTTCTGTGGCAGTCAGCAATTTTACTGATTACTTTTATCTCCCCTTCAATATTGCCGTTAAGAGAACAGTTTACTTATAGTGACGGCTCGAAACCAATTAATCCGCGTTTTCTTTGGAACCGGGCAAATTTTGACGGTTCTCATTATTTAAATATTGTCAAAAACGGCTTTGGTTTACACGAACAGTCTTTTTTCCCTTTTTATCCGGAATTAATAAAGTTTTTATCTCCGGTTTTCAAAGGTAAAGATTTGCTGGCTGGTTTATTTATATCTAATTTTTCTTTACTAATTTTTTTGTTTGTTTTTTACAAGTTGATAATTATTGATTACGATGATAAGACTGCCAAAAGAACAATAATTTTTCTTCTTATTTTTCCAGCCTCGTTTTTTTTAACTATGGTTTATTCAGAAAGCCTTTTTCTTATGCTTCTTTTGGGATGCTTTTATGCTGGTAGAAAGGGGAAGTGGTTAATCGCGGGTATCCTTGGTGGTTTGGCTTCTTACACCAGAATAGTTGGCGTTTTTATTTTTCCCGCCTTAATATACGAATGGTATCTGCAGCACCAGGGGTTTTCGTTTAAAAAAAGCTTTATCTCTTTACTTCCTTTATTTTTTATTCCTTTGGGACTTTTAAAATATACGGCTTTTTTAAATGAAAAGTATCATGATCCCTTAATATTTATTCATGCTCAATCGGCTTTTGTCGCTGGAGGAACCAATGGAAGAATAATACTTATTTATCAAGTTTTTTGGCGTTATCTGAAAATGATACTGGAAACGAGATTTTATTATTCCTACTTTCCTGTCTGGCTGGAACTCTTAACAGCAAGCTTTTTTGCCGTTTTGTTGATTCTTGCCTATGTTAAAAAAGTCAGATTTTCCTATCTTATTTTTAGCGCTTTTTCCTATTTTATTCCGACCCTTTCGGGGACTTTTTTATCTCTGCCGCGGTTTGCTCTTACTTTGTTTCCCTGTTTTATCTTTTTGGGCATGCTTAAAAATGTTTTCTTGAGACGGTTTTTATTAGTGATTTTTAGTCTGCTCTTTATAGTTTCTACCGCTTTCTTTTTAAGAGGATACTGGATATCGTAAGTTATGATTAATAAGATAAAATTACTTCTTGGTCATAGCCCGTTTCTTAAAGGAAGTTTTATTGTTTTTGCCGGCTCAATAATTACCAGCCTGGGCGCTTATCTCTTTCATTTATCAATGGGTAGACTATTGGGTCCGGTAGATTATGGAATTTTAGAAAGCTTGATTTCCATAATGTATTTTTTAGGAATTCCGGTTGGAGTCTTAAGTTTAGTGGTGGTTAAATATGTTGCCCAAGAAAAAAAAGACATTAAAAAAGTTGGATTTTTAATAAATTGGTTATCAAGAAAAACAGCAATTTACGGATTGATATTTTTAATCGCATTTCTTGCCCTTTTTCCTGTTTTAAAAATTCTTATTAAAGTAGACTCCTTTTTGTTATTTTTTGGTTTGGGAATTGCAGGCTTTATTTCGATATTTCAAACAATTTTTTCTTCCACCCTTCAAGGAATGATGAAATTTCTAGAATTAAGCATTACTAATATTTTTAGTTCATGGATAAAGTTAATAATATCAATAATTTTCGTTATTTTGGGATTTAAAATAGGGGGCGTTGTTTACTCAATTCCTATTGCCGCTTTAGCCACTTTATTTTTAACCTATAAAATTATCAAAAAATATGTTCCTTTAATAGGCCAGAAGGGCGACAAAAAAAGCGATTATTTTGGGAACATTGGTAATTATTCGTTGGCGATACTTGTTCAGAATTTTAGTCTAATTTGCTTTTTTGCGGTGGATATAATTTTGGCAAGATATTTTTTAACTCCAACTTTGGCCGGACAATATGCCTCTCTTTCTATCCTTGGAAAAATAATTTTTTTTGCTTCCAGTCCTATCCTGTCGGTGATGTTTCCCATAATTTCGGAGAAATACTCAAACGGCGAAAAATATCAAAGAACCTTTTTTTTAAGTCTTTTTTTGGTTATTTTAATATCCGTTTTTATTAGTTTTGTTTATATTATTTTTCCGAAAACAATGATTAATATCTTATTCGGGAAAGTATACTTGAGCAGCTCTTCAAATTTATGGCTTTTTTCTGTTTTCATTTCGATATATTCAGTTTGCGCGCTGTTAATGAATTTTTTTCTTTCCATTTCAAAGACAAAGATTATTTATGTTTCTTTGTTTTTTGTTGCCTTGCAGATCGCCCTTATTTCGTTTTTTCATCAAAACATTAGTCAAATTGTTTTAATGAACATAATAACTCTTTCTTTATTTTTGGTCTGTTTATTGGTATATTGTTTCTCAAACATATTTAAACCCAACAAAATTTATGAATGATAATCTTCTTTCCGTTATTATTCCTGCCTATAAGCAAGAGAAGACAATAGTTAAAGATTTAAACAGCATAAACTCTGTTTTAAAACAGGGAAAATATGATTATGAAATTATTTGTGTGATTGACGGGAAAGTAGACAGAACTTTTGAGAGAGCAAAAACAATAAAATCTCCCAATATTAATATTATCGGTTACGAAAAAAACCACGGCAAGGGATATGCGGTTCGTTATGGGATGGCAAGAGCCAAGGGAGACTTAATTGCCTTTATCGATTCAGGCATGGACATTAATCCTAATGCCATTTCGATGTTGCTTGAGCATATGAAATGGTATAATTCCGATGTGATTGTCGGTTCGATCAGACACTCGGCGTCCAAAGTAATTGGCTATCCGTTTAAAAGAAAGTTATTTAGTATTGGTTATCATTTGTTAACCAGGTTTCTTTTTGGTTTAAGAATTACCGATAGTCAGAGAGGAATAAAAATATTTAAAAGAGAAGTTTTGGAGAAGGTCTTGCCCCGGCTTATGGTCAAAACTTTTGCTTTCGATATTGAAATGCTTTCCGTCGCCAACCACTTGGGTTTTAAAAAAATCCATGACGGTCCGGTGGAAATGGACGCTAGAAAATTTAAGTATTCCAGTATCAAAACTTCCACCGTCTGGTCAATGTTTCTGGATACTTTGGCAATTTTTTACCGTTTAAACATTTTGCATTATTACGACAATAAAAACAGAAGAGCGTGGATTTGTGATAAAGATTTAAATATGAAGATAAATACTTGATGAAAAAAAAGATTATTGTCAGTGTCATTATTCCCGTCCGCACCATTACCCCTTATGTTAGAGAAACGGTTGGACATTTGAGGCAGCAGACGGCAAAAGATTTTGAGACGATCATTGTTACCGACAAAAAAGAAAAATTATCAGAAGTAACCGTAATCGGAAGCGGGGAGCCGACCCCGGCTTACAAAAGAAATTTAGGAGCCAAAAAAGCCAAAGGGCAGGTCCTTGCTTTTTTAGATGACGATTCTTATCCAAGTAAAGATTGGCTGAAAAATGCCGAAGCGCTTTTCTCTGACCAATCGCCAATCACTAATAACCGATCACTCGCAGCTGTTTGCGGTCCGGCTTTAACTCCGCCGGCAGATAATTTTTTTCAAAAGGTTTCCGGTTTGGTTTGGGGGAGCTGGCTGGGCAGCGGCGGGGCTGGCACCTACCGCAACCGAGTAATGAAAAGAAGGGAAGTAAGGGATTTTCCTTCGGTAAATTTGTTAATCCGAAAAAAGGATTTTTTCTCCGTTGGCGGATTTGATATTAATCACTGGCCAGGAGAGGATACGAAGCTTTGTTTAGATTTAATAAAAAGGGGTAAAAAGATAATTTATGATCCGGAAATTTTAGTTTTCCATCACCGCCGGCCGGTATTTTCTTCGCATTTAAAACAAGTCAGCCGCTATGCTCTCCGTCGTGGCCTTTTTGCCCGGATTTTTCCCGAGACATCCTTTCAAGTCGGCTATTTTATTCCTTCGTTTTTTACTTACGGTTTAATTTTAGGTTTTTTGGCTAGTTTTTTTAATTCTCAAATCAGGTTTATTTTTAACGGCGCTTTAGTCCTATATTTGTCGCTTTTATTTATAACCGCTTTAATAGTATTTTTTCGTGAGAAAAATGTTTTATTGGCCCTGGCGGTAATGCCGGCTATTGCGGCGACCCATCTGGTTTACGGGTTTCTTTTTCCTTGGGGATATTTGCAAAGGGAATTAAAAACAGTTCCGCGCGAAATTGACCTTAAAAAGAAAGCTTATCTCGGCGGTTAGGGAGTAGATTTTAAGAATTTTTGCGCATCCTGATTTCCTGGATCAAGGACTAAAACTGCCTCAAACTCTTTTTTGGCTTCAGCCTTTTTTCCTAGATTAAAATAGACAATACCGAGATTAAGCCGGAGAGTAGGATTTTGTGGATTAAGAGCCACCGCTTTTTCCAAATGTTCTAAAGTTAAATTAATTTGGCCTCTTTGGGCATATATTGCGGCTAAATTTTGGTGAGATTGCCAAAGACCGGGATTAAAAGTCAACGCCTTCTGATAATTTTCAATGGCTTCGTCAATTTTTCCCAGTTGCAGGTATGAATTGGCCATATTGTGGTAAGCGTCGCCATAATTTGGCAGTAAGGCAATGGCAATTTTAAATTCTTCAATCGCTTTTTCAAAATTGCCGTGGCGGCCGTATAAATCGCCTAAATTATTGTGATTTTGAGGACTGGAGGGAGAAGTTCTGGCGGCGGCCAGCCAAAGATGGTCCTGGTCTTTCCAATCGATGTTTCTGACGATGGTTCTTATTGAAAGAGCAATAATAATTATTCCAAAAAAGGTGTAAAGTAGATACTTGTTTTTTAGAATGCTGCCGAGTTTTTGTAAACCGATTCCGATTAATACCAGAATTCCCAGCGTCCCGAGGTAAGCATAACGTTCAGCCACAATCCAAGCGACCTTAAGGGGAGTTAACATAGGAAGCAAACTAATAAAGAAAAAACCCAACCAAAAGCAGTATTTGCGGTATTTCTTTTTAAGAAAAGTAAAAACAATCAGGCCAAAATAGATAAGGGTAACGATTGCCATTAAGGTATACTGTGTATTCGTATAAACCATTTCCGAATGATAAAGGGTCAAGTTGTCCGGCCAAACAATCAACCATAGATAATTGGCAATCGCCGTAGGAATTTGGGTGAGAGGATTATAAAAACCTTTTTCCTGGTAGTAACTGGTTCTTAAAGCGTTAATTCTTTGCCCGAGTTGTCCGCCAAAAACGACCATAACGACAATTACTCCGGTAAGTAAAAAATAAGGAATTAATTTTTTCCAATGTTCTTTAAGCTTATTGTTTATCAGTTCGAAAAAAATAAGAATGGGGAATAGTACGGCGGCTTTTTCGGTGGTAAATAATCCGGGAATGTAAAATATGACGGAAAACCAATAATATTTTTTTGCCCAATTTTTTGATCTCGAGATATAGTAAAGAAGAAAAGAGAATAGAACAAAGAAGCTGTATTGGGCATATAATCCACCCGAAATCCAGACTAAGCCTTCAGAAAGCAGTGGATGAACCGCAAAGAGAGAAGCAACCATTATGGCCAGAGGTGTTCCGTTTAACAAGGAAAGTAAGGCGTATATTACCCAGACGCAGCCGAGATGGAAAATGATATTAATCAGTCTAAAAAAAACCGGGTTTAATCCGAATAATTTGAAAACAATGCAGTAAAAGAAATAACGGGCCGAATTAATTGTCCAGTACCTGAGATAATAAAACCAATTGCCCATGTTTTTATCTTGGACAATTCCGGCAATATCGTCAGAAAGAAATTGGTTACCGAGAGAATTGGAATAAACTGCAAAAACAAGTACTGCCAGAAAAATCAAAATGACTACATTTTTTCTCAACCAAGTCTTAAAAATAGGGAGGGGAGTTTGAGGGGAAGAAATATTACCGTCCTGCCTAACAATTTTTTCCAATTTTTCTTTAGGAAGAGTAGTTTCAAGGTAATTTCTCAAATCATTTTCGGAAACGCCGACCTTGCTTCCAATTTCCGACAAAGGAAGCCTTTTCCAGTTTTTCTTAATAAACTTTTTTTGCGATTTGGTGAGATTCATATTTAGGTCTATGTTATACTAAGAGTCAGGAAAAATATACCTCTTTTTTTTACAGGGGGAAAGATGAAAATACTGGTTACCGGAGGTGCAGGTTTTATTGGCAGTCATTTGGTTGATGCTTTGATCAGAGAAGGTCATCAGGTCAAAGTTTACGACAATCTTAATTCTCAGGCTCATAAAGACGCTGGACTTCCAACTTATTTTAACAAAAAGGCCGAATTTGTTAAAGGTGATGTTCGCCACAAAAAAGAGTTGCAAAAAGCAATTGGAAATTCCGAAGTTATTTTTCATCTGGCAGCGGTGATAAGCCTTGGCCAATCAATGTATCAGATAAAAAAATATGAAGAGGTAAATTTTGGGGGAATAGCTAATCTTTTGGAAATTTTGGCTTCAACTCGAAACCGGATCAAAAAAATTGTCTTTGCCAGCAGTGCCACTGTTTATGGAGAAGGCGCGTACTTTTGTCCCCGGGAGAAAGTGCAGTATTCTCCAAAGGTTAGAACAGAGGAGCAAATAAGAAGTGGTCAATGGGAGCCGCTGTGTCCGGTTTGTCAGGAAGTCTTAAGTCCGATTCCAACGGTTGAAGAAAAGCCGCTTTCCTCGAGACTAATTTACGCAATTACCAAAGAGGCGGGAGAAAAAATGTTGGCAAGTTTTGCCCAAGCTTATGGGGTTCCCTGCACTGTTTTGCGCTATTTTAATGTTTATGGTCCCGGGCAGAGTTGGCATAATCCTCATACTGCTGTTTGGGCCTCTTTTCTTGGTCGGATAAAAAACGGTCTTGCTCCTTTGATTATCGAAGACGGTAAGCAAACAAGAGATTTTGTTTATGTTGAGGATGTGGTCAGAGCGACTATAGAAGCAATGGAGATTCCAAAAAATAATTTTGAGATTATCAATATTGGTTCGGGCAGGCGGGTTTCTATTTTGCAAGTGGCAGAAAAATTGATAGAATTGAGCGGCAAGAATTTAAAGCCGGAGATTACTTACATTTTTCGCAAAGGCGATGTCCGTCATTGTTTTGCCGATATTACTAAAGCCAAAAAGCTGTTGGCTTGGGAGCCTCAAGTAAGTTTCGAGGAGGGAGCAAAGAAAATGTTTCAATGGGGAATTAAACAAAAAGCTGAGGTAAGTTCGAAAAATTTTGCCCAAGAGCTGGTAGAAAAAGGGGTGGCTGTCTATGGAAAAAAAATCCAAAATTAAGAATTTAAAAATTTTGATTGTTGGCCACGTAACAGAGAGTTATGGTCCAATGCAATCTCTGCCAGAGTATTGTCAAAAGCGTGTCGAAGAATTCGCGGTTATTTCTCACCCTTTCAGTTATTGCACTATTCCTTATTCGGAATGTCTGCTTTATCAGGACGGCAAGCTAAAAAAGCGATATCGGGGGCTAAAAATTAAGACAAGCTGGCCGGTTCATTATTTAGCCGATGTGGGATTGACTTTCTGGTTTGTGATCAGAATGAAAAGAAAATGGGATTTGTTTATTGGTTCGGATTGTTTAAATGCTTTTACCGGTATTATCCTGCGATCAATTGGTGTTGTTTCCAAAGTAATTTTTTATGAGCACGACTATTCACCGGAAAGATTTGCCAACTGGATTTTGGATGCTATTTTTCATTATATTAATGGTTTTTCGGCAAGACATGCTGACATCATTTGGGACAATCCGCCCAATCTTTTGGAAATGAGAAAAAAACAGAGGGCTGATTTGAAAAAAGTAATCAGGGTTCCCCATGGAGTAGATTTAAATAAAATTAAAATTTTGCCGTTGAGCAAGATCCAGAGAAAAACTTTAGTTTATATTGGTTATATTGATCAGAATAAAGGATTACAGCTGGTTGTTAAAGCTGTCAAAGAATTAGCGAGTAAAATTCCTGAAATTAAAGTTTCTGTAGTCGGCTCGGGCTATTATGAACCAGAAATAAAAAAAATGGTCAAAAAATATAAATTGGAAAAGTATTTTCATTTCTTCGGTTTTACTTCTCATGATTGGACCCTTAGCTATTTGCCTTCTTGCGCTGTTGGTTTGGCGCCTTACTTGAACCGTTCAAAAAGCACTTTTAGGTTTGCTGAACCGTTGAAAGTTAAAGATTATTTTGGTTGTGGGCTTCCAATAATTATTACCAAAGTTCCGGATATTGCCAAGGAAATTGAGGGAAAAAACTTGGGACTGGCCATCCGGTATAACGCCGATGAACTGGCCAAAGCCATTCTTAAACTTTTAACAGATGACAAATTTTATCGTCAATGCCGGAGAAATGTCTTAACTTACAGCAAAAATATTTCCTGGGACTATACATTTGATCAGGCTTTTGAAAAGACCTTGGCTCCAGCAGGTAATTGGTAATTAAAGGAAAAATGTTAAAAAAGGTTGTCTATCATGCAAGGATTAAAAAAATAGCAGCTTGGTTTTTGGGATCAGAAGTGGCCAAAAACCCCTTTTATCTTTGGTTTTATAAAAATTACATTAAATTTCAAATAAAGAAATTAGAGAAGGCTCCCTTGCGGGTGATGGTTGAAAATACTAATATTTGCAACGCCAATTGTGTTTTTTGTCCGCACCAGATTATGAAAAGGCAAACAGGGATTATAGGGTTGGAGACATTCGAGAAAATTGTCAAACAAGCTAAAGAAATGGGCATTGGCGAGTTAACTCTTCACGGGTTTGGCGAACCCCTCTTGGATAAAGATTTTTTTGCAAAAGTTAAAGTTGCCAAGAATTTCGGGATACCTTTAGTAAGGACAAATACCAACGGTATGTATTTGACAAAGGAAAAATTAAAGGATGTTTTTACGTCTGGCTTGGATGAAATTTATATTAGTTTTGACGCTGCCTCTGAGTCGACTTTTCAGAAAATCAGACCGGGGCTTAATTTTATCCAGGTGGAGACAAATATTTTGGGCTTGATTAAAGAAAAAAAGAAAAGAAAAGCTAAAAAACCAAAGATTTTTTTGAGTTTCGTAGAAAGTAAGGAAAATGCCTGTGAAACTGGACAATATCTTCAAAAATGGCAAGATCTGGTTGATGGCGTTTCTATTTCTTTTCTTCATAATTGGGCAGGGAAGCTGAAAAAAAATGAAGAAAAAAGACAGCGCGATCCCTGCCGCCTTTTGTGGACAGATTTGGTCATAAACTGGAATGGAGATGTTCCTCTTTGCTGCAGCGATTATGAAGGGAGAATAATTCTGGGAAATGTTAATCAGCAGACATTGAAAGAAATCTGGCGGGGAGAAAAGCTAAAGAAAATTCGGGAATTTCACTTGAAAGGGTCGTTTGATAAAATCGATCTTTGTAAAGATTGCGATTTGAATTATCACACTAAGTTGCCTTGGTGGGGGCTTTAATTTTTTAATGAGAGTTCTTCTGTTCTGGCCAAATTATGATTCTCATATAAATTACCCGCCTTTAGGATTGGGTTATCTGGCTTCTTTTTTAAGAATGAATAATCACAAGGTGGCAATTTTTGACGGGACTTTAAAAAATGCTTCTGTTGGTGATTTTGTGAATGAAGTGAAGGATTTCAATTGGAGGTAATGTCTAATCTTAAAGCAGATTTTGTGGTGATTGGTAAGGGCGAATACGAAGAAGAGTTGAAAAAAAATGTAGTTCAGGAAGGGGTAGAAAAACAAGTTTTCTTTAAATGAAAATGATATTGTTAAAGCCGTAGAGAAATTGATGAAGAATGAAAACGAGCTAAAAGAATATCGCCGAAAGGCAATTGCTTATACCAAAGAGTTTGACTGGAACGAAATTCTTAATCAGGCTTTTGTTGTCAGAAAGCAGTAATTTACTAATTAGAATATGTTTAGGTATAATAATAATTGATGATTCTTAATCGGTTAAAGGCCTTTCTTAGAAATAAAATTTTTATTTTTTGAAGGTTTTAGATGAAAGTTTTGTTTTTACTTCCCAATTATGATTCTCATATAATTCACCCGCCTTTAGGTTTAGGCTATTTGGCGTCTTATTTAATTAAAAATAAACAGATAGTCTCAATTTTTGACGGAACCTTAAAAAATGCTTCTTTAGACGACTATGTTAAAGTTATCTCTGAGTTTCAACCAGATTTAATAGGCATTTCCGTATTGACCAGAGGTCACAATTTGGCTAAGGAAATGGTTCGAACAATTAAAAAAAAATTTAGCCAAATTCCGATAGTAATCGGTGGAACGCAGCTTACCGCTGCTCCAAAAGAAGTAATGGAAGACATTAAGCCGGATTTTGGCATTATCGGAGAAGGTGAAGAAACAATTTTGGAGTTAGTAAGAGTTTTAGAAAAAAAGAAAAAAATTTTTACCAAGATAAACGGACTTACTTTTTTTTCTAATAACAGAATTATAATTAATAATCTTCGTCCACTGATCGAAAATCTTGATAATCTTCCTTTTCCCGCTTGGGAATTAATGCCGCCTAAAGAATATCGGATTGCACCGATTTTGGAGCCGGCCAAGGGGTTTCCCATTGCTCCAATATTGACCAGTCGCGGCTGTCCCTATAATTGCTCTTTTTGCGCTTCCAATGCCACATGGAGGAGAAAACTCCGCTTTCGCAGTCCGGAAAATGTTTTGGAAGAAATTAAAATGTTAAAGAAAGAATATGGAGTGGAAGAAATTCATTTCAGTGATGACAATTTTACGATGGATATTGAAAGGGCGGAAAAAATCTGCGATTTGTTGATTAAAGAAAAAATTAATCTTCCTTGGCAATGTCCCAATGGAGTTAGGATTGACCGATTAACTACTTCTTTGCTTAAAAAAATGAAAAAAGCAGGCTGCTATTCGCTTAGTTTAGGAATAGAATCAGGGAATCAAGAAATGCTGAAAAATGTTCAAAAACAACTTGATTTAAAAATCGTTCCCGGTGTACTTAAAATGTTAAGAAATATTGGCATTGAGTCCTATGGTTTTTTTATTTTAGGATTACCGGGTGAAACTAAAGGCTCAGCGAAGGAAACCATTGATTTTGCCCTCAATAACGATTTTGACCGCGTTTGGTTTAATATTTTTACGCCATATCCCGGATCTTCCGCATTTGCTGATTGGATTGGCAACCGGCATTTTAGTGATATTAATTGGAACGAGCATGATTGTTCTACGGCGCTGGTATCTAGTAAAGAATTAAGCCTTTCTCAAATTGAGAAGATGCAGAAAATGGCTTTAAGAAAATTTTATTTACGCCCCAAAAATTTTGCCAGAGTAATTAGTCATATTGGCCCTAAGGAAATAACCAGTTTTTTAATGTCAAGATTTTTTAAAAATATTTTCAAATTAACAATTAGTAAAAAAATAAAGAACAATGTGTGGCATAACAGGAATTTTTGAGTTTAATCCTCAAAAGAAGTTTGATCTTAATTCTCTTAAAGAGATGAATAAGGCAATTTTTCATCGCGGTCCCGATGAAGAAGGATATTTTGATGGTGGAAATATTGGATTGGGCAGTAGACGACTGAGTATTATTGATCTTACTTCCGGTCGGCAGCCGATTTTTAATGAAGACAAAAAATTGGTTATTGTTTTTAATGGAGAGATCTATAATTATCAGGTTCTTAGGCAAACTCTATTAAAGAAGGGACATCATTTTAAAACAAATTCCGATACGGAAGTAATACTTCATCTTTTTGAAGAAGAGGGAGAAAATTGTGTTAAAAAACTGGACGGGATGTTTTCCCTTGCCATTTGGAACATAGAAAAAAAAGAACTTTTTTTGGCCAGAGACCCTTTGGGTAAAAAACCGCTCTTTTGGGCCATTTTCGAAAATAAATTCATTTTCTCTTCCGAGATTAAAGGACTGTTAAGTCATAAGGATTTTAAAAGAAACATTGATGAAGAATCATTAAGTAAATATTTTTTATACGGTTTTGTCCCGGCGCCGGCTTCTATCTTTAAAAATATCCAAAAGCTTTTACCCGGACATTTTCTTACCATAGATTCAACAGGAGAAGCTAAAATTAAAAAGTATTGGGAACTGGATTATCGTGTTCAAGAAGAATTTTTTGGTGAAGAAGAGTTAGAGAATGAAATTATTAAATATTTAGAGAAAGCGGTTCAGAAAAGACTTATTGCCGATGTTCCGGTCGGAGTTTTTTTGAGTGGAGGAATTGATTCAGGATTAATAACAGCAATGATGAGGAACTTTACCTCACCTTCTAAAATTGACGCCTTTAGTATTGGCTTTGAAGAAAAAGACTACGACGAGTCTTCCCTAGCGAGATTAGTTGCCAGGCAATTAGGGGTAAATCATCATTTAAAAATATTTTCCAAAAAAGATTTATTGTCAGTAATTCCTCAGGTAATTGATATTTTAGATGAACCAATGGCGGATTCTTCGATTTTACCAACAGTACTTCTTTCCCAATTTGCCGGAGAAAAAGTTAAGGTTGCTTTGTCGGGAGATGGCGGGGATGAAAATTTTGCCGGTTACCCAAAATATTTAGCCCATTTCTTATTGGAAAATTATTGGTTGAGAAAATTGCCTTTGTCTTTATTTTCTTCATTTTTTTCGGGAAAATCATCTTTATTTTTTACACACGCAAATCAGGAACTATATCTTCGCAATCAACTCTGGATTAATCCGTTTTCTCTTGAAGAAGTAGAAAAACTAATTGGCATAAAACCGACATTCACTGATTTGGAAAGATACCATCTTGATTTTAATGGCCAAGGAGCAGAGGAAGCCTTTTTCCTGGATCAAAAAATTACCCTGCCAGATTTATATTTAGTTAAAACCGACAGAGCGAGTATGGCGGCGTCTTTGGAAATTCGCTGTCCATTTTTAGACAATGATTTGACGATACTTGCCGCCAAAATTCCCCTTAAAAATAAATTAAAAGATTTTAAAACAAAAAGTTTACTCCGAAATATTGCCAAGAAATATTTGCCTTCGGAGGCAGTTAATAAGCCTAAAAAGGGGTTTGGGATACCTATTTCTTTATGGTTGAAAGGAAAGGAAGGAAATGAAATTCTTAAAATTCTTTCCAAAGAAAAAATAAAAAAAGCTGGAGTTCTTGATTATAAAGTAGTAGAAAGCATGGTAAAATCCGGAAATGCCCAAAAAATTTGGGTGCTTTTGATATTTGAATGGTGGCAGAAAAAATGGTTAAAAAATTAGTTTCCGTTGTTATAACAACCAGGAATAGAAAAAAAGATGTTTTGGCTTGTTTGTCTTCGGTGTATGCCAATGATTATCCAAATAGTGAAGTAATTCTTGCCGATAATGCTTCCACAGATGGGACAACCGAAGCGGTCAGGGAGAAATATTCTAAAGTTAAACTGGCGGTTGCCAAAGAAAATCTAGGATTAAACGGGGGAAAGAACTTGGGGCAAAAGTTAGCCAAGGGCGATTATATTTTCTTTTTGGATTCGGATACAATGGTCGATAAGAAATTGCTGACAGAATTGATCAAGACAGCGGAAACTGAGGAAAAAGTAGGCATTGTCTGCCCAAAAATGTACTTCTTTGATCAAAAAAATGTCATTTGGTATGCCGGAACTTATGTAAACATGTTTACTAGCCAAACATTTAATATTGGGTGCGATGAAGAAGATAATGGTCAATATGATCAGGTTCGGGAGACGCAATTTGCCCCAACCGCTTATCTGGCCAAAAGATCGGTGATTAATAAATTAAAAGGGCATGATGAAACATTTTTTATGACCTATGGAGATACTGACTTTGGGTTTAGGGCCCGGGAAAATGGCTTTAAGGTTTTGTTTTGTCCAACCGCCAAACTTTGGCATCGTTTGGGTAAAGAAGAAAACTCCAAGACCATAAGGTCTTTAGGTTATAACTTGCCCATGAGAGCTTATTATTTTGCCAGAAATAGAGTGATTTTTATGAAAAAACATGCTTCACGGAAAAACTTTATTTTTTTTATGATCGTTTTTTTCCCTCTTTTTACTTTTTATTTTATTGCCAAAATTATTTTTCTTGGGGCTAATTGGAAATTTTTAAAACCCCATCTTCAAGGAACTTGGGACGGCTTATTATTTGCCGTTACCGGAGTGTTAAATCAAAACAGGGATTATAGATGAAGCTGACAGATTATCTTTGTTGTCCTAATTGCAAAAAAAACTTAATTGAGAAGAAAAATCACTTAAGTTGTAAAAGTTGTCGGATTGACTACTCGGTAAAAAGCGGTATTCCGATTTTACTTGATCCAAAAGCGATTTCTTTTCAAAATAAAAAACAAATCGAATACTTTTCGGTCAGCCGGGATGTAGTTAAAAAAGAATACGAATTGGAAGAATGGCATAAAAGTTTTTTGAACAGATTTCTTGAAAACTTTTCAAACTTAAAAAATAGGCTGGTTTTAGATTGCGGGGTCGGTCAAGGATATATGGCCATTGAACTGGCTAAAAGAGGAGCTTTTGTCATTGCTTTTGATTTAACTTACGAATGGTTAGTAAGACTTAAAGAAATTGCTAAGCAAAAAAAACTGGAGGATAAAATTCTATTTGTCTGCTGTTCAGCCGAGTCTCTGCCGATAAAAGACAAAAAAATTGATTATTTAATTTCCAATGCCCTTTTGGAGCATTTAGAAAAAGAAAAAGAAGCAGTAGTTGAAATTGACCGGGTATGTAAAAAAGAATCTGGACTAATGATTACGACTCCCTTAAAATACCGTTTTGTTAATCCATTATTTGTTCCTTTCTTTTTTATTCAAGATAAAGTAATCGGTCATCTGAGAAGATACCACGATTTAGATTTAAAAAAGATTTTTGAAAAATATAAATGGCAATTTAAAAAAGTTTATTATACGGGCCATATTTTTAAAGTAATAATTACAAAATTGTTTGTAGAAGTTTTTGGTTTTCAAAAATTAGCTGAAATTGGGGAAAAGGTTGACAGAAAATCAGAAAAGAAAAAATTCGGCGCCAGCAGTATTTGTATTTTTTTTGAAAGAAAAAACGAATGAAAATAAAAGTTTTGTTGATTAATCCATTTTTAACAGTCTATAAGGACGATCCGGCAGGGATTAGCCCCGCTTTGGGGTTAGGATATTTAGCCGCATATCTTGAATCTAATGGTATTGAGGTAAAAGTTTTAGATATTGCCGCGGAAGGAGTTAATATTCAAAAAAAGATAGGAAAAAAAGTCAGGTATGGTTTATTGGAAACCGAAATTTTTAAAAGGATAAAAGAATTTTCTCCAAAATTAGTGGGTATAACCTGCCAATCAACTCTTCATGCTAAAGAGGCGATGGAGACTGCCGAGCTGGTTAAAAAAGCCGATAAAAATATCTTAGTGGTGATAGGAGGAGCCCACCCCTCTGCCAACCCGATAGAAGTTTTAAAAGATGAAAATGTTGATATGGTGGTGATTGGGGAAGGGGAAGTTACTTTCCTGGAAATAACTCAAAGACTGGAAGCTAAAAAAAACTTGAATAAAATAATCGGCACTTTTGTTAAAAACGGCAAAAAAATTATTAAAAATCCCGGAAGACCGTTTATTAAAGACTTAGATGCTCTTCCTTTTCCCGCTCGTCATCTTTTGCCGATGGAAATTTATTTTCGGGAAATGGCAAAAAATACCAGTTATGCGATCAGGAATCGTCCAATGACAGTAATCACTTCACGGGGGTGCCCGGGTAATTGTATTTTTTGCGCTGTTAAAACTGTTTGGGGTAGGATGTGGCGGGGAAGATCGCCAAAGAATGTGGTTGATGAAATCGAAGTTTTGATAAAAGAATATAGAGCAAATGAGATTCATTTTATTGATGACAGTATTTCAGTTGATAAAAAAAGACTGGAAGGAATTTGCGATGAGATTATTAAAAGAAAACTTGATATAAAATGGACAACACCCAACGGAATTGCCGTTTGGTTATTGGATGAAAAGTTATTAGTAAAAATGAAGAAAGCAGGTTGTTATAGACTTACTTTTGGATTGGAATCGGGAAACTATGAGACGCTTAATAATTTTATCGGCAAACATTATGACTATGACAAAGCAAAACAAATCATTAATTTTGCTTCAAAAATAGGCCTTTGGACTATCGGTACCTTTATAATTGGCTTTCCATACGAAAAAAAGGATTCGATTGAGGACACGATAAATTTTGCTATTGCCACTGATCTGGATTTTGCCGTATTTTATATTGCCAATCCTTTTCCGGGGACACCGATGTATGAGATTTATCTTAAAAATAAATTGCTTCCATCAAATAATGCCTTTGAGGTGGTAAGAGGCTGCGGAACCAAATACTTTAGCCATAAGGAATTAACTAAAATTCAAGGAGAAGCCTTCTCCCGATTTTTAGAAAGCAGAAGAAAAAATCCATTAAGATTTCTTAATAAAATCAGGTCAGTTGAAGACCTTTTTTATATTATAAAATTGGGTAAAAATCTTTCAAAACTTTTTTTAAACAAAACCTTGGTAAAAAAGAGAGGAATTGCCGCCTTATGGAGATAAAAGAGAATAAATTAGTTAATTTTTACTTCAAAATTTTTCCTGAAATAATTATGCACAATCATACCTATCGATTGAAGCATTTTGTTAAAGAAGTTAGTGAAGAATATTGCTCGAAAGGAGGAAAAATTATTGACATAGGAGCCGGTACTTGTCAATATAAAAATTATTTTAAAAATCTGCAGTATTTTTCTCAAGATATTCAAAATAATCAACAAGAATCAATAAATTACGTCGGGGAATTTGAAATTTTACCAAGTAACCGCTTTAATTATGTTTTGTGTACGCAAGTTTTGGAGCATTTAAAAGATCCAAACGCAGCCTTTAAAAATTTTCATAGGATATTAAAGAAAAGGGGGAAAGTTTTTTTGACAACCATCATGGCCTTTGAAGAACATTCAATTCCTGATGACTATTTCAGATTTACTCGATATGGACTAAGGTACTTGGCAGAATCAAACGGTTTTAAAGTTGAAAAAATAGAACCGCAGGGCGGACGATTTATTGTTTTATCTAAAGAATTGCAGGTTTTGATACCACGTCTTATAAAAAATAAATATATTATTTCTATTTATTTTTGTTCGCGAATACCACGGGACATTTTGGCCCGTGGATGAAGCGAACGAAATCGAACTTGCCGAAGGTGAAACCAGAGGATACCACGTCACA
>Ga0210017_1000073_pt1 | contig 69010 bp, 75 predicted proteins | sample CryGeyCG2014_020_FD_183966 | JGI IMG/M metagenome (GOLD analysis project Ga0210017, IMG submission 183966) | Groundwater microbial communities from aquifer - Crystal Geyser CG08_land_8/20/14_0.20 (SPAdes) (version 2) | ecosystem: Environmental > Aquatic > Deep subsurface > Groundwater | place... | reverse complement strand
AAATCCAACCAGAACATGGAAAACTCTTGAAGAATATTTACACTTCTACAACTACGAGAGAATCCATTTAGGAAGATACTTGAACGGCATGATACCGATTGAAAAGTTTAATTATTATTTATCCACAGTGTCACCCTTGAAGGTTAACTGAACACCGTGCCAACATTTAGCGGATAGCCCGATACTCCCCTTTTCGACGAGATGTCTTCGCGAGAACAAGCGCTTCCCAATTCCACATAATGAACTGCTTAAGCCAACCGACCGTATCAAAACGCCGTGTCGATGTCAGTGTGTTTTCGGTATCAATATAGCAAAATGCGCCATACTTTCGCAGATCGCTTATGAACTTCATATCCTCGGCAAAATGGATCTCTTCATCAAACCGGACCTTATCACGCAACGAAGAGCGCATGAATTGGATCGCGAATGATGTCTTGGTAAGTTTATGCCCCCAATTATAGAATGCGAACCACGCACGTGCTTTCAAGCTTGAATTTTCAAGTGGTGTCACTCGCGTAGTGCCAACCGATATATTTCGGCGACGATTTTTAAATAGATAACGATTCATTTCCTGAAGAAGATTGGGACCAATATGAGTATCGGCATCAAGAAAGATCGTCCAGTCGCTTTGTCCAGACACTTGCTTCAAACCAAAATTTTTCGCTTTTGACACTCCGCGCTCGGAAACATACACACGCCCGTTTTCCCCAATCACTTTTTGCGAAAATTCGAGAGTTTGATCAGTTGATCCGTTATCAATTACAATCACTTCAAACCGGTCACGCGGATACTGTAACGCGGAAAGCGCACGAAGTGTTTCACCGATATATGCCTCCTCATTGTGTGCGGGAATAACAATAGAAAAGAACTGCGGCACTGTCGCCTGCTCGACTATCTCGATAATTCGCTTAACTGATAATTCGGTCTTCCATGCGGGATCAAAAGAACGCAACGGCTGAAGAAATTGTCCCTCTTCAAGATTAACATCCTCGCCCGAAATCGCAAGAAAACGATTTTGCATACTCAAGTGCATAGCAAGATATTCTTGCTCCGTTTGTCCTGATGTCGGAATGAGAAGCGCGCGAATTCCTAGCTCAACTAAGTCCATAATCGTCGTGTATCCTCCGCGCGTCACTATAAAACTCGCTCGATTAAAGAGTTCATGGCGCGCGTCACCGGAAACAAGCGGGATAATCTCAATCGTCGGATCGTCGGCAATGTGACGAGTTCCTCCATTGGCATCGCCCAGCACAAAAACTTTTTTCCCGCGGATTTTTTTTGCTTGTTCAATGAGAAGCTCCGCAAGGCCGGGCTTATGATTGGCAAGAAAGCCACCCGTACTGAACAGAACATCGATATCGCGTGTTCGCTCGCGCTTCCGAAACGAAGATAAGATACCGACATAATGATGTTCAAGATGCTCAAGCATTGGATGATGCGAAAGCATACCGGCAAGATTATCTATCGGATCGGCATAATCGGGAATGAAAAGCGCGTCAAAATTATCGAATGCCATACGGTTCAAGCGATCAATAACACCGCGAAAGACCCCCAGACCTTTCGGCATCGCAAAGCTCACCTGGTGCACAATAAGAAACGACGGAACATCCGAAACATACGATCCATAACGACCGTCGGACACGACGCAAATCGGCCGTATCCTGTCTACCAACTCCGCGATAAATGCGTGTTCTTTTCTGATAACAAAGACCGTTCGCGTAAGATCGATCGCAAGATACGCATAATGGCGCCATCCGCTTCCCCGTTGAAGAGGCGGATAGTCCTCGAGATCATAGAACGTTGCGTCACTGCCAAGCTCGTAGCGCAAAAAAGTGAGCGCATTCCCCGATGAGACAATATGCACATCGTGGGTCAACATATACACCTCGATAATCGAAAGCGTACGCGTCGCGTGCCCGAGACCGAGAGAGCTGACAGAAAATAAAATACGGGGTTTCATGTTATTGTAATAATTGCGATGCCGCAGGCACAGTAACGCCAAGCCGTCGAATGAAAAATCGTTTCATGAAAAGATATTGCACCACGCCCGCACTAAACGCCACCGCGCACGCTATTTGAATATAGCGGGTGGAGGGAAGCGGGGTTGTTATTTCAAAAAAGCGCACGATGATCGGAATATTCACGGCAACAACGATCAAAATTATCTCAAGAATACCGAACGCCGCCATGTGCAGTTTTTCGATCGGCGCGAACGTGCCGCGATACACCAGCGGTGCGAGTGCAAAAAATATGAACCCGAGAAGAATGAAAGTAAAACCGACCAACGTGTTTGATCCTGACGCAGAAAAGTACGCGGGACTCACCACGTAGGCTATCGCGACCGCGACTGCCTCGACAAGCGAACACCAGAACACGAACGGCATGACACGTTTTAAAAATGGCTCGGATGGCGTCGGCGGGACGACACCGATCGGACGTACCGCCCAATAGGCAACAAGAATCCCAGGCAATCCAACGGTGAAGTAGTTGATGAACGAGATATTAAGCGGTGTGAGCGGGTATGAATTGCCGAGTATGCTCACAATAATGAAAAAAAACATCCCGATGAGCGTCTGGTTCATGAACGCGCTGGTAAACACCTCAATGTTTCTGATGAAATTATCCGCAAGCTCGACCCCGCCCGGCAATGCGGTAAAGCGATTATCCATAAGAACGACTGATGCGAGCCGCCGTGTCGCCGGTGCTCCTTCAAACATCGAGATGCCAAGATCCGCTTTCTTGATTGCCAGAGCGTCGTTGATACCATCGCCGATCATCGCCGTAAAGCCGGTACGTTTGAGCGCTTCAACGATCCGCGCCTTTTGTTCCGGAACGACCCGAGCAAAGATCGAGTACCGATCGATCCGTTCATCAAGTTCAACATCGCTCCATGCCGCAATTTCTTTTCCAGTGATCGCTTCCTCGGTGCCCCGCACCCCCGCATCGCACGCAACGAAACGAACCGTTTCGGTGTTGTCGCCCGATATAATCCTAATCCTCACACCGCGATTTTGAAAGAACGCGACGGCATCGCGCACCCCTTTACGCAACTCACTCGTGAGAATAAACGCGCCGACCGCCGAAAGATCGGCATGATCGAGTACGCGCGGAATATCATTGGCAGTGGTGCGCGCGACGCACAAAATTCGTTTGCCTTCGCGCGAATTGTTTTCAATATGCTCAATAAGCCATTTTCGTTCTTCGTCGGAGCGCATATATGGGATGAGCGCGTCCGGCGAGCCGACGAAGATTACCGTTCCGTCGCCTGTCCTTACCGCTCCATACTGTCGCCACGAAGAAAACGGGAGGGCATCCGTGATCGCGGTTATTACGGCACGATCGCCAAGATAATCTGCAACCGCCGCCATTGTCCGTGACGAATCCTTCGCGCCGCGATTATAATCAATGGTAAGCGTGCGCGCTTCATCGGAAGAATGTCCGGGGGCGGCATGGAGTGCTTCAACGACGAGCGTGTTCTCGGTGAGTGTGCCAGTCTTATCCATGCACAGGTTCTTGATCCGTCCCAGTTTTTCGGTCGCGTTGATCTCCTGGAACAGCACCCCTTTCTCCATATAACTTGAAGCGCCGAACGCAAAAAGAAGCGTCGTAATAACCACGAGTCCTTGTGGAACAAGCGTACTCGCGAGCGCGCCGACGTTGAGTACAATACGCACAGAGGGATCGTGCGCGATCATGCCACGCGCAACAACGAATACTATCGAGACAAGCAGAACGTAGCCCGTTACGGTAATGATATGCGTTATCGCCTGCTGTATCGGACTCGGTTTCGCGGCATATTTCTTCGCGTCTTCGGTCATGGTCGCCATGCGGCTTTTGCGAAAATCCTCCTGCGCTTCAAAAATGCCCGTGCCCGCCGTCACGATTGAGCCGCCCTGTACCGAATCACCGGCATTCTTGGGAAACGAGTCGGACTCTCCCGAGAGAAGAGCTTCGCTCACCTCAAGACCTTCAGATGAAACGAGCGTCCCATCGCAGGGTATCTGATCACCAAGACGAAGTTTAATCCGGTCGCCGCGCATAACTTCCTCTGACAATATCTCGGTCTCGTCCCCTTCAGCATCAAAGCGAACAACCTTGAGCGCCGTCATCATTTGCAATGTTTCAAGCGAGATACGGGCGCGAATGTCCTGCCCAGCGCCAAGGAAAATATTAACGACAACAATGATACCAAGAAAGATGCCAGATTCGGCGTTGTCAAACGTAATAAGCAAGAGAATGACACCGAGAATGATCGCGTTGACTAATACAAAAACATGCCGAGATAAGATCGGCCTAATATCGCAAAGCACGCGACGATATGGTTCAAGACGACTCATGGTTTATGGGATAAGAATAGCACGAAAAACCGCCTCTCCTCAATTACACGGACTATATTTCAAAACTCCTATTTGAGAGAAATGACCTGTAGCCCTTTGTCATCGATCTCTTTCCGCGGCCAGAATTGGGCAAGGTCATCGATCTTCCATGCGCCGACATACCCTACTTTTTTCTCAAGCTTCCGGCCGGTATAATCTTTCGTTGCTGGATCCCATTCTCTTAAGACCAACGTGTCTCCCTCGTTGACCTTAAAATCGTTGAGTCGGAGTTCGAACGTCTTTTTACCATCAACTATATGCTGGAAATATTCCGGCCACACCTTTTTCTCGATCGTGTTCATATATCGCATTTTAGCAGATTTATTTTAAAACATTAAACTTTATACCCTCTTCGCATCTCACTCTCATACTTCGGGAAATAGCGCCCGATGAGCGCAAGGTCAAATGTTCTTAAGATCGCATCTTTCGGCTCCCGTACGAGCAGGAAGGCGAAAGAACGTTCCACTAAACACTCCGGGAGTTCCCTTTCGTCAGTAAGCGAGCGCCAATATTCCTTCCCCACGCGCACAGTGAACGAAAGCGCATCAACCTCCACAATGATGGTCCACTTGTCTTTCGTTTCTTTTTTGCTGACGATCTTGATGACGGGCATCTTTTTACTATACCAACTCCGCGAATTTTCGGCATTTGAACATGCTCACGTTTTATTTTCGCCACTCATCCCAAACAAGATTTTCAATTTATTCCTATTTTTATGTGTTATTTCAAATCCGTGATTAGTCGAAACAATGAACACATTCTTGAACACCCAAAGACGAAAATAATACCCGCTTACTTTTTGCGGTTTTAAAAATTGAGGAATTCGGTATTCCCATCTTCGAATTCAGTCGAAAAGAATGAGTTATTCCCAAATCCGACTTCCGCAAAAACTTTTTTCATAATTCTATTTTATTTTTTGCAGGAAAACCAGCTTGAGCATTTTTACCGCTTCGTCGTCATAGAGAGAGACGGTAAGCACGACCTCGGATCTTTTCTTCATTTCATTAACGGCTTTTTTGATACGCGCAGGATCATCAACCATGTCGGTCTTGGTAAGCACGATTATTTCTTTTTTGAGCGGAAGTTCGTTGCCGTATTCTTCAAGCTCATGCCGAATCGTTTCGTATGCTTCGATCGGATCTTCATTTTCGAGCGATATCACATGCGCAAGTATTTTCGTACGCTTCACATGACGCAAAAATTTATGCCCGAGCCCTTTCCCGTTTGCGGCGCCCTCTATAAGTCCGGGAATATCCGAAATGATATACCCGTTGAATTCCCCAAGGTTTGGCTCAAGTGTGGTAAACGGATAATTACCAACCTGCCCTTTGGCACTGGTGAGCATGTTCAAAAGACTTGTTTTGCCGGCGTTGGGAAGTCCGATAAGCCCAATATCCGCGATAAGCTCCACCTCAACAAAAAATTCTCCCTGCTCTCCCTCTGTGCCGGGAGTGGTTTCTTTCGGACTTCGATTGATCGAGCTTTTGAACGACTCATTGCCGCGCCCGCCGTTGCCGCCACGAAGTAAGAGTATCAGTTCTCCCTCTTTTTGAAACGAGATCCTTTTGTTGGTCTTGATGTTTGTTATTATCGAACCGAGCGGAAGAGCGATATCCAAATTTTCCCCGTCAGATCCGTGCAAACTATTCTTCCCTCCGTCGCCGCCGTCTTGCGCGCAAAACTCTTTTATTGTTCGATATTTTGAAAGCAGTTGCACATCTCGTACCGCAAGAACATGCACGTCGCCCCCGCGCCCGCCGTTGCCGCCGGCAGGGCCACCAAATTCTTTCCCTTTTTGATGGCGCCAACGCGCGACACCGTTGCCACCCTTACCGGCACACGCGAATATGTTTAACTCATCAATAAATGCCATAAGTGTATCGTATCAATTCAATGCGGTCTTCCGCATTCTGCGCCCGATTGAGCGAAAAGTCAAAAGAAACTAAAAATGAAGAGCCAACCATCGCGGGACTTTCACAGAAATATGTTATCGTTAAACAACTTTTGATCGTCTATGATCGAAGTATCTCGTTCTCAAACTCTTTGAGGTGATCGGCGAGATAACTCATGCGCCGGAAATCCCCTAAGAAAAAATGGTCGATTCTCATGTTGTTTCTCAAGTAATGTTCACTCTCGATCCACGTGCCATGGATCACTTTTAAATAGAAGAGCTTTAACCCGCTTGAAAGCTCGTCGTCTCGCGTAGGATACACTTTCCGATACGCGCCGAGATATCGCTTTACTTTCTCCATCTCGCCCAATCCAGCGCGCCCGCTTACAAAAGTATACATAAGCGATCTAAACAGCTCGAACATCCGCGGAGAGTATTCGGTCTTTTCGAGATCAAAGACATGCGAAACATGGTCATCCGTGCCAAAGAAAACATTATGATCGAGATAGTCGCCGTGGATAAGATGGTCGGCGGGTAAGTCAAAATCTTCGTATACCGCCAAGTTTGCTTCCATGAGCCGCTTTTTCGCGATGATACTTTCCAGAGCAAGTTTGTCAAAATCCGTAAGCTCCGATTTCTTTTTTATTTCAGAATCGATAACTTTGATTCTTTCCAAAGCTTCTTGTTTATCCCACGGCTTGAATCGCTCCTTGATCGGCACATCCGCATCTCTCCCCAAAAGATGTATCCTTCCGAGCGTCTCTCCGAGTGACTCGACGGCTATGTCGGAGAGCGACCCTCTTTCTGGTTGCCAACCGATCACGAACGGAAACAAGGCAAAATATCCACCATCACAGAAAAAGAACGTGCTACTTTCTTTGTTGACAATGGGAAGAATGACGGGGATACCTCCATCGGCAAAATATCTTTTTGCCACATGGATCTCCTGTATGCGGTCTTTACTATCGAAGCGATACCGTTTCAGAAAATATTTTGTGCCATCCCCCAGAAGGATATGGTTTTCGGACAAAAAACCCTTTGCCACCCGCTCGGGAGAGTGCAGTTCCAGCCCGTAGAGTTTCTTGATGCGTGCCACGAGTGATTTCATTTTCAATTATCTTATTCTACCACGCAAATGACTTTCAAGAAATCGGAGGTTTCTTGTGATATTGATGCTCTCCACATTGAGTCTTTTCTCTCATTTTTGAAAAGTTGGAAAGGTCGAAAGTTGGAAAGGTCGGACCTTTTAAGCATGTTTCGCGAGATCCGCGTCCCACCCCGCCGCCTTCCCTAATATCGAATGCCCTATGAAATGAGTCATTGTTGGTTACGATTATTCACGCCACATTATGAGACGCGCTATCCTGTCTTCCTTGCAACGCTTATGTTCTACACACTCATATTGGTTCGTGAGAAATAACAATGTCATCAACGTAGAGTATGGTATTCGTATCGTATGCATTCGCGCTGATGCCAACTTCTAAATTGTTGTACACCGTATCTGCCAAAGGAAGGGTCTGCCCTATTCCGCTAATTATTTTTTGACCATCAAGCCACAATTCCGCCAAACCGTCTTCTTTTTCAGAGAGATAAAAATGTGTTTTGATATGGAACCATTTCCCGATCGGAAGGAGAACCGTTTCTCCTCTTTGTTTGAAATGCGGCGTACTGAACGCTTTCAGTTCAAGAGACGGCAACCCGCTTTCATCTACAAATATACGCATGCCCGGATATCCGGTCATCCACGAGGATTCGATATCCATAATGCTTGTCGGCATGCCTTTTTCAATATAGTACCAAGCGGAAAACCATACCGTGTCGCCTTTTTTGTAATGAAGCAATTCTGTATCAAGAGATGCCTTCGCGACCGGTACTCCGAAAGAAGGCGGCACGGAATATGTCCTGAGTGATCGTGCTCCAGCATGCGCAACCGTGTCGCTTGGCTCAACCCTGTTGTCAAGAAAATCACATTCCTTTTTTGAAGTACATTGTTTTAACTTTATATAATCGCTTACTCCGGGGGCGCGCGGCGACTGGAGGGTAAAACCCGTCCAACCGGCCTCATCACTTTCATTTTGCATAAGCAAATTCTGCAGACTGTCCGTGTCTTCAAAATTTTCTTCAAAATATGCAAGGGTGGGAATAAGCGAATTTCCCGCGTTGTTTACACGAAATATCTTTCCGTCAATTTCTCTATAATTTTTTTGATAAAAATCAACGTCGTACACATGTTGCGCAAACTCCAGCTTACCGTCATTGCGTATTTTATACGCGTCACCGTCAATGAGTTGATAAATAATGCCGTCTTCCCCGGGAATAAACACGGCGTGCACGGAAGACTGATCGGGCGGATCAATAACCTCTCCTCTGTCGATGATCGCGATGAACAAAAGTCCGACGCACGCACCAATGATCATTAAAATAATCGCGGGAGATTTTATCCGTTTTATATACAACAGTATAGCACGATAAGAACACAGACCTTTTCACCTGGGGTCACCCCCAAGTAAATCTTACATACACCCTGCCGTGCACCCTGATCGCGCGAAAAGTCAAAAGCGTGGTTGCGCGGACATACAAAACTGGAAACCCTTGCGGGAGGACGGTTTCTAGTGTCCATTCGCTCAATTTAAACCGCGGAAATAGGACTCTTTCCTGATAGGAACAGTACACTTTTCGTATCGGACTCGATACCAAAAAGAAAGGTGTCTGCTCACAAAAATATATCCGCGAAGAATTCCTCGCCGAACAAGCTGAGGAGTATATCGGCAAGAAGCAAAAGCTCCTCAACCAAAAGATTGATTTGAGAGAGTTATTGAAAGATTTTGAACGAAAAGGCAATCGCTGGCTCGAATTTTCTCGTCAATTCATTTTAGACAGTAACCAAGCCATAATTATCGCTTCCGAAGAAAATCTCGAAGCTAAAAGAGATTTTCTTCGGAAGATTGGCTCGAACCCCCGCCTCGCGTCCCGCTCGCTTCTTTTCCATTTCAAAAACCCTTGGCGTTATCTCTCGGAAACCCCCGTCGCGTCGCAAGGCATAGCTCCGCATTTTGGCGAAAAAACGAATTCTGAAACTTGGCTGCGGGACTAGGACTCGAACCTAGATACCTGGGACCAAAACCCAGTGTCCTACCATTAGACGATCCCGCAATGAATCAAAGAAGCAACCGGGGGAAACCGCGATTGCCTTCAGATATTATCACACATTTTTAAGAAATGCATTTATCGATCGGAGCGAGGGTCGCTCCGCTTCCGCATACTAGTCAATCTTTCCTTTTATTTATATTTTTCCACTGGAAAACCAAGATTTACCCATTCCTGCTCGGTAAAATGTTTGCCAAATGGAGCATTACCTGTTGTATACACGTAGAACACTGCCGCAAAAAGTGCCGAAACAAGGAGTAATGCCAAAGTATTGAGCACAATTCCGGTTATCGCAAGCCATTTCTTGTTTGAACGAACCCCGATAATGCCAAACACAAATCCCGAGAAAAAGCAGAGCATCGCGACAAATCCGTTCAGAAAATACGCCCCAACGCCAAAGATAAACAGCGGGATGGACACTATCGCAACCCAATTCTTGCGTGTTACTTGAACGCTCTTTGTGTTGATAACGCCAGTAACTCCACTGTGTGCCATGGCTACTTCAATTTCGGATGATAGCCACCCACGCGCGAGAAGCGTTGCGCGTAATGATTCGGGGGTCGTTCGTACTCGAATTTCAGCATCAACATATCGTTGAAGCGCTTGCGCCGCCTGCTCCGAATCTTCCGGCGCCATGCCAATCGCCGCGACTCCTTGTCCGACAGACGCGGCATTTTGTATCCTATCAAGAATAATCGATTCGAGTATTTCCCCGTTTTCTTTGGTAACCCCGGAAATTGAAAAATTATCTTCATTGAGCCGACTGCTCATGTCGAATGTGAAAAATCGCTGCGGTTTCTTTATTGGCAATCCATTTTTGTCCGTCCTTTTTGACACGAGGTTGATATTAACTTCGCCAAGCCCAAATATCATGTCAAAGAAATCTTGGTGAAAATTAACCAGCACTATGGCGGAATACTGAGTATCAATATTCTTCCGCTGTTGGAAAACACCGCTTGCTTGTAATGTATGTTGCCCAATCGCAAACGTAATCTTCTTGCGCTTATACAGCATATAGACAGGCAGAATCGGGAGCGCAAATAGGAGGTCGGGAAACCAGTACCCAAACAAGAGTCCGATAATTGATACAGTAATAATGATGATAGGGTACTTAAACACCCACAACAGAGTGATCGGATATTCCCGTTCGGTAATGACTCGAGAAGCGCGTGGCGCCGTCATTCGACCGCTCTCCGCTTGAGAAATTTCTTGGGGAATGTCTCGCACCGAAACTGGCGAGTCAAACAGCCGAAATGTGTCGTCAATGTCACTTTGTTGCCAACCAGCTTGAAAAAGCGCGCCGACAATATTCACAGACAAAGAGATTGTGTTAATTCTTTGTGCGATCCACGCGCATCGAAAGATTCAATGTTCTCGCAAGGAAAGCAACCATTCGTACGCTTCTTTCTCATCGGCAAACCAGCGAAGATTCTTTTTTGCGGAAGTGGCAATAAAGTTTGCCGCGACTTTCATAAGTAAATTATCTCCAACAACCGCCCAGTTCTTGAGTTCCTCCATTCGCACGATCTCTCCCGCTTTTCTCCGTTCTTTCGATGAGAAAAACCGATATTGTCTTTTGTTAAGACGAGTATCGACAAGCACATTCACCTGTTTCCTACCAGACTCGCGCACCAGCCGTTTGATCTCGCTTATCGCCATATCCGCAATTTTGAGACTAACATCGCCTTTCGGTAAATTAATGTATTTAACATGAAGGATGTTATTTTCATCCAAAAAAATTTCAGTTTCTCCCTCTTGATCTTTAATAATAGGCATTTTCTTAAGTAAAAGCGGCGTGTACCATCATTAGCTGATTATTTCGCAACCAGTAACTTTCATAAGTGCGAGTTCAAGTGAAAGCTGAGGTAAATACGCATAACGCATCTGGTCGTAAGCAAAGAGAAGCTCGTTCAAGACAGGTGAGGCAATCTTCGCGCCATTCTTACCAGCGAGCTCTTTCAAAAACGCAAATTCTTCGGCGGTGAACTCTTCTTTAATGCGCGACTCCATGTCTTTTGCAAACCGCAAAAGCAAGATCGTACGCACTTTATGCAAAATAAGTTTCAGAAAAACGCGCATATCGATATTCCCCTCCGCCGCGGAGCTAATCGCTATAAGTCCCTTATTTGTATCGCCATCCCGAATCGCCGTGATGAAGTCGTTGATGAGAGTATTGCGCGGAGCGCCGGTAATTTGCTCAACCTCTTCGAGCGAGATCTTTTTGTCGGCGGAAGAGCTGATGACCTTTTGCAAAATTCCCTGCGTATCGCGAAACGACCCCTCGCCGAGAAACGCGATAAGGTCGGCCGACGATGACCCAAGTGAGAAACCTTCTCTTTCCGCGATGCGGAGCACAAGCTCGCGGAGTATGTTTTGTGTCGGACGTTTGAAGGTGAAAGCCTGACAGCGTGAAATGACCGTTTCAGGAATCTTGTTTTGTTCAGTAGTCGCTAGAATGAACACAACGTATTCCGGCGGCTCCTCGAGTGTTTTCAAAAGCGCATTGAACGCTTCTTTGGTAAGCATATGCGCTTCGTCAATGATGTAGACCTTGAATTTGGATTCGAAAGGAAGAGTGCGCACCGATTCACGCAGTTCGCGGATATCATCAATCCCCCGCCGTGAAGCGGCATCGATTTCATAGAGGTCGGCATTGGAACAGCCGATCTCGTGTGCGAGAATGCGGGCGACGGATGTTTTGCCCGTACCGCGGCTTCCCGCAAAAAGGTAGGCATGGGCAAGGTTACCCATCTTGATTGCGCCCTTGATGACATTGACGACATGATCCTGCCCAATCACGTCATCCCATGTTTGTGGACGATATTTGCGATAGAGTACAAACTCCGACATAGCTGGCATTATACCAGAACAACCCTCGACAAAGAAATACGATGGCATGTTCCCTCATTGCGGATTGCGTGCCATATTCATTCGCCGCCGTTATATCATACTGCGGCAAACCCTCGTGGCAAACAAAAAAGCGCCGCGCTTTATCCGCGAGGCGCTTGTTGTTTTTGCGCAAACAGAAACGATATTTAATCGCCGTAAAGTTCTTCATCGGTGCTCCCGGCACCGGCGGCAATGCACGCCATACAGTAGCATTCTTGCGCTTCAATACCGCAACCGGTACATTTTGCTTTTTCCTCTTCCATACTCTTTTGAGTTGAAATGTGGTTAAACTAATAATACTGCTCACTTACTTCTGCGCTTTTTTCAACGCAACTTTTGCCGAATGATTCGTAGCCGGTTTCTTGATTGTTTTTTTCGGCGTTGCCTTGAAATTGCGGCTGATCGAATCCCAATGTCCTTTGAGTTCCTTTATTATTCCTTCGAGTTCTTTCTTGTCCGCGTCTTTTGCCATTTTATATTTTCCGACAACATTATCAACAATTTTGTGATAACGTTCCTCGTCGATCTCCTTGAGTTTTTCAATCTCATCAAGCACCTCGCCCTTCACCTTGAGCATCCACCCTTTCACCCTCTTGCGATTCTTTGCCGCATCTTTGCCATAGAGAAAATATCCACCGGCCGCGATCGCAGCAGCGGTAGCAAGAATCTTCAATCCTCCATGCGTGTTTTTTGTTGTTTTTTTCGACATAACCGTTTTAAAAAAATGAACAAACTATTAATAAAAACTAAGGCTCGTTCTTTGTGCTTTTGTGTGACCGTCGACGTGGCGCATATTCCCGCGCCTTGATAAACGAAACGATCACATGGAACAATTTGGTCAAACCGGCTTTTATGCTGGTGCGTACCATCTCGGTATCGTCAGCAAAATTCCTGCTTTCTTTGCTAACCACCTCTGAAATGTTGCGAATATCCTTCAAGATAAGGACGATGTAAATGAGCGCAACCGTAATAAGCACCGTTACAATCACCACCGCAATCGTTGTGATAAAGAAAAAGATGTCCAACTGCATAATGCTTGTCATGCCGATAGTATAATACACAACATTTCCCACGCAAGCCGTTTTCCCCCCATGTACACTTTTTGAAAAAAGAAAAACAGGGGCGTTTCCACGCCCCTGTCACGCACACCCCTATGATCTTTTATGTAGTACATTTCGTCCCCGCTCGAGGAAACGACAATGAGTCGCGCCACCGCTATAGCCATCGACTCCATCCATATCTCCGTAAAAATATGGTATCTTCCCTCATCCGCGAGTTTTTGTGAAAGGGTGTTCAAACGTGGGTCATCCTCGTGGAATGGCACGCGATTCCATACCGGAAGTTTTTTTTGCGCTCGATCAATATCGTTCCAAAATATCAGTGCGGCGAAAATGACAATCCCGCAGATAATCCCGGCGTGATGATCGCCATATGCTTCAATTACCGTAATAGAAATAAGCGAGTAACACACAGAGAACACACAGAGAACGGCGCCCGCGGCAATACCAACCATAACCGCTACCGTCTTCACCCATGCAAAAAAAACTGGATGATGATAGATCAAGCTTCGCTAACACTCCATCCACAAGCCCGCCATCGATTATGTTCACAACGCGCTGGGGTATGATTTCATACCCCGCTTCAACGATCATCTCCTTGATCGTTTCTTCGGGTGTCTTTCCTTGCGCGCCAACAATCGAGATTGATTGTTGTTCCATAAAACTCCTCCGTCTCTTGAGAGAACTGCGGTTTATGTTCTCAGTGTTTTATATCACAAATGAAGTTTTTGACAATACGATCGGCATCGTCTGCGTTATGCGCCTGCATGAGTGCCATCCGTAGCTCTTTTGCTCCATTGAAACCCGACACATAAGCCCTGTAATGTTTTTTTATAACGGAAAAGTTCTTCATTCCGGCAAACATCTCTTCAAAAAGACGAGTGTGCTCAAGCATAACACGAAGACGTTTTTCGAGCGGGATCGTGTCAGGTGAAGCGCCCTTGTCAAAGAACCATGGATTCCCGAACACGCCACGCCCTACCATAACCCCGTCGGCTCCACTCAACCTTGCTTTTTCGATCCCGTCTTCAAGGCTTGCCACATCGCCATTACCAATGATAAGCGTGCCGCTTTCGCGGGCAATATCGACGACACGCGCAATATCGTCCCATCGCGCGGGAACCTTTGACATCTCCTTTCGTGTTCTACCGTGTACGATGAGTGCGGCGGGTTGTTCTGCTAAAAGCACCATGATCCACGTATTTATTTCATTTTCCCGATAACCAAGTCGGGTCTTTACTGATACCGGCAAATCCCCCGCGCCGCGTTTTGTTTCACGGATGATTGCCTGAGCGCGAGCAGGGTCTTTGATGAGCGCGGCGCCAGCGCCCTGTTTCTCAACGCTTCGGTCGGGACATCCCATATTGATATCAACTCCATCAAAACCAAGCTCGGCAATCAATTGCGCACATTGATAAAAGTGGAGGGGATCGGAACCAAAAAGCTGCGCCACGATCGGACGTTCCGCCTCGGAATAGCGAAGATCGCTGGAAAGAATTTCACGTCCTTCCGAGAGAAGCCCGGCGCAGGAAACAAATTCGGTATAAAAAACATCCGGACCTCCGTTCAGCTCACCGTGCCGGCTATATCGCGCAATAATGCTCCGAAACGCGGCATCGGTAACATCCGCCATCGGCGCAAGCGCAAAGAACGGCTTTCTTAATTGTCCCCAAAAACCCGCATTCATTGCAACAATGACATCCTACTCTCTGAAATCCCCTTCCGCAAATTCGATAGACTGCCCTTCATGAACATCTCCGCTGATCATCTTTTCCGCAATCGCCTGTTCGACATATTCCTGTATGGCACGATTCATAGGTCTCGCTCCAAACGCAGGATCGTATCCCTGTCCCGCGACATAATCAATGAGCGGATCATTGATTACAAGATTCAAGCTTTGTTCTTTGAGGCGTGCCCTGAGCTTTCGAAGCATAAGCTCAGCGATGGTGCGCAGTTCCGCGCGATTAAGCGGACGAAACACGATTACCGCATCGAAACGATTCAAAAACTCTGGACGAAACATTCCTTTTTGAATGATCGCGTCAACGAGGACACGCTTAAAATCAATCGCGAGCGAAGGTTTTTTTGCTTCTTCCCAAATCAGATCACTCCCAGCATTCGATGTTGCGATAACGATCACGTTGCGCGCGTTCACACGCTTCCCTTTCATGTCAGAGAAAAATCCTTCATCAAGCACTTGCAGAAAAAGGTCCAGCACGTCCCGATCCGCTTTCTCTATCTCATCAAGCAAGAGCACGCCGTACGGCTTTTCTTTAAGCATCTTCACAAGTGTGCCAACCTTCCCGTCCTCAAACGAACCGGTGAGACGAGAGAGCGCGTCTTTGCCTTGATATTCCGACATATCGATCCGTGACATGGCATCTTCGTTTCCGAAAAAAACCTCAGCGAGCGACTTCGCCGTTTCCGTTTTCCCCACCCCGGTCGAACCAAGAAAGAGGAACGACCCTATAGGGCGCTTCACGTTGCGAACTCCCGCCCGCGCGCGCCGCATCGCGCTCGCAACCGCTTTAACCGCTTCATTCTGGCCGACAACGCGTTGATGGAGTATCTCTTCGAGACGCATGAGGATATCCCTTTCGTCTTCGCGTATATCACCAACGGGAATATTGGTCTTGTCGCGTATAAAAGCGAGTATGTCATCTTTCTCAACAAAGAATTTCTGACGGGAGACTAAAAGTGGAACGACCTCCACAACAATGTCGATCGCCTTGTCGGGCATAACACCGTTCACGATATAATTCTCAGCGCTAATGACAACCTCTTCGACCGCCGGATAGGTAAAGAAAATATGATTCATTTTTTCAAGCTCGGCGGCGACTCTCCGAACAACGCGTACTGTTTCGTCATGCACCGGCTCTTCCATGATGACTTTCTCGAAGCGCTGAGTAATGATCGGATCTGTTTCCAAAAATTGATGGTATTGTTCTTTGTCGCTGAGTGCAATGATCTGAACATACGGAGACCCAAGATATGAATCAATCAAAGAGAGAACTTGGACACCAAGCTGTCGCGCGTTCAAAATAAAGCCGGCAAAATCATCGAACGCGAGGATGATATTCCCCGCCTTGATTAACTCGGTGAACATGTGGAGCAGTCCTTGTTCAAATTCGCCTTTTGTTCTCATGCCGGAAGTGAAGCGTACCGTATTAAAGAGAATTATTTTTTTGCCGCGCAAAGCGGGATCGATATGCCCTTTCGCGATGCGTTGCGCAAGCAAACGTACCACATCAAGTTTCCCAACACCTTCTTCCCCGATAAGTATTGCGTTCGCTTCTTTTGCGCGCGCAAGAATGATCTTGATTTGTTCGACAATGCCCTCGTTCTTTAAGGAAGTGACACCATATGACCCACGCGTAAAACCGGTGATCTCGTTGCCGTAGCGCGCGAGCATAAAAGCATACCCATATGCCCACTCCGAGCCAATGCCCGGTATTTTCTCAAGATTCACGCGCGACCACCATCGTTCTTTTTGCTTCGCTATTTCGTTCTCTTCGATAACCCAATCCGTAGCCCCGACAACATCTTTCTCTTTTATTCCGGCACGAAAGAGAAATCCGGCAAACCCTTCGTCCGCGCGATAAAGAAACGATATGAGGTGCGCCAAGGTAAACATCGTTTGCATATCAAGCGACGGCAAGAATGGAACAACGTGCGTTTTTTCACGGATCAGATTTCCAGCAAACTCTGAGTCAATGCCACAGCGAAGCATAATTTTCCGTCCCGCGTGAGAAGCGAGGAATGCTACAGTGATATCTTTTCCTTGCCCGCGCTTGAGTATCCGCACAACCTCAAAACTCAGAAGATCGGCCTCGTCTCTCGTTTGCTTGCCGGAAAGGTCGAGTTCTTTTTCTTTGAAGTAATACGATCGGAAGAATGCCTCGAGTAGATACACGCATAACCACAGCGATAATAACACAAGAGCGGCTCCGGCTGACTTTACTCCAAAAGCTTTCAGAAATTGCACTACTTGATTGTTGAACGGAACCATGCTGAGCATGATGAAGACCATGCCGTCGGCAATGGCAACAAGGATAATGACGATCCCAACCGTGCCGTAAATGCGATGCCGCGTTTTATGGGAAAGGAACTGTTCAATGGCAAGAAGCGGGTAAAGCCTGCTCTTTTTTATATTGATGCCTTGTCGTGCATTCATGAAATAATGAGAAACAGTCCTCCTCCGAATAACACTGAAATCAAAACGGGCATCAGTGTCCAAACACAGAATAAAATAATCCCCGCAAAAAATGTCACGACTATTGCGCACATACCGATAATGATCAAGGTTGCTTTCATGAGGAAACCGACGCAACGCATAATGATATTCACCAAAAAAGTAGAAAGATACTCGCCCGGATTAAAGCCGGAGTGTTTTTTTTCTTCACCAAGGCGGCGCCACCGATCAAAGAGTGTCATCGTAAGGGTCGGTAAAGAAAATAAGTGATAAAAAAACCACAAAAAATTTCTCCACACGCCGAAAATATCCGCATACGCTCTTCCGTAATGCCAGACGATGTATTGTCCGAGTATGGTTACAAATATCATATAGTGAGCAGATATTCATTATACATCAAACAAGCGCTTCGCGCTTCGAGTTTTTCACACCATCGCGTCAATATCTTACAAAGCGGCGGCTATTTGAATTTAAAGATCACTTTGTTGTCAAAACGCAAGTCGATATAATCAAGTTCATCCCATGCAATAGTGCCTTCTGTGGCTATTTTTTTCTCAACCGCGGCTTTCAGCCCATAGAAGATAGTCGGAAAATCTTGATCGAGATCAAAAATTATCATTCCGGCACGCTCGAGAAAAAGTTCGCCTTTTCCTGAAACATCTACAAAAAATGACCGCGTCTTAAGTTTTAACCGATCAAGCATTTCTCTCAAGTGACGAATACGATCGACATCACTCGCTCCAAGAAAAGATTTACCGATAGAGATATCATCGACCGACATAGCGCCAATGGCAGTGTGCAGAGACCCGTAAAATTCAAAATATACACCCGGAGAAATCCCCGGAGCTTGGGCGAATACAAAACCAACGGCATCGATGAAGTAGCACGGGATGAAAACGCCGCGTTCACCTTCGGGAGGAAAACTGCCACACCAGAGCGCGTACGGCGTTCGTTCACTTACCGTGACCGTAAGCGCGGTGGCTCCGGTAAGTCTGACCGTGACGGAATTGACGCGCTTGAACGTATCCATGATCAATCGCTTGAGCATCCATCGCGGATAGATCAAGATATTGTCTTTCGGAAACAGAAAAAAATATGACCCGTCGATCGTCTTTCTAACAAGTGCAGAGAGTTCGGCCGCCTCAATCGCGCTATTTCCTTGTATCGTCACCTCCGCGATACGCACTCGCTCGCTATGAGTTGCCCACGACAAAAGCGCCGTGAGCATGAGAAAAGAGAGCAGGAGCAACCCGCCCTTTATCCCGAGATCCTTTCTTCTTTTTCTGATTACTCTTCGCGACCTCACGGTAATGGCAGGTTAGCGTTCAAAAATCCTATTTTTATACGATAACATCTTTCCCCATGTACCGCCGAAGCACCTCCGGAACGACAATCGCTCCATCCTCCCTCTGATAGTTCTCAATGATAGAAATAAGGATGCGCGGCGTAGCAACAGCCGTGTTGTTGAGTGAGTGAACGAAACGTAATTTTCCGTTTTCATCACGATACTTTATATTGAGCCGACGTGTCTGAAAATCATGAAAATAAGAAGATGAGTGCGACTCGCGATACTTGCCATCCGAAGGGACCCATACTTCAATATCATATTTCTTGACCTGCCCAAGCCCGAGATCGCCGCCGCAGTTCACCACAACCCGATACGGTAAACCGAGCGAGACAATCAGATCTTCGGCGTTCGCGGTGAGCTCTTCGTGGAACTTCACACTCTCGACATGGCTCGCTTCGCACAGAATGACCTGCTCAAGCTTGAAAAATTCGTGTACGCGGTAGAGACCTTTTGCGTCCTTGCCATGACTCCCCGCTTCCCGACGAAAACAAGGGGAAAAGGAAACGAACTTCTTCGGAATATCTTCTTTTTTAAGCACGTCACCCATAAAATATCCCATGGTCGCGACCTCGGCGGTTCCGGCGAGATAATCTCCATCCTGAGTTTTATAAAGATCGTCTTCTCCTTGCGGAACATACCCGGTACCGAGTAACTGTTCCCGTCGCACCATTGAGGGGACGATCATCGGCTGGAAACCTCGCTTCATTAAAAGATCGAGTGTGTGGTGCCAAAGCGCGAACGAAAGAAGCGCGCCATCATTTTTTAAAAAGTACCCGCGGAATCCGGAGACTTTGGTGCCACGTTCAAAATCGACCATGTCGTGTTTTTGCATCAAATCAATGTGGTTTTGCGGCGCGAATGAAAATGCAGGAATGTCACCCACCACCCGAAGCTCTTGATTGTCGGCATCGCTCACGCCCTCCGGAACGGATATGTCGGGGATATTGGGCACTTGGAGCATCAAAGATTGCCACCGCCCCATAATATCCTTTAGTTGCTCTTCTTTTTTCTGAAGATCCTCTTTAAGATTTTTCATGGCGCCAATCAACGCGGAGCGCGCGGAATCATCGGTAATAGCGCTTATTTTTGTGGTCGCCTCATTTTGTCGTGCCCGCATCTCCTCAACATCAGTAAGTAATTCCCGGCGCGTATCGTCAACGCGCAAAAGCTCGCCAAGATCAAAATCAATATGCTTTTTTTTAGCGCCTTCGCGAATGAATTCCTGATTGTCTCGTATGAATTTTATATCCAACATATATTTATTAAGCTTTTATTTTACCAATAAATGGTAAAATGAACAAATGAATGACACCATACGCGCATTATCTCGCAAAACGTTTCCCCCGCTCCTTTCGGAAATGAACGATCCGCCCAAACAACTGTTCGTCCGCGGCGTACTTCCCAGCCCCGACACACCGCTCCTAACTGTCGTCGGTTCACGAAAATATTCATCCTATGGAAAAGAAACATGCGAAAAAATAATTGGTGAACTTGCGGGAAGCGGCATTGCGATCGTCTCCGGTCTCGCGCTCGGTATCGACTCAATCGCGCACAAAGCCGCCCTCGACGCGGGACTGTCAACCATTGCGATTCCCGGATCGGGAATCACTCCACAAGCGCTCTACCCGGCGAGCAATCGTTCGCTTGCGGAACGCATTATTGCCCAAGGTGGAGCGCTTCTCTCGGAATTTGAGCCGGACTTTCGCGCTACCGTATGGAGCTTTCCTCAACGCAATCGGATCATGGCGGCAATCTCACAAGCGACGCTCATCATCGAAGCGGAAGAATTGTCGGGAACTCTCATCACCGCTCGCCTCGCGCTCGAATACAACCGCGACGTGTACGCGATTCCCGGATCAATCTTCTCCGCCGGCTCGCGTGGCACCAACGAACTCATACGCAACGGCGCGCTTCCGGTCATTTCGGGCGATGACATCATCCGCGAATTCGGATTGTCAACTGAAAAAACATCACACGAATCATTACTGCTGCCTATTGAGGAACAAGCTATATATGAATTGATCGCCGAACCACGGAGCATTGACGAGGTTGCGCGCGCGCTCGGTCTTCCCGTGTCAAAAATAAGTATCTCTGTTTCTTCGATGGAGATAAAGGGGGTCATTAAACGGCATGGCGAAAAAATTCGCCGAGCGCGGAGTTGAAATTCGTCTTTGTCACCGATCAAAACAAATATTTTTTGTAGAAAATTTTTGTCACACAAATCTTGTATTTGCAAAAAATATGTATCTCTGGTACTAATAGGCAACATGAAACTTGTTATTGTCGAATCGCCGGCGAAATCAAAAACAATAAAAAAATATCTCGGGAAAGATTACATAGTGAAAGCAAGCCTCGGCCACATCAGAGATCTTCCGAAGAGCAGTAAGGCGGCAATCGATATCGAAGCGGGATTTGTCCCGCATTATGTCGTGTCGGAAGGAAAAGAAAAAATTGTAACGGAACTTAAGAGTCTCTCAAAAAAAGCAACGGAAACGATCATCGCGACCGACCCCGACCGTGAGGGTGAAGCAATCGCGTGGCACATCAAAGAAGCATGCGGACTCAAGAAACCAAAGCGGATCGTCTTTCACGAGATCACCAAAAACGCGGTGCAAGATGCCATCACTCACCCGCGGATGATAGATGAACAGCTCCTTAAGGCTCAAGAAGCGCGGAGGGTTCTTGACCGGCTCTTTGGATATGATCTCTCTTCACTCATCTGGAAAAAAGTCAGGTATGGGCTATCGGCCGGCAGGGTTCAATCACCGGCGTTGCGGATCATTATGGAACGTGAACGAGAGATCCGCGCGTTCAAACCTGAAGAATATTGGACACTTCGCGCGACACTTGAAACACAAAGAAAGGATTCGATCGAATTCACCTGTGTTGAAGAACCACGAGAAGAAAAGGAAACCGAGCGAATACTCGCCGCGGGACGCTCTGGCGAGTGGTTCGTTGCAAGTATCAAGGAAACTGCCGCAAAACGAAGCCCGCGACCTCCATTCATCACCTCAACACTTCAGCAAGCGGCAAGCACGCGTTTTGGATATTCTCCGGCACGAACAATGATGTTCGCACAACGTCTTTACGAGGCGGGACACATTACCTATATGAGAACGGATAGCACTATTCTGAGCAAGGAGGCACAGGCGGCGATTATCAAGGAGATCGAGAAACATTACGGAAAAGAATATGTTTGCCCCCGCGTATATAAAACTAAAAGCAAGTCGGCGCAAGAAGCTCACGAAGCGATCCGCCCCTCGGACGCGAGCGTGAGCGAAGTCGGCGCGGCGATCGAACAAAAAAGACTTTATAAGCTTATTTGGCAAAGAGCGATTGCTTCACAAATGAGCGACGCGGAAACACTCAAAACAAAAGTGATCGCGAACATAAAGAACGGCACGATCCCCGACTTTGCCACAAACGGTATGCGCGTACTCTTTCCCGGGTGGCTTGCCGCGGACTCCGGCTCGCACGAAGATGATGTCGTTCTACCAAAGTACTCCGATGGAGAAACGCTTCATTTGAAAGACATCAATTCTGAACAAAAAGAAACTCAGCCACCAGGGCGCTACAGCGAAGCGGGGCTCATTAAAGAATTAGAGAAGCGCGGTATCGGACGCCCGAGCACTTACGCGCCGACGATCAAAACGCTTGCCGATCGTGGCTATGTCGAAAAAGAAGGTCGCACGCTCCACCCGACCGATACGGGAGACGTTGTCAGCACGTTTATCGAAGAGAATTTCACCGAATACATAAGCGATTCGTTCACGGCAAAAATGGAAGACGAGCTCGACCTCATTGCGCAAGGAAAAGCCGAATATGAAAAGACGCTCACGAATTTTTATCAACGGTTCTCGAAAGATGTCGCGTCGAAAGACGCGATCGAGAAGTTGACCACCCTTGGCGAAGCCGATCCGTCAATCAAGTGTCCCGTCTGTGGCGGAGTAATGGTGATTAAACTCGGCCGATCGGGAAAATTCTTGAGTTGTGCGCGATTCCCTGATTGCGACGGCGCGCGAACGGCTAGCGGTGAGGCGATGGAAGGACCGAAAGAAACAGGGGAAGACTGCCCTGACTGCGGAGGGAAGCTCGTTGAGCGTACCGGAAAATATGGAAAATTCATCGCATGTGGAAATTATCCAAAATGTAAATACGTGAAGAATGAAGATAAAAATGGTGCCCCTCTCAACACCACCGGCATAAAGTGTCCGGAATGCGGCAAGGGTGAGCTTGCCGAGCGAAAAGGACGCTTTGGGGTATTCTACGGATGTTCAAACTATCCGAAGTGCAAATTTGCAATCAAGGCAAAACCAACGGGAAAAAAGTGCCCGCACAAAAAAGACGACGGGAGCGTATGCGGCACGCTTATGATGGAGGGAACGAAAACGATTCCCGAGCGGTGCAGTGACAAAAATTGCCCCAATCACAACCCCCATAAACGGAAGGAGTAAAAGATCGTTGCAAGACATCGCCCTTGCGAATCTTGTTTTCAGGCGGTATTTCTAGGTATGCCCTTTACATATGAGAGCACGCATATTACCATGGAAATAATGCCAAGCGTCAAGGAAATAACAATCCTCATGAAAGTGCCAACCGAGGAAGATACCGCGATCATCACAAAGGCGTACTATTTTGCCGAACAAGCGCACGAGGGACAAAAGCGGCTGACCGGCGAACCGTTCTTCTATCATCTTTTTGAAACAGGAAAAAATCTCGCGGTATTTGGCGTTGATGCGCGTACGATTGTCGCCGGACTTATTCATGACACGCTTGAAGATGGCAAAGCGAGCGCCGAGGAGATAGAGAAACAATTTGGAGCAGAAGTATTGTTTCTTGTCGAAGGAGTCACTAAACTCGGGAAACTCAAATATCACGGGATTGAACGACACGTTGAGAGCTTACGGAAGCTCTTTATCGCGACCGCGCATGATGTACGGGTGATCATCATTAAACTCGCCGACCGCCTGCACAATATACAGACTCTCAGCGGGCATACCAACCACGAGAAACAAAAACGGATAGCGCTTGAAACTCTTGAAATATACGCACCGATCGCACACCGACTCGGTATGGGAAAATTGCGCGGCGAACTTGAAGACGGCGCGTTCCCGTTTGTGTATCCTAAAGAATACGAAGAAGTGAAAACTCTTCTTAAACAGCGGAGCAAAGTCGATGAAAAATATCTCAACAAAGTACACCGCTCAATTCAAAAAGAAATCTCAAAGCAAAACATTAGAGACAAGGTGATCAGAACTGACCGTCGCATCAAACGCATTTACAGTCTGTATAAAAAACTTTTGCGTTATGATATGGATATTGAAAAAATCCATGACATCGTCGCGTTACGGGTGATCGTTGCCACCATCGAAGACTGTTATCGTATCCTCGGGGTCATTCATGGCATGTGGCGTCCTCTCCCTGGAAAGATCAAAGATTATATCGCTGTCCCAAAGCAAAACGGTTACCAGAGTCTTCATACCACCGTGTTCACCGGAGATGGCGGGATGGTCGAGATACAAATTCGCACCGAAGAGATGCATAACGATGCCGAATACGGAGTTGCCGCCCATGTGTTATATAAAGATGGTTTGTTCACACGCATCAAAGGAGGCAACCGCAATGTATTTAAGAAAAAACCGCGTTGGGTGACACAACTGCTTGAATGGCAAAGTAAAACATCACGACCGGATGAATTTATTGAAACACTTCGAGTTGATTTCTTTCAAGATCGAGTATTCGTATTCACCCCTAAGGGAGATGTTGTCGACCTGCCCGACGGATCGGGGGTCATTGACTTTGCGTACGCCATTCATTCTGATATCGGCAACCACATATCCGGAGTGAAAGTCAACGACAAATTCGTATCACTTGACACCAAACTCCGCACCGACGACATCATTGAAATCGAAACAAAAAAAACGAGCCGACCAACGGCAAAGTGGCTTGAATACGCAAAAACAACTCTTGCAAAACGACATATTAGAAGTTTGTTGTCCGAGACAGACGCGCAACAAGAGAAAAAACTTTTCAGCCGGCGGTTTAAACGGAAAAATTCTTGATAAAATAGAGTTCATTATTATCATCTTCTTCGTTTTTCTTCATCACCTGCTCCACATCGGAGGCGGACGCAAGCGTCACTTCGTCACTTGTTCTTTCGAGTGCGCTGTCGCCGCCCCGCGCCAATAGTGACGCTTTCCCTGGCTGTATCGCAACCAGAATATTCCGAAGGTCATCCTCTGAAAAAAAATCAATGGTAATCTTGCCACCGACCTCTTTTTGGTCAATATATACTCGTGTTCCCAACTCTTCAGAAAGTCGTTCTTCCATCTCTATAATCTCGGGATCAAATGTTCGATCCTTCTTTCTCACCTTATCGTAAGCAATTCGCCGCGCGATCCCTTCCGCGTCGCGCACCGTCAGCCGCTTAAGAGTGATCTCTCTGAAAAGCGTCATTTGCTCATCCGGTCTATCGACAAGCATCATAATGGGACGGGCATGCCCTTCGGTGATTTTACCGCCGGAGATCGCCTGCAGAATATCCTCCGGCAAGGCAAGGAGTCTGAGACTGTTGGAAACATACTCGCGACTCTTCCCTACTTTTTTTGCAATTTCGATGTGTTTGAAACCAAACTCATCAACAAGCCGACGAAACGCGCGCGCGCGATCAACCGGATTGAGATCCTCGCGCTGAAGATTCTCAATGATCGCGATCTCGAGTTTCACGCGGTCATCCTGTTCGCCCGATCGTATGATCACCGGGATTTGAAGAAGCCCCGCGATCTTCGACGCGCGAAGCCTCCGCTCTCCGGCGATCAACTCATACTCGACAGCAAGTCCTCCATCCTCTTTTTCTATTTCTTTACGCGTCACCACAAGCGGCTGAAGCACTCCGTACTGTTTTATCGAATCTGCAAGGTCAATCAAACTTTCCTCATTGAAATCATGCCGTGGCTGGAACGGATTCGGTTTTATCTTGTGCGTTTCTATCCAAAATATTGAATTGTTGTAAAAATCAGACATGTTTTTTATTGTAATGAAAAATGTGCGTTAATTTTATCATAAAAAAAGATTCGAGGCAAAAGCGAGGATGAGATTGCACAATATTCAACGATACCCACTACGACGATTGACATAGCACAAGTAAATTGTATACAATCACCAATATTTGCACTTAATTAATTTTAACCTCGCAAAAAGGAGAAAACGCCAATGTAAGAGTGCCGGAGGACACCAAGAGAACATCCACCAACACACCAAGAAGTTAAAAAGGAGCGAGGGAAATGAGTACGACGCTAGCAATGCCCAGGATGGGAGCGGCGGTAGAAGTGACGCTCAATCTCGCGGAGAACGTTTCCGTGAGACAGAGTTTTCATCCCACTTATTTCAAGGAGGGAGAGCTGGACCCAGCCATTGAGAGATTCGCGATTAGTGTCCATAGAGCGCTAATCTGCGCCCAGCAGTGCGACGGGCCGATCTACCGCGGTAGCACAAATACCGATGGCGAACTCGCCGTGCGCGCGAGGATGAGAGCCGCGGCCCGAGCCTCCATTCCCATGCTCCAACGAAGGAGCAAGGAACTCGTCAATGGGGAGTTCGTCTTCACATGCGAGCAGAAGGATTGCTCGCGGCACCCGGATATCGGCGGCAGATGCGAATGGGACGGTGACATCCGAGTGCGATTGATCGCGCTCCCAACGGCGCACTCATGCGCCAGTTTTGCGGGAGGTAAGATCAAGTAAGACGTACCAGCCCACCATGCCCTACATCTCCGCCAATTAGCGGATGGTGTAAGGCATGGTGGGCTTTTTTGCAAAAAAAATCTTATGCACTCATCAATTCAATCCTATACGCATCCGCAATCTTGAAGCTCCCGACACTTTCCCTCAGTAAATTACGCGTCCTAAAAGCGTCTCCCTCGAGTATTGCGCGATTGATATCATTCACCACCTTGTACCCTTCACCACTACGCCATTAACATCACTCGTATCGGTCTTCACGCTAAAAAGTATTTCCACGCAATACACCTTGGGCAATTTTAAAAAATCGTTCAGTCTTTTTGCCGCATCGCCCACACCGATAATAAAGAGCCGGTCGCGAGCATGTCAAGCGTTACCGCATGTTCGATCCTTTTGAAACCAAGTTTTTTCCTTAATCTTGCACATCTTTATTTTCTCCATTTTCTCTCGCCCGGGCTTCTTTGCGCTTTTCGCCTGCCATAAACGCTAGGTGAAAAGTTTCATCAAGAAGAAAATATAAAATATGATATAGAGCATTCCTTCCCAGTGATGGATCTTCTGGGAGATACCAGAGATTATGAAGAGAAGTGTGGCAACGGTCATGACGGGAAGTCCAATAAGCAAGGTTTTTTCGTCAAGAGGGAGTGTCGCCGCGACCCCGGGGATACCGATAATCATAAGCGCGTTAAACGCGTTCGAGCCGAGAATGTTGCCCACCGAAATATCATATTTCTTCTTCCTAGCCGCTCTGATAGATACCAAGAGCTCGGGAAGCGACGTGCCGACGGCGATGGCGGTAATGGAAATAACACCGACCGCGATGCCGAAGATATCGGAAAGAGTAAGCACCGCCTCAATGGCATATTGCGCGCCAGTCAGAAGAAGAATAATACCGAATATCAAAAAAATATAATCCTTAAACACGAAGAACGGCTTAATAAAAAAATACAGGGCTCGCTGTTGGTATTTTTCAAGTTTTTCCTCAATCTCTTTTCCTTTGCTAATGACGAAACTCTCGCTCGGCTCGCGAGAAAACAACGTATAGGTGAGATAAACGATATAGGCAAGAATGAGAATGGTCGCCTCTCCCCTGCTGACAAAACCGTCGAAAGCGACCCCGAGGAAAAGCGCCGTCGATATCGCCAGAAGCGGAAGTTCGAGATCAATAAGATTTTTTGAAACGATAATCTGCCTGCCAACCACAGCGGATATTCCGATAACGAGAAGGATGTTGGCGATGTTTGACCCGACGACATTTGCCGCGACAACTTCGCTTGCGCCATGCATAACCGCCGCGATGCTTGACGCAAGCTCGGGAAGCGACGTGCCGATACCGGTAATCAGCACCCCGATCACGAACGGCGAAAGTCCGAAATGGACCCCGATCTTCTCAGCGCTGTCAAGAAGAAGGTCGGCTCCTTTCACCAGCGCGGCAAGCGAAATGATAAAAATGATTATCCACCAGATGACCATACTATTCAATTGTATTATACACAAAAGTCGCCGTGGTGTTAACTGTACACTAAACACTAAAGGCGAGAACAAAGAACACATAGCCTTCGATTCGATAAAAAGAGCGACGCAACGCGCCGCCCTTTTGACACCAGTAAGATAATCATTATACCTTCTTCTTACGCAACAAGAGTTCGTGGTAAACAACGGGAACACTAAAACAACCTTTGACAACATGTTCGTGTTCAGTTATTACCGCGTATCTACGCCTCAATAACTCCAAAATATGTTCCGCAATTTCAGGTAATACAACCCGAACAAAGACATCTTTGTTTTTTCGTGAAATATTTTCCGCGAACGCTTGGGTGGCGCATAGATCATCTTCTTCATCCGGAGCGCAGATGATAAACTCATGTATCACATGAACGCTTGTCTTGCGACTCATGAAACACCTCCTTTCTTTCCGAAAGATTTATCTGTTTATCAATATACCATGCACAAACAACAATGCCATGCACTCGATTTTCTCGAAAAATTATGATACTATGGCATCGATAATGGCCCTATCGTCTAGCGGCTAGGACGCGACCCTCTCACGGTCGAAACCCGGGTTCGATTCCCGGTAGGGTCACCAATACATAACCAAACGGCTTTTTCAAAGCCGTTTGGTTTGTTGATGATGTCTCTATTGTACCAAGTTAGAACCTATTTCCAAAACAAATGATGTCGCACGCGCGGAGCACGTGGTGGCTCTAAATTAAATCGTACGCTCGTATCGTTCCGCCACTGCCTCGCGGACTCGGCGCTCTGCACTCGCCCCGTTCCGCCTTTCCATGCTTATTCTTTTTCGCGGCGGGATTTTTTTTGAAATTGAATGGGCGGAAACGGGGCTCGGTCGGGCTAGTTCAAAATTCAGTTTAGCATAATATGCAAAGTTTAGGTATTGCAATCTAGCATATACGCTGTTAATATTATGCCAGACACAATACGAACAAGAGAATACGCGGATTTTGTCGGAAAACTGAGAAAAGCTCGGCTTGAAGCAGGTTTACGGCAGGTAGATGTCGCTAAAAAACTAAAGCGCACACAATCGTATGTGTCCCGCGTTGAGGTTGGCGAACAGAGATTGGATATACTAGAATTAAAGAAGTTCGCCGATCTATATAAAAAAGATATAAACTATTTTGTGAAATAATGGTATGGAAGAATCCATCAAAAACAATAATATCTTTACTCGCTTTAAAGCGAGTTATGGCGTAGCAGGGGTGTTTCTCTTTGCAATAATTGTCATCGCTTCGTACATAAAAATTGATAACTTCTTAGGTCTTCTGAACATGTACTCTATATTAACACCGGATGAATTTCAGGCCCTTCTTTTTTCTGTATTTAGTTTTGAAACGATTGCGAGTCTAGCTCTATCTATTCTAGGTATAATCACAATATATTTTTTCATAAAATTAAAAGATAATGCTCTTGTTTATGCCTTTGCTTTCCTCATATTACAACCTGTGTTAGACGGGGTTACTGAAATTGGTTATTCCGGAAACATAGGATCCGGCATAGGCCCACTGATTGGTGGCGGAATAGCTTTTTGGATTTTTTGGCACTTTTTGGGCAATAAAACATCCAATTATTTAAAGTTGAATTATGGAAAATAAGAAACTTAAAAATTTTAAGTTCTGGTATAAACTCACTCTTGTTTTAGGGGTACTAGGTTTAATTGATGTTTTGACACAATCTCTAGTAGAACAAAATTTTAATCTTCAAGTAGGAGGTTTGACCTTTATTGTTGTGATGATTTTCAAGTTTCTTTTTGGAACAAAAGTAGCTTCCACCTTTCTCTCCTATATCATTTATTTATCTTACAGTTGGTTTGTATGGCTTGGAGTTTCCGCCATCTTACGCAGAAAAATTATAAAACTTGAAAAGGATGCGGGAGTTATTGATGAGGAAAAGACTCTTAAGCCAGTCAGTAAAGGTTTTAAACGAACACTTCTGATTTTACTTGTTCCCTTTGGAATCTTATTACTCATTGGAATCATAATTAATCTTGTAAGTAACTAACTATGAACAAGAAGAGTAAATGGCTGATTGGTGCGGGTATTCTTGTTTTGACTCTAATTGCTTGGGGAGGATATAAAAATCCGGACAGAAAGTTAGACTCTGCATTTAATTCTTATCAAAGCATTGCTAAAAGTGAAGCTTTTAGAAAAGAAGAATTAAAAACACTATCAAGTCAATATTCAAATTGCTTTGTTCCAGAAGATGCAGACATCGCAACTTTTTGTATTGATGGATTGCCTAAGATTAAGGCCCTAGTTAGTAAAGAACCGCAACTCCTACTAAGCCTTGAATCTTTATACGATAAGAGAAAGAATGATCTTGATAATGAAAATAGAGTGTTTTTAGAAAATAATATTAAATTACTTTCTTCTAAGGAATATCAAGACGTGTATAAAGGCACGATCGATGTTTTAGACGCGTATATAGATTTTTATGTGTATCTGGACGGCGAGTATGATACTACCGGATTGGATGAGTCTATGTCTCAAGATGAAAAAATAAAAATACTTAGTCGTGTCATCGCTAACCGTAATTTCAAAGGTGATTTAGTTGTGAAAAACCTGACTGACTTATCTGATAACCTTGATTTAAAAAAGGAAATGCTGAGACGTTACATTGAAGCAAATTATACCACAGAATTTGCAGAAGCGATGGGCATATAACTAGTTATACACAAAAAAATAGACGGCTGAGAGTTGATTTGTGGTAAAATTTCAATATCAGTTGTTCTTGTCTTTTACATCATGGAAACACGAAATTTAAATAAAAAAATAGTTTCCACAAACGACCACATCATACGAGCAGAATTACGGCAACTTATCGAAAAAGAATTGGATAAGTATAGAACGCAAACTGGGAAACAGGCAGACATTTTTGAGGAACTAGGAGTGAGTCATGGGAGGGCACGGATTGATATAGCCGTGATAAACGGAGTTATGCACGGTTATGAAATCAAGAGCGATAAAGATACCCTCTCACGCTTGTTTGATCAGATACATGAGTACAATGAAGTTTTTGACAAAATAACGCTCGTTGTGGGTCAGCGTCATTTACTTGATGCCATTCACCAGATTCCGGAATGGTGGGGCATCACTCTTGCGAAGATAGATTCAGATGAGCGCGTCGTTTTCTTTACTATTCGTGAAGCAAGGCAGAATGAGGATAACCGAGTGCTTATATCCATGGCTAGAATGTTGTGGCGTGCACAGGCCCTAAGAATCTTGGAAGAGAAAGGCGCCGCTGATGGGGTGCGATCAAAATCACGCCATGTGATCCATGAGAAAATCGCAAACATCTTTAAGAATGACCCTAATGCTCTTAGGGAGCACGTTATGACTGCTTTATTTTCTCGTGGAAATCAGCGAGTTGTCTCGCCACTAGTGTCAAATGGTGGTTAATACCGATGTTCAACCACATTTGCGGGTTTCCAGTTTTTTCATCCTGTGAGGCGATTCGATTAATCTCCGAGTCCCCGTAGCTGTAACCAGCTTGTTTATAATATGGTTGTTTGACGAGCTCTTTCGCGTGCGCAATGTACTGATCGTAGCCGGATATTCTTTTGCCGCCATTCTTTTTGTCCAGATAGTTCAAAGCGCGACCACGAAAAACTTGCCACTGTTCTTCATCTGTGTATCGAATACTTGCGCTTACGCTCGCACCAGGAATATATCCATAAAAAATTGGGTGCTGTATCGTGTAGTCAGAGAAAAGCGGCTTGCGGGTGAGCTTGTCGCTTTGAAAAACTCCTTGCCACAACTTCCAATCAGTTCTCGGTAGAGCATGTACGTTGAATACCTCAAGCTCGCTTAAATCTCTAGGGAATGATCCCCCCGTAAGAATAAAGGAGCGACAAACTTTAATTTGCGGAAGACGAGAAATTTTCTCAACAACGGATGCTGCCGTTACGGTTTCGGCAACCGTCTGAAGGTCGACCACTATATCGACATTTTTTATATCAAGCCCGCTATCGTTCACGAATGCATCGATGTGAGTCGTCAAGTTTTCGTCTTTGAAATGTGAGTTATCAATCCGGATGCACATTCCTCTGCCATCGATTTTCGCGTATTTGACCGCAACTTTGCGTGTTGCCATATCAGCATCAGTTCCGACCACTGGAATAATATGCACTACTGGAATCGAAAAAAGATCGACCTCAGTCGCAGCAGACAGGATGTTTTCGAAGGAAGATGCTCGTATATCCCCGTCGAGTAAATGTACATCAAGGAATACTGTGCTTCTTCCACAATATTTGAGAAGACGTTTCCCTACGTCTGGTAACTGTCTTAAAAACTTGCTTTTCTCGTCCTCCACGATCTTTCGTCGATCGTCTTTGTCTGTCTTTGGCGGTGGCATGATAAATTCAATGAACGGCGTCAGGAGTTCGCGACCTTCGGGGGAGAGACGTTCGAAAGCGAGCATTTCTGCTGGCCTCCAACGCAGTATGGGGACATATGGTTTTATTGGTGTCATTTTCATGTTTTAGTTTTCAATCACTGAACATCCGTCTACATAATAAAAGCCCCTGAACTCAATAAAACGGAACGTGCCCGAGAAGCTTATTTGATCTCCGAGTCGATATAGTCGCAGTTTCTTTTTCCATTCCGGTTCAAAATTGCACTGGACTGTCCTATTGCTAATAGTGATACCCAAACGAGGCCCTTCAGTTTCTGATGTCTTCCATTCGTTTGAATACTTGCCAGAACCAACTACCGGAGTGTCTTTATAAAGGTCGAGTAAGTCCTCTGCTTCTTTAGAAGTTTTTGATGTTTGTACCCGATCTATAATATTTGCAATATTGATTGTGCTTGTCGCCGTACTAATTACGCTTACTGCAGCAGTATTTTCTGTTTTAACAAAATCGCCAAAAGGGGTGCTCAGCTTTGGGATAAAATCAAAAAATCCAAATAACCATCCGAGCACTCCAACAACGACTATACCGAGAGCTAAGTACGCCTGTATGTTTTTGTTGATTTTTATTTCGCCAAGGATACTCATACTTTTGTTTTCATCTTAAACGCATCAGGAAATAGCTGTCGCACTTTTGCAGACTCGTCGTTGACAATTTTGTTCAAATAGAAGAAGTTTTGGTGTTTGAATCGCACAACGCCAGCAATCACAGCGATGTTAATACCGAGCTCGTTGGCAAGACTTTGTGTTGCCATAGGAGAAGGTGTAATTTTTGCGTTGCTGATTTCCCATTTACTGTCCGGCAAAACAGCTTCTTCTGCCCATCCGTCGGCTTCATGTTCTCTTTTGCGCTCATCTTCGGTCATTTGACTTCCGTCTTTCTCTAATAGCTTTTCGTCGTAAAAGATGCTGATGTCTTGGCCGTAATGTCGCGCCACATGAGCCACTTCATGCATAAGTGTGAACCAGAAACTATCAAGGCGGTCATACCGAAGCGTAATACCAATTATCGGATTATCTTTATCCTCTAGAATTGCTGCGCCATCGAGGAAAGTTTTTGGAAGATGTCGTTCTATCACCACTTTGATTCCTATTTTTCTTAGCTCTTCGCATACTACGATCGGCCCATCACTTTCTGTGCTTAATTTGACAAGATTGCGCATGAATTCAATATCAATAACCCCGTGTTTGTATTTCACAGGCATTTTTATTTTCTCTGCTTTTTGGAGTACACGAATTTTCCAAGCGTCTAATGCCCCGGTATCTGTTCGGGGGGCAGAACGATGACTGATACCGCTACGGAGAAGCGCCACAGGTTGTAAATTTCCACTAAAAGAACCAAAAAAATCTTTCAGTAATTCACCTTTGCTAAATTTTTTTAATGTCTTATTGCCAAAGTATCCATAACTCTCCATCGCTTTGACTATTCGTACGTCCCAGCGTTCGTAGCGCGATTCCTCCGATTGGTCAGGTTTCTGTACGAGAACTTTTTCCGGTATTCCAAGGCCGGTGGCAAGAGCGCGAACCATATCAAGCGTAAGTTGTCGTTTGCCAGAAAGTATTTCGGAAACGCGACTACGACTGCCAATGTATGGCACAAGGTCAACAGGTTTAAAGCCGCTTTGTTCCATGCGGAATTTGATTGCTTCGACAGGACTAGGAAGAGCACTCGGAAATTGTTTTGTCTCGTAGTCCTCGATGAGGACGCTAAGAAGTTCGAGTTGTGCGCCATCGTCAGTGTCAGGATTGGGACTGCGGCTCATAAGCTCCTCAACGAGTTTGAGAGCTTCTTCGTAGTCTTTTTGATTTTTTATGACTTTTATCTGGGTCATGGTTTTATACGATTTTCCACTTGCTGTACTCCTTGTGCGTTCCGATCTTCCTTACTAACACTATCCTTTGCTTATACTCGACCTGTACCCACAACCGGTACCTATTGCCGCATATATTAAAAATTGCTTGCTGGTTGCCTGGTGTGTCTGCGCTGGGGAACATGCTCTTGAGCTCGTGAGGCGTTTTCCATTCCATGCTCTCGACTTCTGCCTCCCACGATTCGATATGCGATCGGGCATCAGCGTGTTTCTCTTTGAAGTCGTGCAATTGTTGTTTGCCCAATAATTTCATCGTGTAAGCAGTTTGTCATAATAATTTGTTCCCATCAAATATATCCTATATTGACTACGATTTAAAGTCAATGCCCTCAAAACGCTTGCAGGACACTTTACACGATACGTCAATAGTTCGGGGTGAAGGGTTGCGGGTATATTCGAAGATGTTTCGAGTGAGATTAAAAACTAGGGAGCCCCGCCCGCGATCCCTTCTGTCTTTCGCGGGTGGGATGTGCGCGCACAGGGTGGGAGGGGCAAGCACAGAGGTATTTGCGCCTCGGACATTTCCGCCAGGGCGTCCACGCCCTTGATTTTATTATACATATCCCTATTTTTCATTTTAAATGAATTTGAACTTCTAAAATATTACAAAACTATATGTAAAGTCAGATTGACATTTTGGTTTGATTATGTAAACTTGTGTTACAAATCATGCAAGAATATATTGTAAATGAAGTGAATACATTACGGACTCAAAAGAATATCACGCAGGAAGAGCTTGCGGAAAGACTGAAGGTGAGCCGCCAGACAATCATTGCGATTGAAAAAGGAAACTATACACCATCTGTATTGCTTGCCCTTAAAATCGCCGGCTACTTTAAATTACCGGTTGAACATATTTTTAAAATTTCCTATGAAAAATAAAATTACAAAAGAAATAATCGTGCCTCTCGCTCTCGTAGTGTTGGCAATTTTACTCATGAACCCTTTTCATTTTTGGATGCCGGACATGATGGTAATGGGAATGCTTGTTGCCTTGCTAGTTCTTTTTGGTATATTTGCGAGCTTTATTCTAAAAGAAAAAGTATTTGATGAACGCGATGATGTAAACCGTTCACTTGCGGGAAGAAACGCGTTTCTCGCAGGATCAGCAATTCTCATGCTCGGCATTGTGATACAAGGATACTCACACAAGGTAGATTCGTGGTTAGTGATTACTCTGATAGTCATGATAATCGTAAAAATCACGACTCGTTTCTGGAACGACAAAAATCTCTAAAATGCAGTTATCCACAAAACGAATGTAAAGTGTACTTTACATTCGTTTTGTTATTTTATATACTTTATTTATTAACATTATAAGTTAGTAATTAACAAATTTTTATGAACAAAAATATAGGAATAGTTATTGGGGTTATCGTGTTGGCGGTGATTGTTGGAGGAATCTATATATCCAACAATGCAAAAAATGATGCAATGATGGCTAAAGAGCAAATGGAACAGAAGGCCATGGAGGATCAAAAGATGGCTGAAGAAAAAGCCATGATGGAAAAGAAAGCGATGGAGCAGAAAGAAAAAGACGACATGATAAAAGCTGACACTACAGAAACCGACGGTATGATGAAAAAAGACGAGACAAGCATGATGGATAAAAGCGACACTGTGATGAAGGCGGGTTCATACGAAGCGTACGCCCCGGAAAAAGTGGCTCTCGCTTCCGCTACTCACGACGTAGTTTTATTTTTCAGAGCAAGCTGGTGTCCGACTTGTAGAACGTTAGACGCGGACATTAAAGCTAATCTTTCAAAAATTCCCGGAAGCCTAGCTATTCTTGATGTGAATTACGATAATTCTACTGCGCTCAAACAAAAATATGGCGTTACGTATCAGCATACATTTGTGCAGGTTGATAAAGATGGAAATCTAATCAAAAAGTGGAGCGGTAGTCCGACACTCTCGGCACTTGTAGCAGAAGTAAAATAACATGTTGCTTCTCCTGATCTCGTTTATCGCAGGAATACTCACGGTGCTTGCACCGTGTATTCTGCCTCTCCTTCCTGTGATAATAGGGCACTCTATCACAGGCACTACCCCAAGCAGGAGAAGACTTTTTGTGGTTGTGGCATCGCTTGGAATTTCGGTCATACTATTCACACTGCTTCTTAAGGCAAGCTCCTTGTTGATTGATATTCCTCAAGATTTCTGGAAATGGATTTCTGGTGGAATTATTTTCTTATTTGGTTTGACTATGGTTTTCCCTGATCTATGGGAAAAATTTTCCCTTGCAAACACCTTAAGCATCAAATCAAATAAAGTATTAACAAAAGGATATCAAAAGAATAGTGTTTGGGGAGATGTGATCATCGGTGCATCCCTTGGACCTATTTTTTCTGCTTGTAGTCCGACATACTTTGTTATCTTGGCGACAGTCTTGCCCGTCTCGCTTCTCTTGGGAATTGTCTATCTTTTTACTTATGTTTTAGGATTATCGCTCGCCCTCATATTCGTCGCTCTTTTGGGTGAACGTATTATGGCGAAAGTCGGAAAAGTTTCAGATCCAAGAGGTTGGTTTAAAAAGATATTTGGAGTCATTTTCATTTTAGTAGCAATAGCTATTATTTCTGGATATGACAAAAAACTTCAAATTGGTTTACTTGATGCAGGATTTTTGGATGTAACCAAAATTGAACAAAGGTTGTTAGAGAAAAATGATAAAAAAGATGCAAGTGTAGATAGCGCCTCAAACGCGGACGAAAACACCGGACTTGGAGACAAAACCAAGGCAAACGAAGAGTCATTCTTAACCATTAAAGAAAAAGGTGAAAAATTCACCCTTGCGCCTGACATAAGCACCCCCGATGGTTTCATAAATACAAATAATTTACCTGTAACTATAGGCGAATTTAAGGGCAAAAAAGTTGTGTTGTTAGATGTTTGGACATATAGCTGTATCAATTGTAGGCGCACTATTCCATATCTAAACGAGTGGTATAAAGAATATGAGGATGAAGGGCTTGTGATTATCGGTCTTCACACTCCGGAATTTTCTTTTGAAAAAGTTCAAGAGAATGTAGAAAAAGCAGTAAAAGATTTTGGTATAAAATATCCAGTGGTACTTGATAATGATTTTTCTACTTGGCAAGCTTACAAGAATCAATATTGGCCGAGGAAATATTTAATTGATATAGATGGGTATATTGTCTATGGCCATGCTGGAGAAGGTCAATACAAAGAGACAGAAGTTGCAATACAAAAAGCTCTTCGAGAACGGGCGGATAGACTAGATATGAATGCAGAGGTGTCCTCAAATATATCAAAACCAGAAAATGTTGTGTTTGTGGAACCTGGCAAGGTAAAAAGTCCGGAAGTATATTTTGGATCTGCGAGAAATGAATACCTTGCAAACGGTACCGTGGGCCGTATGGGTGAGCAGACTCTTTTGATTCCTTCATCAATCTCTTTCAACAAACTTTACCTTGGTGGTACATGGAATATAACTTCCGAATACGCCGAAAATAAAAGTGCGGGAAGTATCGTCTTTCGCTACGAGGCAAAAAATGTCTACATAACCGCAGGGTCATTTGAAGGAGTCGAGGTTGAAATTTATAAAGACGATGTGTTCGTAAAGAAAGTGACCATTAAGAACGAAACACTCTACACACTCATCCAAGATGCTGATTATGGAAAGCATGTTTTGCGTATTGTAATACCGAAAGTAGGATTACAAGCTTTTACCTTTACGTTTGGTTAAACAAATAAAATACATGAATGACAACATGCCTAAAAATGAAGAAGAGTTCAGGAAGAAATTAACACCAGAACAATATGAAGTCCTGCGACAAAAGGGCACAGAACCTGCTTTTTCCGGAAAGCTTATTCGTCCTGACAAAGACGGATTCTACAAATGTGCCGCGTGTGGCAACCCGCTTTTTAAGGCTGAGTCAAAGTTTGATTCTGGTACTGGCTGGCCAAGCTTTGATGAAGCCCTACCTGGAGCAGTGAGAAATATTGAAGATACTTCTCACGGGATGAAAAGAGTGGAGACAATATGCTCGGTCTGCAATTCACATCTTGGCCATGTATTTAATGACGGTCCGACAAAAACGGGGAAAAGATACTGCATGAATTCGGTCTGTTTTGAAGACCTTAGCGCCAAATAATTATGAACAAGAAAATCGTATTAGCAGGAGGATGTTTCTGGGGTCTTGAGGATTTGATTAGAATTCAGCCCGGAGTGATAACTACCGAAGTCGGCTATACAGGCGGAGCAAACAAAAATCCGACATATGAAAACCATCCGGGTCATGCCGAGGCAGTGGAGATAGAATACGATTCGTCAAAAACGTCATACAAAAAGCTTCTCAATTTTTTCTTCCAGATTCATAATCCAAATACGCTCAACCAACAAGGGAACGACCGGGGCACATCCTATCGATCCGCTATTTTCTATGGAAGTGAAGAGGAGAAAGAGGAAAGTGAGGATTTTATTGAAATCGTAAACAAGTCAAAACGATGGAGAGATCCTGTTGTCACTACGCTTGAACCTCTCGATAAGTTTTATAAAGCCGAAGAATATCATCAGGACTACCTACAGAAAAATCCAACAGGATATACCTGTCATGCTATATGGTTTGATAGCTATTTGAAATAATATCCATGCATAATTTTTCTCATCTACCTAAAAAAGTAATCTTTATACTCTTGGTCATATCTTTGTTTCTGATAGGTGGTGCTGTTTATTCCCTGCGGAGTCTGTCTTCTTCAGCACAGAACATGCGTGAAAGCAGTGCAGTCAAGGATCACTGGGAAGAAATTCTGACTCCCGAGCAGTATTATGTCTTGAGAGAAGCAGGTACAGAGGCTCCATTTTCTGGCAAGCTTAATAGCGAAAAACAAAAAGGAACATACTACAGCATTGGTTGTGATAAGCCACTCTTTAGGTCGGAACAGAAATACGATTCTGGTACTGGCTGGCCAAGTTTCTGGGCTCCCATAACAGAGGATGTGCTTGTTCTTCGAAAAGAAATCGGACTTTCGGACGAAAGGATTGAAGTTCTCGATGCCTGCGGCTCGCATCTCGGACATGTGTTTGATGATGGGCCACAACCCACTGGAAAAAGATTCTGTATAAATTCTGTGGCACTGTATTTTGTTCCAGATGAAGAGTAAAAATAGTAGAATGAACGAGGCACAATATTGGGAAAATGGGGATACGTGCAATATTTTTCATTCCGACAGCAACTCAATTGGTTTGTGACATGAAAATATTACACCATATTTTCTGGGATTTTATTATACATATCCCTATTTTCCTAGTTCTGCAACAAGGGAATTTCCACTAAACTCAACATAGCCCGCTATTTCAAATTTGAAGAAAGGTTAACCACATTCTTGCGATGTATCGTACATTTATGAGATACTTGGTACATCAATCCAATGAGAAAACACACAAAAAGCACAGCGCAAACAACGAACACGAAATACGTTGTTTTCCAATCATTGTACGAAGCTCTGGAAAATCCGCGCTCGCGATGGTTTTCCCATGCCAATGACACACTGGCGTTTCTTACCCTGCTTTCGGTTACCTCACTGGCATTTCAAAGCGTCGCGGCGTTTGCGTCATATGATTACTTGTTTATGACGATTGAATATGTCGCTGTTTTCTTTTTTACTATTGAATATGTTGTGCGTTTTGCCGCGCAAAAGACCCGTTACGCATTCAGTTTTTTTGGCATCATTGATCTTTTTGCCATACTCCCGACTTTTTTTATGCTCGGCAATCTCACCTTCCTAAAAACAACGCGCATATTACGAATTCTCCGATTCTTACGAATAATACGGCTTACCAAACTCGCGCGCATTACCACCCACCCCACCACGCGCTCGGAAGAGCGCCTGCGCGTCGAGAACTTAAATCTCAAAATATATTTCCTCGCGCTTACAAGCGCGATTGTCATGTTCGGCGCGTTTATGTACCTTATTGAAGGATACCGTGCCGAATTTTCCAATATGTTCCTCGGCATGGTATGGGCGGTAGAAGTTATTTTGGGAGGAATCAATCATGTCGCGCCAGAAACCCTCATTGGTGAAATAACCGCCATCGCCGCACGTTTTGTCGGACTGGTACTTTTCGGACTTCTCATCACCGTCGTCGGCGGCTTCATGCAAAAACTGCTGTTCGGAAGCGCAACAAGAGAACAGGGTATGTAATACGTTCCGCGCATCGCCGTATCACCATCGCTTGTGTCTTTATTCATAAAGATCGCCCCCACTCCGCACGGCAAGCAAGCGGTCTTTTCGGAAACACGTGCGAACTTTTTAACGCAATGACCACCAAATAAAACTCCCCGAGCTGTTTCAACAACTCGGGGAGGATGATTATTCTCCATCAAACGCTCGATACGCCTCGCGCGTGATAGCGGGAACCCGCCACGGACGATATGTGCCCACCGTCCCAATAAACACCGACGAGGCGCCGGCGCGAGCATAGTCGACAACATGATATGGGTGGGTAATTCCCCCGCCGGCGTTAATCGGCTTCTTGAACCCAATGGAGTTCAAGAGGTGTAAAAAAAGGATATTCAGGCGACGAAGATACGGACCGGAATACCCTCCGTCAGCGTCGATACCGCGGCGACGGAGCGGCGAAACGATCGAACCGAACGCACCAATCTTCTTAGTGTCTGGCAGACTGTCCCATGGTATCGTGTTCGAGAGACAGATTCCGTCACAGTTCGTGTCGTTGCCAACCTCGTATACCATTCCCGGGTCAAGCCCGTAGCAACTGAATTTCACCATCTGCGGAATACCAAGCGCAGAACCGATTTTGAGCGCCTCGATAACTTCATCGAAGTGTTCTTCTTGGCGCACCCCGACGTTCGGACAAGAAATATTGAGCTGCCATGCGATCGGTGCTTTGAACTCGGAGAGTCGCGGCTCAAGGATCGCAACAGCGCGGCGCATTTCATTCATACGCTCAGCGCGCGTTTTTCCAGTTGACATAAATGACAAAAAGAACGGCCCCACTCTCCGTTGCCACTCTCCGCGGTCAAGCAATGCTTCAAGCCCCGGCCCCGGTAATCCGACCGCATTGACCGTTTCTACCGTGAGAAATTTGGTCGCGATGCACTTCGGGAACCACTCCCGTACGCGCAAATCGATGTCGAGTTCCAGATTGGCGCCTTCCGCGCTTGCGCGTGCATCAACCGTTGTCGTCTTCGCGACAAACGTTATCCCGTCCCAATTCGGACAAAACGGCCGAGGAAGCCGCTGGTTCGGGTACTCTGCTTCTCGTCCTCCGGAGCGACCGAAAAAAACCGCGTACTCCCGACGCGTTCAAGATAGGACCAAAATCAATCTCCCGTAATATCATCGCAACCTCCTTTCGAAGAAATGGCGTGATTGTGGCGTATGCCCTTTGTTTCGACTACTGGCATCGTTCTTCAATAAGAGTATCCTAATTACCAGAAATTGCAACAAATGCGTCCGCCCATAACGCCCCCTATTCCCGTGCCAACCACTCCGGCTCTTGCCGCACCAAAAGTTCGTCTTTTTTTTCCGGATGCGCCATGATCTCTTCAACCGCGCGCTCCATTCGCATGCTCTGAGAACCTTTGATAAGCACAATGTCGTTTTCACCAAGCACGCTCTCAAGATATTTCCCCGCCTGACGAGAATCAACAAACTCGATGATATTCTTTTCGCTAATCCCTCCCAAAAGCGCGCCTTCAGTTATCGATTTTGCGCGAAGTCCAACGACGAGCAACAGATCACACGTTTGTCCGGCGAGAACACCAATCTTCTTATGTTCAGAGACGGTATATCTGCCAAGCTCAAGCATGTCACCAAATATCGCGATTTTTTTGCCTTCCGTTTTTATTTCACGAAACGTCGCTAGTGCCGCCTCAACCGCCACCGGAGATGAGTTATACGAGTCATCGATAATGCTTGATCCTTTGATCCCTTCGATCAACTTGAGCCGCCCGGGTGTCCCCGAATGATTTTCAAGCGTTTCAATCAATTTCACCATGTTGATCTTCAAATGCACGCCGATAGCAAGTGCCGCAAGCGCAGGATAAATATATTGATTACCAAAAACACAATTGAGGCGGACCGGCATGATACTTTCTTCGTGAGTGACCTTGAAGGTCGTCCCGACAGGCCGATCTTTTTTGTACATAATCGCGACATCGGAAACACGCATCATTGCGTTCTTTGAGAATCCATACGTTGTCACTGTCGCGGGAATGCTCTTTCTCATGGAAAGCACTTTTTCATCGTCAGCATTAAGCACGAGCAAACCGTTTTTTTTGAGCACTTTCACGAGTTGATATTTTTCCGCGACAACATCGTCGGGAGAGTTGAAAAATTCAACATGCACAGGGACATCGCCAAAACGTGTCACCACAACAACATCCGGCTTGACCCAACGCGCCACCTTACGTATATCATTCGGACGATCAGCCCCTACTTCAAGTATGAGCCACTTTGGATAACGATCTTTGAAAATGATAAGTGAAAGGCCGCTGAGGATCGTGCGCATCCATGAAAGAGGGTTGTTCCATCCACTCTGACATCCGAGAATGGTAAGAGGGACACCAAATTCGCTGTTGTAACTCTTCTTGCTCTTACGAACGTACGCAAAATCCGATAGCGCGGTATATATCATATCCTTGGTCGATGTCTTACCAACGCTACCAGTTATCGCAATGATCTTCGGTTTGTATTTATGGAGAATAACGCATGCCTCCGCTTGCAAAATGCCCAATATGATTTTTTTTATGATGGTTTTCATAAGATGTATCGTTAAATATTGAATATGCCCCGTATCAGCGATCGGGGGGAATATTATAGTAATTCAGCAAAAATTTCGCGATGTCCATGAATGGATAAGTGAGCGTATGTGATGAATATAACGCACCTTTAGGATACACGACGTATAGGAAAACAATGAACCGTGGATCGTAGGCGGGGAAATAGCCAAAGAACGAATGCAGATATCTATCATCATAATATCCTCTGCCGTCCCCTCGCGCAATCTGTGCCGTGCCGGTCTTTGCCGCAATGCTGTAATCGTCAAGTTTCACCGCCCCACCAAGAAGCGCATCATCAACGACAGTAATAAGCATCTTTGTCACCTCATCTACTGTCTCCTTCTTGAGCACCTGTTCTCCGTCCATAGGAGTAATATTTTTTGACGTTCCGTCTTCGTAGTTTACCCCGATAATAAGGTGCGGTGTTGCCAGAACACCTCCATTCGCGAGTACCGCGAGCGCGCGAACCATCTCAATAGGAGTAACCGCTATTCCCTGTCCGAACGACGCGGTCGCATACTCAATCATCCTCGTACTGTTGAGATTATTGACCAGCCCGGCGGCTTCATGGGGAAGGTCAACTCCCGTTTCATCTCCAAGCCCGTACGCGAACATATATTTTCGAAAAACGTCCTTTCCCATCGCGTTCATAGTAAAAACCGCTCCAGTGTTAAGCGATTCGGAGAGTACATGTTGCATATCAACGACTCCCCTCCCTACCCCGTCATAATTTGATATACGCGCGCCATCAACGATAATATATCCGTCGTCGTGATACTCAGTACGCGCCGTTATGGCACCCGAGTCAATACCAGCCGCGATAGTGAGTGGCTTTAGAATTGATCCCATTTCATAAACATTCTCAATTATCGGATTAGGGAATACCGACGGATCGGAAACCATGTTATATGAGTTAGGATCAAAATCGGGCATATTCGCAAGGCCATAAACGATGCCGGTCTTCGGATCCATAACGACACCGCCCGCCGAGTCGGCTGACCATCGTTCCATTACACCGTTCAATTGATTTTCGAGAACATTTTGCACTGATGGCTCAATAGAGGTAATAAGGTCTCCTTTTTGTTTATCATTGCGGTCAAAGAGCTGTATATTTGAGAATATTTCCGCAAAAACATTGACGTAAAAACTCACCGCGCTTCGCGAAAGCACATCATTATAGTATCGCTCAAGTCCATACTGCCCCGTGAGCTCATGACCACGGTATCCGACAAAACCAAGCGCATGCGCCGCCAGATCGTCTCCGGGATAATATCGCCAGTTATCCTTTGAAAGCATAACACCGTCTATACCAAGCGCGCGTACACGATCGGCAGTATCAACGTCAAGATGGTTAACGATCTCTTCATACTGATCATCTTTCTTTGCGGCTTTTGCTGAAAAATCATCCTCGTTGATGTCCACGATGCTAGAAAGGGCGGCATATACGGCTTCGGCGTCACTTATGGCACTAGGATTGATGGCAATAATGAACCCCGATCTAACCGTGGCGGCCGATACCTTCTCGCCGCTTTTTTCGGTGAAAAATATTGCCCCGCGATCAAAAACATCATCGCCGCGCGAAATATATTGATTGTTTGCCCTTTCACTATAAAAATCGCCGCGCACGATCTGCACAACAACGAGCTGATATATGAGAATGGATAAAAGCAAAAAGAAAAACCCGTAGACGATCCTCATCCGAAATAAGTTATTTGGCCTCATTGTTCCAAAAACTTGTCGCGAATGATCCGCGCTTCGCGTAGAGAATAGTATCAGGATCAACAAAACCCATTAATTCCGCTTCCGACAAGGTTATCTCCTTGCTGAGAGCGACATAGGTACTTTCAAGTTCGCCAACATTCGATCCTATTGTTCGAATAATACTATTCATATCTTCGCGCGCGAGAGAACTAAAAATTGAAGCACCGATAAAATAGACATAAAGAAACAGAAAGGAACCGATACCGAACACGAAGAACCTCGCCATCTTTTTCTCAAGATCACGTTCAAAAAATTTTATATGTATATGTATAATGTTGCTTACCATGAATATTTTTACAATTTTTCCGCGATGCGTAAGTGCGCGCTTCGGCTTCGTGGATTGCGTCTTTTTTCTTCATCGCTTGGCACAATCGGTTTTTTGGTGATTATGACGCAAAGACCTGTCTTTGCTGATTCCCGAAAAAAATTTTTAACGATTCGATCCTCGCCACTATGAAAAGAAATGATCGCGATCCTCCCTCCTTTATTGAGCCGCTCAAGCGCCTTGCCTATTCCTTCGGTCAAAGCGGAAAATTCATCATTGACCGCGATGCGCAACGCCTGAAATGTTTTTGTGGCCGGATGAATTTTTCCGAATCGATAACCATGCGGTACGCTTCTTTCAATAATGGCGACAAGATTTCCTGTTCGCTCAATCGGCTTTATCTTCCTTTCTTTGACAATCTCCCGCGCGATCCGTTTTGCGAATCGCTCTCCGCCATAACCATAGATGACATCAGTAATGCTCTGTTCCGTCCATGTATTAACGATCTCCCGAGCGGTGAAAGCGCAGGTTTCAAGGTCAGGACAAAATGTCATCAGAAGTGGTTCATCCTTCTGGAAGGAAAAACCACGTTTGCTTTCATCAAGCTGCCGCGAACTCAATCCGATATCGAACAATGCTTTGTCAACCGTTTGAATCCCATGCTTTTCAAGTACCCGATCGAGATTCCTGAAGTTATCATGCGCCAGAATGATCGTGCATCGTGACGCGCCAAGGTTTCTACGCGCTTCCACAAGAGCATCCGTATCTTCGTCAATGCCAATAATGGTCCCCTTCTCGTCAAGATATTGCGCTATCAAAGAGCTATGCCCTCCTTCATTCACTGTCGCATCAAGAACCGTATCTCCTGATTTGATAGAAAGACCCTCTATCGCTTCTTTAACAAGTACCGGGGTGTGTGCCATGGGATCTACAATACCCCTACCTCGCCAAGCTTCTCCGCCAACACGTCTGCCGACTTTTCAATCTTTTTCTTGTAGAGGTTCCATGCTTTTTCATCCCATATCTCGACACGGTCATGGACTCCCACCACGGCAACCTTGTTCTTGAGCCCGGCAAACTCTTTCAAAAAATCAGGCAAGAGCACTCTTCCGAGCGAATCGACATCAGTCTCGACCGCGCCTCCGAACATAAAACGATTCATCCCGCGTGAATCGGATTGCCCGACGGAAAGTTCAACCAACTTCCCCGCCATACGTTCCCAATCTTTCAGAGAATAAACGAACAGGCAGTTATCGAATCCATGAGTGATAACAACCTTTTTCCCCATCTCCTTCCGAAATTTTGCGGGTAAGGAAATCCGCTTTTTGGGATCCAGAGTATGTGTATATTCGCCGATCAACATATTAAAATATTGTGCGGATATCGCCCGCCTGCGGTTCCGGAAGAATACCCAACTTTTAGTGCCCAAAAGCGAGAAAAAAGGTTTTTACCACTTAATCCCACTTCGTATATATTGTATACCACTATTTACCACATCGCCAAACAAAGTTATCCACAATACACAAAAAGCCCCTATCAGGGGCGTTTTGAGCCATCGCGGAATATATTTATTTATCTCTTTGGTCTCCTCGTGGGCGCATCGTCGGAAAGAGGATGACCTCTCGAATGTTATGCGTGTCAGTCAGAAGCATGGTAAGGCGTTCGATACCGATACCAACACCGCCCGCCGGTGGCATGCCGTATTCCATCGCTTCAAGATATTCTTCATCGGACGGAGAAACTTCCGGATCTCCTTCTTTTCTTTTTTTATCTTGTTCAAGGTATCGCTCGCGTTGGTCGATCGGATCATTAAGCTCAGAGAATGCGTTGACCACCTCAAGACCACCGATAACCAACTGGAAACGATCAATAAGACGCTGATCATCCGCTTTCTTTTTCGCGAACGGAGAAAACCCGACCGGGTAATCGACAATAAAGGTTGGCTGAACAAGTTTTGGGCGACATGTTTTCTTATATATGTTATCGATAATCTTCTCAGCGCTATCGCCCGAAACAACCTCGATCCCCAGTCGGGCCGCCTTTAGTTTTAATTCTTCTCGTGTCATGTCAGCGGGATGAGAAATGAGCGCATATTGCTTCAGAAGGTCAAAAAACGCAACCACGGCGAATTTTTTTGAGAACAAGATCGTGTTACCGCCATACGTGATCGAATTTTTTCCGATCACGCCTTTGACAAGAGATTTCATTGTCTCTTCGACAAACACCATTTGTTTTTCGGCATTGCTATAACTCTCATAAAACTCAAGCATAGTGAACTCCGGGTTATGGGTTACGTCAATGCCTTCGTTCCTGAAATTGCGTCCAATCTCGTAAACTTTACTGAAGCCACCAACGAGTAATTTCTTCAAATAAAGCTCGGGAGCTATTCGCAATGCGAGATTGATATCGAGTGTGTTGTGGTGTGTTATGAACGGCTCTGCGTTGGCACCCCCCGCAAGCACTTGAAGTATCGGTGTTTCCACCTCGAGATAGCCCGCGGTGTCTAAAACACTCCTTAGAAACTTGATAATAGCGGAGCGAACAAGGAAACGATCTTTCCCTTCCGGTGACATCAGGGTATCAAGATATCGCCTTCGGGAACGCTCTTCCGTGTCTTGAAGTCCATGCCATTTATCAGGAAGCGGACGAAGGCTTTTAGCAAGCATGCGCCATTTTTTTACAAGGATCGTTTTTTCTTTTCGGTTAGTAAGAAAAAGAGGGCCGGAAGCCTCTATAAAATCGCCAATATCCACGGTATCAATAAAAAGCTCGCGAACTTCTACATCGATCTCATCTTTTTTTATCAATCCCTGAAGAGTTCCCGTGCCATCATTGAGGTCAAAAAATATAACGGCTCCTTGCCCGCGTATCGCCATTACCCGTCCGACCGCCGTTATTGTTTTCTTTTTTGAAAACTTTATGAACGAAGAAACGATTTCGCCGAGTGATTCAGTGGCGAAAGAATCGCTCGGATAGGGATTGATTCCCTTATCACGTAAAACGTGAAGTTTTTTTATACGCTCATTTCTGATTTCCTCTAGAGAAGCCATGCGTTTTAACTCGGAACAAAACAGGACAATGCGCATCATACGCAGAGCATTATTTTATTGAAATAACTATTTGATATCAATAATCTCACACGTTACCGCTCCTTTCGGAGTGGAATATGTGACCATGTCACCTTTCCCTTTTCCAAGAAGTGCCTCAATTATCGGCGATCGATACGATATTTTTCCAGAATCCATGTCGGCCTCTTCAGAACCGACGACGTGATAAGTACGAGATTCTGTATCACCTTTCTTTCTTATAACGATAGTACACCCGACCTGTACGACCGTATGCTTCCCCTTCGTTGTGGTAACTTCCGCGGCAGAGAGTATTGATTCAAGCTCGATGATCCTACCTTCGAGCGTCGCTTGGTTTTGTCGAGCTTCTTGATACTCGGCGTTCTCCGATAAATCGCCGAGTGATTTCGCAAACTCAAGTTGCTCGGCAATATCCTTGCGTTTTGTCGTTTTTGATAACTCAAGCTCTTTCCGGAGCTCATTTATCTTTTCCTGACTCAAATATTGTTTTTCTTCATTCATGTCCGGCTATTTTATATGTTTTTACCTGTTTCGTCAATGACACCGTACAGTTAACCATCCTACTTCACATACTCCGGCGTGTTGATCGCCATCCATTCGAAGAACTGGCGCATAACGTAAAGTCCGCCAACGGTATTGTTGTGAGGGCCTTGTTCCATGACCACCGTAAACGCATAATGCGGATTCTCATACGGGAAAAAGCCAACTACCCATGAGTTTATGAACTGATTCGCCGTACCGATCTCGGCCGTCCCCGTTTTTGCTGCGACATTGATGTACGGCAGGTCAAGACCTTTTGCGGTGCCGTGTGTTACCGCAAGCCGCATTCCATCCCGCACCACCGCCAGAACATCTTTGTTAACACCACTGATCGGCGTCGTGGATACCATATCCCCAAGACGTACGTGAGGAGTTACGAGCGCTCCACCGTTCGCAATCGCCGCGATCCCACGCACCATTTGCACAGGCGAAACCTGAAAACCATACTGTCCAATCACGGTGTGATATGTATCTCCCACTCGCCATGGATCTCCGTTGAACATCGCCAATTTCCACTCCGGATTCGGTATCACTCCGTCAACATCGCCTGGGAGATCGATATCGGTGTAGTCACCAAAACCGAAAAGCCGCGCGTACTTTTCAATTCCCGCAATGCCAATCCCTTTTTGCGTCTTGAATCCCCCGCCCACTTCGTAAAAATAAACGTCCGAAGAAACGGCAAGAGCTTCTTTTATATCAACGGGACCATGTGCTTTCCAGTCGTTAAAAACCGAGAACTGGTCGGGGAAGTACGGATTGGGAACGGAGATCGAACCGGCACTCACGATTTTGTCGTCAGGAGTCACAACCTTCTCTTCAAGCACTCCGACGGCAACAAACGGTTTTACTGTTGAGCCCGGTGTATAAAGCCCCGACACTGCTCGGTTAAGGAAAGGAGTACTCCTGTCGTTTTGATAAGAGCGTATGGTGGAGATGTCATCTCCTTCCGTCATCACGCTTGAACTGTATTCCGGCACACTCGCAAGAGCGATAATCTCGCCCGTCTTTATGTCCATGATAACACCCGCTCCTCCCGTATATTTGTACTCCGCGATAAGCAAAGCGATCAAATCGTACATCTTCTCTTCCATGCGTGCGTCGACTGAAAGTGTAATGCTTTCTCCATCTGTGGGAGGATAGATGATACTTCCGAGACGAGTATTCATAAAAGCATCAGTCTCCACTATTCTCGTGCCCGCCTCACCGGCGAGAAGATCGTCGTAATACTTTTCCGCGCCGTCTTTTCCTACATAATTTTTTTGATAATAAAGTCCGGAACTGTCGGCGGCAGGATACCCGACATACCCGATAATGTGCGCCAATCCATGCATATCCGCGTACGATCTTTTCGAAAAATCTCCGTCACGCGGAGAGTTCCACGCTAACTCAATGCCGTTCCGGTCGTAGATAACCCCGCGTTCGGGGAAGATCGGCAGATGACGAAGACGGTTATTTTCGCTCTCTTCAGCAAATGCCGCGCCGCTTGCAACCTGCAAGCTGGCAATTCGCGCAACAAAGATCACGCCAACACACACAAAAAAAATCCCCAGCATAAAAAAGGTTTTTTTTGAGATCGGTTTTTCCAAAATCCCTTCAAATTGATATGTATCAAAATCAGGCAAGTTAGCCGAATCGAGAAATATCTCATCGGGATCAATACTCGCCTTCATGGCATTCCTTTTTTTTGATAAAAAATTATTCCCCCGCATAGAATCTTGTTTGTTTCTTAAACGTGGTCAGCGCGACATAGAGTACCATACCGCTGACGGTATAAACAAATCGAAACCCCCAAAAAAACGCGCCTCCCCCGTAGAGAAGATCGAGGATCAATCCCGCCAGTATGATCTCATAATATCGTTTGAAAAAAAACGTGGCAAAAACAAGCAAGCAGACCGTAATCCACCACAATGGAGCACAGAAGATCGAAAGAATGACAACGATGTCAACAATGATCCGGCGCGTCATAATCATTTTTTTATTTCTTTGTCACGTAAAACAACCTCAACCTCGCGAACCTGACGAGAATCGACTACATCACGAAAGAGGATCAGTTTGAAAGGATCACTTGTCTTCACATCAATATATTCAACATATCCGACGATACGTGGCATGATACCCGGGAGAAGCACCACATCGCCTTCCGCTATAGCGATATCGCGCGGAAGCCGTATCTCGTAATTGCCGCCTGCGCGCCCCTTTGCGGTTGTCGTGATCTTTTCATCACCAACCAAAACATCGGTGAGTTCTCCGGGCGAAGAAAAAAGCACCACTTTCGAAGAGCGCTTAAGCACTTCGGTCACCTTGCCGATCATGATGTTACCCGCATACAAAACCTCGTCTCCTATCTCGACACCAAAATCCTCTCCGATGTCTATAATAAGCGTATCATAAAGCGACTGCCCCGGACCAGCGAGGACCGAAGCAAGCACAGTTCGGTCAAGAACACTGCGCCCCATAGCTTCCTTGAGATCAAGATTTTCCTCAAAAAGAAGATTGCGATCAAGAAGCTTCATACTAAGAACTCGGAGATCTTCTTTAAGTTTCGTATTTTCATCAACAAGACTTTTCTTTGAACGAACAAGATTGCGAAATCCTCCCCAAAGATTACCTGCGTAGTTCTGTGTTTTCCACAAAGACACAGCCATAAAGCCAACACTCCGCGAAAGAAACCCGTAACCATCGGCAAACAAAAAGATACTGACCAACCCAACCGTAACAAAAAAGGTGATTGTTCTTTTTTGGATATTTCTTTGTTTTCTCATACTCGCAAAGCGATCACCGGCCAAGCGTGGATAGTAAATTATCATTACCCTCGATCAACACATCTTTGAAGTGTTCAATGTCGCCGAGGACTATGCCGGTCCCGCGAACAACTGTTGTAAGCGGATCATTGGTGATATAGATTGGTATCTTGAGCGCGCTGTGTAAAAGCCCATCAAGGCCGCGCAAGAGCGCACCACCCCCCGTAAGGACAATGCCACGATTCATAACGTCGGAAAGTATCTCCGGCGGCGTTGTTTCGAGCACTTCCTTTACGGAATCGACAAGACTTCCGACTGACTGCGCGAGTGCCTCTCGTATGTCAGAATCGGTTATGATCACCTCGCGTGGGAGTCCGGCAACAAGGTCACGGCCTTTCACCGATGCCTCCATAGGCGAATCTCCCTCCGCAACGGATCCAATCGCGATTTTCACATCTTCGGCCGTTTTTTCACCAATGAGTATTTTAAACTCGTCCCGAATATACGAAATGATATCCTCGTTAAGTTTGTCTCCAGCGACTCTCAAATTTTTTGATCGAACAATACCACCGAGCGAAATAACGGCAATATCGGTAGTTCCTCCGCCAATATCAATGATCATGCTCCCCACCGGATCACCGACCGGCAAAAGCGCTCCGATCGCGGCAGCCATCGGCTCTTCAATGATATGCACCTCGCGAGCACCCGCGCTCTTTGTCGCATCATATACAGCACGTGTTTCAACATTCGTTATGCCTGATGGAGCGCCAATGACCACCCGAGGACGCAACTTTTTCTTCGCTATCCTCTGCGTTTTATTGATAAGGTAAGCAAGCATCTCCTCAGCAACCTCGAAATTCGATATCACGCCTTCAACAAGCGGACGAATGGCAACGATATGGTTCGGAGTACGACCAATCATTTGCTTCGCGTCAGCCCCAACGGCGACAACCCTTCCTGTTTTTTGGTTAAGCGCAACAACAGAGGGTTCATTGATCACGATGCCATGGTCGGCAAGATAGACCAACGTATTGGATGTACCAAGATCAATACCAATGTCACCGGAAAACAAACTGTAAAATTTTTTGAACATATTTTTTCAAATTTATTACTGATTCGTATTTTTTGACAAAAGATCGATCAATTTTTCTTTTTGAACTATCATCCCTGCTAATTCTGTCCGGCCTTTCATCTCCACGCCACCCGCACGAATGCTTTTTTCGCTCACAACGACACGCGTTGGAATTCCAATAAGATCCGCGTCCGCGAACTTCTCTCCCGCATTCACGTTTCGATCATCATAGAGCGTGTCAAATCCTTCACGAGAGAGCATGCCGTATATCTCTTGTGCGGCCATAGCAACGTTCGCAGATTCGGCACTTTTAACCTCGACAACATGCGCGGCGAACGGCGCTACCGATGCGGGCCACACGATTCCCGCCTTGTCGGCAAGCACTTCGACGATTGCACCCATCAATCTGCCTAATCCGATACCATAACACCCCATAATGACCGGGTGGTCTTTCCCTTCAGAATCTTTGTACGCAAGCCCGAACGGATCGGAAAACTTATTCTTAAGTTTAAAAGTATTCCCGACCTCGATCGCTTTTTCGGTTTTTAATTTTTTTCCTCCGCATTCCGGACATTCTTTTTGTTCAGCGATTATTTCTTCATTTATCGCCGTAGAACATGAGTCGCATATATGAATCGTATCCTCGCCCGCTCCCGTTACTGTTTGAAATTCGTGAGAATATTTGGAAAAACTTCCACCGGAAGCAAAGGTTAAATGCGTAATATCGCCAAGACCGACTCGCTTGAAAATATTTTTATACGCGGTTATCATAACCTCGTAATGGCGATCAAGGTCTTCCTCGTCGGCATGAAACGAATAAAAGTCCTTCATAAGAAATTCCCGACCGCGCAATACTCCCGATTTTGAACGAAGTTCCATTCTAAATTTATTCTGAATTTGATACACATACATCGGCAGGTCACGATATGAAGCAATGAACTGTTTCGCGAGCGGAACAACTATTTCTTCATGGGTCGGACCAAGCGCAAATTCTTTTTTTGACGAATCAACAATCTTGTAAAGATCATCCATGGTGTTCCATCGATCGGTCTTTTCCCAATTTTCTTTCGGGTGCAGTGACGGCATAAGTATCTCTTGCCCGCCGGCCCTGTTCATTTCATCGCGTATGATATTCGCGATCTTTTCAAGAACTCGAAGACCAAGCGGCAGATAGGTATACACACCCGCTTGAAGCTTATCGACAAAACCCGCTTTGATCAGAAGCTTCGCGTTTCGTGACACCTCTTCCGAGGGTACCTCCTTTCTTGTTTTCGTGAAGAGTTGTGACTGCAACATTCGTCATATCTTACACCTAATAACGATAAAAATCAAAACGATACCCTCTAGACAAAAAGAGCGCGAATATAAAAAATTGAGCTTCGGGGTAGACCCCTTAAAAGACAAAAAACCGGGTTAAGTAAATCGCAAGGTCGTTGTAGGTAACGACCACCATAAGCATTATAATTAAGAAAAAACCGATGACATTGACGGCATTGGTAAGGCGAATGTCGATATCCGACCCTTTGATCGCTTCAATCAGAATGAAGAGGAATCTTCCTCCGTCAAGTGCCGGGAACGGCAAAAAGTTAATGATGGCAAGATTGATCGAAATAATGGCGGCAAGCAAAAGCACATAAACAAAACCGAATGCGCTCGCTTCCCCCACGACACCGACAAGACCGACTGGTCCAGTAACAGAAGAGAGGTCTGCGGTGCCGGCAAAGAGCGAACCAAAAAAATGCCACAACCCGGCCGCGGTCATCGATACAAGCGAAACGGTCATGGCCGCTCCTTCTTTGAACGCACGGAAAAACGGTAAGTGAAGCAGTCCGATTGTATCCATTGAGATCCCGATTGCCGACTCACCTTCGAGTATTCCACTTACCGGAGTAATGGAAATAACTTGTTCATTGCCGTTTCCGCGTCTATAAGTAAATCCAATCGGATCATTGCCGTGCGCGGCAATGAATCCTTTCACATCCGCCGTGTCCAAAGGATGGTTGAGAAATTCCGCTCCCGCAGAGAGAGCAACGATCTCATCCCCTACCCGCAACCCCGCCCTGTCTGCTGGAGAATTCGGAATCGTTCCGGTAATGGTAACCGCGGGACTGACCACCAACGCGATATCGCGATCGGCGACCGCATCAAGCGATGTCGGCAGTCCGATCATAAATCCTACCGAAATGAGAACCCACGCGAGAAGGATATTTGAGACAACGCCGGCCATGACCACCATTGCCTGGGCATATTTCGGTTTAGCGAGAAAGCTTCCCGCGGAGGAACGAATGTCCGGCTCGCCCGTATCGCTCTCGCCAAATATTTTAACAAAGCCGCCTATTGGAAAGAGATTGAGTGAGTATTCCGTTTCACCGATCTTTTTTGAAATAAGTTTTGGCGGGAAACCAAAACCGAATTCATCAACACGCATACGGAAAAGTTTTGCGACAAGAAAATGCCCCGCCTCATGCGCGAGCACTAATACGGCAAGTATGACAATAAAAATAATAGCGGTCGTCATGATATATGGCCTTTCGGCGCAATAAATTTAAAACATAATATCGTGCTCTTTCTTTGAGGCGATATTTTCAAGCTTGTTATTTGTTACATCAACCAACTCCTGAAGCATATTTTTGATCCTGAATTTGTCATCTTCAGAGATTTCTTTGGTCTTCTCTTTTTCTTGCACGTCGCTCCAGAGAGCTTCCCGTTCTTTGCGAACAGAAACACGCGCTTCTTCCAATTTTCCACCGACTGCCTTCACGAACGCAACACGCCGCTCCCCTGTTAATTCGGGAAAGAATACTCTGATCCCAGCCTGATCAACAGACACCGAGATGCCGAGATTTGCGGCATCGATCGCTTTTTCCATCGCCTTTATCTGCGTCTTGTCCCACGGAATCACACGAACCGTACGCGGGTCATCGGTGGTGATGGATGCCGCATGCGCGATCGAAGTTCTCGCTCCGTACGCGTCAAAAGTAATCCCGTCAAGAAGTGTCGGAGTTGCCCTGCCAGTGTGAATCGACATGAGCTCTTTTGAAAACCGTTCTTCAATCGCGGTAAGGCGTTTTTTAAATGTTTGCAAATCGTACATAAATCACTTCAAGTATACTTCATTCCGAATACGCGTCAAAGGAAAAATTCACCCGACACGCGGCATAGTAAGCGCGCCATGCTCGAGTATGGCCTTCACTGATGGCGCCCTTCCATTCATATATCCGCGATATTTCTGGATATCCTCAAGCGCGCGGCGCATTTCCAACGAAAGAATTCCTACTCCGTCCACCTGACGAGATACGACACATTCGAGCGCCCCCAAAAAAGAAATCGCCTTGTCTTTGTCTTTTTCCGCAACAATCTTTTCGATGGAACGCAACCGGCTAACAGTATCTTCGCGTACGAACTTCCGCGCAAGTTCCATCGACCATTCAGATGGCGCAGATAACACTCGCGTGACCACCTGTAACCGCGAACGCAATGTCGGCAACAAGACTTCAGCGCTGGGCATGATAAGAAAAAAGTAGGTCTGATCCGCCGGCTCTTCAAACATTTTAAGGAGAGAGTTTTGCGCTTCTTCCGTAATAAAGCGTGCGTGTATGACAAATATCCTTCTGTTGTGCATGATCGCCTTTCGTGATTGAAAGTCTTTCAGCACCCTTCCGTTATCAACTCCAAATTGCTCAAATGAATCGATCCAAATGTCCGGATTGTCATGTGTCGGAAAAAGTAATTTTGTTTCAAAAAAATCAAACAAGAGCGGCGAAATATTTTCGTAATCACCCTCGATAAGATATGCATGGTGAAGCATGCCGCTCTTCTCGTATGCATCCACCATACCGCGTATATCTACAGCACGACTATCGTCCATGTTATTTTTTCGCAATAATACTCTTTTTGTAGGTATCCAAGTGCTCAAGCGCTATCCCTGTGCCTTTTGCGACACAATACAGGGCGTCCTCGGCGAGTATTGAGTGCACACCTGTTCTGCGGTGCACCAATTCGGGAAGATTGCGAAGCTGAGACGAACCGCCGGTCATAATGATCCCTTGATCAATAATATCAGCAGAAAGTTCCGGCGGAGTTTCTTGTAAAACATCCTTGATCGCCTTTATCATCTCCCGCAACTCTTTGTCAATCGCCTTCACGATCTCATTGGTACCGGCTTGCGCGCTCCGCGGCAGACCGGCGACAAAATCACGCCCCTTTATTTTCATGAAAAGCTCTTCTTCAAGCGGCACGGCAGAGCCAATTTGTATTTTTATCTCCTCGGCGGTTTTGTCGCCAATCGCGAGGTTAAACGTCTTTTTGATGTAGTCGGCAATCGCTTGATCGATTCGATTACCCGCGCATTTAACCGAAGTTGAAGACACGATACCGCCGAGGGAAATGACGGCAACGTCCGTCGTTCCACCGCCAATATCGACGATCATGTGGCCACGCGCCTCATGGATCGGTATGCCGGCACCGATTGCGGCAAGTATCGGTTCTTTCACCACATACGCGCTTTTTGCCCCGGCTTTCATGGTCGCTTCAACGACGGCACGGCGTTCCGTCGAAGAAACACCCGCAGGAACCGAAACCATCACCTCCGGCTTGAAAATATTCCATCTTCCAAGCGCTTTCCCGATATAATAACGGAGCATCGCTTCCGTCACTCGATAATCGGCGATCACCCCGTCACGCATTGGACGATAGGCAACGATGTTGTCAGGCGTTCTGCCAATCATTTCTTTCGCCTCAAGTCCAACCGCCAAAATTTTATTATCTTGTTCCGATACCGCGACAACGGATGGTTCATTCAGCACCACTCCTTTACCGGGAACGTAGACAAGGGTGTTCGCGGTTCCAAGATCTATGCCGAGTTTATTCGAAAAGAAACTCATTGTGATCTATGTATATCAGCTCCGAACAGAAATGGCAATAGACAAGCGCTAGTACGGATTTGGTGCGAACACACCCGTTGACATTGTCGATGTTGGAATTGTCACTTCTTGCATTAGGAGCTTTTGAAGTTCTTCTGTTGTTATCGCGTCTTTTGGCGCTTCGATAGAAACGTTTCCATTCACCTCTTTGAGAACATATTCAATCTGTACCGATCCGGAAACATCAGCGCCGGCGATACTAAATTGACCCATCTCCGCGACCGTCTTCACCCGGTAAATGTAGAGATTATCCGTTCCAACCCACACATTGGTTTCGACAAGAGAGAGCACTTGCGCAATCACTGTTTTTTCTTCGTCAGTCATTGGCTCAATCGAATCGTCAGCAGGCACATCAAGGTGCTTTTCCCTTACGGTATTCACCATTTTTTCAAACTCATTGACAAGAATGGTTGCGTCATCGGTCGAAAGCGCGATCCGGTAATGATGCAAGGGGACCCCATCGATAACCTCATCGTCAAGAGCCGTGATCGACCGTTCAATGATTTGTTGAAATTCGGAAGAGAGTAAATAATCTACGACCATTACCCGAACATCTTTCCGGACTGATTCCACATCAAAAGACGGAGTTATTGAAGGACTTTCAATGTCCATGTTTTCATCTTCAATCTGCGAAGCAACAAAATCGGCGGTGTTGAAAACAATCCATGTATCTTTCATGTTTGACACGTTTATGAACGGAATATCGCTCACATCGTTGAGTCGAAAATATCCGGAGTTATTAACGGACAAAAAATCAAAATTCAACTCAAAGTGCGCCGGAAACATTCCGATCGTTTCATCGATCTCAAAGTCGTTCGAAGTTCTGAGATCGGCATCTTGAACATCGCCGCTCCGTTTCGCAAGAGCACCATCGGTAGTAAGTTTCGCCGAGTACGTTATTTTGCCAAAACTGGATGGATCAATGAACGGAGTTTCAGCCGCGGAATCCATTGCCGAAGTACCTGTTACCGCCTGTTCCATAATCCCATCAGCAGAAAGCGTAACGGAAAATGTTGCAGAATCCATGTTCTTGTTAAACGCCGCCATAAGTACCTCCGCCGGTGTCATGCTCTTTTTGCCAAAAAACGCAAAGTATGCAAACGCTGATCCGCCGACAAGAACAACCCCGATGATGATCGCGATAACACCGATTGTTGCCCGAAATCCGCTCCCCTTTCCGCGCGTACTGAGAGAACCAGCAAGTACGCTCCCCACGCCGGGTGTCGGACGCGAAAAAAGACGCTGACCGGAATTCTGCGGCGAAGACATGGTAGCGGTCTTGTTTATTGAAGGAGGAGTACCCATTGGACGATTGTTCAAAACAAGCTGTTGCATCGCTTCGACTATGTCGGCATCATTCCACCCGCCTTGACTTCTCAAGGCATTTTTTATCTCTCCTTCACTGGTACCATTATCAAGTTGTTGTTTGATATACGCGCGCAATTCTTCTGTCACCATAAAAAATTAAAAAAATAATCGAGTAAAAAACTATCTAAGACGTTTGATGTCGACACCGATCGCGCGCAATTTTTTTTCAACGTGATCATATCCGCGGTCGATGTTGTATACATTATGAATGATTGAAATTCCTTTTGCAATAATTGCGGCGATGACAAACGCAAGTCCCGCGCGCAGGTCGGGGCTTTCGAGTGTTTTTCCATGAAGTGATGATGGCCCTTTCACGATAATCCGGTGCGCATCCATCGCAATTATATCAGCACCCATGCTCGCAAGCGCTTCTGCGTATCCAAGACGCCCTTCAAATATTGTTTCAAAAACTTTCCCCTCGCCTTCGGTTTGCGTAAGAAAAACGGTCATAGGCGCCTGCAGGTCTGTCGGGAATCCGGGATACTCGTGAGTCTTGAGATCGAACGATTTTAAAGTACCTTGCTCGCCCGTGACCGTTACCGTGTCTCCGGATACGACAATACCGACACCGGAATCACGAAGGAGCTCTATCAGAAGCTCGAGATGCCAAGGGTTACAATTGGTTATTTTCACATCCTTCCCGGCGAGTGCCGCAAGAATGAGGTAGCTCCCCGCCTCAATCCGATCCGGCAAAACGCGGTGAGGAGAAAGGGCGGTAAGTAATCCTCCTCCACATATCCTGATCGTAGTTGTGCCAATACCCGTTATCGAAGCACCGCCATCAATAAGAAATTTAGCCAAGTCCTCAATCTCCGGTTCAAGCGATGCGTTCTTGATCACCGTTTCACCGGAGGCAAGCACCCCAGCCATCATGAATGTTTCGGTAGCGGTCACACTCTGTTGTCGCATGTGTATCGTCGTTCCCGTAAGTGTTCCTCCGGTAGCGGTGAAAAGATAGCGTCCTTTCGATTCTTTTATCTGCGCACCCATCTTTCTAAAGCCATCAAGAAATATATCAATTGGACGCTCGCCGATAAGGCACCCTCCGGGATGGGGAAAAGAAACCTTGCCGAACCGCGCAAGAAGCGGCCCCGAGAGCACGATCGACGCGCGAAATCTTTTCGAAATATCATCAAGGAGTGAGGTGCTGCAGCGCCTGCCTACACGAAGATCATACACGCCTGTTTTCTTTTTTGACACAACAACCCCGATAGCGTTAAGCAGGTCTGACATTCGTTTAATATCTTCTATTTCGGGAACATTCTCAAGAATTACTTTGTTCTTAAAAAGAACCGACGCCGCCATAAGTTTAAGCGCGGCATTTTTTGCGCCACCAATAATAACCTCGCCTGAAAGCGCGCGTTTCCCGCCAAGCCCGTTTATCACGAATCGCGAATTCTCGTTTGTTCTAGAAATGTGTCGGCTTCTTATACTCCGCGGAGATCTTTTCATGAAAAAGATTATACACCGGACGCATCGTCAATGCCACCGCTTGATTATCTCCAAATATTTCCTTTTGTGAACTTTTTGTATATTATAGGGAAATATGAAAAAAATGTTTTACCGTAAAGAGGCCACTCTGTTCGCGTTTATTGGCGTTATCTCGCTCGCGATTCTTGTGTATGGATACCAGTCATCGGCGAACCTTGGAGCAATAACCGTCCATGTTCCTTACGCGAACACCGCGGTTTTTTGGAATAATGAAGAAGTGCGCCTCACGACCGCCACCGACCAAGAAGTCGTTGTCGGACGAGTTGCTCCCGGCGAACAATCGGTTCTGGTATACAAAGAAGGATACTACCCATGGGAAAAAACCTTGTATATGAGAGAAGGAGAAAAAGCGGATATATTCCCTTTTTTGGTGCGGGAGAACCCCGGCCAACATGAAGTCGATCCAGCGATATTCGCAAATGTGATTCCTCCAAACGGGAAAAAAGTTTCAGCGAGCGGTGCGATAGCGGTCGATAATGCCAATGGCAAAATATACGCAATCCGGCTTACTGACGACAAATCAACCCTCTTTTGCGGTTATGAACACGAAACAGAAACATGCTACGAGACGGTAGTAGTGCTCGACATTCAGCAAACCATCAACAATGTTGACTTTTACCCCGACAGAGACGATGTTATTCTTTTCTCTACGAAAGACGGGCTCTACGCGATCGAGATCGATGGACGCGGAACACGAAATTTCCAGCCAATCTATGAAGGCTCGACCGATGGATTCTTAGTCGATAAACGCACCTCATCCATTTACGTCAAAAACGGACAATCATCCTTTCAGGTACTTCCTTAAGCACATAGAGAGATTAATATATGAAGATCGTAAACGTACATCCTCTTTCAAAAGGCGTTTTCAAAGAAATCCTTTCTTATTTCACCTCGAAGCCTGTCGAGGTCGGCAGTATTGTAACAGTCGAAATACGAAAGAAAAAAGTACCAGCGCTTGTGATCTCCGTCGAGGAAACGCGCTCCGCAAAGCTCGAACTTCGGAGTGCGCCATACACGATGAAAAAAATTGACGAATTCAAAGGAGAAAAATTCTATCTTCCGGAGTTTGTTGCTGCCGCCAAGGAGACCGCGCGGTATTTCGTTGCCACTACAGGCGGGATACTGCAGTCTCTCACCCCAAAGATAATACTCCTGGAGTACCAAAAACTTCATGGCGACATTACCCCCCGACACAGCGCGGAAACCAATCTTGCGCAAGAAAAGTTTCTTCTGCAGGCAAGCGATAAGGAGCGATTCGCTATTTACAAAAGCATTATTCGAGAGGAATTCGCGAAACAATCGTCCGTATTTCTCTGTATGCCGACGATAGAGGATGTAAAAACAATCATGGACTCGCTTGAACGAGGCATTGAGGAATATACGTTCATCCTCCATAGAGAGCTGAAGAAAAGCGAGCTTATCACGTCATGGAAAAAAATCCTCATGAAAAACCACCCTGTGCTTATCATCGCCACGAGTTCTTTTTTCTCGGTTCCGCGGTCCGATATTGGAACGATCATCGTCGACAAGGAGAATTCGCACTCATACAAAACACTGACGCGTCCATTCTTTGACATAAGAAAATTCGCCGAAATATTCGCGAAACAAGCGGGAGTAAAACTTATCTTCGGAGATATTTTCTTGCGGCCGGAAACACTCCAGCGAAGAGAGTCTGGAGAATTCACTGACTGGAGTCCGCTCAAATTCCGCTCGCTCTCAACCGCAAAACAAATACTGGTCGATGCCAAAAAAGACCGTAGCGAAGCGCCTAGGAAACAATTTCGCGCGCTCGGAGATGAGATGCTTAAAATGGTCACTGATGGAAAAGCCGAGAACGAACACTCGTTCATCTTTGTCGCACGACGCGGGCTTTCTTCCATAACCGTCTGCAACGATTGCGGTACTGTGGTAAGATGCGGAAGTTGTGATACCCTGATGGTGCTCCACAAAGGCACACAAGAAAACGTGTTCTTATGCCACAAGTGCGGCGAAATGCTGAGTGGAAGCGTAAAATGCCGTGCCTGCGACAGCTGGCGCTTGACCGATCTCGGAATCGGAATCGAGAAAGTGGAAATGGAACTTTCAAAAAAAATTCCGGGCATAAAGATATTTCGCGTTGACGGCGATTCGACAAAAACGCGCAAGGCGGCAATCGAGATGGTAAAAAATTTCTTCTCCGCCCCGGGGAGCGTCCTACTCGGAACGGAAATGGCGCTCCATTATCTCGGGAAAGAAATTGACAATGTTGGCGTTGCGAGCATCGACTCGCTTTTTTCGCTCCCTGACTTTCGCATCGGAGAAAAGATATTCAACCTGCTTACCACTCTTCGCGCAAAAGCAACAAAACGCTTCGTAATTCAAACACGAAATGCGGAAGATAAAATATTCGAACACGCACTGCGCGGGAATATCATGGATTTCTATCGCGATGAGATAACCGCCCGAGAGACATTCGGCTATCCACCGTTCAAAACGCTCATAAAAATATCCCACTTCGGCGGCGAAGGCATCGCTACACGGGAAATGGAGAAGCTCGAAACTGTGCTGGCGCGCTACAAGCCGGTGGTGTTCAGCGGCTTCGCGCCGAAACGCGGCGGTAAACGCGCGGTAAACATGCTCATCAAGCTCACCCCCGACGCATGGGTCGACGAAAACCTCTTGGAAATTCTGCGAGGACTTCCGCCTTCTTTCATCGTCAATATTGATCCTGAAGATCTGCTCTGACGTGCCGCACTATAATGACGCGGAAAGAATGGTCTTTTGTAGGAAAATGACCATTCCTTTATATCTTGCAGTCAACCTTCTAACGCAACGGATGATATACTCGCTCCGTACGAAACAAACAACCTATCGATAGCTCTCCGCCATATACCATCTCTCACTTTTCTTTCCGGGTCGTCCATCGTTGTAAGGCAACGGTTTGCCAAATCTTTTCTTTTGAACGATGATCCCCAATACTCCTGCTGGTTCAGTTCCTGTGCGTACGCCGAAAATCGATGAACGATGAGCCGGCATCATCGCGTCTCTTTTCAATATCGCCGAACGTCCGCAGGATATCTTCCTTCTTGACAGATATTTTTTCACTTACGTGTCGTTATTAGTTTGTTTTCGACGCGGAGTGAACTCCCACAAACTCGCGAAAACACTCCCCCTATGATCAAACGAGTGAGCATGAGTAATTCACGATTGATACCGACTCAAATATACTTTGCTCATCTTGCGTCCCCTTGGGAACAAAGCACGAGTGAGAACACCAGCGATCTCATTCGGCAATACACCCCCAAAGACCCGGAGCTTGATAAGATATCCACCCGAGATATTAAACGCGTCCAGTGTCAGTTCAACGACCACCCTCGCGCCGTCCTCAATTTCTACAAACCCGATAAAGTATTTAACAAACTCGTTGCGTTAAAAATTTGAGATCGCCTAAGAACAAACCTTAAAACTCTTTCTGTCCCGCGTCTTTCACGAACCGGGCCGCTTTGCAAGCGACGTTGCTTGAAGATCATAGATGCTATTTATGGGGACAAGTGCCGCACTGTAGAGTTACCCATACCAGTAATGATATTGCGCCCCCGCATATGATATGATAAAAATGAATGAGTTTTTGTTCACGCGCGTACGCGCGCACAGAAGACACTTGAAATGAAACATAGAGAAAGAAGACAAGCGGCAACCATGCAGACGGTGAAAGATGCGAGTCTTGCAGAGCTCAACATCCTCCTTGCGAACGAGCGATCCATGATCGAAACTGTCCGCGAGGAAGCGTTGCGCCGCCGTACCTTGCTTATTAACATACGGCATCAGTGGAACGGCAAAAAAACCGCTCCGACAGATAACAACTCAATGTCCCGTGCTTCCGCCAATTGACGCAGTAGCGTGGAACTCTTCTTGTTTTGAGAAGGAAAATAATTCTAGCGCGAAGAGACATCCTCTGGTGAGGCGGCACAATAAGATCTCTCGCGCGCGCTCGCGTGGGGAAGCGAAAAGAAGTATGACAGGCATCTTTTTATCCCTCTTAATCCGCAGTGAAAATAAAGCAACATGGTTGAAATAGTGCAAAAAGAAAATAGCATATTGCGAAAAGCCACCGAAGAAGTCCCTCTCGGGGATATCACGGGCGCACAAATAAAAAAAACGCTGGCGGATATGAAAGAGGCGCTTGATTCGCAAGACGATGGCGTGGCAATCGCAGCTCCGCAAATCGGCGTTTCTCTCCGCATTTTCATCGTTTCGCGAAAAGTATTTACCATGAAAGAAAAAGACAACGAGATCGAAAAATCAAAAACAAAAAACGCCACTGGCAACAACCTTGTTTGCATCAACCCTGTCATTACGGGAACGTCAAAAAAACAATTGTGGTTGGACGAGGGATGCCTTTCAGTACGCTGGCTTTACGGCAAAGTAAAGCGCGCGGAGAAAGCGACGATAAGAGCATACAATGAATATGGCAAGCTCTTCACCCACGGCGGAAGCGGACTTCTCGCGCAGATATTCCAACACGAAACTGATCATCTTAATGGCATCCTCTTCATCGACAAAGCAAAAGATATCGAGGAAATCAAACCGGAGAATATTCAAGATTGATCAACTCCTGCCGATAGTGAACAAACATCGGATATCTACGATATGATCATCGTGTCGTCTTTTTGTTTCTTTCTCCTTCCCAAAAAAATAATCACGATGATCGCGGCGACAAACACGACGACGATGACCGATAGGAATGTAGCCGCCATGCCATATCTTGCACTGTCTGCGTCGCAACGAACGGTATATTCAGCCGTTGGCTTTTCGAGCGTATATGAGGTGAGCTAGTAATGGAAGATGCAAAAAAATCCGACAGTTGTTGAGAGCAGAACGATTACTGGCAAAGTATAGTATAAAAAATGGTAATTAGTTTGAAACTATTCACTAAAAGTATATCATTGCCCCATGAACCAAACAAACGGCAATTCTACCATCGCTTTCTTTGGCACGCCGCAGTTTGCGACAGTAGTGCTTGATGAGCTCAAAGCCGCGGGGATACTTCCCTCACTTATCATCACCCGGCCAGATAGGCCAAAAGGCAGAAATCTTGTCATGACCTCGCCGGAAGTTGCCGTGTGGGCATGGGAGAACGGCATCGAATACGTTCAACCGGAAAAGCTCGATCGAAACTTCATCGCCGGTTTGCGCCCGCGCAATTTCGATCTTTTCCTCATCGTTGCCTACGGCAAGATCGTTCCGAAAGAGATCATTGATATGCCCGCACACGGCACGCTCAATGTCCATCCATCGCTTCTCCCCCGCCTGCGTGGCGCATCACCAATAGAGTCGGCAATCCTCCTTGAAAATAAAACCGGAACGACAATCATGCACATCGACGAAGAAATGGATCACGGACCAATTGTCGCGCAAAAAAAGGTGGTCGTTCCCGAATGGCCACCGCGCGCAAGCGAGCTTGAAGCGATACTCGCCGACGAGAGCGGAAAATTGCTCGCGAAAACAATTCCCGCTTGGATAGCCGGAAAGATAACTCCGCGTGCGCAAGAACATGCCAAAGCAACGTATTGCAAAAAGATCGTGAAAGAAGACGGCCTAATCGATCTTTCCGACGATCCGGAAAAAAATTATCGAAAAATTCGGGCGTTCGATAAATGGCCTCGGGCACATTTTTTCACCGAACGTCACGGGAAAAAAATTCGCGTTACCATAACGGACGCGATACTCGCAGACGGAACGCTCGTTGTAAAACGTGTTATCCCCGAAGGGAAACGAGAAATGTCGTACGACGACTTCCTGATCGGCACATCCGCGTAACACCACTCTCTGGCTGTTTGCTCGAAAAAACCAAGTAAGGTAGCATACGCGACAGAGTGGTGTATACGGCTGTTTCCGGAGTTTTTGGCATACCAAACCTAAAGAAAGGAAGCAAGAAATGCACAGCGGCGCTATGCGGAAAGAAGCAGGAATGCGACATCATGCGCGAGCTTCGTACCGCCAAAAATCGGACTCGATAATCGTGCAGACGGCGGAACGGCGCACCACGCGGGAGCGCATCAACAACCGACTGACGATACTCCGATTACGCGAGCGGATGGAGAAAGAAGAACCGGCGGCGGAATTGACCGGCTTCGTGCTCCACGACATCCGGAAGTTTTTTAAGGATCACCACTTGCCTCTTCTCGAACGGGACTGGAAAGTGAGCGAAGTGATCGAACTCCTTTCGTGCGAAGAGAAAGGTGCGATCCCTAGCGAGTACAAAGCGATGGTCGACAAGATCATCGAAGACGGCGAGTTTGTCGTCCGATTCACCTGGTGATAAATACCCCGCCCGGCGTTCTCAAAAACAGAACACAGCGCGGGGTATTTTTATTGTGCTGTTCCTTGCCCTCGGTCCGTACGTTTTGTCTCTTTAGTAACGCTCCTCAACCGTTACCTGTTCAAGAATAATGTTTTCAAGCGGCCGATCAAACGGCGATCCGGTCGTTTTTATAATTGCTATTTTGTCTACCACATCCATGCCGGAAATCACTCTTCCAAATACCGGATGCTTGCTTGTAAAAGGTTCTTTGTCCCAATCAAGTAGAATATTATCAGCCATATTTATGAAAAATTGAGACCCGCCGCTGTTGGGACCCGCGTTTGCCATCGCTATGGTACCGCGCACATTAGACAATCCTTCCACAAATTCATCTTCTATCGCGTACCCCGGACCGCCCGTCCCCCACTGTGATTGTTTTGAACCGTCCTTGGTAAGTGGATCACCTCCTTGAATCATAAACCCCGCGATCACCCTATGAAATTTTGTTCCATTGTAAAAACCTTCTTCAGCCAACTTTTTGAAATTACCCGCGGTGATGGGGCTTTTTTCCAAAAATAATTCCACCACAATTTCCCCAAAGTTTGTTTTCATTGTTACGATCATGTTTTTATCACTTAATGTTAGAGGTGCACTATCATCTGTTGTTACGGTTGATATGAGTGGAATCAATGTATCCACGTCAATAATATGCTGTATATAGGCATTTTGCTCTTTGGTGATAGCGCTTGCAAAATTAAGAATATACGCCGTCGTGCCAAACGCGACGAGGAGAAAGATGGCCCAATGCGCAGTATTGATTCGTTTCATATCTCTTCTACTCCTCGTTTTCGTCAAATTCTTTTAAAATTCCTTTGAGCTTCGACTCCCCTTTTTTGGTCATCGTCCGCTCCTTGCCCTTTTCCGAATTGATCTGCCGTGCCGCTTCATCTTTAATCTCGTCGATCGCCGCATAAAGATCATCCTTTTCCGAAACCGCTCGGAGCAACTTTCCTGCGATGTGCACATTGATCTCCGCACGAAAGACCTCGCCATCCTGATAGTGCTTGCTCGTTTTCCCGATCTCAACATCGGCATACACGCTCTCCGGATCTGTGACAACGATAAACTTATGAAGCCTATTCACCTTCTCCTCAACATAGGTGTTGATCGCCGGCGTAAGCTTCATATTGGTCGCCTTGATGTTTATTTTCATATCCTTTTATTATATCAAAACGAAAAAATACGAACAAGAGGGTACTGGAATTGTTCTCAACGCTCTTCCGCTTCGCACGGAAGGTCGACGGAAAGCACCTTACCCGACGAACGATGCCCGCTTATGATCCGCACTTTCCCCACCGGCACCCCAAAACGCGCCGCCACGATCTCCCGCACGCGTGTATTCGCACGATTTTGTTCCGCAGGGTCTCTCACTGACAGCAAAAGATCTCCGTTCTTCGCTTCTTCAACTCGTTCTTTTTTCGCCGATGGGTTGACTCGCACCCTGATATACATAGTAACAGTATAAGAAAGTAACAACTATCGCTTCCGCTCGTAGCGACCGATAAGCTCCGCCTGCGCAAGAATGTGCCCGCTCATCGCGCGTTCAACATCAACCTTTGTTGCACCGACCGGCAGATTAAGTATCGCGTCAAGCGCGTAGAGTTTGAAAAAATATCGATGCTCTCGATCGGGAGGACACGGCCCGTGATAAGTTGAATTCCCCGCCGTACCGATACCGGCATTGCCATCCGGCTCTTTTCCTTCCGCGATCGCCGTCGTATCGGACGGAATGTTAAACCGCACCCAATGATTCCATATGCCATCCGCGCGTACCTGTTTAGGCACATCTGGATCGTCCATGATAAGCGCGAGTGAGCGCGTGTGGGACGACACGCCGGAAATGCGAAATGTCGGACTTATGTTCTTCCCGTCGCAGGTATGCCGCGCCGGAATTTTTCCGTTATTTTCAAAAGCGTCGCTGGTGAGCATAAGACGTTGCATGTTTCTATTTTACCACAAAAGACGTTGCATTTACTCTCACTTATCGGTACAATACAAAAGTTCTTTTACAAAAATCTACATTCCGCGGTAGCTCAGTTGGTAGAGCGCCTCGCTGTTAACGAGGATGTCCCAGGTTCGAGCCCTGGCCGCGGAGCCAGTTAGGACTACTAGCTAATTCTAGTACCAAATTAAACGGAGAGGCTATTGTAAAACATAGCTTTTTCCCCGTTTACAGTCGGATTCTGAAGTATGTAATTCAAAAATGCTCTTTTTCTT